>JAAUYH010093893.1_pt1 | contig 14141 bp, 14 predicted proteins | sample 7278061 | NCBI WGS metagenome assembly JAAUYH01 (sample SAMN14350203, study PRJNA611818) | marine sediment metagenome | isolation source: surface marine sediment (0.6m) | place: French Polynesia: Moorea | collected 2018-08
CCGACCTGCACTTTGACTCCGGCGACCCCGTGCGGGCGCGCATTCACGGTAACCTGCAGGTCATCGACACCGACGCGCTGTCGGTCGATACCGTGCGCGAATGCATGTTCGAGATCATGGACGGCATCACGCAGCGCGATTTCGAGCAGGACGACGCCGCCGATTTCGCCTATGAAATTCCGGACGTGTCACGCTTCCGCGTCAACGTCTTCCGGCACCTGAACGGCATAGGCGCGATTTTTCGCGCTATCCCGTCACAGGCGCTGACGCTCGCCGACCTGAATATGCCGAAGGTCATCCACGACCTCTGCCGGCATACCCAGGGCATGATCCTCGTCACCGGCAAGACGGGCTCGGGCAAGTCGACGACGCTTGCCGCCATGATCGACTCGATGAACAAGCGCCTCAAAGGCCACATCCTGACGATCGAAGACCCCGTCGAGTTCGTGCACAAGGCCCAGGGCTGCCTGATCAGCCAGCGCGAGATCGGCGTACACAGCCCGAGTTTCGCGGAAGCCCTGCATTCTGCAATGCGCGAAGACCCCGACGTCGTGCTGGTCGGTGAAATGCGCGACCTCGAGACCATCAGTATCGCGGTCACGGCCGCTGAGATGGGCATTCTCGTCATGGGGACGCTGCACACCAACGGCGCCGCACAGACCGTCGACCGCATCGTGAACTCGTTCCCGGCGGACAAGCAAAGTCATATCCGAACGATGATCTCAACATCGTTGCGCGGTGTGGTCTCACAGCAGCTGCTGCCGACCAAGCACAAGCCGGGCCGGGTCGCCGCGCTCGAGATCCTGGTCAACACGCCTGCCGTCAGCAACCTGATCCGGCAAGGCAAACTCGACCAGCTGGAGACGGCGATGCAGAGTGGTGGCAGCTCCGGCATGCAAACGATGGACAACGCGCTGATGGCACTTGTCGAACGCGCCTGGGTTTCCGGGAAAGAGGCCTACCAGCAGGCAAACAACAAGTCGAAATTCGAGAAACTCAAGCTCAAGACCTGACCGCCAAAACGTCCTCCGCGCCGCCGAGGCGTGGCATAATTCCGGCTTTTGACCCGGCACCTCCCGCAAATGAGCGACAAGCAACGCAAGATCCTCGTGACGAGCGCACTCCCGTATGCGAACGGCTCTATTCACATGGGTCACCTCGTCGAGTACCTGCAGACAGACATCTGGGTTCGCTTCCAGAAGATGCGCGGCCATCTGTGCACCTATGTCTGCGCCAGCGATGCTCACGGGACGCCGATCATGATCAAGGCGCGCGAGCAGGGCGTGACGCCAGAAGCCCTGACGGAGGCGTTCAGCGAGGAGTTCAAGCGCGACTTCGCTGACTTCGGCGTCGATTTCGACAACTATCACACGACGCACTCGAGCGAGAACGAGGCGCTCACGGTAGAGATGTACGAGGCATTGCGGGCTCGAGGCGACATCTATACCAAGACGATCGAGCAGGCTTACGACGAGAAGGAAGGTATGTTCCTGCCCGACCGCTTTGTTCGCGGCACCTGCCCCGTGTGCAAGAGCGAGGACCAGTACGGCGATTCCTGCGAGGTCTGTGGCTCGACCTACTCTCCCTCCGATCTGATCGACCCGGTGTCCGTAGTGTCCGGCACAACACCGGTCAAGCGAGAATCGGAGCACTATTTCTTCCGCCTCGGCAACTACGAGACGATGCTTCGTGATTGGATGCGGGACGCCGGCCTGGATAAGAATATGCTGGCCAAGCTCGAGGAGTGGTTCGAGGCGGGCCTCCAGGACTGGGATATCTCCCGCGACGCGCCCTATTTCGGGTTTGCGATCCCCGGCACGAAGGACAAGTTCTTCTATGTCTGGCTGGATGCACCGGTCGGCTACCCGGCGAGTTTCAAGAACCTCTGCGAGCGCAGGGACGATCTCGACTTCGACGACTACTGGCGACCCGGCAACGACACAGAGGTCTTTCACTTCATCGGCAAGGACATCATGTATTTTCACACGTTGTTCTGGCCGGCAGTGCTGCACGGGTCAGGCTTCCGTACGCCGACCAGCGTGTTTGCGCACGGTTTCCTCACCGTCAATGGCAAGAAGATGTCGAAATCACGCGGCACCTTCATCAAGGCCAGGACGTATCTCGACAACCTCGAACCGAGTTACCTTCGCTATTACTACGCGGCCAAGCTCGGGCCAACGATCGAAGATATCGATCTGAACCTCGAGGACTTCGTCGCTAGAGTCAATTCCGATCTCGTTGGAAAGCTCGTCAACATCGCAAGCCGGTGCGCTGGGTTTATCAACAAGCGCTTTGAGGGCCGCCTGGCCGATACGCTGCCGGACGAATCACTGTTCAAGGAAGTTGCCGATGCTGCCGAGCCAGTCGCTTCGTTCATGGAAAATCGTGAATACTCGAAGGCCATGCGGCAGATCATGTTGCTCGCCGACGCGGCGAATCGCTACATCGATGAACACAAGCCCTGGGTCATGATTAAGGACGAGGACAGGCAAGCCGAGGTGCATGGCGTATGCACGCAGGGTATCAACCTGTTCCGAAGCCTGATGATCTACCTGTCACCCGTTCTGCCGGCGGTTTCCGACAAGGCACGTGCGTTCCTGAATGAGCCGGCGTGGCAATGGTCAGATGCCACGAAGCCGTTGCTCTTCACGTCGATTAACAAGTTCGAGCCGTTGCTGACGCGCGTCGAGAGTAAGCAGGTCGAGAAGATGGTTGAAGAATCGAAAGAAGCGCCGGCGCCTGTCGAAGACGGTGAACCCGTAGCGGACGATGAACCCACGATCTCGATCGACGATTTCATGAAGGTGGATCTTCGAATCGCGCGTATTGAGAAAGCCGAGCCGGTGGAAGGCGCGGACAAGCTGCTGCAGCTGACGTTGGACGTCGGTGATTTCAAGCGTCAGGTATTCGCCGGCATCAAGGCGGCCTATGCACCCGACGATCTGATTGGCCGTCACGTCATCGTCGTCGCCAATCTCGCGCCGCGCAAGATGCGCTTCGGCGTCTCCGAGGGCATGGTGCTCGCGGCCGGCCCCGGGGGCAAGGACATCTTCCTGCTGTCCGCTGACGACGGTGCCGTACCCGGCATGCGGGTCAAGTAGTCCGGCGATTTTTCTAAAGCGGCGTCAATGACGCCTCAGCTTCGCGATTCGCGGATCATGTGAGCGGCGGTTTACAATACACCGATGAAAGGTCCTGGGAGGCTTGCCTGAATGAGCGAGCTCTTCGTCATTCTCATCAGCACCGTGCTCGTGAACAACTTTGTCCTGGTCAGGTTCCTTGGCCTGTGCCCGTTCATGGGGGTATCGAGCAACCTCGAGGCCGCTGCGGGCATGTCGCTCGCAACGGCGTTCGTCCTGACCCTTTCCTCGGCCACCGCCTACCTGCTGCACCAGTACGTGCTGGTCCCGCTGGGGATCGACTACCTGAGGACCTTGAGCTTCATTCTCGTGATTGCAGCCAGCGTCCAGTTCACCGAGATCATGGTCAGGCGCCTGAGCCCGATGCTGGAACAGGTTCTCGGCATCTATATTCCTCTGATTGCGTCCAACTGCGCCGTGCTCGGGGTTGCACTCCTCAACGTCCAGGAGTCGGGTAGCTTCGTCGAATCACTGTTCTACGGCCTTGGCGCTGCCGGCGGCTTCGCCCTCGTCCTCGTGATGTTTTCCGCGGTTCGGGAGAGACTCGCTGCAGCCGACGTTCCGGTCCCGTTTCGTGGTCCTGCCATCGCATTGATGACGGCCGGCATCATGTCACTGGCATTCATGGGCTTTTCAGGCATGGCGCGAATTTAAGGATGATCCTCGCTGCCATCATAACGATCAGCCTGATCGCCTTGATCGCCGGGCTGGCGCTCGGTTTCGCGTCGCGTTCTCTGCCGCCCGCCGAAAACGACCGCGTCGAACAGGTCAACGACCTGCTGCCACAGACACAATGTGCCCAGTGCGGATACCCGGGATGCCGGCCCTATGCAAGAGCGGTCGTTGAGTCCGGGGAGGCGATCAATCTGTGCCCTCCGGGCGGCGAGGCAACCGTAGAGAAACTGGCAGCGCTACTGGGACGGGAGGTCATACCTCTGGCGAAGGCGGCACCCTCGAGGCGCGAGGTCGCGATCATCGACGAGTCGCTGTGCATCGGCTGCCTGCATTGCCGAAATGCCTGTCCCGTCGATGCCATTTTCGGCGCCCAGACGCTGATGCACACGGTGATCGAGTCGGAATGCACCGGCTGCGAATTGTGCGTGGCGCCCTGCCCCGTGGACTGCATCAGCATGCAGGAGGTCGCATGAGCGCACCGACGCTTGACCTTGGTAAGCTGCACGGCGGTATGCGCCTGGAGGCCCAAAAGGCACAGTCCACGACGCAGAGCATACTTGAGCTGCCTGTTCCCAAGCAGCTGATCATCCCACTCAAACAGCACGTTGGCGACGAGGCGCAACCTGTTATATCTATTGGCGAGCGGGTTCTGAAAGGGCAATTGCTCGCCGAACACTACGGCTCACTGGGGGCCCCGGTCCATGCTTCGTCATCCGGCAAGGTCGTCGCGATCGAGCCGTCGCCGGTCACGCGCAGGTATGGGGACAAGGCGCCGTGCATCGTCATCGAGACCGACGGAGAGGATCAGGCAATCGAAGCCTGGGAGGACCCCGTCGACTATCGCGAACTCGATCCGTCATCGCTGATGCAGAGGATTCTTCAAGGTGGAATCGTCGGCCTGGGCGGTGCGGTCTTCCCGACGGCGCAGAAACTGATGCAGGCGACGACCGGCGAGATCGAAATGCTGATCCTGAATGGTGTCGAGTGTGAGCCTTACATCAGTTGCGATGACATGCTGATGCGTGAGAGTGCCGAATCGATCATCTCCGGCGCACGCATCCTGATGCACGCGATGTCCATCGATCGCTGCCTGCTGGGCGTGGAAAGCGACAAACCAGAGGCGATCCGGGCACTGGAACAGGCACTCGCCGGATACGATGACGAACGTGTCGTACTGAAACAGATACCCACAATCTACCCGTCCGGCGGCGAGGACCAGCTGATTCAACTGGTCACCAATCGTGAGGTACCGACACGCGGCCTGCCGAGCGACGTCGGCTGCCTGGTGCAAAATGTCGGCACGGCGTCCGCTGTGCATGACTGGATCGTCGAGGGCCAGCCGTTATTGAGTCGCATCACGACCGTCTCCGGCGACGGCGTCGCCAAACCATTGAACGTGCGCGCGAGGCTGGGAACGCCGATCGCAGACCTGGTCGAGGCGGCCGGGGGCTATACCGAGAGAGCGCAAGTACTGATCATCGGCGGGCCGATGACGGGTAAATCGATCTCTACCGACGAGGTACCGGTCGTCAAAGCGACCAATTGCGTGCTGGTCCTGTCAGAGGCGCCGAACCGTGAACGCGAACTCCCATGCATACGCTGCGGCGAGTGCGCGGAAGTCTGCCCGGTCAACCTGCTGCCGCAACAGCTCTACTGGCACGCCTGTGCCGACAACGAAGACAAGATGCGCGAGTTCGGGCTTGTCGACTGCATTGAATGCGGCTGCTGCGACCTGGTTTGTCCGAGCCATATCCCGCTGACCTATGACTTCAGGATGGCGAAGGCACGCATCAGGGAACTGGATGACGAAAAGGCCCGTGCCGAGCGCGCACGCCGGCGATTCGAAGCGCGTGAACAACGCCTGAAGCAGGAAGAGCAGGAGCGAGCCGAGGAGCTGCAACAGCAGAAGGATCGGGCCCGCAAAACTGGCAAGGCGGCGATCGCCGAGATCCTCAAACGTAAGCGCCGCAAGGACGATTGAGCGATGCAATTCGAGCGGCTCAATGCGCCTCACATTCGATCGACATCAAGCGTTCCTCGCATCATGTTGCAGGTCCTGCTTGCGCTGGTTCCGGCCGCCATCGCGCACGTCTGGTTTTTCGGACCGGGCTTCCTGTTCAACCTGATTATCGCAACCGGCTTCTGCGTTGCCAGCGAAGCCGCGATGATGGTTGCTCGCGGCCGTCCGCCCGAAGACGCGCTATCCGACTACAGCGCCGTCGTGACCGCAGCGTTGATCGCCTTCGCATTGCCTTCGCTGACGCCGTGGTGGGTAACAGCGATCGCTTCGACGTTTGGCATCGTGGTCGCCAAGCACTTGTATGGCGGAATCGGCTTCAACGTGTTCAACCCGGCGATGGCCGGCTACGTCGTTGTCCTGGTCGCGTTCCCTGCGGACATGAACCTGTGGGTCGCTCCCAGGATGGGCGACACGGACTACACGATGCTGAGCCTGGTCGAAACTTTGACGTTTACCTTGACCGGTTGGCTGCCGGAAGCGCTCACCTATGACGCGGTCAGCCGGGCGACACCACTGGATCTGATGAAGTCGGGACTTAACCAGATGCAGACGGTCGAGGAAATCCGGGCACTACCCGTTATGGGAGACTTCGGCGGGCGCGGCTGGGAATGGATCGGCAATTTCCTCGCGCTGGGGGGCATCTGGCTGATGATCAAGCGCGTGATCCGCTGGCAGATACCGCTCGGCGTTTTGGCCGGCGTGCTGACACCCGCCACGATCGCCTTCCTGATCGAACCCGGCAGCAACCCCGGACCCGGCTACCATCTGTTCAGCGGCGCCACAATCCTGTGCGCCTTCTTCGTGGCGACCGATCCGGTGTCGGCGGCGACCAGCACGCGTGGGCGAATAGTCTACGGCGTCGGCATCGGTTTTCTGATCTATGCCATTCGAAAATGGGGCGCTTACGCAGACGGTGCCGCTTTCGGCGTACTGCTGATGAATATGGCGGTACCTGCCATCGACGCCATCACTCGTCCGAGAATCGTGGGACATGGAGGCATCAGCCGTGAGTAACTCCGCTGTCCTCAAGAACGGGCTGACTCTCGCGCTGATCGCAGCGGTGTGCTCAGGCTTGGTCGCGGTCACCTATGCCCTGACCCGGGACAAGATCGAGGACAACCGCAAGGCCTACCTCGAACAAAAGCTCAAACCGGCGCTATCAGGCGTATTCTTCGAGGGCGACGTCACGGAATCAGTAGTAACCCTGGCGGCGCCGCACGGCCTGCCCGGCAACGACGATGCGATGATCTACCGCGTGTACGCTTCTGGCGAGCCGGTGGCGGCGCTCTTTATCGTAACGGCGAGAAACGGCTATTCCGGTCCGATCCGACTCCTGCTGGGTGTGGACATGAACGGTACCGTCACCGGGCTTCGAATCCTGGAGCATCGCGAGACACCGGGACTCGGCGACAAGATCGACGAAGACAAGTCAGACTGGGTGCAGCAGTTTCCTGGCCGCTCGCTCGGTGACCCGGCGATTGACGGCTGGCAGATCAGGAACGACGGTGGCGAGTTCGATCAGCTCACCGGGGCGACGGTGACGCCGCGCGCCGTCATCAATGCCGTTCGGGATACCTTGATCTACTTCGCCGAGAACAAGGAGCAGGTCTTCGCCATGCAGGAAGACAAGGCGCAATGACGGAACGACGCTACTTGCAGTCTGTCGCTACCGCACTGTGGCGGGACAATCCCGGCCTGGTGCAGCTGCTCGGACTCTGCCCACTCCTCGCGGTGACCGGTAGCTTCGTCAACGGTCTCGGCCTCGGAATCGCAACGCTTGCGGTATTGACCGTCTCCAACGGCCTCGTGTCAGCGACGCGACGCTTCCTGCAAAAAGAAATCCGGATACCGATCTACGTTTTGATCATCGCCAGTCTCGTCACCTGCGTCGAATTGTTGTTCCAGGCGTTCTTTCCGGCTCTCGATCGCGCGTTGGGCATCTTCATTCCGCTGATTGTGACCAATTGCGCCATCGTCGCGCGCGCGGAGGTGTTTGCGTCGAAGAACCCGGTATTCTCGAGTATCGTCGATGGATTCGGCATGGGGCTGGGCTTTCTGCTGATCCTCGTCACTATCGGACTCATCCGCGAGCTTGTCGGCCAGGGAACGCTGTTCGCCGACATGCACCTCTTGCTGGGCGGCGAGCCATTCAAAGGACTCGTCGTCGCCGACGCCGGATGGCTGATCGCGATCCTGCCGCCGGGGGCCTTTTTTGCACTGGCCGTCGCAATCGCTACGAAGAATTCGATAGACCGACGACGCCACGCCAGGCTGCGCGAGCGGACGGGGCTGCGATGAACCGGGACAAGCGAACGGCGATATTCTCAACCCTGCGGGCAGCTGACCCGAATCCGACAACGGAACTGAATTACGACACGCCGTTCCAGCTGCTGATCGCCGTGATTCTGTCCGCGCAGGCAACGGACGTCGGCGTCAACAAGGCGACCCGACGATTGTTTGTCGACGCTCCGGATGCGGGGACCATGTTGAGTCTCGGCGTTGACGGGCTAAAGTCCTACATCAAGACGATTGGACTCTTTAACAGCAAGGCGAGCAACGTCATCAAGACCTGCCAGATCCTTGTCGACGACTATAACGGCGAGGTGCCCCGCGATCGCAGCGCGCTCGAGGCTCTGCCCGGCGTCGGCCGCAAGACCGCCAACGTCGTCCTAAACACCGCGTTTGGCGAGCCGACGATTGCCGTCGACACGCATATCTTCCGCGTCTCGAATCGAACCGGTATTGCACCCGGCAAGACGCCGCTGGAAGTCGAGAAGCGCCTGCTGCGGCTGACGCCTGATGAGTTCAAAAAAGACGCACACCACTGGCTGATATTGCACGGTCGGTACGTCTGCAAGGCCCGGCGGCCACTCTGCGGAGAATGCAGTATCCTCGAGTGGTGTGAGTATCGTCGGAAGGAACTGCCATGATCTTTGGCCAGAACAGAGACCAGCTCCGGCGCATGTATGCCGATGCCTGGCAAAAATTGACATCCGGCGCAGTCTTGACGCCACTCGAAACCCAGATTGCCGCGGTCGTCGAGGAGCATCCGGAGTATCATCGCCACTTGGGTGAGGACGGCCTTAAAGAGGAATTCACACCGGAACGGGGTAAGACGAACCCTTTTCTGCACATGGGCCTGCACCTGGCGATACGAGAGCAAGTCGCAACCAACCGGCCGGCAGGAATAGCCGCGCTGTTCCAGGGCCTGATCGATAAGTCGGGCGACAGGCTGGAAACCGAGCATCGCATGATCGATGTGCTCGCTGAAGTCATGTGGGAATCACAGCGGTCTAACACACCGCCGGACGAGCAGGCCTACCTGGAGCGGCTAAGAACATTGTAGAGAGTCGCTGTGTAATAAATCCGCTGCCGCGCTGGTCTGATAAGCAAATAAACGGGAATGCGAAATGACGGGCAAGAAACAGAGTTATCCGGTTGAGGGTGCGGGACTTGGTCTTAGACGACCATTGCTCGACAAGCTGATGGCGAACCCGCCGACCGAGGTCGACTTCATGGAGGTGGCCCCGGAAAACTGGATTCATATCGGCGGTGTCGCCGGGAAGAAGTTTCGCTGGTTTACCGAACGCTACCCTTTCGTGCTGCACGGATTGTCCTTGAACATCGGTTCGCCTTCGCCATTAAACGAAGGCCTGGTCCGGGACGTTCGGGAATTCATGGACGAGCACGGCATAGAGCAGTATTCGGACCACCTGAGTTACACCGGCGATCATGGTCAGCTGTACGACCTGATGCCGATTCCGTTCACCGAAGAGGCCGTCCGGTATGTCGCGGAGCGTGTGCATCGCGTCCAGGACATCCTCGGGCGACGGATGGCGCTGGAGAACGTATCCTTCTACGCGCCGACGGAAGAAGGCATGGGCGAACTGGAGTTTCTGCTCGCTGTCCTCGAAGAGTCGGACTGCGACCTGATGCTCGACATCAACAATATCGTCGTCAACAGCATTAACCACCGCTACGACGCGCTCGAGTTCCTGAAGCGGATGCCGGCGGACAAGATTCGTTACTTCCACATTGCCGGGCACCACGTCGAAGCGGAGGACCTGCGAATCGACACCCACGGAGCACCGGTAGACGAACTGTCCTGGCAATTGCTGGTCGAGGCTTACGCGCATTTCGGGCCGGTTCCGACGCTGCTGGAAAGAGACTTCAATTTCCCGCCGCTCGACGAGTTGCTCGACGAGGTCCGGGAGATTCGCAAGCTGCAGCAAGACTCCGTCCCGGCGGAGGCGGCCCATGGCTGACAAGCCGGCATTCCAGGACATCCAGAACGCATTTGCGGCGCACATCCGCGACCCGGCAAACGCGCCTGCACCGGAGCACATCGAAGATCGCCGAATGGCCGTCTACCGGGACCTGTTCTTCAATAATTTGCGCAGCCTGCTGTCGACGACCTTCCCGGTCCTGAAAGCCCTGCACGATGACAAGAAGTGGCGGCACATGATCCGCGAGTTCATGAAGAAGCACTCTGCCCAGACGCCCTACTTCCTGAAACTACCGGCCGAGTTCCTCGATTTCCTGCAGAACGAATACGAGATGAGTGAGGACGACTTCCCGTTCCTGCTTGAACTCGCGCACTACGAATACATCGAGCTGGCGCTGTCGATCTCGGATGCCGAGATAGACGACAGCCGCATCGACCCGGACGGGGACCTGGTCGCCGGGGTCCCGGTCAAGTCCGAGCTGTCGTGGGTGTACGCCTACCAATACCCGGTCCACCGGATCTCAAAAGACTTCATTCCGGACGCACCCGCGGAGCAGCCCGTCTATCTCGCGGTGACCAGGAACTCTGAGGACCGCGTTCGATTCACGGAACTGAACCCCATTACGGCCGGACTGCTCGATGCCATCGACAAGAACAATGAGGACCTGACCGGCGAGGTACTGCTGCGGCGGCTGGCGGAACAGATTCAGTATCCGGACGCCGACGCGTTTATCGAACATGGCCAGGCGGCATTTAACGAACTCAAATCGGCCGAAATCATCATCGGCACCAAATTGCCCGAATAAGGAACTGAACATGCAAGCACTCGTGAAACTGTGGGACCGCGTCGTCTCCTATCTCAACCCCGCCGGCGAATGGGTCGGCCTACTCATCATCCGTCTGTTGATGGCCTACGAGTTTGCCAAGGCCGGCTTCAACAAGCTTGGCGCATCGGACACGCTGTGGGGCGATGTTCCTTCATGGTTCGTCAGAAACATGGCCAACGCACCGTTTCCATTCAACGTCCTGCCGGGCGAGCTGAACTGGTTCCTCGTGACGTGGGCGGAGATTCTCGGCGGTCTAGCGCTGGTCATCGGCCTGTTCACGCGATTCTGGGCATTCAGCCTCGTCATCGTGACCATCGTCGCGATCCTCAGCACCCATTGGCCAGCGGAGTGGAACAGCCTCGCCGAGCTCTGGGAAGGCTACCGCATCAGACCGGAGGACGGCTCCGGCAACTTCCGCGTTCCGCTGTTGTTCCTCGCGATGCTGATCCCGCTGGTACTGATCGGCCCGGGCAAACTGAGCGTCGATAACGTCATAAACCGCTATATCAAGCGCTAGGAGTCTGTGCGGTAGAAACGAATGAGGCGAGGCGTTCCCAGAAACTAAAGTTCTATTGGCCACGGCCGATGGACGCTGTATGGGTGAAGGACTGATGAGAGAAACTGTTGCAGGTGCGTTGAGCGTACTCGAGTGGCTGGCAACGCTGTTTGTCATCGCCGTTGGTGTAGGCGTACTGGTCGTCCTGATCATATACATCATCGACGTGACCCAGACGACGCATACGGTCAGGCGCAACTTTCCCGTCATCGGTCGATTCCGCTATTTCTTCGAGCACCTTGGTGAGTTCTTCCGCCAGTACTTTTTTGCCGGCGATCGTGAGGAGATGCCTTTCAACCGTGCGCAGCGTTCCTGGGTCTACCGTGCCGCAAAGGGTGTGGACGCAACCATTGCCTTCGGATCGACGCTGAACCTGAGTACGACCGGCACGCCGGTGTTCGTCAACTGTGCCTATCCGACGCTCGAAGAGGACTCGGTCGACTGTCCCCCGGTCGTTATCGGACCGAACACGCGGTACCCCTACGAGGCGCCGTCGTTCTTCAACATCTCCGGCATGAGCTACGGCGCGCTGTCGAAGCCGGCGGTGCAGGCGCTGTCACGCGGCGCGAAGATGTCGAACATGTGGATGAACACCGGCGAAGGAGCGATTTCCGATTGGCACCTCGAGGGTGGCTGCGACATCGTCTACCAGATCGGCACGGCCAAGTACGGTGTCCGCGACGAGAATGGCGGCATCGACTGGGACAAGCTGAAGAGCATCGCCGAAATCGAGCAGGTCAAGATGATCGAGCTCAAGTTGTCGCAGGGCGCCAAGCCCGGTAAGGGTGGCATTCTGCCCGGCGAAAAGGTCACCGAAGAAATTGCCCGAGTTCGCGGCATCACGGCAGGGGAGGATTCGATCAGCCCGAATCGTCATCCCGAGATAAATTCTGCTGAAGACCTGCACGACATGATCAACCGCATTCGCGACGTATCCGGACGGCCGACCGGCTTCAAGGCCGTCATCGGTTCTTACGCGTGGCTCGATGAGCTGTTCAAGCTCATACAGAACCGCGGCATCGACAGCGCGCCCGACTTCATCACCGTCGATAGCGGTGACGGCGGCACCGGCGCGGCGCCAATGAGCCTGATGGATAACGTGGGCTTGACGGTCCGCGAGTCCTTGCCGCTGGTCGTGGACAAGTTAAATGAGTACGGACTGCGGGATCGCGTCAAAGTGATCGCGAGCGGTAAGCTGATCAATCCGGCTGACGTCGCCTGGGCATTGTGCGCCGGGGCAGACTTTGTCAACTGTGCGCGCGGCTTCATGTTCGCGCTCGGCTGCATCCAGGCGCTTCAGTGCAACAAGAACACCTGCCCCACTGGTATCACGACGCACGACAAGCGACTGCAGCGAGGTCTCGTGCCGGAAGACAAGGCCGAACGCGTACGCAAGTTTTCCGAGACAATGCGCAAGGAAGTCGGCACGATCGCGCACTCATGTGGTGTCAGCGGTCCGCGCCAGCTACGCCGATACCACTGCAGAATCGTCCAGGACGATGGGCGGTCGATTCCGTTTGACCAGCTCTACCCGGACGTAACGCCCAGGGTCCGCGCCGCCTGACGTCGCCGTCAGACCGTCAGCGCGTCACGCGAGATGGTAGATAATCACGACGATGCTGACACAGACGATCAGCGTCACATTCAATCGCATCCGAAAGTAATACGGCGTAGTCACTCCTGCCTTGTACAGATTGTAGTCGACGAACAACAGGTACAGGAAGGCCAGTAGCAGCACGAATTCCGTCAGCACCGGGATCGTGAACAGGAATGCCGACCATGCCGCTAACACAACGGCATTGCTCGTCAGGAACAGGTTGGACGGCGACGACTCACGATTGTAGAGATACATTCCCCAGTGACTGCCAGCGACGAAACTGGCAATCGCGAGTCCGTAAAGCCGTGCGATGTACTCGAAGCTGCCAACATTCTCCCATTCGACGAGGCCTGCAAAGGGCAGAAGCGCGCAGAGGAAGAAAGGTAGCGCACCCGCGTAGGTCAGCAAGGAATAGAGCTTGTTTTCCTGCATTGCGTTGTTCAAGGACTCACGATGTCTTTATTCTACGTCGAATGAGACAGCCGCACAGTGTGTTCTTCGATCTGGACGGAACACTGACCGACCCCTGGCTTGGAATCAGCCGCTGCATCGAGCATGCCCTCGATTCCCTGGACATCGAGCGTGATTCCGGCGATGACTACCGCTGGTGTATTGGTCCGCCGCTGCGAGAGAGCTTTTCGATACTTGCGGGCAGCGATCTGTCCGAACGTGCCCTGTCGATCTACCGGGAACGATTCTCTGACCTGGGCTGGCAGGAGAATGCGCCTTATGACGGGATACACGCGGCGCTGGATGCATTGGCCGGTAGCGGAAGCGAGCTCTATGTCGCGACCAGCAAGCCGCGGGTCTATGCTATCCGCATTCTCGAACACTTTGACCTGCTGCCGTTCTTCACGGCAGTCTACGGTGCGGAGCTGGACGGAACCCGATCAGACAAGTCCGAGTTGCTGGCCTACGCTCTCTCGCAACATACGGTAAATCAGCCGGTCATGGTGGGCGATCGTCGGCACGATGTGATCGGAGCCGCGTCCAACGGTATGCGCGCCATCGGTGTCAGCTACGGCTATGGCAGCGTCGAGGAATTGCTCGCGGCGGGCGCTGAGCAAATCGTCGACAGCACGTCGATGAGTCCTGACGGGC
>JAAUYH010027859.1_pt1 | contig 14138 bp, 10 predicted proteins | sample 7278061 | NCBI WGS metagenome assembly JAAUYH01 (sample SAMN14350203, study PRJNA611818) | marine sediment metagenome | isolation source: surface marine sediment (0.6m) | place: French Polynesia: Moorea | collected 2018-08
CACGGGTCGATGGACTAACACGGAGGTAATTGAAGAACCCTTTGACCGCATCGATATTACTGGAGACTCCCTTTATCTCGATTTGAGTTTTCGCCAACCTATCATCGAAACCCCAAGCCAAGAATTAGCCTTGGGGATAACCGCTTCCCGCCAGTCAAGTCAAACCAGTGTTTTAGGGGAAGGATATCCTCTCTCCCCTGGAGCGAATGATAGTGGAGAAACTCGGCTCTGGGTGCTGCGATTTTTTCAAGAATGGACTAAGCGAAGTTCTCAGGATGTTTTAGCAGTTCGCTCTCAGTTTAATTTAGGGATGGATGCTTTTGATGCAACTATTAACAATGAACCTCCCGATAGTCGTTTTTTCTCCTGGCAAGGGCAGGGACAGTATGTGCGTTCTCTAGCGATCGATACTTTGCTAGTGCTGCGTTCATCTCTACAGTTGACCAGCAAACCACTAGTTCCTTTAGAACAATTTACCTTGGGTGGGTTCTATAGCGTTCGGGGCTATCGACAAGATCTTTTCCTGACAGATAATGGTTTTTTTGCCTCGGCAGAAGTACGCTTGCCTATCCTGCGGGTAGATAGTGTTGAAGGTCTTTTACAAATTGCTCCTTTTGTGGATTTTGGGGTTGCTTGGAATGATGAGGATAATCCAATTCAGATATCTGGCTCCAATACTTTGGTGGGAGTGGGACTAGGTGTGCAATGGCAGATGGGGGATAATTTTACGGCTCGCTTTGATTGGGGCATTCCCCTAATTGATGTTGATTCACGAGATAGGACGTTACAAGAGCAGGGGCTTTATTTTACGGTGAATTATAGCTTTTTTTAGGAGGAAAGGGAAAAGGAGTTAGACAAACCTATAATCAGTATATAACTGGGTGGGCAAATTAAAATCGTTAGAAAACAATCGTTTTAGATTAAAGAAAATGCCCACCGTCTTTAGATACTAAGATAGTGCAATCAGTGAGGATAGCATTGTTTGATTGCACAGACTAGATTTATTAAACCAGTATCTAAGCAAAAGCAGCCAGAGAAACTTTAGCTGCAATTTGTTTAGCTATTTTGGTTAAAGCTTGAGCAGAAGCTGATTCTGGTTGAGAGATAGTAATAGGGACACCATTATCTCCACCTTCACGCAAGGAAATTTCTAGGGGTACACAACCAAGTAGAGGAACATTTAACTCCTTAGCTGTTCTTTCTCCACCACCAGAACCAAACAAATCGTAACTCTTATCGGGTAAATCGGGAGGAATAAAATAGCTCATATTCTCAACTATTCCTAGGACATTTACTCCTAGTTGTTGGAACATTTTTAAGCCTCTACGGGCATCTAGTAAAGAGACTGTTTGGGGTGTAGTCACAATCACTGCCCCTGCCATAGGTACAGCTTGAGCTAAAGTCAATTGAGCATCTCCTGTTCCTGGGGGCATATCAACGATTAGGTAATCTAAGTCACCCCACTCCACTTGATAGAGAAACTGCCGAATAATCCCATTCAACATAGGACCTCGCCAAATAACAGGTTGATCTGGGTCAATCAGAAATGCCATAGAAACTAGCTTAACCCCATAGTTAAAAGCTGGTTCTAATATCTCTCCATTTGTTCCATTTTTGACCATTACTTGGGTTTCAGACAATCCCAACATATTAGGAGCATTAGGACCATAGATATCTGCATCTAATAAACCTACTTTCGCTCCTGTTTGAGCTAAAGCAACAGCAACATTAACAGCTACAGAGCTTTTCCCTACACCACCTTTACCACTGGATATCGCCACAATATTTTTGACTCCTGAAACATCTGCACGGTCTGGTAACGACTTTTGTTGAGGAGTTTCTGCGGTAACTTCTACTTCTACTTCTTCTACTCCAGGAAGCTTTTTAACTGCGGTTTGACAATCTTCGACAATAAATTCTCTGAGAGGGCAAGCAGGAGTAGTTAACACTAAAGTAAAACTAACTTTACTACCGTTAACTTCAACATTGCGGATCATGTTCAGTTCCACTAAACTTTTTTGTAGTTCTGGGTCTTGAACAGGACGCAATACCTCTAAAATAGATTTTGAATCGAGCATGATATAAAGAGTTCTCCTCAAAAGTGACGAGTTCGTCTAAGGGAATTAAGTGTTTTAGTGTTTATTATTACTTTATCCCAGAACAGGAAAGCCTATTACGGCACTAGAGAAGAGACTCTTATAATACAAATTGTTTTGATACTTAAGATAATTAGATTGGTAGTATTATGTTACTTCTCGCTTGTTAATTTTTTAGCTCTTGCCTCACTCACAATTACATTAAACTGATCTCCAAGTAACATAACTAAAGAACTAAGATAAAGCCATAACATTAATACAATAACGACACCCACAGCCCCGTATATTTTATGGTATTGTCCGAAATGAGAAACATAAAGACGGAATGCTCCAGAGACGATCGCCCAAGAAATAGCTGCTAAAATAGCTCCTGGCATAATTAGATCTTGGGCTTGCCGATGACTAGTACCAAAACGATAGATAAAAGCAAAAGCGATCGCGACTATTCCTAAAGCAACAGGGAAACTTAACAGTCGCCAAATACTCAACAATAAATGAATAACTGTTTGTTCAACATCATAATTAATAATTAAACTACGAACAAAATCAAACAGAGAATAAACAATCTGAATCAAAATAGCACTGATAATAATTAGAGCAGGAATGAAGGGAGGATTATCTTGCTCTATGTCTTCTTGTTTGAGTTGATTGTCAAGTTGATAAATTAAAGATATAGTAACCCCAAAAATTGTAATAATAACTATAACCGTAAATATTTTCCAAACAATTAATAATAGTTCTTGCCAGTTTTGCTGGATTGCTATTTGTAGTAAAAAATCACCAATTACCAATAAAAAAGAGGCAGTAATCAATAATAAAATTGCACCAATAGTCAGTAAAATTGCAATTATCTTTGCTTGCCAAAAAGGTCGTTTTTTTTCTGGGGGAATTTGATGAATTTGATCGAGAGCATTCATCGCTGCACTTAATACTCCAGAAAATACCCAAATAGCAGCAATAAAACTCAGAGAAAACCAACTTTCTCCTTCAGCCACCTTAACTTCTTGTGTAAAATCTAATAATAAATTCCATGCCTGTTGTGGCACTATATCAGCAAGGCGAACAGCTAAAATGCCCAGATTATATTCTACAGATTTCTCAAAAATACTAATCGCTGTCAGTATTGCTATAATTGCTGGAAATAATCCTAGCATAGCGTGATATGCCATTTCTGCTGCCAAACCAGTTAATCTTCTTTGAGCAGCACAAGTAACCATTTTTCTGAGCGTTACCCAATTAAGATGACGCAAAAAGTGAATCAATCTGCTCATCTTTTTCAGTTATTTAGATACGGGTGTAGCATAATAAAGCTCTTAAATCAGTAACGATTTAACTTAGTACTGACTTAATTCAGTATTGTTTAGTCACCAGTATAATTTAGGTAAATAAAATTGCAATTATCCATGAAAGGGAATAGTTAATAAAGGAATAAATAATAATAGAATCCAACTCCAATTCCACCAATTAGATGTAGGAATTAAGATAGTCTCATCCAGTAAACAATCAATTCTTTCTGCTAACCTATTTCTGGGGATAGTACAACTAAAAGTAGCGCAAAAAATAAAATCATCTTGAATGGTATCTTGAGCTACTTTCAACAAAGATTCTGCTAGCAAAATGGAGTCAAAATCTTCTGCTGCTTTTCTGTCTGCTCTTAATTCTCTTAATAGTAAAAGTTCTTGCCATAAAGATTCGGTATTAGGTAGCCATGCAGTTAAATTACGCAACCAACCCAACCAAAAAAACCAGAATGTATCTCGATAGTAAAGATGAGCTTGTTCATGGGCTAATACGGCTTGTAAATGTTCTGAATCGAGAGATGTTAATAATCCTTGACTAATCACTAATTCTGATTTCCAGAACCCTATTTGTGCGCTGTAAGGAAAATCAGTTTCTAGAAGACGAGCAATCTTACCTGCTATTAACCGACGCGGGTAAGCACGAATTTGTTTGAGGGATTGATAACCTTGATAGGCTGATTTGAGGAGGTAAAAACCAGCTAGTAAAATAAAAATAATCGAGATAATGTAACTCAACCAACTAGCTTGAATTCCTAACATTTCTCCTTGAAAACCCATACAAGCAACTGAGATAGCTGTAGTAAGTAGCAAAAGGGGTGGAAAAAGAAAGAAAAAAAGTCCTTGCTGCCATCTTCTTATCCAAGTTGATTGGGTTGTAATCATTTTTAATCTGACCAGCCAAGCTATTGCCAGAGTAAAGATAATCATAACTAAATGCATTAGTTTTGCTCCTCTCGGCGACGACGAATAGATTCAATTCGAGCAGCGATCGCTTCGATTTGATCTAAACTGGCAGTATCTAAGCTATCAGCAAAAGAAGCAACAACATCAGGATTACTAATGGCTAGAAAGCGATGCAGTTGATTATAAGATTTTAGGGTTATAGCTTGTTCTCTCGATATTAAAGGTCGCCAATAAAACGCTCGTCCTTTTTTACAACACCGTAGCCAACCCTTATCGGTTAGACGGCGCAGGACGGTAGTTACAGAAGTATAAGCCAATTCCCGTTCTGGATCGGCTAAAATTAGCTCATGAACTTCTTTGACAGTTGCACTTTTCAGTTTCCAGACGATTTCTAGTACCTCTGTTTCCAAAGGACCAAGAGATAGCTTTTTTGGTTGATATTCTGGCAAAGGAGCCATAGGCAAATTCCCAATTCAATACTGCCCCATATTTTATAGCAGTTTTTATTTCTGTGCGACTGTATTGTCATAACACCAAAGGGAACAGTGATTCTCTTAAATATCGAGTTGAATTTTTCTTCAGGCGATCGCCACAAGTTAAAATATCAATCCGATCTAAGAATTAGCATTATCTTTCTAATTCCCCAGTCTTCACAAAACTAACTTGTTGCCAATTAAACCAACCTTTGTATTTAGCTGCTGTTACCAAAACAAAAAGCAAGTCTAGACTAACTAAGCTAGCCACAATTAATTCTGAACCCCCAGTAGAAAATCCATAGCTGTGTAAACCAGTTCCTAAGACAAAATTTACTCCATACCAAGCCATTAAAACCGCATTAAAAGCAACTACGCTAGTGACAGCCATGCCAAAATCTCCTAGCCAACCTACCAAACGACCGTGCAGAGGCACAACATAGCACATCAAAGCAATTAATGCCCAAGTTTCTTTTGGGTCCCATCCCCAAAAACGTCCCCAAGAAAAGTGCGCCCAAATTCCACCAAGGATAATTCCTGTAGTCAGCAATAAAACTCCTACCTGCAAAACTCCATAATTCCATTTAGATAGACTGCGAATTCTGCTAGTTAGTTTTGGTGCCAATAAATAATGTCCCAGAATAATATGACCTAAACCTAATGCCAGGGCAAAACTAGCGTAACTAAGGGTAATAGTAGGGACGTGAATACTTAACCAGAAATTATCTCTTAAAACTGGTACAAGGGGTTTAATACTAGGATCGAGAACGGCGGGTAGACTATCAGCTAAGATTAGACAGACTACAGATAGAGGGGCAGCAGCTAGGAGATAGTATTTGGCTCGATAGATTAATTCAAATAATAACGCGATCGCAGCTATACCAAATCCTACCCAAATTACGGACTCATACATATTAGTAACAGGGGGTCTTCCTGCAATTTGCATCCTTTCTAAAAAGCCGTAACCATGTATGATTAAACCAGTGGCAAAAATGGCGATCGCACTCCAGTAAAAGTCAAAAGATTTAAATAGTAACACGAGCAGCATCACTAGGAAGCCTAAGCTATAAAGCAACCAAGCTTTAGCAAAAGGATGTAAATTATAAAAACGTACTTCTCTTTGTAGATTAGCAGTCTGAGGATAAACGTTGGGACTAAGATTGGCTAATTCCCTTTGTAATTGAGTAGCAATTTTACCTAAGCTAGCTTCATCGTGAGGATTATTACGATAGGCTTGTCTAAGTTTTTCATAGTATTCTTGTTGTGAGAGAGACTGGTCGGAATTATAATATTGTCCTGCATCAGCAATACTTACCCAAGTACCTTTGCGATCGATAGGATGGGGAACAAGAGGAAGTTGATTATTCCCTACAGTAGCAATAGTTAAGGCTAATCTATCTTCGACTGTTAGGGCTTCTCTTTCATCTCTAGTTAAATCGATATCTTCTGCTTGTTTTTGTCTGGCTTTAAGAATTACTGAAGGAAGATTAGATTGTACTAATTCAGAGAAAGTAAAGTATTTTTGCTCTGGATTCATTCCTACTTGTTCTTTGAGGGGACGATAGTTAAATAAAATAAATGGCTCTTCATTCCAGTCGCGATTATTGAACCAAAGGGAAAGGTAGGTTTGGAGGTAGTCTAGCTTCTCTCCATCTAGAGTTTGGTAGTTAGTTTTGCCGTGAATTTGAGCTACAGTTTCCCTAGCGACAGTATCAAGAGGTTTTTTGCGTCCGTCTAATTGGACGGCTAAGTCTTTAAGTGGTTCAACAGGTGAGGTTTGAAATTGACTGAAGGGTACGATCAGAATTGATATTCCTAGTATAAGTCCAATAAGAAATTTAAGAATTTTCATTGTAGGCAAGATAGACAAAAAAATTTAAAGCAGTTTATTTAAGCTTTGTTATTATTTTTTAACTAGTGTAAGGTTTGTGGGGTGCTTGGGTTAATCACGATCGAAAGCCTTAAGCTTTTACTGCTCTAATTTACTTTGATATACGATCGAAACACTTTTTGATCTTCTATAGCTTTTTTATTAAGCTAGTTTTTTTGAGTCATGTCTGTATATATGGCTACTTTATTTATAGGCATTAAGTAGGAATTGCGATCGCCCAAGCAATCCAATAAAAAATTAAAGATTCAAGAACTTTAACTGATTTAATACGCCGACCTAGTTTTCATTATGCGGACTCAAACAAATATAGTCTAGGTAATTTCTATTGATGGAAGCAGGAGAAAAATTCCATGTCTTTTTCGTGGCACTTGTATAAGATATTGTATATTTGATTTTTACCCTGCTTGCCAGCCTAATAACTATTAAAAATTAATTGAAGAAATATGCTCAAATACCTCTCTAAAGTCTTGTATGTTCTGACAGGAACGAGAAGAGAGCTCCTTCTTATTATCTTTATATTCACTTTTACATCTCTACTAGAAGCTTTAGGTATTGGGCTGATCGGACCCTTTCTCACCATAGCTTCCACCCCAGAATCTATCCATAAAATTCCTTTACTCGACTGGGCTTATAGACAATTAGATCTGCAATCTAGTACCCAGTTTATTCCTATCCTGGGTGTAGGAGTTGCCACGGTATTTTGTATCAAGTCATTGCTATACTTTTTAGCTCGGTCCTATATCTTTCACTTCAGTTCCAACCAAAAAAAGATACTAATGTCTAGGTTGCTCAAGGCTTATTTAGTAGTTCCCTATGAGTTCCATTTGAACAAAAATACTTCTAGTCTAATTAACAATATTATTCTTGAAACTAGTCACTTTTATCATTTCTGCCTTATACCGCTTCTAAATGCCACTGCCAACTTTGTTATTACAGGCGTTCTTTTATTGCTACTTGCTAATACCAACTTAATACTTCTAGTGATGATCCTGGGGATTTTGCTGCCGATATTTTTATTGTTCAACCTACTGAGCAGCAAATTCAAAAAATGGGGCAGGATGAGTTCTGAGTCTAACCAAGAGATGATTCGCACAATCAATCACGGTCTAGGAGGATTAAAAGAGACACGAGTTATCGGTTGTGAAGCTTACTTCGAGCAACAGATGGAGCAGCAAGGTCGGAAATTTGCCAGAGCATCAACCTTATTTCAAAGTTCCCAATTACTGCCACGTATTCTTATTGAAACAACATTAATCTTATTTTTGCTCCTTTTTATATCTATATCTCAACTTTTCTTTAACCAGAACTTGCAAGAAATGACTGGAGTTCTCGGTATTTTTGCAGTTGCTTCCATGCGCTTGATTCCATCAGCCAGTCAGCTCGTACAGGCAAGAGGTCAAATGGGGAAAGGTAGCCATGCTCTTGACATGCTCTACTTCGATCTCAAGCAGATAGAGAAAAAAGAGTCAACCAAGCGTTTAGATCTTGTCCATAGTTCAAGGTTAAGCAGCCCAATTAGCTCTAAGGATTGGGAAAATCAAGCTATGACTTTCCAAGAGCGAATCGATCTGAATAATATTACGTATCGTTATCCTAATACCTTGGAGCCGGCGATCGATGATATCTCTTTGAGTATTAAAAAGGGTGAGTCTATTGCTCTCATCGGTAAATCAGGAGCAGGTAAGACTACATTGGTAGATATTATTTTAGGTCTTCTGAAACCAGGCATTGGAGATATCTTAGTAGATAATGTATCAATATATGACAACATTCGTTCTTGGCAAAATTTAGTTGGCTATATACCCCAGTCAATTTTTCTGACCGATGACACTATCGAGAGAAACATCGCTTTTGGTGTTCGAGATCTTTTAATTGACTCCGAAAGATTAAACAAAGCTATCAAAGCTGCTCAATTAAGTGAATTGGTTGAGCAACTACCTCATGGTATTAAAACAGAGGTTGGCGAGCGAGGAGTACGCTTATCTGGTGGGCAACGTCAAAGAGTAGGGATTGCTCGCGCACTCTATCATGAGCGAGAAATTTTGGTTCTCGATGAGGCTACTGCTGCACTAGATAATGAAACTGAGAAACTTGTTAGTGAAGCAATTAAATCTTTAGCTGGAACCAAAACTTTGATTATTATTGCTCATCGTTTGTCTACGGTAGAGCATTGCGATCGCGTTTATTTGCTGGAAAAAGGAAGTGTAATTAAATCAGGTAGTTATCAAGAAGTTGTTGGCAAGCAGTTAACCTCATAAAAATCTGATTGTAATCACCATGATATTCTCTGAGAACTAGGCAGTAAAATAAGCATAATGTTGCGGATTAAACAAAAAGTAAACAGATTACTGACAAAAGCATTCCTAAAGAACAATGTTATCTCCCTTGAAAAGCTATACAGCGACAAATTGAAAAAGCTGCAAATATTCCCTCCAGAAACAGTAGCTACTCCAGAAGCTGTACATCTGCCCTTGTATAAGCCGTCGGAAAATCTAAAGTCAGAAACTTATACAACTCCTGAGATTTATACTACCATACTAGATGGAGTACTTTATTCTCCTGAATATAATATTCTACTAACAAAGTCTCGGAAAATCATATTGGAATCTATACACCCTTCAAATCTTAAGATGGTTAATTTTGACTTAAATCTCGATTCTGAGTTGCGGAGAAACTTATATCAATTACAAGTCAAGAAAATTCCAGGCTACTGCAGTATATTCAGATCGATGCGAAATAGCTTTGCTCATGCATTGATAGACAACATTCCCAGAGCATATCTGCTAAATCAGCCAGAATATGCTGAGTTTAAAGAAATCAAGCTTTTGTGTCCCAATAGCATGACGAAATTAGAAAGTTTCTTCATTCCTAGTCTGATCCCATCAAATGTGGTTGTAACTCCTGTCCAGAGTGGTTATTTATATGATGTTGAGAAATTTATTTTTCCTTCTTTTTTTCAGCCTGCAGGTGCTTGTTATTTTCCTTCATCCTATCTCAAAAAACTTCGGGCTGAGTTTATGCCACAACGACAGAGAAATAAAAATAAACGTATTTTTATTTCTCGGCTCAAGTGTGCTGAAGGAAAAACAAAACGCCATATTTTGAATGAGTCAGAACTTTTTGAAAAGCTGAGCAACTTGGGATTTGAGCGTTATGTCCTTGAGGATATGTCCTTAGAAGCTCAAGTAGAGCTATTCTATGACGCAGAGACTGTAGTTGGAGCGGATGGAGCAGGAATGTTCTGGACTTTGTTTTCTGAAAAAGCTAGGGTTTTAGTATTGTTTAATCGAACGTTAATTCCAGCATATTACTACACTATCGCTAAAAACTTAGGGCATCAATATCGCCATTGGTGTTGCAGTGAAAAAGGCAAAAATAAAAGTTATCATTATTACAATTTTCGGGTTGACGTGCCAAAAGTATTAGAATTGTTGTCGACTTTTTCAGAAGATTTTGATTGAAATATTTAAGGTTACTCTAACTGAGTGTAGAATTTATAATTATTCCTTATTTGTAGATATTATTTTTGCTCTGTTGAAGTCTGAGAGTGTAGATATTGTTGATGAAATCTTCATATATGAAAATTGGTATTCTATCGATCATTGGTTGCATTCGCTAGAAACTTTTCAAACACATTCTAAGACAATAGTTAGCGGGAGCTACATCAGTGAAAAATTATCCGAATAATCTGATTTTTTGTAGTGCAATCACTCAATACGAAAATCTAGGAGATCTAGTAATCAATCGGACACTTTTGAGGAATTTAAGAAATTACGGTAGATTAATAGTCGATACTCGAGGAGTCCCAGACTGGTTTTGTGAACAGTTAGAGCTGAGTGTTGATGAGCGATATAGTAACTATAGAGTGAGATTGCGACTCTTGGTGTTACTGTTTGGTTTAAAAGCATTGTTTAACTTGAATTCTCAGGTGTATTTGATTAGAACTCCAGGAGGTCATAGTGGTTCAATTGAAAATTGGATAGATGGGATAAAGTCGTTAGCATGGTTTTGTATATTCAGAATTATCGGCGTACGTATATGTTGGTTTGGAGCTTCCATCGAATCATTTTCAATAAAGAGGGAGATGTTTGAGAAATGGTACTCCAATTTTATGCATTTTTATTCTCTTAGGGACAGTATTTCTGAGGATTATGCCCGAAAAATAGGGATAGAGCGATTGGCAAGCTTTCCTGATCTAGCCTGGCTTATGGAAACGCCACCTGCAAGCAATGAGCCAATGAAGATTGACGGCGACTATGTGATATTCAGCTTTAGAGAATGTCCTCACAAGTTAGCTGAGACGGTTGAATATAACAATAACCTTTACGCAGTATTAGACGCAATCGTTAAACTAGTCTGTGAGGAGTGGTCAAAAAAGTTAGTCATTTCCTATCAGGTAACTCGTGACTATAAGTTTTGTAAAGGGATTAGAGATAGATATAAATATGATTGTGACGTTATGTTTATAGAATCTCAAGTTGATAGTCAGTGTATGTACGATTTGTATTCTCGTGCATCCATGGTTTTTAGCAATCGTTTGCATGTGCTTTTATTTGCAATGGTGTGCGGTTCTTTGCCAGTTGCAGTTATAGATTTAGCTGAACACAGTAAAATTACTGGGATATTTTTAGATGCTAGACTGATGCGATTGGTCATAGATATACGCAAAAGTTCGAATGAAGTTGAGGTTTTGCGTAGTCTCTCTACTGATGCTCCTGCGATCGAGGAAGAGATTGCTTTGTATCGTAAACGCCAGCTAAGCTTAGGTAAAGCATTGTTAAGGAGCGTTATGACTGGAGCGTAGCTTTGGTGGCGTCGAAAATGTTAAATGAATCTATCCATTTCAGCGATCGCTAATGAATTAACTAAAACAACTAGCCATAACATTAATATAAATAAGTAATGATCGATCTGGGCCAACTTGTCATAGATGACAAGAACATTTGTACCAAAGAGCAAATACAAGAAATTAACAAGTTACTATCGTCGTGCCTTAATAATTCACCATCACTAGAACAAATATGGCAAATGATGGATGATGTTTGGGATGAACTAGGTTGCGGAGATAACAAAAATCTTAATTGGGAAAAAATATCTGCTTTCTACAATCATCCAGTTTGGATATTAAATGGCTTATTTATCGAACAGCATGAGCTATCAATGCAACATCGTCAGTCTATATCTAACTGGATAAATGCTAATAATAAAAAAATAAGATATGTCATAGATTATGGCGGAGGAATGGGAACTCTTGCCAAAGTAATAACAGAAAGCAATCAGAATATTAGTATAGATATCTATGAACCATATCCAAGTCAGGTAGCGGTTAAAAGATTAGAAAAGTTCCCTAATATTAAGTTTATTGATGAGCTTAAGAAATCTAAATATGATTGCTTGGTTAGTACAGATGTTCTAGAACACGTTGCCGACCCTCTTAGTCTATTCGCTCAGATGATAAATAGTGTAAGTTTAGACGGCTATTTGATAATTGCTAATTGTTTTACTCCAGTGATTAAATGCCATCTTCCTAGCACATTTCATCTTCGTTATACATTTAAGATATTTGCTAAATTAATGGGACTAAAATTGATTGGAGCTTGTCAAGGAAGCCACGCTAAGGTGTACGTTAAAGAAAAAGAAAAATCTTTAAATTGGAGGCTAATAAGACAAGTAGAAACGTTCTCAAAATCTATATACCCCGTGTTGAAATCTCTACTTAAGGACGACAAGGGTGTAAAGAACATCACAACATGAAAGTCTTGCATTTAAATACATCCGATCTTAGTGGTGGAGCAGCAAGAGCAGCTTATAGACTACATCGAGGATTGCATGACATTGGTGCAGATTCTCAGATGTTGGTGCAGGATAAAACAAGTGACGATCGCACTGTAATTAGTCCACCAACAAAGCTAAACAAAGGATGGGCTAAAATTAGACCGAGTTTAAATTCTATCCCCTTGCAACTCTATCAAAAACGAGATTGTACCCCTTATTCTATACAATGGCTGCCAGAGAGAATTGCCCCTAAAATTGCTCAAATCAGTCCAGATATTATCAACCTACATTGGATATGTGGCGGATTTCTCCAGATAGAAACCCTTGCCAAGTTTAACAAACCGATTGTTTGGACACTTCACGATATGTGGGCATTTACTGGAGGTTGCCACTATAGCCAAGAATGCGATCGCTATACTAAATCTTGTGGTGTTTGTCCTCAATTAAACAGTAACCAAGGTTGGGATTTATCACGATGGGTATGGCAACGTAAAGCTAAAGCTTGGCAAGATCTAAACTTAACCATTGTTACCCCCAGTATCTGGTTAGCTAAATGTGCGAAGGCTAGCTCTCTTTTTCGGGATTTACCGATCAAAATCATTCCTAATGGTATCGATACTCAAAAGTATAAACCTATAGATAAACAGCTGGCCAAAAATCTAATAGGGTTGCCTCCAGACAAACAGATTGTCCTATTTGGAGCAGTTAGTGCTACCAGCGATCGCAGAAAAGGATTTCATCTCTTAAGGTCTGCTTTACAACAACTCAAGCATTTTCAAAATCAGGAGCAAATTGAATTAGTTGTATTTGGATCTTCTCAACCTATTAAACTACCAAATTTTGGTTATCAAGTTCGTTATTTAGGAAGATTTTACGACGATATATCTCTGGTTTCAATCTATGCAGCAGCAGATGTCTTTGTTGCTCCTTCAATTCAAGATAATTTACCCAATACAGTGATGGAAGCTTTAGCTTGTGGTACTCCTTGTGTTACTTTTAATATTGGCGGGATGCCAGATATGGTCGAGCATCGGCAGAATGGCTATTTAGCCAAAACCTTTGATGTGGAAGACTTAGCCAAAGGAATTGCTTGGATACTAGAAGACAAACTTCGCTGGCTGTCTTTATCTGGGAGGGCAAGAGAAAAAGTCGAACAAGATTTTACATTAGAAAGACAGGCTCAGATATATATCAAACTTTTTGAAGAAATTTTAGTTGATTAGAATGCAAGTAGATTCAAAAAAAAACTCTAAAAATAATCTTTTTATAAATACTAATGATAAGGCTATTGTTCTATTCTTGGGTTTGGCCTTATGGATATTTATTCCAATTTTAGGTGTTTTTCCCCTACTTTTTTTTACTCATCTCAATCGCAAACCAAATAGTCGACTAAATTTTCTTATTATTTTAATTGTAATTTTTACAATCACAATTTTTGTTTCTTCTCTAGATATCATTTCCGATCTGGCTGTTTATGTTAACAATTATGAAAGGTTGGCTACAAAAAATCCTTTTGAAATTTCAGGAGCGCAAGGGCTTGAATTTATCTTATGGTTGGTAAGCTATCCAATATATATAATTTCTAATGGTTCTAGATATGCTTTTATTTTTTTCTGGTTTTTTGTTTTTAATGCAGTAACTTTTCTAGTAATTACTAGAGGTTTATCTCCTCGAAATTACGGACTACTTTCATTGTTCA
>JAAUYH010073379.1_pt1 | contig 14138 bp, 13 predicted proteins | sample 7278061 | NCBI WGS metagenome assembly JAAUYH01 (sample SAMN14350203, study PRJNA611818) | marine sediment metagenome | isolation source: surface marine sediment (0.6m) | place: French Polynesia: Moorea | collected 2018-08
CGTTTATTTTACATAAAATTGGCAGTTGAAGATTTATTTATGTTCATTAAGGGACTTCCAATTTTTAAAATATCCCATATCTAGGGTGCAAGCATTGCACCCCTACAAATGTACTGTTATATTTGGGATAATTTATTTTTTGGTATTCCCTAATCACTTTCTATTTGCATCGTTTCGTTCGGCTAATTGGGTAATTTGGTCGGCTAGCGCATCTAGTTTACTATCAGGGAGGATGGATAAATCTTCTAATTTTTGCCAGATGTGTTTACGCAGGTCTTCCCTTTGTGCGGGTTGATTCCAAAAGTCGATAATAGCGGTTTTCTGGTTGATAAAGTCTACTAGTTCGGTAACGAATTGTTGCAGTTGGGTTTGTTGTTCGGGGGTGGGTGATTCTAGGGTGTCGATTAAGGCATTATAAAAGGGACGAATTCTGATATTGGTTTGATTTTCTGGGGTTTGGTCGGTGCGGATTTGTTGCGCGAGGTTGAGAAATTCTTGGGCTATTATGTCCCAATTTGAGCCGTGACGTTGTAATATTTGTGCAAGTTTTTCGCTGAGGTTCCGGTAATATACGGGGTCATCGTCGAGATGGGTGCGGATGTGGTGACGGATTGCGTGTTCCATCTCTGCGGCTTTGGTTTGGGTGGAATGACGTTGTTGGATTTTTTGTTCAAAGTTAAGGTCGAGTATGTTGAGTGGGGGAACTTTGATGTCTATTCCTTGGGATTGAATATGTTCGTCTATTAATGCTTTTACTTTGGCTTTTGCGTCTTCGGGACGTTCGTCGCGGAAGATATCATCAATTAGTTTCTTCAATTGTCCCAGTTGTTTGGCATCTTTGAGGTATGGTAAGGCTTGGGGACGGGGTAGAAAAGCGTCTAGTTCTTGCAGAAATTCCCGCAATAGTTGGTAAAATTCGGCTCTTGAAAGTTCGTCGTACAGTAAATTTACACAGGCTTCTTGGTCTTCGTAAATACTTATTTCCCGTTTTGACCAGAAGTGCATGACGCGCTTATGGGATGTTTGGAGTTTAGATAATTCTTCTTGGACATCAAACCAAGCTCCGTCTACGTCTTCTTGGTCGTAAACCTGCATGGCTGCGGCGATATCGATGCCGTAGTAGTCTACAATTAAGCCGTAATCTTTCCCGGTAACGGTGCGGTTAGTGCGGGCGATCGCTTGCAGTAAATCATGTTCTTTGAGGCTGCGGTCTACGTATAAAACCTGTTCTAAGGGTGCATCAAATCCTACCAATAGTTTATTTTGCACGATTAGGAAAGCTAACCCGTCCTCTTCGAGGGTTTTCCAGAAGCGATTTTTATAGTTGTCGTGGTTACTTTCATCTGTCCAAGGTTTCCAGCTTGGGGGGTCTTTTTTACTATCTGCGGATATTATGGCAGCAAATTCTAAGCGTTTGATGGTGTCGAGGTGGGGATAAGCTTGGAGGAGGTCACGATATTGGGGTGGTGCTGTTTCTAATTGGAGATTTTGCAGAATTGGGGTTTTGGTTTCTAGTTCTTGAATTAAATCGGCTTTGGCTGTTGTAAGATATTCTTGGTAAAGTACACAGGCTTCTCTATCGCTGGCTGCTAGTTGGGCTTTAAATGAACCGGGCATAATGCGGGTAATATAATGCATCAGCATATGTTTGGCTTTGGCTTGCATCAATTCCCTGGCTTTAAGGACATCGCTTTTTCTGGCGTAGCGTGATTTGATTTGTGCTTGTTGTTCTGGGGTAGAGTCAGCAAATAGCACCTGAAACAGAGCATCAAGGGTACTTGCTCCGGTGACTGCTCCCATTGTTTCTAATCCTTCGTAAAATATGGGAACGGTTACACCGTCTTTTTGGGAATCCCGGATACTGTAAACGTCAATGTAGGGATTTTCATGATTAGCGAAAATTTCGGCGGTTTTCTTTTTCTTGGAGGAGATAATCGGAGTTCCGGTAAAGCCGATTTTGGCACAGTTGGGTAAAGCTGCTAATAAGTAACTGTGGAGGGTGTTACTGTGGGAGCGGTGGGCTTCGTCGATTAATAATACAATGTTTGGGTCAGGATTTAAAGCGGTTTTTAGTTCATTAAGGTCTGCTAATTCTTCTGAACCGACGATTTTACGGAACTTTTGAATCATTCCGAAGACAATACCCGGTGAAGTTTCTCGGAGTTTTTTGGCTAAATCTTTGATATTTTTGGCTATTTGTAAATTTTGACCGGAAAGGGTTGCGGTTTCCGAAAGCTGCTTTTGTAAGTCGGTGCGGTCGGTGATAATTACCACTTTAAAAGCTTGTAATTCTGGTATTGTCCGCAGTTTACGCAGAATAAACACCATATCTAAACTTTTCCCAGAGCCTTGGTAGTGCCAGATAATACCACTCCGTTGGTCTTCGCTTCCGTGTTCGGCTTTGGTTTGACCGTTTTGTAAGCGGTAAATTGCTTTTTCCACAGCCCGATATTGTTGGTAACGGGGGACTATTTTCACCCGACGGTTTTGTTTGGTGGTAAACAGGGTGTAATGGCGAATAATATTCAACAGGTTTGCAGGGTGGAGCATTCCCCCAATCAGTTGCTGACGACGGTTAAGTTTAGAAGAGTGTATCAAGTCTTCTGGTTTATCCCCCACAGAAAAATTATCGTTGTCCTCGTTCCTTGTCTCTGGCAACGAATGCAGCAATTGAGGCTCCTGCCTCCAGTCCAGCTTTGAGGCAGGAGCCTCGGAAACGGCATTTCCAGGCTGGAGCCTGAAAACGAGGGAATTGGTGGTGTCTTGCGCTAAATAATTGGCTGTGGTTGAGATTAATTCCTCTGGGGGTAGGGTGGGGTCGTCAATTTCTAGAATTTCCGAGATGAGATGAGGGTCAAAGGGAGTAGTGTCTTTCCACTCCAGATAATGCTTTGGTTGACTTCCCACAGTACCCACAACAGCCCGTCCCGAAGTACAGGATATCATTAATTGATTGTAGTGAAATAGGGATTCAATTCCTTCCGGTTGCTGACTATGGCGTTGATTGGAGTATTTAAGTAAATCTTGTATTCCCGATTTGAGCATATTTGCACCGGGAGCTTTACATTCGATGACTACCAAGGGGATACCGTTGACGAAGAGAACAATATCCGGACGGTGGGAACCAGCAGGACCTTTTACCCCCGGTGGGTCTACGCGAAATTGACTAATAGCTAAGTAATCGTTGCGTTCGGGATGGTGGAAGTCGATGAGGTTGATAGTGACTTGTCTTCCCGTGAGTCCTTCCACTTTTACCCCAGACAGCAGCATATTGGTAAAACTTTCGTTCTTTTCCATCAGCTTACCGGGTGCGAGACGTTCGATTTGGTTGATAGCTTGGTGAATGCGACGCTCATCTAACCAGGGGTTTCCGTTTTCATCCAGATTGATTTCTCGGAGTTTTTGCTGGAGTCGGGGGAGTAGAAGAACTTGGTGGTAATCGTTGCGTAGTTGTGGAGTTGGTGCGAGGGGGTCAGCTTCGATGTGTTCCCAGTGTAGATTACCGGGAAGGTTTTGCATTTTTTGCAGTTGTTGGATTGTAGGTAATTCTGTAAAGTTGTATTCCGCTCCCCATCCCATAATTTTCTCCTGTTTTGATTAGATTTTCACGCGCACTTTTCCGGTTAATAGGTCGGACATTAAGCCGAGTTTTAATAGTTTGATTTTTTCTAAACGGGTTTGTTTAACAATTATTTGATTATCATGATGATTGATAATCGAAACAATCTCACATTGCTCTTTATAATTAGGTAATGCAATTCTAATAGAAGCAATTCTTGGAAGATTTAGACCAGATTTTGCTCCAGAATCATTAAATTTCCTAAATTGTTCTTGTCCCATCTCTTGAGAGAGAAACAAACCAATCCAGTTATAATTTATCTCTGGATAATTAATTCTAATTAAAGCAATATGCTGATTAACATAAGCTTCGCCAAAATTGTTTGGAATAACACCAACGATACCAATATCAGCCGTAATTGAAATTAATATATCTCCTAGCTGAACCTTTGTTCTTTCCCCTTCGCTACCAGATGGGGGAGAGACATAAACAATATCATCTAATTTTAAATTTAAGCTTTCCCGGTTTAAATTACCAATTCTTATAAAAATAGCACCATAATCAGAATAGTAACTTGCCCACCCTCTAGAACCACTAGTAATTTTTTCTATTAAATTTTCGAGTCTAACAACTTCCCAATCCTTCGGAATTTTCCCCAAAGGAGAATCTTTAAACTGCTCCGGGTTGCGTTTGGGGTTTCTGAGTTCCCCATGTTCGTCAATACCCTTTGTGAGGAGGTCGTGGAGTAGTCCAGCTTTGGCTTGTTTGAGCTTGTTTATGTGGGTTTGGGTGAGTGCGATCGCTTTATCTACCGTGTCGAGTATTTCGGCTATTTTTTGTTGTTCTGGTAGTGGGGGAAGGATAACATTAATAGAAGCGAGTTCAGCACTATTAAACGTATTATTAACTTGGCTTTTAGCTTTGAGAAAAAATCCTATATTCTTGATAAAGCAAATTTGCCACCATAAATAACGAGAGTAACAAACCTCTGCATTAGTTCTTATTCTTAACAAAAAACCTACATGAGTATATTCGCCAACTTTGTCAAAGTAAGCTGTTTTTCCTAAGTGTTCTTGGCTTCCATTTCTCCAGTTAAAAAGTAAGTCGCCATGCTGGAGGTAATCGTCACTAAACACTTTATACTCTGAAGTTAATCCCAATAGTTCCTTATCCAGAACCAAGTCACCAGTTTGTTTTACACATGGTAATGTAATTGTTGGTATTCCTGATTCAAGAGTTTGGTCTATGGCATCATTCACACCGTATTTTATTGATGCGCATTTCCCTAATTTAATAATTTTCCAATTATTAGGAATTTTACCAATATGTGAATCTTTAAACTCTACATTTTCTAATAACATCCCACCCATATTATAACCTCCTGCCTCCTGCCTTCTGCCTCCTGCCTTCTACACATATCCCAACCCCTTCAACAACTCATCCAACTCCCGATTAACCTCCTCTTCCTCCTTCGCAATTTCTCCCAAAGTCACCTTATATTTATCCCACCAATTCTCAACCGCAGCAATCACCATTTGACGGTGTTCTGTCACATACCTTTCCAACTGAGCTAATAAATCATTTTCAAACAACTTCAAAACCAGAACTTGCGCTTCTGACTCGCTCAAATTCTTACTTGCTGTTTCCAACTCTTCCAACAAAGCAGCTTTTAAATCCCGTAATTTCTTCCTTGCTTCTTTCAACTTCTCCCCAATTTTCCTATAGGGTTGCAACTTCTCCTCAATTGCTGCAATCTTCCTTTCTGTCGGTTGCAATTCCGATTGTAAATTTGCCAATTCTTGCTCTAATAAAGTAGTATCATCCCCAAGTTTTTGATGATAAGCAATAGAACCTTTTTTACGAGCAGTTCCTGTTAACTCCTTGAGTCGTTTTTGCGGTGCTTTAACTGTAAACTTCAATTCCTTAAGCTCATCTTCCCAATTCTTAGCAACATTCACCGTTTCCCCATCTTCCTCAGCTTCCCCATCTTCCCCTTGCTCAAAAGCTTCCTTCTCCTGTTCCAAAGTCGCAATATCCGCTTCAGCATCCGACATATTTTGTAAATATTGAGGAACCAATGCAGGGACAATTTTATGACTTAAAGGGTCGTATTTATTACCAGATTTTTTATCATCTGTATCTTCCAAAGCATCCCGAATTGTATCCACCCAGGAATCAATCAAACCCTTAAAACCCAAATTTGCTAACCGTTTCAAATCCGCAGAAACCTCATAAGCTTCCTCCCACCAACTGACAATTACCCCCATTGTCTTAAACCTATCCAGCAAACCGATAGGACGTACCACCGCTTCAAAACTCTCTAAAAAATCGCTCCGTAAACCCATTAATTGCTTAGTTTCGGGTAAATCAATTAACTGCTGTTGGTGTTCCTTCCACCAATTCAAAGTAGCATCCCGCAATTTTTCTTCTTGTTCAACTACTCCAGCATCAGCTTCGATACACTGCTTAATTTGCGAACGTTCGGTTAAATTTGGTTGAAAATCTAAATATTCTTGGGAATTACTTTGCAAATACTCTTTCATATTTATATTTTTAAATCTTTTAACCCTAACCCGACAATTTGTGATTGCTAGTGGAACGTAACAATCCCCAGATTTCACCTCATCCCTAACCCCTCTCCCATTGGGAGAGGGGGAAAGGGAAAGGGGTATCCGCAGGACGAGGTGAGGTTATGGTTATCAACTGCAACTATAAATCCCTTATTTGTTAGCTTTCCCACCCACCATGAAATTTATTTCATGGCTAATAATCCAAGTCTACTTAAGTAGACTGAAGAATTTTCAATTCCTTTATATCGATTCTCCTTGACTTTGGAATAAATGAATCGCGAAGAATAAAGGATTACAGGGTTTGATATATAGCAAGCATTTAGATAATCCATATTAGTCATCTTTAGATGACTTCGTCTATGAGCAAGGAAATTAATTTCCTTGCGGGGTGTAGATTTTACCTTAAGTTGACAGGTATGGGTAATGCTGTGCGCTACTGAACTGCAAATTGCTGTATATCCTGCAATTACTTCACTCCACTGTGTTAGATTTGCAATGATAGTCAACGCAATGACTATGATTCCAACCCAAATCATACTACCCCCTCTCTTCCAACAAAGTCATGGGATCAAAACCATGAGCATTAAATAACTCCTGCTTTGCTTCCACCTCCGACTTAGGAATACCACCCAAAAGATGCGCTCTTACATCCTGGGGTTCTGGTGGTGGGGTATTATCGGCATAACGGCGAATATTGCAGTTATAATCATTCCCAGCTAATTCTTCCCTCGTCACCACCGTCGCATAATTGGGAATCCCCTCATAATCAGGATTACTGGTAAACTCTTGATAAGCACAAACAATCTTTTCGATATGTTCCGGACGTAGATGATTTTGAAATCTGCGATAAATTTCTAAATTACTCATAAACTCTACTTCTATGCTCAATCAAAATAATTGTTACCTGCCCTAAACCATCGTCTATTTCATAAATTACTCGATAATCACCTACACGATAACGATAATAACCGGACAACTCACCTTTTAATGGTTTAATATTAGGGTAATTACGAGGCTCAATCTTTAGGCGTTCAAAACAACGATCTAATTTCTTTTGCAAAGAAGCAGAAGCAGACTCGAAAAATTCTTGAGCATCAATACTAATTAAAACAGTATAACTAGTATTTTCGTTTGAGTTGGTCAACAGAAATTACCTTACCTTCTTCAACATTTTTTTTCGCTTTCATCAAAGCTTCCTTAAAACCATTAATTTTCAATAATTCTTCAGTTGCTTCATCATTGTCTCTTGATGCTAAATAAGCCAAAAAATCAACAGCAACTAATAATCTTTCTGGTGAAAGTTGCTCGACATATTCTTGAATTTGTTGACGAATTTCAACTGTATTCATACAAAAAACTTTATTAGCTTTTATGATAAATTATATCGTAATTATCAACTGATGAGCGATCCCATGGCGGCTTCTGCGGAGTATCGCTTATCACCGTGTAGATAAATACATAAAAAAAGTTGTACAATTTTTGAAAGGCTTCTCTTGTAGGTGGTTTCATGCTTACCCATATGAGAAGCTGTACAACTTTATTATGTTTCGACAATATTATATTATACGTAGTTTTGCTTATTCAACTGTAACACTTTTTGCCAAGTTTCTCGGCTGATCGACATCTAAACCGCGTCTAGCTGCAATGTGATAAGCCAATAGTTGCATAGGAACCACAGTCAACAAGGGAGACAACAACTCATCCACCTCCGGCACAGGAATGATATCGTTAAACACATCTGCTGCTTCCCCATGATTTACCGGAGTTACCCCAATTAACCGAGAATCCCTGGCTTTGGCTTCCTGGGCATTAGAAATCACCTTTTCATACACACTTCCAGGAGTTGCGATCGCCACCACTGGCACTTTAGCATCTAACAAGGCAATCGGACCATGTTTCATTTCCCCTGCGGGATAACCTTCAGCGTGAATGTAGCTGATTTCTTTCAATTTGAGTGCCCCTTCCAAAGCGATGGGGAAGTTAATTCCTCTACCCAAGAAGATAAAGTCTTGGGTTTCTGCAAATTCATGTGCTAACTGTTCACTTAATTTTTCTTGGGTTTCTAAGGTAGACTCAATTTCCTTGGGAATATGACGTAAATCGTTAATGATTTCCTCTAACCTATCGGGGGAAATAGTGCGACGACGGGCTGCTAAATCCAACGCTAAGGCGTAAAATGCCATTAGTTGGGCAGTAAAGGTCTTAGTTGCTGCTACCCCAATTTCAATTCCTGCTAGGGTATTAATAATATGGGGTACCATATGACCCAAGCTGCTTTCAGGACGGTTGGTAATACCCAGAAGTCGCGCTTGATACTTTGGTTCTCTGCCCTGACGGCGTTCTTGTTCCATGCCCAAAGCCGCCAAGGTATCAGCAGTTTCACCAGATTGAGTAACGCCAATGGTAAGAGTATTCGGGGTTAGGGGTGCGGGGGCGTAGCGAAATTCAGAAGCATATTGTACCTGGGTAGGGATTCCTGCCAGTTGTTCAATTAAGTATTTTCCGATTAAGGCAGCGTGCCAACTCGTACCACAGGCGACAATTTGAATTTGTTCTAAATCTGCATAAAATTCGTCGGGTAAACCCAGATTAATGGGGGAATTACCTTCTGTGGTAAAGTAAGCTTCTAAACAAGCTCTAACTACCCCCGGTTGCTCATAAATTTCTTTGAGCATAAAATGCTTGAATCCCTGCTTTTCTACCATGGTGGGACTCAAACTCAAGAGACGAGGATGCTTTTTGAGACGTTTTCCAGCGAAGTTATAGACTTCTACCCCTAAAGGTGTCAGACGTGCCATTTCCCCATTGTCTAGGGGCAAAACAGCGCGGGTATAGGCAATAATTGCTGGGGTATCAGAAGCACAGAAAAACTCCCCTTGTCCAAAACCGATTACCAGGGGTGCTTGTTGGCGGACTACAATTAACTCATCAGGATAGTCAGCACAAATAGTGGCGATCGCAAATGCCCCTTGCAATTGATTAACTGCTTTTTGAACAGCTGCGAAAAAGTCAAGTTGAGAATCTTTTAAACACTCAGCGATTAAATGGGGGATAACTTCCGTATCGGTTTCCGAACGGAATTCATGCCCTTTTGCTTTTAGCTGTTCCCGCAGTTCCCGGTAATTCTCAATAATGCCATTTTGCACCACTGCCACCCGCATTGCCGTATCCATGTGGGGATGGGCATTATGTTCCTCTGGTTTACCATGAGTTGCCCAACGGGTGTGTCCAATACCAATTTGCGCCGGATTTTCTAATTGTTCTACCTTAGAACGTAGATTATGTAACTTACCCTTTGCCCGGACACAGTTGACATCTCCTTCCCATATCGTGGCTATACCGGCAGAATCATAGCCGCGATACTCCAACTTTTCCAGCCCAGATAGTAAAATCTCTGTTGCTGCTTGAGTGCCAATATAACCAACGATACCGCACATTACTCACACCACTCCATATTTGGGACGCTTAAATCCAGTATAAATATATAGTAGGTAACACAAACGTGAAATTTAGGCAAAGAAAATGTGTAAAGAAAAAAGGAGCATTTTGCTCCCACTATTACACAGTGCTTAGATTGTAGGCTTTCCAAGCTATATGATGATTTTGTAAGCCGAGAAGTTCCCACCACTGGTCAATAGTGGAAAATACCCGGCTTACAATTTCAAAGCTAATTGCTTGCTGAATAACAAATAAAGGAAAATTCCTTAGTAAGCTAGACCCATACTGCGAGTGGTTTCAGCCCCCAGGTAAACCCGGATGCTCAAAAAGTCAGTAGGACAAGCGGTTTCGCAACGTTTGCAGCCCACGCAGTCTTCTGTACGAGGGGAAGAGGCTATTTGTCCGGCTTTACAGCCATCCCAGGGAACCATCTCCAACACGTCAGTTGGACAAGCACGAACGCACTGAGTGCAACCAATACAGGTATCGTAGATTTTTACGCTATGAGACATTAAAAAGGCTCCTTTCCGAGTGATTTTCTCCGCGAAAGAATCATAATCAAGGCTTAGTTTACCGCAGGGGCTTAGCATTCGTAATCAAAAGGCTACATAACTTTAAAGAACGTAATAACTTGGGAACGGAGATGGGAAAATGGGGAGGTAGGGGCGGGGTTTGCCCGCCCAAAGATGGGGGAGAGGGGGAAGACAAGGCAGATGGGGAAGACAAGGCAGAGGGGGAAGACAAGGCAGAGGGGGAAGACAAGGCAGAGGGGGAGAGATGACAAATGAGAAATGACAAATGACCAATGAGAAATGACAAATAACAAATGACAAATGATGCGTTTAAAGTTGTGGCAATGGCTAGTATTAATAGTTCCTATGGCAACCATGATTATTTTCTTGGTTGTTGCAGCGGGTTTGCAAATTCATGCATGGGGTATCAATTGGATTTGGGGACTATTCACCCTCATATTCCTGGGTTGGCGGTGGTTGTTGGTAAAATGGACTCGACGTGAGTTATCGCAGATGGAAGCGGTAATGGCAGAAATTACCCAGGAAATAGAATCTGCCGTCACGGATGGGAAAGGAGTATCAACGGCAGATGATTCTACCAAACTTGCAGAAGCAGCACTCCAACAGATACTACAAGCAACACAAAATGACCCTCCTATTTGGGAAGACTGGCAAATTTTTTGGGAACGATGTCAGGATTTGGTGGTTGCTATAGCCCATATCTATCATCCAGAAGTTAAGTATCCCCTGCTAAATATCTATGTTCCCCAAGCTTATGGGCTGATTCGGGGAACTGTGGATGATTTGGATTTATGGATGCAAAAGTTATCTCCTGCTCTAAATCAAGTTACCATTGGTCAAGCCTATGAAGCATACGAAATCTATCAAAAGCTAGAACCTTCCGCGCGGAAACTGTGGAAAATTTGGAATTGGGCACAATGGCTGTTAAATCCTGCTGCAGCTGTAGCAAAACAAGTCAGTCAACGTTCTAGTAACCAAGCAAATCAGCAATTACTGAGTAATTTGGGTCAAATGCTGCGGGAAGCGGCATTGCGTAATTTATGTCGGCAGGCGATAATTCTCTATGGAGAGACTACCTTGCCAACTCTAGAATCTACCACCACCACACCACAGTTACCCCAGGCAAAAACTCAAACTCTCCGGGATATTCTGGCACAAGCCGAACCAGTGGAGGTTGTAGCACAAAAACCTGTTAATATTCTCCTAGTAGGGCGTACTGGAGCAGGAAAAAGTAGCCTAATTAATACCTTATTCCTTGCAGAAGTCGCGGAAATTGATGTATTACCTAATACTGACAGCATTCAGAATTATTACTGGGAAACTTCTACAGGTGAAACCCTAAACCTCTGGGATACCCCTGGTTATGAACAGGTAAACCGCAAGGAACTGCGAGATGTAGTCATTGAATATACCCAAAATGCAGATTTACTGTTGTTGGTAACTCCAGCCCTCGATCCAGCATTACAGATGGATGTGGATTTCCTCCAAGATATCAAAACAGAATATGCAGACTTGCCAGTAATTACCATTGTTACCCAAGTTGATCGACTGCGTCCTATGCGTGAGTGGGAACCCCCCTATGATTGGCAATTGGGAGAACGTCCTAAGGAAAGGGCTATTCGGGAAGCAACTCAGTATCGTGACGAACAGTTAGGCGATCGCTGCAATTTGGTTTTACCCATAGTTACTGCCGATAATAACACTGGTCGTGGTTCTTGGAATGTAGAGAAGTTATCATTAGCACTGATAGAAGCGATCGCACCAGCCAAACAACTACGTCTAGCACGATTTTTGCGTAACCAGCAGGCTCGCACTGTGGCAGCGGCAAAAATCATTGACCATTATACCTTCCAAATGGCAACTACCCAAGGACTAGCAGCAATGCTCAAAAGTCCCATTCTTTATTTCCTTTCCACCCAGTTTACTGGATCCCCGACTTTAGCCTATGTATTAGCAGAAAATATACCAGTAGAACAGTTACCTGTGGTGATTGGTAAACTACAAATGGCATATGATTTGTTCTCGTTGTTACATCCAGATACAGATGCAATTTATGGTATTTCTAAAGAGTTACAATCTCTGTGGTCTTTGTTAATTAAAAATCCTGTTTCCCCCGACCGTAACGCTTGGGCATTTGGTCATGCTTTAGTTGAATATTGGAGTCAAAATTTGACCGTGGAACAACTACGAAAAAAGTATGAGTACTATTTAAAACAGGTTTGATAACTATTTCCCCCTCTCAATCTCCTCCTAAATTTTGAAACTGGTTTTTATTCACAGTTTGGGTTTTAGCTGTGAGGATAATGACGGGAATTAACTGGGTTTTTTTATTAGTTCTTAACTGTTTTTTAATTTTTAATTTTTAATTGGTACTGAAGCGCAGAGTGGGAGAGAAACCAGGTTTCTTTTGGATTAAGAGAAACTCTTCACACTCAACTAATAGAAACCCGGTTTCTGTAGTTGTAACCTTTACCAAGAACTTCTGATAGCTAATTCCAAGTTGGTTGTAAATTACTCACCAAAATCACTGCTTGACGCACCAAGGGGACGAATACTAAGGATTTTTCCTCCCATACGATTGATACGCTGCATTTCTTGATTCATGCGACTGTAAGGAACTTGGATAAACACACTACTACTAGTGCGAAAAGGATAGTTGTTGAGGTCGTTTTCTTCAGTTTGTTTTAATCCACTTACCTCATACACAAAAATGCGGTTAGATGGTGAACTGGAACGACCACTAATTGCAGATGTACTCAACATATGATCTGTTATCTCCTAAGTTTTTTCTATGCCTTAGTAATGCTGGCAACTTTACCACCCATTTTCTGAATTTGTTGCAGGGTTGTTGATAGTTGATCGTAAGGAACTATCAGGGCTTTGTTAATGCGACGTACTTTGGGATATCTAGGCAAATTCATGCTAGATACTTCTATCCGATATACAGAACCTCCTCTGGTGGGAGTTTTAAAGACTTTGTTAGGAACTGTACCTTTGACAGAAGGTCGATAAGCCCAACCTTCACCACTTCCTGAAGGGTTAATGACCGCAGAAACACTGTTACGAGCCAAATCCATCGCTAGACGAGATGACTTACCTGCAACTTGAGAGCGATCACTATTGGCATAGCCACGATACAACTGAAACATGCGGGTAAAGCCAACAGTTTTTTGCTGGGTTTGGGTAGCAAAACCTCGATAGTAGGGTACGATGTTGTCGCCAAAATTTTTGTCATATTCAGCAGAATCAATGTAAGAATTAATATCTGCTTCAAAACCCTGATTTTGGTAGAGGTCTAGATGATAAATTACCTCAGATTCATCATAGGGAGCACGACCAAGTAAATGCTTTAAATTCAACTCAATCACGCGAGTTTGGAAACTATTGTACAGGAATTTCGACTTATACAACTCCGAAGTTGCTACAGCCCGGACAAAATCTCGGACATTAATTGAGCCATTACACAACAAAGATTCTGCACTCCTTAGCCTCTCGGAAGCCATGATGTAGTCATTACCCAAAACTTGCCGATAAACTGCTGTAATTGCCACCTGAGCTTCCTCAGGAGTCCAATTAGGACGCAATTCCACTGGCTTGACATTCTCAAAGGCAGAAACTCCCAAACGAGATGCTGCTACTGTAATTGCCACGCTTGTTTTCTCCTGAAAATAACCTGTAAATGTTGGTATTGTAAAACTATTTAGACCTCAACCATTGTTAATGCCAAGAATCTGACAAGCATCTTTATTTAATTTTTGTAAAGTTGCCCAAAGTCCTTCCTAGGGAACTACATACTCCAATAGGGTTAAAAAATAGACATCTGGTGAAAAAGAATGTTCCAGACGTAAAATTTTACGTCTGGAACAAGGGTTGTAGCTCACGCATATTTAATTTCCACCAGATGTCTAATGAGTGAAATTTGAGGGAAACTAGTGTTCTGTCCCATTAGTTTTGATGGCTAGTTTTATAGTCATATTTATATGACTTTGACTATTAGACTGGGACTTATAGTCCCAGGTGGGTGTGATGGAAACCCCA
>JAAUYH010021513.1_pt1 | contig 14137 bp, 13 predicted proteins | sample 7278061 | NCBI WGS metagenome assembly JAAUYH01 (sample SAMN14350203, study PRJNA611818) | marine sediment metagenome | isolation source: surface marine sediment (0.6m) | place: French Polynesia: Moorea | collected 2018-08
TACGCCAGGAATCCGATAGTTAAACCGCAATCGCAATCTCCCCAGTCCAGCTCGCCATTGGGCAATCAGTTGTGCCAGCCATTGTAAAATTGCACCAGCCAGAGTTGCTCCAGCAAATGCGATCGCACCAAGTTGGATATACTCAGGAGTATTAAGTTGTCCTCCCACACGCCACAATACCACCCCTAGAGTGATAAAAATGGTCACACTAGAAAATAAGGGACTAATACTGGGCAACCAATAACTATCAGAAGCGTTGAGAGTCCCAAAACCGATGCCAATTAATCCAGCCAGCAAAGCCAAGGGAGCCATAATCTGAAGTTGGAGAACGGCAATTTTCCTGACTTCTGCTTCTAATCCTGGGGCTTGAAAAGAGATAATGGAATCGGCAAAAATAATTATCAGAATAGTAACAATTAGTAACAGCAGACTAACTAATGTCGATACCGTTTCCACAATTGGTGCTGCCTCAGATTTGTTTCGTTTGGCTAAAACACTAACTAAAGCACTGTGGAATGGGCCGTTAATGCCACCTAATAGAATAAAGAGAAAGCCTGGGATAACGTAAGCATAAGTATAAGCATTGGCTACTGCCCCAACACCAAATGCAGCAGCAATAACTTGTTCTCTGACTAAGCCAAAAATTTTACTAATTAAGGTTGCAACGGCAACAATACCAGCTATTCCAGCTAGTGAACGGGATGAGTTTTTATTGGCAGACACAGAGGTTCCAGCTATTTTATAGATCTTTCAACAGGCATTCTATAGCAATTTTTCTGAAACTGAACACCAAGTTATCTGCCGAATATGTTAATTTTCTTTTAAGCAAAAAAATTAATTTAATTAAAATTTTATGACTCAAGCAATCTGGAATGGCGCCGTTTTAGCCGAAAGTGCCCAAACTATCGTGGTCGAAGGGAATCATTACTTTCCTCCAGAATCAATTAATCGAGAATATTTTAGACCAAGTGATACCCATAGTTTTTGTGGTTGGAAAGGTCAAGCTAGTTACTATACGATCGCGGTGGCAGGGCAGGAAAATCAAGACGCAGCCTGGTACTATCCCGAGGCTAAAGAAAAAGCTAAAAATATTGAAGGTTATATTGCTTTTTGGCGGGGAGTTAAAATTAATAATAGTTGAGCAATTAACAGCAATTAACAATGGGCTTTAATTGAATGCTAAAAGTGAAGTTATCTCTCTTGGTGGGCGCAATCTTGTTAGGTTGTAGCTCTACCCCTTCAATTGGTACAGAAAAACTGACTATTGGAGTAGTTGGTTATGGCAATGAAGTCAGATCTGTAGAGCAATATGAACCGCTGCAAAGACATTTGGCACAACATACAAATTCGATAGTTGAGTTGGAGCCAGCCTATAATGAACTGCAAGCTTTAGAGCAAATTCAGCGTCAAAGATGGTCTTTAGTGTTTGCGCCTCCTGGGATAACGGCGATCGCAATTAAAAATGAACAATATATCCCGCTCTTTCCCCTAGAAGGGTTTGGTAGTCAGGAAAGATCTTTGATAGTTGTCAGAAAAGATAGCCAGATCAATAATTTAGTTGATTTATCTAATAAAAAAGTAGCCTTAGGTCAACCAGGTTCGGCTACTGGTTATTATTTACCTTTATACGATCTCTATGGTCTAACCTTAGCTGAGGTCATTTTTGCTCCAACTCCCAGACAAATATTACGCCTGCTTCAAGATGGGGAAGTAGATGCGGGAGCTTTATCTGAAGCCGAGTTTCAAACCTATCGCTCCCAATTCCCGACTAATTTTCGGGTTTTACAAAAGAGTCGTTTGATCCCTTCGGGATTGGTGATTGTGAGTCCGACAATAGAACTTAAACAGCAAGAACAGATTATTAATGCAATGCAAAATGCTCCGGCAAGTATAATTAGTGATGCCGGTTATGTGGTTGATGCTCAGATGCCTGAATATAAGGAATTCATCAAGTTAGTAGAAAAAGTCAAACCTCTAGAAAAGCAAGTCCGCCAAACTCCTGCAGTCTTAACAATTAATAAATAATTAACTATTTTAAACCAAAGAGGAACTGCGAAAACAGAATAAATTTCCTCGTTCCTCTCTTGGTGTACATTCCTCATGCATTGGTCTTTTCTAGCCCCAGAGCAGTTGTTAAGCGCTCGAAATCAAAGGATTGTTGCATTAAACTACGAACTCGCTGGACTTTAATCGATTCACGAATTGGGACCTTACCAAAAGCACCATCAACAATTTCTACTGTAGTTAAAGTATCAGAATCGACTGCCAGAATAGGTATTTCTAGATCTTCAGCCCGACTCAAAATCAAGGGCTTAGGAGTTGAATTACCAGTTACAATAAGGCAATTGGTGGAGGTTTCGAGAGCTGCCATCTGGAGTTCAGTGCGATCGCTACCGGTAATCACTGCCATATTTTCTCTTTGCCGAAAATATTCTAGAGCCGAATTCACATTCATCGCTCCAATACTGAGACTTTCGACCATTAAATCTAAGCGATCGCGACGGCAGAGAATTTTAGCATCCAATCTTCTCGCCAATTCCCGAACACTGACGCTGTTGAGCAGTTGATCTCTGGGCAAGATCCCCAATACAGGAATATTTTGTTGTTCTAGGTAAGGAACAATTAAATTCTGGACATCTTCTAAATCCGCAGGAGGAACATCATTGATCGTAATTCCTAACAAGCGATCGCCAAGAAACTGTTTGGCAGTTAAGAGACTAGCAACTAAGGATAAAGAACTGTAACGAGTCACTAATAAAATTGGGCTATCCGCTGCTTGAGCAATTTCTGGGATAGACAAATTAAATAAACTACCTTCCCAAAGATTACTAGCTCCTTCAAGTAACACTAATTCCCCTTCAATAGATTGGATATAATCCTGTAGGGCTTGAGCATAATCTTGAGTATCTTTGCCTAGTAACCTACGAGCGATCGTATCGCGATCTAAATTTAAAAGAGTTGGATGAATTTGCTCAGTAGACAAACCCAAAATGTCTGCAACAAAGCTAATATCCTTTTCTAAAATCTCTGTAGGTGTAGAACCCAAACAAGTTCCCAAAGGTTTTCCATAAGCAACATGAATTCCTTGTTGGTTCAACTGATTGGTAATACCCAAGATAGTAGCTGATTTTCCACTATAAGCCTCGATAGATCCAACCAGTAGATATTTGGCAGGTTTCACCACTTCCCCCACTCCTTAATTTGATTTTTCAGTATGGTTTGACCCTCTCTCTATTCAAATCGCAGTAGCTTCCGATAAAAGCCACGGGGAAAATCTGTAAAGTGAGAGCGCTTAAAGTTCATAATGACATCAATTAGGTAATCAATAAACTCAGAATTAGATAAAGTTACCTCATAACTTAATTCTGCTTGCCCGTCAAATTGTAAACGACAACGGGTTAAGTCTGATGGCAGCTTGGAGACATACCAACTACACACAAAAGAAATCGGCTCTCCTCCTTGAACTTGTCTTTTTCCTTCGAGAGCGCCCTGACGATAAAGGGAAATAGCAAGAGGCAACCAATTATGCTTAGTTTTGGCATAGTAAGGCATATAGATTACTACGTCTGCTCTCCCTGCTGGTTTTAAGGCTTCAATAGTTGACATAAAAAGCAAATCTCTGTGGACTAGTAAGCTATTGGTTTGGTAGCAAAAACAAGAATTGACCATAGATTTTTTATTCTCTACGGTTATAACATCTGTTTTGAAAAATTCGCTGTATTTTTTGTATTTTTTGAATCAACGGTTTTTTGCTCAGTCTTCTAACTACAACACAGATGTTTTCGTCACGGTATGGCTCAGTTTAATATCTATTTCACCTTCGAAGACAAAGTCAACAGTTTCATCATTGGCAATTTCTAATCTTTTTTTTGGGGTATATTGACGAATTTTTGAGAATTGTAACCAATCTATTTCTGGACAAAAATCTTCACCTTGAAAATGATATTCAAAAAGAGCAAGGATTAGGTATTTTTTAAGGAATCAGGAACAGGGAAAAGTGATTTCTTACCTATTTCCTGCTCCCCAATCCTCAATCTCTTTGGTTCTCAGCTTATAGCAAGCAAGCTAATCGCGAAGTGATTTTAATAAATTTTGTGATCAGAGATGGTAATTTTATTATTTTGTAAACATTTCTGCCATCCTTGAAGACGACGAATGGCGTTAAAATCTGCCAGTAACCCTAATTCTTGTTCCTGACGAATCAGTTGTGAAAATTTTGAATAATGGGGATAATCTGGTGCGACTAAAGCATCTTTACGATGTAATACTGGGGGATTAGGATCATCCGAAAGATCGTTATAGACAACAGCTAAACTTTGCAGGTCTACTTCCATAGTTGTTTTTAAAGTTGGATGAGCAACTGTATCAAAATCAGGATAATATAAATAACTAATTTTGGGTCGATTGTAGTAAAGTTTGACAATATTAGCCTTCTCTAAGCTACCGTAAACTCGACTAGCGCAACCTTCATAAACTCTCAGTAAGGGAGGTAGTTTGTCCAAAGCACTAATATGAATTGCGATCGCGCCTTGTAATTGTTTGCCGATGGCACTTTGTTGACAAAGATCGCCAATTTTTTCGAGGTTACTAACTCCTAACAAAAGAATATCTGCGAGGAGACAAGCTTGTTTATAACTTATCAATAAAGCTTTGGCATCTTCTTTAATTTCTGGAGCTATCTTGCGAATTGTGGGACGACCTTGAAAATTGCCTAAAGCGAGATAAACTAACAGATCTTGACGTCGTTTCTCTTTAATTGCATCCCATTTATTTTTATCTGTCGATTGCAAAATTAAATTAAAAGCCCGACGATAGGTTTTAAATTCTTCTTTAATCGCTGCTTCTTCTCCCAACTCTCCCTTGACAGGAAGACGTCCCCTTTGGGTATAAAATTCCATTAAAGGAATAAGTAATTCTTGATAATCTTCAAAGCTTTTTAATTCTCGATAAACTTTCGGAGTTTTGAGTCGCGAAATAAAACGAGAAGCTCGGAATTGTTCTGCTTGTTTACTATCACGAAAAACTATAAAAACGCCTAAAGCAATAGCGATCGCGTTTACCTCTAAAACATTATCAATATATGTCTTTAATTCTTCCTGTTCATAATATTTTTGCCAGGTATTAGGACTGGTAAGAATGCCATCCCCATAGGCTAGTACACCTTTTTGCCGATTATTTACTAATATCTGTGCCGAAACAATTAAAATGTTCCTGGTTAAAGACCAAGCTTTCTCTAAAGCTTCACGTCTTTCTTTAACATCGTCGATCACATTAATTATGTAACCAAGATTAACAATATCGGCAGCCTTAATTGGACTATCTGGACAATAATGAGGGTCCCAACCAGAACTAGGATAACCAAGCTCCGCAAGCCTGCTAACATCTCCTCCATGACCACAACCGTAGTCGAAAAAACTACTGCCTGGAGAAAATAATTCTGCCTCTAAAACGAGCTTTACTGGACGAGATAATTCAGTGCGATGTAATGCAGCTCGATGTTGATCGACATTGACCTCTTTTTTGACAGGATAATTATTATTAAGAGGACAAACCACATGATGTCCCGCAAAATCTAGTCCATGATCAAATAGCAGTTGTTGCCATTGTTGCAAGGTTCCGATCACACGAGAATTATCCAATAGTCCTAAGGTGACTTCCTCAGCGGTAAGTTGGGCAAATTCCTGATACAGTGGATAATCTTGGGTAACAAAAGTTTCTTTACGATGTAAGATTGGTGGATTATCGCAATTTTGATATTGACGCTGAAAAACTTGTTTGTTCTTCAAATCGACGATAATACTTTTTTGTAATTTGGGATGGGGATCAGAATTAAAATCTGGATAATATAAATAAGATATTTTGGGTCTATCGATCGCAAATTTTACGATAGTCGCATTTTCGAAAATTTCTGCTAATTCCCGAGCCTCTGTTTCATATCTTTGTAATACTGGGTCGAGGAATTTTAAAGCATCAGTATGAACATAAAGTGCATTAGGCAATAATTTACCTACCTTGCTTTTTTGACAGCGATCTGCGATCACAGTAAACTCATTCGTTATCACTTTCATAATGCATTATTGATAATTTATTATTTATTATTTCTGACTTAAAATGCCTTATCACATCGGTTTTGAGATAGCAGATTTGGGAGATAACAAGCCCGAGATAGCATTATTATCGGGAGAACCAGAGCGAACTGGGAAAATTGCTCACACTTATTTACAAAATGTCAAATTACTTTCTAAATATCGCGGACTTCATAGTTATCTCGGTGATTTAGCGTTGAATCAACCAATTCTCGTAGCTACCAGTGGTATGGGTGCGCCTTCTACTAGCATTATTGTTAACGAATTGATACAAATTGGCATCAAAAAAATTATTCGTATTGGAACTTGTGGTTCAATTCAATCCCATGTCAAGGTCGGGGATATCGTGATCTCTAAAGCTGCTTTATGTCGTCAAGGTGCAGCTAATGATATCGCACCAATTGAATATCCTGCTGTTGCTGATCCTTTTCTGACAGTAGCTTTGGTAGAAACCGCTCAGAAGTTAGGGATTAATTATCATTTAGGAATTACGGCTTCTGTCGATACTTTTTATGAAGGACAAGAAAGAATTGAATCTTCAGCTAATCCCCATTTACAATCTCATCTGTTAGGAATTACTGAGCAATATCGTAATCTGAATATTCTTAACTATGAAATGGAATCTGGAGTTTTATTGAAAATGGCTGGAGTCTATAACTTTAAAGCTGCTTGTGTCTGTGCTGTAATTGCACAACGCAATAACCAAGAAAATATTGTAGTAGCTGATAAAGATTTGGCAGTATCGAGAGCTATTGAAGTAGCAATTAAGGCAATTGATAATTGATAATTACTTTTAAACAAGTTAAGGAAATCGGAAAAAAGTCAAGAAAATTCAAGAATCATGTCAAACTCAGACTAGATAAGTAACTGAATAATCATAGTTCTATGTATTCTCTTAATCCTATAGTCTAATGAAACTACAAGATATTTGGAATGGGAGCAAAAAATGGCTATCAGCGACTCCAGAAAGAGCCTTAGATGCTGCCTATCGTGCTGCTGTTAAAATTAAAGCAATTGAAGATGATCATTTTAATGGTCAAAAAGTATCTAGAAGCAATGCAGATTATTCTGATAGTGTAGTCAAAGTTTTTCGGAATGATGTTAACAACTATCTCAAGACAATCAAGATTAGATTAACTGAATTCAATTCTAGTCGGACTTTATTAATATTCTCTGATAGTAAATCTAATACTGCTAGTAGTATTGTTAAATATACTGGAGAATTAGCAGCAGATCGCGAACAACTTTCGATTATTGACAAGCTTAACTTTATCGATTACGTTATCGATAAATATCAAGATAACTCTTTGGAAGCAACTTTGACTACTGCTGAATTGGAATCAGATTCAGAGTTTCTAGGAGAAAAAAAAGCTAATCTCTTACCGAATAAAAAACAAACCCAAGCATCAAAATATGGTAAGTCTCTCGATCCGACAATTGAAACTATTTCTGATAAAACTAGTGTCTTACCTCGTTCTTTCTTAAGAACATTAAATCGAATTCGGAAAGAGATCGATCCTCAAGCGGATAATACAGAGCAAGAAGTATTACAAAAATTTCGTCTTTCTCGCAATAAAACAGCAATTTCTGTTCGGTTTTTACTAATTTTAATTATTGTTCCTTTATTTACTCATCAGTTTACCAAGACATTTTTAGTTAGACCTATAGTTGAAAGATATTTTACCAATCACGAAACTATAGTTTTTATTAATCAAGATTTCCAGGAAGAAGCTTTGGTCGAGTTACGTAACTATAGAGAGAATCTTCTTTTTCAGGGGTTAATCGGTATTGCCCCTGAGATCTCTGATCAAGAATTAGAAGAAAAAGTCCAAGAAAAAGCTGGAGAATTAGCTGCAGAGTATCGCAATCGCGGAATCGAGGCATTCGGTAATGTTTTTGCTGATTTTTGTTCTTTGATTGCGTTTACAGCAATTGTTTTTTTCTGCAGAAGAGAAATTTTAATTGTTAAATCTTTTCTGGATGAAATCATCTATGGTTTAAGCGATTCAGCTAAAGCTTTTTTAATTATTCTCCTAACAGATATGTTTGTCGGTTATCACTCTCCCCACGGTTGGGAAGTTATCCTTAAAGGGATCGCTAATCATTTTGGCTTGGCAGAAAATCGTGATTTTGACTTCCTATTTATTGCTACTTTTCCTGTGATCTTAGATACAGTTTTAAAATATTGGATCTTCCGTTATCTCAATCGAATTTCTCCTTCTTCTGTTGCTACTTATAAAAATATGAATGAATAATTAATTTTCCTTTCAAGAACAATTAACAATCAATTGATGTAATTTATCTTTAATTTCCCCATCAATAATCATTTTTTCAGCCTTAGCCAAACCTGCTTCTAAACTTGAACAAATCCCAAAACGCCAGAGATAGAAACCACCATTAAGTATGGCACTAGGAATTAATTCTAGATTACTGCCTGCTATTACTCCTTGAAGTTGCTCTACAACTTGAATCTCTGATTCTAAAGCTACATCATGACCCTGTAAATCATAATCTTGAGGATGTAACATAAATTGCCGCCAACCAGTTGTTTCATCGGATATCCCAATAATCCCTGTGCGATTGCGAGACAGATCACAACTACCTTCTAATCCCTTAATAGTTGTGTAATTCTTAACTCCTCGTAACTCAAAAGTCTGCCGAAAACGTTCTTCTGTCGGAGGATGAACAAAACCAGAAACCAAAGACACCTTGCCAACTACTGGTGACCAAATTAATTCTATGGTGGCAAAAGGTGGACGTTTACCAATCTGTGCTCGATAAGTAACTAAATTCTGTGCTTGCGGAAAATGTTGGGGAAGATAAACAAATCCGATGCCAGTTTTGGCTAAAAAAGTTTGAGCGTGATTCAAAGAAAAACCCGTAAAATCTATTCCCAATGCTTGCCAAATTTTGACTGCAGGAATGCCATATTTCGTGGGCATGCGATCGCCACCATGCAGGATCACAGGAATCCCGACTGTAGCCAAGATTAAAGCTGTAATAGCCGTTACCGGAACAGTCCGAGACCTTCCATCATAAGGATTGCCAAAAACCACAGGAGGATAGGGAAAATTTAATTCTTTGACGGTTAGTCTTTCTCCCAACTCATCATAGGCATCCAGCATTCCCGCTAATTCTTCAGGAGTCGGACGTTTAATCCGATGAGCAATCATAAAAGCTCCTATTTGAGCGGGTGTCGCTACTTCTTGCAACATCATCATCGTTGCTTGAGCTGCCTCTTGGCGAGTTAAGCTCTTACTGGTATGAGTACCACTGCCAACCTTTTTTAATAGTTCTCGAAACTCATCACTCATGATCTTTTTTCCTTCTAGTTCCTCCTCTCTTAGTGCACGCTCGCCCTTAATTATCAAGCCTGGTGTGATCTCACCTTTCTAGAGCCCTCCTTTTAGGAGGGAAAAAATTGTAATTGTATCTCCGACCTCTCTCTACCTCTCTCCTGCAAGGAGAGAGAACATATGGTCTTCCCCTATAGGGGAAGGTTGGAAGGGGTGGTAATTATTATAGAGGTGTGGGGCTCGACGGATAGGGGTTTTTGATTACTTGTTCCTTGATTGTGTTTTTTACCAAATTACAAAAGTGATTGATGGGCGGTATTTGTAAGCGATCGCAGGTTGTAACCATAACTACTTGACGTGTCAGGTGATCGTGACTATCAGAGTCTTCTGATCTTGGTTGCGGGAACTCCCCAAAAGTTGCAATCGGACGAATTGCTAAAGTTGGATCTTCATGGGAACCAATTAACGCGCCCTGGGGTAACAAAGCTAGCATATTTCCTTGACGAACGACACCGCGAAACGCATCTAGGGTATTCAATTCCATCACAGTTTTTAATTCCAAATTCTGACGAGTAAACCAATCTTGAACAAATCTTTGCATCCCATAGCCATCTTTAAAGACTACCTGAGGATATTTAGCTAATTTTTCGAGAGTAATTTGCTCATATGCAGTTAAAGGATGTTCTGCTGCCATTAAAACCGCAATTTTCTCTTCATAGAGTGGAATAACTTCGATTTCTGCCGAATTTGTTAAAAAACGATTATTCATTACGATCGCGATATCAATTAAACCATCTCGTAATACTTTTAAAGCGCGATCGCTTCCTAAAGCAGTGACTCTTAACTGAGTTTCGGGGTAATCTGCACAGAATTGGGGCAAAATTGGGGGTAAATAGTGAGCACATACCGAATGAATCGCTGCCACACATAATTCTGGCTGTTTTCCTTCGATTAACTCTGCACAATCATTAGTAGCCCGTTGCCATTCCTGACAAATTCTTTGAGCGCGGGGTAATAATTTTTCTCCTCCTACAGTTAATTTTGCTTGAGAAGTACGGTGAAATAATGGCAAACCCAAATCCTTTTCTAAAGATTGGATTTGGCGGCTAATAGTAGACTGGGTAACACCACATTTTTTGGCTGCTTGTCCAAAATTACCGATTTCTACTACTGCCAAAAAGGTTTGTAACTGCTCAATGCGCATAATTTATTATTAACTGTCAAGATGCTTAACTTGCAATTTATTCATTAAATCATGACGATATCGAATTTAAAATATTTTTTTGGTATAACAGATCACATACATGAGATATTAAGAGAGGACAAGAAAAATGTTTTCGATAGTAGGCAATAGGGATTTGTTAAAGATTTTCAACAGCATGAGCCAATTCTATGGCAACGCGATCGCAGTAGGGACGAATCCACCACCACATCAGAGGAGATAACCAGCCTTTGAGGGTAATGGAGTAGGAAATATAAGTGCCACAAAGAGTAGATTCTACTTGATAAGTAATTCTCTGTTCCATACCAGGAATCGCTAAAACGCGAATACTGAGTAATTCTTTAGGACGAACATTTTCGACAAACATCTTGATCGGAATCGGGATAACTTCCGTAACTACCTTATAGAATAAGCCGGGTTTAGCAATTAAGCCTCGTGGTAAATCAGTGCTAGAAAACAAAGGATGCCAAGAGACATCGGCAATATTGATTAATCTTTGCCATAAAATATCGAGGGGAGCTTTACTGACGATACGATAGGTCTTACAAACTAAAAATTTGTAGGAGCGTTTGCTTTTTTTTGTCCAGAGTTTAAAAGAGAAACTTAGAATCACCCGACTCTCCTCATAACTATAGATACTATAGATCTGATTCTCTACTGTAACCAATATCTTGCTATTGATCCCGAATTTAGAACGGTTTTCGTTAAGAAATTTTGCTAATTGCTACAGAAAACTCAACATTCTGGTTCAGTAGTAATTTGAAGATACCGAATTCAGGATAATCTAGATAAGGAATTATATTTAATTGTTTACAGATATTATGACAGCTATAAATACTAATAATACTGAATTTTTCGCTCCTCCAGCCGACTCCCAAGAAAGAGTCAGTCAATTCATGAAACAGTTACAGGACGAAATTTGTGCTGGGTTAGAAGAATTGGATGGGGAAGGCAAATTTAGAGAAGATAGTTGGCAAAGAGAAGAAGGCGGTGGGGGCAGATCGCGGATTCTTAATGAAGGAGCATTACTAGAACAGGGTGGAGTCAATTTCTCTGAAGTTTGGGGCAGCCAGCTTCCTCCTTCCATTCTCAAACAACGCCCTGAAGCTGCAGGACATGGTTTCTACGCCACAGGGACATCAATGGTGCTTCATCCCCGTAGTCCCTATATCCCCACGGTACATCTTAATTATCGCTATTTTGAAGCTGGCCCAGTTTGGTGGTTTGGTGGCGGCGCAGATTTAACGCCCTATTATGGTTTTACCGAAGATGCGAGCCATTTTCATAAGAGTTTTAAAGCAGCTTGTGACAAACATCATCAGGAATATTATCCAGTGTTCAAACGTTGGTGTGATGAATATTTCTATCTCAAACATCGTCAAGAAACAAGAGGGGTAGGCGGCTTATTTTTTGATTATCAAGACGGTAAAGGAAGTCTTTATCGCGGACCAAATCCTGATGGGATAGCAGGAACCTATAGCAAGAATTTACCAGAATTAGAACCTCGGAATTGGGAAGACTTATTTAGTTTTATTCAAGATTGTGGTCGTACTTTTTTACCAGCCTATGTCCCGATCGCCCAAAAAAGACGTAACCTAGAATATGGCGATCGTGAACGTAATTTCCAACTCTATCGTCGAGGACGTTATGTCGAGTTCAATCTTGTTTATGATCGAGGTACTATTTTTGGATTACAAACTAACGGACGCACCGAATCAATTTTAATGTCCTTGCCGCCTTTAGTCCGTTGGCAATATAGCTATTATCCTGAACCTAATACTCCTGAAGCAGAGCTCTATGATCTTTTCCTCAAGCCTCAAGATTGGGCTAATTGGCAATAGAGAAGCAAGATGGGGAAGATAAGGTAGACAAGGGAAGGGAGACTAACAAAATACTCCCCCCTTCCCAGTGCTGACCAAGAGACGCCCTAAAGTATATGCGAAGCGGTATCCTTTAGGACTAGCTTCGCGTCGCGCGCCAAGAGATCGCCCCTACCCATGATCTGTCATGAACATTGTTTAATTTGGTATTATAATTGCGATCGCCGATTTCTGAACTACTAGCGATCGCATTACCGCAAGAATCTACTTTGATTTCGACAACAAAAGACCTTTCCAGGTTATACCAATTTAAACTGGATAGCCGACAAATGAAGTAAGCTAGAAATAATTAAATAATGATTCATCTTCTTTTTTGAGTGAACCAAGATTGCAGAAGTTGACGACATTCAGTTTCTGCTACACCGGCTAAAACCGCTAAATTATGATTGGAAGCAACACTATCAGGAATATTCATTACTGTACGAATTGCTCCAGTTTTGGGATCATCAACCCCATAAACTAATAAACCAATCCTCCCATGAATGATCGCTCCTGCACACATGGGACAAGGTTCTAAGGTTACATAGAGAGTACAATCATTCAGATGCCAATTCTGTTTGACTTGGCTAGCAGCTCGTAAAGCAATAATCTCGGCATGGGCAGTCGGATCTTGATTTCTTTCTTTACTATTAATACCTTCAGCGATCGCATTACCGTAAGAGTCTACCATGATCGCGCCCACCGGAACATCCCCACCTTCCGCTGCTTGCTGTGCTAATTCCCTAGCTTTAGCCATCCATTGTTCATGAATTAAATATTCTTTAGCGGTTAATGAAAAGAGGAAATGCGACTGATTCTTCACTGTTTCAGATACTAGAAAATTAACACTACAGATTAAAAACTTACTATAATAAGTTTCTGACCTTATTTTGCGATCTAGGATTTTTCCCTTCTGCTTTCTTCAAGATGCGATTACTTCTAATAGTTCGGTTGGTTCAACCGCCAAAAAATCTGGTTTATATTCTGCTAAAATTTCTTGAGAATTAAAACCCCAGCCAACAGCAATTACGCCAATCCCACTTTTCCTGGCAGAGCGAATATCTCTAGTTTCGTCTCCAACATAGATAACGTCTGTTTTGTTTAGTTTATGTTTTCTGACAAGTTCGTTAATGATGCGATGTTTGCCAAAAATATTAGTTCCAGAATATATAAAATCAAAAAGATAATCTAGGCCATTTTTTTGCAAAAAAGCTACCACATTTTCTTGAGCATTAGAAGTGACAATCCCCAGAACATAATCTCTACGCTTTAATTCTAGTAATACTGATTTAATTCCTGTAATGGGAGAAAGTTCGGTAATTTGTTGTCCTAATTCTTTTTGAACTCTTTTAACCAAGAAAGGAATCTTGAATAAGGATATTTCTGAGCGCTTAACTATTTCTTTAGAACTAAGATTTTTTAATAGTAAAAGTTCTTCTTCATTTATCGGTTGATAACCAAACTCAGACGATAAACTGTTGGTAATATCAACAACGGCTTGATATGTGTCGGCAATTGTACCATCAAAATCAAAAACAATAACTTTATTTGTCATCTTCTTGGCAAGAATTTCAGTAGCAAACTAATTTAGTGAGCGACTAAATAATTATAATAGATTATTGCTCCTGACTTCTATTCCAAAACTTTAGTTGTGAATGGGGACGTAGTTGAATA
>JAAUYH010034430.1_pt1 | contig 14137 bp, 14 predicted proteins | sample 7278061 | NCBI WGS metagenome assembly JAAUYH01 (sample SAMN14350203, study PRJNA611818) | marine sediment metagenome | isolation source: surface marine sediment (0.6m) | place: French Polynesia: Moorea | collected 2018-08
AGCCGACCGCGATGCCGCCATAGTCCGGGCGCATGTCCAGGCTCCAATAGACCGAGGCGCGGAGGGCTTCCGGTGGAACCGACAGGCGAAAAGCGCAAGCTGGCGGCGATCCTGGCTGCCGACATGGTGGGCTACAGCCGGCTGATGGAGGCCGACGAGTCGGGCACCCTGGCGCGGCTGAAGGCCCATCGCATCGAGCTCTTCGACCCGACCATCGCCAAGAACAACGGCCGCATCGTCAAGACCACCGGCGACGGAATTCTGGTGGAGTTCGCCAGCGTGGTCGAGGCGGTGCAGTGCGCGGTAGAGATCCAGCGCCGCATGGCCCGGCGCAACGTCGAGGTGCCGGTCGACCGGCGGATCGAATTCCGCATCGGCATCAATCTGGGCGATGTCATCGTCGAGGATGACGACGTCTTTGGCGGTGGCGTCAACATCGCCGCCCGCCTGGAGGCGCTTGCCGAGGCCGGCGGCATCTGCATCTCCGGCACCGCCTACGACCACCTGGCCAGCAGGATCGGCGTCGACTACGAGGATCTGGGCGAGCAGAAGGTCAAGAACATCGCGACGCCGGTGCGCGCCTATCGTGTGCTGCTGGATGGCGGGACCAGCGAAGCCCCTCCCGTCTCGCGGCCACCGCCCGGGAGACGCCGGCGATGGGTGGTGGCAGCCGTCTTGTTGGTGCTGGCGGGCGCCGCCGGCGGCTACATGGCGTGGACCGGCGGATGGCTCACGCCCGGGGCGACGTCCGAGTCCGATGAGCGCAAGGGCTCCGACAAGCAGACCGAGACAGCGCGTTGACGACAGGCCCCGCCGTGCCGTTCGAGGCGGCGTAGTCCGGCGGGCTAGGTCGCCGCCTGCTCGAACACCGGCATGTCGTCCGGGAAGGCCACCCAATGATGCCGGCTTTCGGCCCAGACGACGCGGGTCGGGCGGATGAAGCCGGGATCGGAGAAGCAGCCGACCGCGATGCCGTAATGGTCCGGGCGCATGTCCAGGCTCCAATAGACCGAGGTGCCGCAGTCGGGGCAGAACTGGTTGCGGAGCTTGCGGCCCTCCGCGGCGGTGCGCTCGTAGCTGCTCGACCGGCCCTCGATCGAGACGACCCGGTCCTTGCGGTAATAGGCGCCGACCCCGAACGGGCTGCCGGTACGCCTCTGGCATTCCAGGCAGTTGCAGGCGGTGACCACGTCGGGATCGCCGACCGCAGTCACACAAAGCTGGCCACAGGCGCAGGTGGCGCGGTGTTCGGTCTGGTCGCTCACATCGGTCCCCTTGTTGCCAATTCGGCTAGAGCCTGCAGCAAACCCCGCGGCCGGTCGAGGCCCATAAGCGGCGGAATCTCTTCCGCCGTGCCGCGGCCCGGTGTAATGCTTCGGCGCCATGATCACCGTCTCCGACGTCTCGAAATCCTTCGGCGGCATCCACGCCGTGCGCGATTGCTCGGTCGAGGTGGCGGCCGGGTCGATCACCGGGCTGATCGGGCCGAACGGGGCCGGCAAGTCGACCCTGTTCAACATGGTGGCCGGGCTGTACGCGCCGGACAGCGGCGCCATCGCGCTGGAAGGCCGCGACATCACCGGCGAGCGGCCGCATGCGCTGTTCCAGAAGGGCCTGGTCCGCACCTTCCAGATCGCGCACGAGTTCTCCCGCATGACGGTGCTGGAGAACCTCATGGTCGTCCCGCCGGACCAGCCGGGCGAAAGCCTGATGGCGGCCTGGCTGCGCTGGGGGGCGGTGCGCCGCCGCGATGTCGAGGTCCGGCGGCGGGCCGAGGAGGTGCTGGACTTCCTCAACCTGTCGACGCTGAAGTTCGAGCTGGCCGGCAACCTCTCCGGCGGCCAGAAGAAGCTGCTGGAGCTCGGCCGCACCATGATGACCGACGCCAAGGTGGTGCTGCTGGACGAGCTCGGCGCCGGGGTCAACCGCACCCTGCTGGCGACCCTGGCCACCGACATCGAGCGGCTGAACCGGGAGCTCGGCTACACCTTCTGGGTCATCGAGCACGACATGGACATGATCGCCCGGCTCTGCGACCCGGTGATCGTGATGGCCGAGGGCACGGTGCTGACCCAGGGCGCGATGGAGGAGATCCGCAGGGACGAGCGGGTGATCGAGGCCTATTTCGGCCAGGGTGGGGCCCATCGCAAGGCGACGGCATGAGCCTGCTGGAAGCGACCGGCATGGTTGGCGGCTATGGCGGCGGCGACATCCTCAATGGCGTCGACCTGGCCGTCGACGCCCATGAGATCGCGGTCATCGTCGGGCCGAACGGGGCCGGCAAGTCGACCGCCATGAAGGCGATCTTCGGCCTGGTGACGGTGCGGGAAGGGCGCGTCGCCTTCGCCGGCGAGACCATCACCAACGCCGCCCCGGAACGGCTGGTCACGCTCGGCATGGCCTATGTGCCGCAGGAGCGCAACGTGTTCCCCAACCTGTCGGTGCACGAGAACCTGGAGATGGGCGCCTTCACCCGCCGTGACGACATCTCAGCCGTACTCGACCATGTCTACGACCTGTTCCCGGCGCTGGCCGAGAAGCGCGGGCAGCCGGCCGGCGAGCTTTCCGGCGGCCAGCGCCAGCAGGTCGCCATCGGCCGCGCCCTGATGATCGAGCCCAAGCTGCTGATGCTGGACGAGCCCACCGCCGGGCTGTCGCCCAAGGTGATGGACGACATCTTCGAGCGCATCGTCGCCGTCAACCGGACCGGCGTCGGCATCCTGATGGTCGAGCAGAACGCCCGCATGGCCCTGGAGATCGCCCATCGCGGCTACGTGCTCGCGACCGGCCGCAACCGCTTCACCGACACCGGCGCCAACCTGCTCGCCAACCGCGAGGTGGCGGAGAGTTTCCTGGGCGGGTAGGGGGCTTCCCGAGCTGCGACTCCGCGGACCTCGGCCGTGGTGTCCTGCTGACGCGACGGAATCGGGACTACACCTTCGCCGGTTCTTCGTACTCTACGTCCGACTCTTCCCAGCTTATCGGCTCTCCGACCTCGTCGTTTGAGTCGCATTCGCCCTTGTAATCCCCGAACTTCTTTTTGTAGGTGCCTCTCACGACCATGCGAGCCCCATTGCTCAGCGTCATCGGCTGTCGCCAGGGGCGGACCTCCTCTACGGAATCCTCACCGATCTGCTCCGTCGTCATGACGCAACGGCAGCCGTTGGGACACTCCTCCCCAGAGTGCGCGGGAGCACCCCAACGGTTCTCTATGCCCTGCTTATATTTGGCGATCGCCTCGTTGCGTATGTTTTCATTATTGATATCTGTGAGTGGCTTAATGTCATCTTCGTCGTCTGGAGGAGTGGTCTCCAAGCCTCGCCAATATTCTTCGGCAGTTGGCTCCGAAGTCACGTAGACTCTAAACGTTCCACAGTTCTTGCCGACGCACATTGTGTTTGGCCCTCTTCTTGATGGTCCATGCCAATGCGACAACCTAGCGTTGCCCCGAGTGGAACCTCAAGAGTACTTCAAGGCCAAACTGACATGGGCAAAGCCCAGGCACGGCGATCATGTCGGCGATACGGAAATCCGGAAATTCAGGATGGCCAATCCAGCGTCCTGAGATGCCGGCAGTCATGCTAGGTGCAAAGGCGTCCTTCAGGCGAGGACGCCGCCCAACCGACCTGATAGGTACACCTAATCCGCCGACCCGCACGATCTTGGCCCGCGGCCGGGCGAACGCTTAATCTGAGCTCGGTGACGCACCATGCGAGACCTGCGACGGGGAGGAAGACCATGAAGAACGTCTACACCTGGGCCGCCAAACCGGCCCGGCGAACGGTCACGGTCGCCAACCACAGGGCCGGCAAGGGCCAGCGGGAATTCACCCAGGTCACCGCCAACACGGCGGAAGAGGCCGCCGCCGCGGCCGAGGCGGGCCTCGACATGATGATCTGCAACTCGCAGAACGCCGAGGCGGTGCGGGCCAGCAACGACACCCTGTTCATGACCGCGGCGATCGGCCTGCCGGACTTCCCGACCGAGGCCGACATTCTGCGGCGTCTCGACGATGCGCACTAGCCGATTGGGGAGTGCAAAGCCATGAGCGGCGCGCGGGTCGACCCTCAGCTGTCAGCCGGCGAGATCGCAGCCTTTCGGCGCGATGGGGTCGTCGCGCTGCGAAACCGGTTCTCCGCCGATTGGATCGAGCTGTTGCGGCGCGGAATCGAGGCCGACCTCGAGCGGCCAGGGCCCAATCTCGGCAACCACAGCAAGGATCCGGACGCGCCGGCCTATTGGGAGGACTTCTGGTGCTGGTCCGATGTCCCGGAGTTCGAGGCGTTCGTGCGCCGGTCGCCTTGTGCCGCCCTTGCCGCGCAGCTGCTGGGCGCGGACCGCATCAACCTGGTGATGGACAACTGGTTCTTGCGGGAGGCGGGGGCGAGTTCGCGGCCGCCGTTCCACCACGACATCTCCTATTTCGACTTCGAAGGCTCGATGTGCGTCCTGTGGCTGCCGCTTGAACCGGTCTCCCGCGAGAACTGCATCACCTTCGTCCGCGGGTCCCATCTCTGGAACAGGCTGTTCATGCGGGTCCGCTTCGACGACGGCCATCACATGGATGCCGACGGGGTCGAGGTGAACGGCGAGCGGTACGAACCGCCGCCGGATATCGAATCCGATCCCGGCGCCTTCGACCTCGTGCAGTTCGATCTCGACCTCGGCGACTGCATCTATTTCGACATGCGGACGCTGCATGGCAGCCTGTCCAGCGTGACACCGACCGAGACCATCCGACGCTACACTCTGAGGATGACGGCGGAAGACGGACGCATTCGCTATCGCGGCGACTGGGCCAAGGACGAGCGCGCCATGTTCGAAGCCAACGGCTATCGCAACGGCGATGCCATCGCCGGAGATTTCTTCCCGCAGCTCTGGCCGGCCTGATGTCCAGGCCCTGAGGGCCGCGAGGCCGTGCGGCGTGTTGTATACTCGTGTCTGGGCGCAGCAGTTCCGCCGGGCCGGAGGAGCGGGCATTGGGCATAGCGGAAATCTGGGAGGAGAGTCGCCGCAAGGCGCAGGCGCTGGGCGAGCAGGTGCGGAGCCTTTCATCCTCGAAGGGGCTGCATTGCGTCATTCAGGCCGAGGATCTGGACCGCCTGGACGCCGGCGCGGTCGACACGGTGCTGAAGAAGTCCCTGCTCTATGCGGAGATGACCATCCTCTTCACGCAGCCCGTAGCTGTCTCGGCTGACCATTTCCACGTCCTGCCCAAGCACAAATGCCTGCTGCACCGGGTAGACAGAATCGAAGTCGGCAACGCCGAGAGCGGCCTGTTCATCGTGCCGCGCGAACTTGATCTGGTGGAGAACGATCACGACGGAACCGGCCGGCCAATCAACGAGACCGTCTTCACGGGCAAGTTCGAGGCTGGATACAAGAACCCGAATGCGATGAAGGTCGGCCTGGACGACGCCTTCGTCGCGGCGCAACTGGCGGAGGATGCCCGCAGGCTCGGGCCGCTCAGGCTCTGGCTGCCCTACGTCCGCGGCATCGACCTGGATACTCTCCTCAGGCTAAGGGCCGATGAGCATGAGGAATTCTCCAGGCTTCACTTTGTCTTGAAGTCGATCCTCCTGGACCTGCCCAAGGCGTCGGGCAACGACAAGGTGGTGGCGATCGGCGAGCGGGTCGACCACGAGATCAAGAGCTTCGAGGCCAAGCTCAAGACGCTGAGACGGCAGTACACCGCATCGCTCGGCGAGATCACCGTCGGGTCCGCCGCCCTCGGCCTCTGCGCCATGCTCCCCGAGGCCGTCGAGCAGATCGTATCCGGACTCGTCGGGGCCCATCAGATCCGGGCTGGGACCAATCGCTTCATCGGCGCAAGTCTGGAGACGAACGCGATGAGGCGGTCGGATTTTCATGTCGCCTGGATGCTGCAGAGGCGACGCCGGCCGTCCAGGCGCAGAAAGGCCAACCGCTCCGGCTCGGACCGATCGGCAGGCACCTGACCCCCGAATTAACGATTCCCTTAGCTGGCGGGTGGATGGTCTAGGCAGGCCCACAACTTTTTGAGGACGTCGAGCCCACTCGACCGGGACCACCGATGACCGAATCTTCGGCCCAGCTCAGACAGCAGGATATCGATCGCCTTCAAGCGGATGCCTCACCCGAAGCGCGGATAGCGACGGCGACCAAGGTCTCGACGCAATTCGGCGCGGCGACTCTCGGCGCCGGCGAGCGGCAGATCGCCGAGGACATCCTGCGCGGGCTGATGAAGGATGCCGAGGTGCGGGTCCGCGAGGCGTTGGCCGCGCAGCTCAAGGCCTATTCGGGCCTTCCCCACGACATGGCCCTGACCCTGGCCAAGGACGTGGAATCGGTGGCGCTGCCGATGCTGGAGTTCTCCGAGGTCCTGAGTGACGAGGACCTGATCGAGATCGTGCGCACCGGCAGCCCGGAGAAGCAGGTCGCCATCGCCGGCCGCCCGCAGGTCTCCGCCCGCCTCGCCGGAGCGCTGATCGACACCGAGAACGAGGTCGCGGTGGCGCGCATGGTCGCCAATCCCGGGGCGGCGCTGGACGATACGCTGCTGGAGCGCACCGTCACCGAATACGGCCATTCCGAGATCGTCTGCGGCTCGCTCGCCCAGCGGCCGAAACTGCCGGCGGCGATCTCCGACCGCCTGATGGGGGCGGTGACCGAGCAGCTGATGAGCCACCTGGTGGAGCAGAAGCAGCTGCCCACCCATGTGGTCAAATCCCTGCTGCAGGGCGCCCGCGACCGCGCCACCATCTCCATGTTCCGTGAAGGCGTGCCCGACGACGAGCTGCAGGCGCATATCGCGCGCATGGACAGCGACGGGCGGCTGACCACGTCGCTCGCGTTCCGTGCGCTGTCGCTCGGCGACATGCGGTTCTTCGAGATGGCGATGGCGCGCCTGACCCGGCTGCCTCTGGAGAGCACCCGCCGGCTGATCCACGACGACGGCGATCTCGGCCTGGAGGCCATTCTCCAGGCGGCCCTGACGGCGCGCCGGGTGCATTCGGTCCGCTAGACCGGCCCGCCGGCGGACGCCGTGACCACCGCTTCCGCCTCGATCTCCACATCGTAGGGTCCGGCCAGGTCCGAGACCTCGATCAGCGTGTTGGCCGGGCGGATTTGGCCGAAATAGCGGCCATGGACGCGGGAGACCGGCTCCCAGGTGTCGATGTCCTTCAGGTAGATGCGGGTGCGCACCACGTCCGACAGGGTTCCGCCGAGGGACGAGATGCTGGCGGCGATCTTGTCCAGGATATAGACGGTCTGGCCGGCCGGGTCGCCGCGGCAGACCGGCTCGTCGGAGCCGTGGGTCGCCGTGGTGCCGCTCACCAGGATGCGGTCGCCGATGCGCGTCGCCCGCCCGAAGCCGGCGATCGGTTCCCAGATGCTGCCGGTGGAGACGTAGGACCGGTCCGGGTTGTCCGGTGACGGGATGCGCTCGAACACCGGCGGCAGGCGCTCCAGATGGTGGCTCAGATCGCCCGATGCCGTCAGGTAGGGCGGGCGGCGGTATTCGTCGCCGCAATCGCCGGGCACCGGTTTCGCCTCGGCCAGCGCTGCATCGAGCCGCTCGCGGTCGGAGTCGTCCAGGGCGAATTCGAAGCACCGCAGATTGTCGGCCCGGTGCTCGCTCTCGCCGAGCCGGGCGCCGACGATCACCGCCGCCACCGCCGGCTGGTCCAGCGCCCAGCGCGTCGCGACGTTTGCAACCGACACGCCGTGCCGACGGGCGACGGCGGACAGGGCGTCGAGGATCGCCTGGAACACGGACCAGCCGCCGATCACGTCGATGAAGCGCTTGTATTTCATCCGGCTCCAATCGCCGATCTCGGCCGGCTCCCGGGCGCCGCGCCATTTCTCCGCAAGGAAGCCGCCGGCCAGCGTTCCGTAGGCCAGGAGGCCGATGCCGGACTCGCGGCAGAATTCGCTCATGCGGCCGGCGGCCCGGCGATCCAGCAGCGACAGGCAGACCTGGTTCGTGGCCACCGGGATGCCGTGCTTGACCAGCAGGCGCAGATGGTCGGTGTCGAAATTGGTCACGCCGAGCTGGCCGATCAGGCCCGCCGCCTGCAGGTCGGCGAGGTGCTTCATGGCGTCGAGATAGCCGGGATGCTCGAACGACCACCAATGCAGCTGCAGCAGGTCAATGGTCTCGACGCCCAGCCGGTCCAGCCGCTGCTGCACCCCGGCCCGCACGGTCTCGGCGGTCATCGGCCCCGGCTCGGGGCACCATTTGGTCAGCAGATGCGGCCGGCGCCCCGGCCCGGACCGGCGCGCCGCCTCGCCGGCGATCAGCTCGGCGCTGCCGTAGTGGTCGGCCATGTCGAAGGTGTCGAACCCGGCACCGGCATAGTCCCCAAGGGCGGCTGCCGCCTCGCCGAGGTCGAGCGTGGTGCCGTCGCGCTCCATGTCGGCGACCTGCCAGAGGCCGGTGACCATGCGGCTGATCTCCAGGCCCGGCGCCAGCTCCCGCCGCTCCGGCCGTGTCGTGCTGTGCGCCATCTCCGCCGCCGTTCCCCCGACATTTTCCCCTGACCGGCGATAGTCTACGCTGGCAGCCGGAGGATCAACGGCCGGATCAAGGGCGGGCCCGATGGCGGACGATGAATTCCAGCTCTACGACCTGAAGGTCGAATGGGTGGCGGGGGACCGGCCGTGCTGGTGCGGGGCCAAGCCCGGCGACCATTTCACCTTGCGCGGCGAGCATATCGAGATGCCGGCCGGGCAGCGCTGGTCGATCTACACCCTGGCGCCGTTGCTGCCGCTGCTGCCGGCCAAGCAGCGCCTGACCGACGCCAATGACTGGATGACGACGGACACCGACATCGCCTGCCCCGATCCGAACTGTGGCGCCCGGTTCCGCATCACCCGCGAGGGCACCCGGACTTTCCGCCATTCCGAGACCACCGCCACGCCTCGGCCGGGCAAGACCGATGACTGAGGTGCCGCGCATCGAGCTGGCCCCCGGCTACACCATCTCGCGCCTCATCAAGGGCGGCTGGCACCTCGCCGGCGGGCACGGGCCGGTGGTCCACGACTTGGCGATCCGCGACATGGCGGCCTTCGTCGAGGCCGGCGTGACGACCTTCGACTGCGCCGACCACTACACCGGCGTGGAGGAGCTGATCGGCGATTTCCGCGTCGCCTATCCGAGCCTCGCCCCGCAGGTCCAGATCCACACCAAGTTCGTGCCCGACTACGACCGACTCGCCACGGTCGACCACGTCTATGTCGAGGGCATCATCGACCGCTCGCTGCGGCGGCTAAGGGTCGAGCGGCTGGACCTGGTGCAGTTCCACTGGTGGGACATCGCCACGCCCGGCTATGTCGAGACGGCGCTGATCCTGCAGGATTTGAAACAGGCCGGGAAGATCGCCCATCTTGGCACCACCAATTTCAACACCGCCTGCATGCGCCAGCTGTGCGATGCCGGGGTCGAGCTGATCGCCAACCAGCCGCAATACTCGCCGATCGATCTCAGGCCCGAGCGCGGCCTGATCGCGCTCTGCCAGGGCCGCGGCATCCGGCAGCTGTGCTACGGCACGCTGGCCGGCGGATTCTTCTCCGAGGCCTGGCTCGGCCGCGAGGAACCCGCGGGCCCGTTCGCCAACCGGTCACTCACCAAGTACAAGCTGATCATCGAGGATTTCGGCGGATGGGGCCTGTTCCAGGACCTGCTGCGCGTCCTTGCCCGCCTCGCCGCCGAGCACGGGACGAGCATCCCGCTGGTCGCGCTGCGCTGGGTGCTGCAGCGCCCCGGCGTTGCCGCGGCGATCGTCGGCGCCACGTCGACCCGCCGTCTGGCGGAGAACCTGCGCGCGTTCTCCTTCCACCTCGACGACGACGACCTGGCCCTGATCCACGCGGTGACCGACCGGCGCACCGGCCCCGAGGGCGACTGCTACGACCTGGAGCGCGACAAGGACGGCCGCCACGGCCGCATCATGCGCTACAACCAGAATGCCGCGGGGTGACCGGCACCGTCGCTACGCCTCCTCGGCTCATCCGGCGAGCTGCCGCGCCACCTGGCCGCGGCCGCGCGGTGCCGCCCCCAGCCCGCCGGCCAGCCCTGCGGCCAGGGCGGAGAGGATGCCGAGGGCCAGCGGGATGGCAAACGCCAGATGCCCCGGCGCCCAGGCGACCCGCAACGCCTCGTCCACCAGCCAGTAGCCGCCGAGCAGGCCGGCGGTGCCGCCCAGCGTCGCCGCCAGGAATCCGACACCGGCGGCTTCGGCCAGCCGGGCGGTGGCGATCTCCAGGCGCGACGCCCCGATCAGCGCGAATGCCAGGGCCTCGCGGCGGCGCCCGTCGACATCCGCCGCGACCACCGCCGTCAGCGACAGGGCGCCGGCGACCAGCAGCGTCGCGGCGACCGCCAGCGAGGCCCAGACGCCGCCCTCGATGACCTCGGTCACCTGGGCGACGATCACCCGGACGTCGATGCCGGTCACATTGGGGGCTGTCGCGGACAGGTCGCGGATCAGCGTGTCGACCGCGGGATCGGTCTCGCCTTCCAGGCTCATGATCCAGGAATGCGGGGCGTTGCGGAACGGCTCCGGCGAGGCCACGAGGAGGAATTCCGGCCGGAAGGTCCGGTGGTATTCCTTGCGGATGTTGGCGACCTCCGAGGTGAACGTGCGCCCGAGCACGCTGTAGGTCAAAGTGTCGCCGGGTTTCAGGTCGAAGGCCTCGGCCACGTCCTCCTCGGCGGAGATCAACGGCGTGCCGGCATGGTCTTCCGACCACCATTCCCCGCCCAGCAATTCGGCTCCGGTCGGTTCGGCGCTCCAGGAGAAGCTGCGGTCGCCCTCGATGACCCAGTGTTTGTCGGGGTTGATGAGCGCCTGATCCGCCGGGACGCCGTTGACCGCCAGGATCGAGGCGCGCATGAACGGCGAGGCCTGCAGGGCGCCGAGCGCCGGGTCCTCCTCGATCCTCCGGCGGATGGTCTCGACCTGGTCCGGCTGCACGTCGATCAGCACGAGATCCGGGATCCGGTCCGGCAACTCCGCGCGCAGCGCCGCCTCCAGCGAGCCCTGGGCGGCGAGGATGGCGGTGATGCCGGCGATGCCGATGCCGATCGCCACCGCCTTGGTCGCCGCCGCTCCGGGGATGCCGAGACCCTGCAGCGACACCAGGGCGATGAAGCTGCGCGGCTGCCGGCGGGCGGCCAGCCGCGCCAGGGCCCAGCCGCCGAGGCCGAGCGCCGCGCTGACCACGGCGAGCCCGGCGGCGGCGATGGCGGCGAGCGCCGGAACCGGCAGGCTGAGGACGGCGAGCACGACCGCCGCGGCGATCACCGCGGCGCCGAGCGCGACGTGACGCGGATCGGCGGCCAGTTCGGCATCGCCGCTGCGCATGGCGGTGCCGGGGGAGAGCCGGGCCGCCCCCGACAGGGCGGCGGCGCTGGCGCCGCCGAGCCCGAGCACCAGCGTCCCGGCGACCTGAAGGGCCGGCGCCACGAGCGCCGCCATGGTCCATGGCAGGTGCAACTGCGCCGTGGCCACGTCCATGACCATGCCGGTCACCGCGACCGCCAGAGCGAGCCCGAGGATCAGCCCGATGGTGCCGGCGATGGCAATGATCGATCCATGCAGGGCCACGACCACCGGCGGTGTGGCGCCCGAAAGCCGGTACAGCGCGATCGTTCGGGCGCGCCGGCTGACCCAGACCTGGGCCGATGCCCAGGCGCCGGCAAGGCCGATGCACAGCGCGACAATGCCGGCGACGCCGAGGAAGGTGGTCGTGCGCTCCACGGTCCGGCGGACCCGGTCGCCGGCATCCTGCGGCGTCTCCAGCTCCCAGCCGCGGTCCGGCGTCAGCCCGCGAACCGCCTCGATGCCGCTCTGGCGGGGCGATCCCTCGGGCAGCCGGACCCGATAGCGGTAGTCGACCAGCGAGCCCTGCTGCAGCAGGCCGGTGTCCCCGAGCCGGTCCAGCCGCACCATGACGCGCGGGCCGACCATGAAGCGCCCCGCGGACAGCCGGTCGGGTTCGGTCTGCAGCACGCCGGCGATCACGAAGGCGGTCTCACCGAGGAGGATGGTCTCGCCGACCACCGCGCCGAGGCGGCTCAGCAGCGCCGGCTCGACGATCGCCTCCGGCCGGCCGCCGGTCTCGTCCGGGATCGCCGGCAGCGCACCACTCTCCAGCTCCAGGATGCCGTACAGGGGATAGAGGTCGTCCACCGCCTTCAGCTCGACCGTCGCCCGGCGCCCGTCGACCAGCGCGGAGGTGCGCAACTCGGCGGTCTGCGAGACGGTGCCGATCTCCTCCAGATCGCGCACCAGCGCGTCGTCGAGCGGGACATTGACGACCGAGACGGCGACGTCGCCGCCGAGGATCCTGGTGCCGCTGCGCTCCAGCGCCTTGACCAGACCGTCGCCCAGCATCCACACCGCCCCCAGCATGAGGGCGGCGACCACGACGCAGGCGATGAACAGCCTGAGGCCGAAGATGCCCGCCGCCAGCTCGGCGCGGAGCAGCGATCCGAGAATGCCGGCATGCAGGCGGTAGGATCGGAGACGGTCCATGTCAGCCGACCACCCTGCCGCCATCCAGCGCGATGGCCCGGTCGCAGCGCCGCGCCATCGCCTCGTCATGGGTCACCATCAGCATCGCCGCGCCGCTGTCCCGGACCAGCGACAGCATGGTTTCGGCGACCCCGTCGCCGGTCTTGCGGTCCAGGTTTCCGGTCGGCTCGTCGGCCAGCAGCAGGCGCGGCTCGGCGACGAAGGCCCGGGCGATAGCGACCCGCTGCTGCTCGCCGCCGGACAGGGCGGAAGGCCGGTGGGTCAGGCGGTGGCCGAGGCCGACCCGCTCCAGGATCGTCGCCGCCCGGTCCCGAGCGTCATCGTGACCGGCCAGCATCAGGGGCAGCGCGACGTTCTGCAGCGCCGTCATCGCCGGCACCAGGTGATAGGCCTGGAACACGATCCCGATATCGCGGCGCCGCAGATGGGTGCGCTGGCGTTCGCCGGCGCCGCCGATGTCGACCCCGAAGACGCGCACGCGGCCGCCGGTCGGCACCTCCAGACCGCCGATCATCGCGATCAGGGAGGACTTGCCCGATCCCGATGGGCCGGTCACCGCCACGACCTCACCGGCTGCAACCGCCAGATCGAGCGCTTGCAGGACCTCGATCTCGCCCTCCGGCGACGGGTAGGACAGGCAGGCACCGTCGAGTTGGACGATGTCGTCGACCGGAATGTCCGCTTTCATGGCGAAGATGGCGCCCTCCCTTGCGATGCTGCCTACGCAAGATAGGCTCATCGCGCGGCAATGCCAGACGGACAAGCGCCGTCCGGTTCCGTCCGGCCGGAGCCGGTATGGCGCCCGCCCCGGACAACGGGTGTTGTCTGACCGCCCGCCGGCCCGGCAAGATCGCGGGCATGAGCCAGCGAGACCTCAGCACCGCCGAAATCCCGAGCGACCCCGCGCCGCTGCCGGCGCGGATCGTGCTGCGGGGCGAGACCGTCCGCCTGGAGCCGATCGATCCGGAATTGCATGCGGCCGATCTGTTTGCCGCCTCGCATGAGGATGGGGACCCGGCGGTCCTGTGGCGCTACATGCCGAACCGGCCCTACGCCAGTCTCGAGGCCTTCACCGCCTGGCTGGAGGAGACGGAGCAGTCCGACGATCCGTTCTATTTCGCGATCCACGATCTCCGCAGCGGCCGGGCCCAGGGCATGGCGAGCTATCTGCGAATCACCCCGGCCCATCGGGTCATCGAGATCGGTGCCATCTGGTTCGGTCCGGCCCTGCAGCGGACGCGCCAGGCGACCGAGGCGCTGTTCCTGATGATGCGCCATGCCATGGAAGACCTCGGATACCGTCGGCTGGAGTGGAAGTGCGACGCGGCCAACGAGCCCTCCCGCCGCGCCGCGCTGCGCCTCGGCTTCACCTTCGAGGGCCTCTTCCATCAGCACATGATCGTCAAGGGGCGCAACCGCGACACCGCCTGGTACTCGATCCTGGACGGCGAATGGCCGGCGGTCCGGAACCGCATCGAGCGCTGGCTGGCGCCGGACAACTTCGACGCCGACGGACGCCAGAAGCGGTCGCTGCGGTTCCGGACCGCCGGCCATTCGCCGTCCAGGATCGAGTACCAGGCGGTGTCGCGGTTGCGCCCCTTGACGATCATGTGCTG
>JAAUYH010110344.1_pt1 | contig 14137 bp, 13 predicted proteins | sample 7278061 | NCBI WGS metagenome assembly JAAUYH01 (sample SAMN14350203, study PRJNA611818) | marine sediment metagenome | isolation source: surface marine sediment (0.6m) | place: French Polynesia: Moorea | collected 2018-08
AACATCCTTTTTCAATTCAAAGTCATTTGCTGAATATGACGAGTAAGTCAGTAAAATTTTCCAATCATTGCACGCATATCTGAGAAAATGCTAATTCCAAAGAAAATTACTAGACTTTTGAATTGGTTGCCCACTATCTACCCTCAGTCAGGTTTCGGAGTTAATTCGAGTCATCAACGTTGCATCAAAGTTAGCGCTCACATTTAACTGCAGAATCTAATTGCTAACTGTAATTAGAATTTTGATTTGTTTACAAAACACATCAAATATGATGGGTCATTCCCTGTCTGCGGGCAAGCTAACATTAAAGAATAATGAAAGTAGGGGCGAATCTTTGACATAACATTTGAAAAGTTTTTGTGGACCTAAATGAGAGAGAAGAATGTGATCGACAAGTCTCGTGAGTAGTATCCCGTGAAGTTAGTGTCAGATGCTAACTTTCTTCTTGTAGTGAATGCGCCAAGCGATAGCAATGGTGATGATTCAGTTTCTCTACATTTTACAATCCATCAAAGCTTGCAAGTTCACTTTCCCACATTCTTGTAACATCGACGTAATACCCGTATTTGGCAGAGTAAGTTTAGAGTTTATAGAAAAACTTCAAGTAGAAGTAGTAAGGTTTACGAATTAAAGGTGCTTGTGACCTAATTTCGGGTTTGGTGCCGGCGGCCCTGGGGGACACGAACGAAAGCTTGCGGTGCAAAGAACGAGAATAACGAGCAAGTGCAGGGCGACGATATAGAAAAACGCCACTCTTCGGCTCGTTTTCGTTCGCAGTGCACGTTGGCCCGCCCGCAACGTCAGTCGTTCTGGTGCGCTCATCTCGCTCATCCGCTTGTGCCGCTCGCGTCGATTAAATAGCGTGTACGGGTTGCTCATGTCCTCATACATTTTTCGGTACTTTCCTAGTACCGCCGCATTGTCTGTGTCTTCTGGTCCCGCCAGTCCTGCCTCTGCTGCGCTTAGCGCGCCGCTACCACTACCACCTCGATACGTCTGTACAAATCGAATCTTTCCGTACAGCCGAACGTTATCACTTTTTAGCGCGTCCATATCCGCATTGATTCGCTCTACGCGTTCAACCAGTTTTCGATTTTCTGTCTCGAGCTCCATAGTTCTCGCACGGAATCGGTCACGCTGACCTGATACGATGTCGAGCATGGATGGGTCTTCATCCATCATGATGCGTTGCAATCCAGCTGCTTCTCGTTGTTCTCCCCAGTCCCACGCATCGTCCGTCGACGCTTCACTCGCCGCCACGATGGCCGGTTCCGGTTTCGACTTTCGCGCACTACCTGGGTCACCCGTCATTGCGTTGATACCATCTTCGAGTCGCGATATCAGCGCTTTCTGGTCTGATACCTGTTCCTCAAGCGCCGCATTTGACTTGTTGAGTGCACTCACCCGATCTTCTCGCTCAACGAGCTCCATTCTCAGTCTTGTCAATTTGCCTTCGAGTGCTTTCACTTTGCTCAATAATCGTTTCTCTAACGCATCTGCACCTCCTTCGCCAGCACCCGCCGCCACTCCATCATCCGCTTCTTCGTCTTCCTCTCCTTCATTCAGTTGGAACGCGCGCAATGTTTCAAACTGTCTCTTCAGACTCTCATATTCTTCAACGGTCGGCAGTTTCTCCAACTTTTTCTTCATTTCGTTAATCTCTTCGTCCTTCGCCCGAATCCCAGACGTTAACTTGGCGAATTCATTGCTTTTCTCAGCATCTTTTCCACCTAGCACACTTTCAAGTGCGCTCACTTGGTCTTTCAGCTGCGATACCTCGACGTCACGAGCAGCCAATTCCGCCGACAACGCCGAACTACCAATCGCACTTCTCTTCCCATCACCACCCCCTTCAGCACTTACTCCGAGCTGTGATTCCAGTTCAGTGCATCGACGTCGTAAGATGTTCGCTTCTTGCCTCGATTTCTCTAGGTCTTCGAGCACCATTTCGTTCTCAACCGTACGAGTTTTCTTCACTTGTTCGATCTGACTGCGTGCTTCATTTAGCGCTTGCTTTGCACGATCAGCCTCGGCTTTGAGTGCGCGCGACGACTTGTTACTATTTGAGATTTGATGTAACAACTCTTGTTCGCGAAGTTCGTACGCTTCGATGGCTTTGTGCTGTGCAGCCATCCATTCTGCTTGCTTGGCATCAAGAGCGCTTCGCAGTTCTTCAGCCGCACGTTGAGTGGCACGCGCTGCGTTGCGTTCCAACTCAGCAATACGTGCCTCATACTTTTTCGCCTGTACCGCAGCTTCTTTGCTCGCTGCCCGCTCCTCGCGCATTTCAGCTGCAGCCGCACGCTCCGCAAAAGCCGCGCGTAGTTCAGTAACTGGGTCGGGGGCATCATACAACGCGCGATAAACTGCGAGAAAAGCGCTTTCGGATGCTTTTGAGCGCTGCGTAAGGGCATCAATTTCGGATTGATATGCCTTGAGCAAAGAACCGGTGGTTTTGTTGTTCGACTTTCCATCAGCCATACTCTTTTTGAACTCGCGCGTTTGTGCCGCGAGTTTCTTGCGCGACGCCGAAGAACTCTCTTGTCGGTTCGCAATCTCCAAGGCCTGATTATCGAGGGTCTCGCGGCGCTTAGACAGGTCGAACGCAGCCCATGCTTCTAGCACGCTCGGTGGAGCGGTAGTGGCACCGACGGAGGACACGGGATTTTGTTCGGGAGTGGTGGCGGGAGAGCTGGTGTTGGCGTTGGTGTTGGCAGGCTCGCCGTTGACGGCCGCGGAATTCGATTCATCGGAAGCAACAGGAGCGCCGACAATGGGTTCATCCATGGCGTGGGTGTGCTCAACACCAGTGCATGGAACAGCGGAACAGTTGGAGTTGGAGTCAGTCAACCACGGCGGAGAAGAAGTGATATCACTGGAATGGCAAGAGGAATTGGGATTCGTGATTTGTTGGCGATTAGAACTACTGTAAGGAAGAGCAGTGCCCATTTTTAACGTGTCGGATAATGTTCGTCTCGCAATATGATGACGTTGCTTTCGAGAGCGACCCAAAAATGATAACACACGACTCACTCGTCTTCCTCGTGATTTCCCGTCTTCCATCCTTTCGTTAGGCTCTCTAGAGCAGCACTTGCGACGCTTTTAAAGGGAGAGGACAGCAATGAAAACAGTGTTAAGTGCAACCCTTCCTAGGATAATACTGGACCCTCGGCACTTGAAAGTTAATGAACATGCTGAACCTTGAGCCGAAGTAAGGAGATGAAGTAGAAGAAGAATTCTAATGAATACAAACTATTCTACTTTACAAAGGATCGGCTACTCCTAATCAACATCTGTGTCATTTACTGACGAGCTACTCTGTGAGTGTCGTTTGTTTTGGTCGGGCGCAACATCCCAAATTCGTTTTACTCTTGATTCCGTTCTTCTTCCGCTCGCATTGTCGGCTTCGTCTGCAAGCGCTCTACTCACAAGATCCTCGATCATTTGCTCTTCGTGATCCAAACGATTGCCTTCTCCGTTGGGAAGGAAACAGCCCAAACACCAAGCGATGATATCCATGCGTTGCTCTCGTTCAAACACTGTGCTGTACTGTACTTCACACGAGTTCTAGTAGGTTGTCTCGGCTTTTCTTCCTATTAAAAATAATTTTGAATAACGAAAGAGAATATTCTTGTTCATCACCGATATCGTGCTCAAGCACCGTATTGTGAAAACAGGTGCTGGCCCTACACTAGCACATGCCAAACGCTCTACGCTTTGCGGGCCCTCTTCGGGACATCCGTTATTCTATGCACTATCGACTAAAGCAACTTCGTTATACAGTGCTATTCTTAGATCGACTACCTGAAGAAGATTAGAAATCTTGGTTACTCCATGCCCTAGTCTGTGAAACAGTTATCGCTCTTCAGGTTTTTTGCGTATGTGCTGTGTCATCAAAGTAAAATGTATGGTTCATCGGTTCCATCGTCTCATTGAACACTTCTAGATTTCTTCCCAGTTTTTAAATCTCACTCAAGTTGTTGATAACAGTTCTTCTAGAATGGTATAACAGGGTGTGGTCTACACGAGCACACAGAAGCCATATTTGAGTTATTGATTTCCCCGAAAATGAAAACATTTTGTTTGGTGTACCGCACGAAAGTGTTACAAACAGTAACCCAAAATCAGAATCATAAAACTCAATCAACGATAAGCATTTGATAGGAATTAATTTCCTGAACAAGTAGAAGAAGAAATATCAACAACGTACAGTACATAAGTGCTTTGTAGCAATTCCCTAAGATTCTGCAATACTTTGCAAGTATTAAGACATCAACAGAATGTCACAGCACTCGTTGTGTCTAAAAGTATCCCGTTATGGTATTGGCGCAGTTAAAAAATACGACTATCCAATTATTACAGAATAACACAAATTGTTTCCGCTATTAATTAGCTTCTCGTTGAAATCCAAATCATTTCTATCATGTAGTATGATAAACGGGACTAAGGTTAATTCTATTTAATACTTGACGGAAGAAGTACACTAACTATTTCTTCTCAGTATACGAAAGCAAAATTTGGTCTTGATAGGTGATCCAAAATGGTTCAAGAGAAAAGGTTACACAACTTTGGAGGATTTGAGGCCAGGTGAACAGTCATAGAATAGAATTCAAATTTTGGTCTCTAAATTTCTGTTAACTATGATAAAATCCAAATCGAACAGAAAAAATTTAATGACTGAGAAATCAGTACTTTCGAATTTCCATCTATTCACAGAGAAAAAAGAAGCACTCAAATCTGTCTTTGACCACACCGACAACTTAGCCTTAAACTGCAGTCGCTCAAAAATATTACACAAACGAAGGGGGATTACGAAACGCAAATGAGCTTATTAAAAAATTTTACGTTTGTAATTTATGTAAGACAATTACAGTACTGGCAAAATCCAAGCACAATAGGTATTGATTGATTACTGCACCTAGTCAAAAAGTAAATAAGTTGCTTATTAGGTATTATCTTAGAAAATGGTGAACTTTCAAATGTTATATCACGATTCAGTAATTTCAAATTATAGTTTTTGAAAGGAAGAGTAGGGAAAATTTTATTCTACGATCATTTCCGTCGTTTGGAACGTTTTAAATATGGTATTTGGTGTTCGTGAGTGTCGTTGAATATCTAAGTAACATGGATTCCTGCCGAAGGGAAGTAATGGTTTTATTCTTCTATCATGATAAAATTCAGCTTTAGAACAATGTTAAATTTTACCAATTCTTATTTATACGACTTTTATTTCATAATCGACTCTATATCGCCAAAATTTCATAACCCAGATATTTTACACGCAAAGAATCTGCATTCCGAATCTATCCGAACCTTGAAAATTACGGTGATTCGTCAACGATTATCCAGTCCTCGAAAGAAAATGCACAGCTATGTTATTACTCGGCATTACAAATTGTGCGTCTGCTTAGCTAGAATGAATTTCCGTAATCTTTACTTCCACCATGAACATGATATGCTCAGCAAAATCATCCTGGAATGATCTGATGAACCAGAGTTGGCACGAAATCCCGTATTTCGTAATATTTCTGCTGGTTCATGTCCTTAACCATTCATTTGATTGTAATATCGCACCTGAATCGAGACTGTTGCTGTTTCAAATTTCGAATCGCAAGCCATATCATTATAGCGTAACAATGTAGATTCTGCAGCGGAGAACTTTTCAATCACTTTATGAAAAGGTATCCAAGTACTTGCTACTGTCATTCCATCATTCTGTAAAATGTGTGTTACAATAAGCCAATCGTTGTATTGATCACACAAAATTTTCACAATAATCTGGAATAATTTCTGCTATATCTCTCTTGCATTATACAGGAAGTTCTAATTTGACTGAAGATGAATTATGTTTACAAATTTTCAATTTGCTGTCGTATCTGGTAAATTTCAGAATTCACAGCGCGCATTAACTACGAACAAGTTCTCCTGTTTCATTCGAACATATATGCATGTATGCTGCGAGATTAATTACAGAAGTTCAATGGAAACAATCTACTGCTATTCATGCTTCATTGACTAGAAAGTGAAGTGGTGCTATTCTGTTCTAGCATATATGAATCGAGAATTCGGTTATTTCTAGATCAACAACTTGATTCTTGCTTGACAAAGTTTGATTTCAAATTTCCATCGAACGTTTTTCATAATGATAACATCAAACAATTTGGACGAGCTATAATTATGCTTTTATAGTTGAAAATCGGAACCTTGACCGTATTTTTTATCGGGAAATCGACACTTCGCATTGATAAGGAGCTTTTTTCTTGAGAATGAGCGTCATATCAATCCGGATTCGATCGTACAATCATCATATAGGGCAGAGTAGATCAAATATAAGATTCAAAAGATTTCAACTTCACATTTCTGGAAATCGAACTAACTTCTGCAAATACCTATGTACCATCGCTAAAAGCATTGTTACATGCACATTGAACGTACCGCAGAAGCGAAATGGAGATTTTGTAAAAAAATTCGAGACACATTCGGAATCAAGGATCCGTCACTATGATTGACAGCGATACAAATTTGGAACACAGTCATCTGCTTTTCGTGTGACATCAACATTCCTGATCACCTATTTTCTTCCAGGATTTGTCCCTAATTTTTAAAATATTCTTGAGGACAGTTTGCGTTCTATTCGGTAAATATTTCAAAAGAAATATTAAGTTCATCTCAGTACATTGACTATTCTGGAATTTCTTCTATTTCAACAGCACTTTGTACGTGCAATCTTTGTATTGCAAAGAACGAAATATCCAGCACAGAGTTTAAGAACAGCATGTGTATTGTGTTGTCATAGATTGGTACAACATAGTCTATGCTCACTTTCACCGAACTCAACGACTCAGAAACCAAACGTGATCATTTTTGTACCTCGGAAACTATTCATCATTACATCGATACACACAAGTAGCTTTTGGTGAATCAATAGCTGATGAATATTACCTGAACAGGCACTGTTTTTGTGTTCAATAGTGTCATTGCTGATGTACGATCACGAATTGCGCTATTTAGCCTACTAAAGAACTTAATACTAGTAGGAAAGCAGCGAATTTTCGCTCTTGCTCTTCAGTTTACAGCAAAATAGTCCGCCAAACTTGTATTTACCGCGGCGATGCATCGGGAAGAAATTCAGGTGATCAATTTAATTAGTTCGGGCCCGAATAATGGTTGAAAAACGCTTTCCCGAGTGAAATAGTTGCAGTATAGACTTTCCCATTATGATCCGCGTGAAACGGATACCAGCTCAACATGCTGCCATAACCGTACTGATGATAGAATAGTGCTACATAAACTCTGGGATTCTTCCGAGCTCCCTTCAGCGCATTGCGTCAGCATGTTAAACATTAGTTAACTTCTGTTTGCATCCAATTTTATATTCTGTACTTAGGCAAAGCGCATATATGCTGTATGTGTTTTTAGTGGATTTATAGACGTAAATATTTTGTTCTTGAATTATAAAATAGATTTCAAGGTAAATATTTAATTTACTGGGAGAATCATTCAAAAACACAAGCTATGGAGTTTCTAGAAGTTACGAATAGTGATCTTTCCGCTTCGATCAATGCATCATGGTTCGTACGCCAACAAACAGTTTCAGAATCAATGAGTTAGGGGCTTGTTTTGGATTGGATCAAAATGACTGAAAATGGTAGTATGCACCAGCGCGAAGCATTACGTTTCTCATATGAAATGTATTACGACGAGGGAAAATTCTGTGTTGCCTTTTCAAAACTACTGCATGAATAAACGGTTTCTCGCTGTTGAATTGTTATAGAGGTATCTAATCAACCGTGAACAGTACATAAAGTGCTTCAATTTGTAATGTGCAGATCGTAGAATAGAATATAACACTCCAAGATATTAAACATCAAACAGATAATGCAGTATAACTACGATATGCATGCATCCAAAAGACATATTTAGTATATGAGTAATTTATCACAATTTACCAAAATTATACAAGCGAAATATAGCGCAAAACTTCCGATCCACTCCTTGAATGTGTCTTATATTTTTGGTAAGCGGTACGTGATTCTTTTACTCCATCTCGGGAACAATGGTCACCGACCGAGCAGGGCGACTAGGATTAGGGTTTTCTTCGGTAGGAAGTTCAGCCCATGCAAGACTTTTGCCTTGGTTGTGGCAATCTTGGTATCCCTTGATCCACACCGTCGTATTCTCTGTGACCATAGGCATCATTCCACGGATCTTGTAGGTCATATAGAATCCATCAGGAAGAAATCCAATGTAGTTAATGCTTTTGACTGCCTCATCAAAGGTGTACTTTCCCATTTTTACGGGCTTATCAAGCTTCTGCTTGTTGATGAACACACGCCAGATGGGTACCTGATGGACTTTAACACTGAAAATTGGCGGATCCATCGGAAGCTCAACAGTGAAGTTAGTAGTACCGACAGTGTCATCACCGCAATCATGGAAGATGCGCAAGTCGAACTCGACGCGGGAGCCCGCTTCAACTGTACTCGGCGACACGCTCATATGGGCATGTGCAGCAGCAAGGATGCAGAAGGCAGAAATAAGATGGATGTACTTCATTTTCGCTGGATAGATTTGAATGGGTAAGGATAAACTTCCGAAAGGGAGCAGTATTTATGGATTTAATTTTGGTCATCGGGGAGGTTAGCGATAACAGCAAATCGGGGCTCTGTTCTACAGAGATCACATAAATTTGAATCTAGTGCACGTGAAAATTACCTACGAACTACCTTGTTTGATTGTAAACCGGGCCGTGTTTCAAAGTATGCCCCTATTCTTCCCGATGCATCGGTGAGATGAATACTAAGTGTTCCTCGTATGTATTTATCAGATGTATTTCAGATTTCGAATGGTATCTTAACAAGTTACCTGTTTCGATAACTTATGCTGAGTATGATGCATCTACATTCAATTAATGACATGTAGCCCGAAACCTTGTATGCGAGTAGTGATGAGTGTTTGGCGCATGCGCAGGAATGTTACATAATTGGTTGTACTGTGCGTTAGACCTATCGAATGTTTGCCAGTTCAGTTGTTCATGAATTTGCGTCCTACTGTTGAACTGCTTGTTTGTCATACGTTCACTGGCATGTTTCCCGAATTTGCACTTTGTGTTACTTTTCCATTTTGGCGTATGATCTCCTGAGGCCGACAATAGAATAATTCACTAAAGTGTAGGCGCATGAGCGATGATTGTGCCGATTCTTGTAGGCCATTTAAAACTAAAAGTGTAAGCCGTACTGTTTTCATACGAATAAGCCGTACTAACTGTTCATTCCGAAAATGCTTTAATTAAAGCGAATATTCCGTTTCAATTTCGTACAATTCTTGCACCATTAAATTCGGCGTTCAAATCGACCAGTAGCAACTGACAAAGGTCTCGAAATCGATCCAAGCGAATGTGATACTGTAGGAACCATACCATTCCAGCATCACTACTCGTTACCTCTCTACTTTCTGGAGGAAAAGAATAGAAGAAAAATTATTTTTTTGCGGCGAGTGCTGTCGCAAAGGTGAAACGGGTTGTCCGGAAGATGACGAGACGCAGATGTGTACTCTAATGCATAGGATATTTTTTCTGGACGAGATTTTGGTGGTCATTTTGTTTGTTGAAAGTTTGACTGAACAGCAGTATAAAATGTCATGGTTTTGCGTGAGGTTACTCGGTGATAGCGTTGAGTGGCAGGCGGTAACGGGCTGGTCTAAAGTACAGTGACTAAGGGAAATTTTATTGCGGTATGTAGTTTGCACCTATTTCGTATAATACGAAATAAGGAGGAAAAGAATATAGTGAAATAAGTATAGTGAAGTGCTGTGAAAAATAGGAAAATGAATTAAAATTAAATCCATCGTCTTATGACGAGTAGATCGGGTGGGTAACTGAAGTCGTGAGGGGATCCTATTTCGTGTCGCGTAATGTGTGGTGAAGAACGACAAGCGGAACCGGAGGTACAGTTTGAGAAAGGAAAAGGTGAGAGAGGAAATGGCAAGATGGCGTCGGGCAGGAGAACAATAAAAACTGAAAGTAGTACCTCATTAGATACGGGAGTAAAGAAACATCGGTTCGGTGAGTTTTTCGCAGGCACAGCGCTTATAAACAAACAGAAAACGAAGAACAAAGGACCTTACCAGATTGAAACGAATTAGAGATCAATACAAACTGTTTAATTCGTTGTGTGAACATCAGCAATTGGGATGAAATGTTGGAAGAGCAATATAGAAAATATGCAAATAATGTTGAAATATGTTTTGGAGGCAGCAAACATGATCATACCGTCGAAGTTGAAAAGTGAAAATCAGTGGAATTGTACGTTGGCTCATATATCCATGACAGTGCATGATAGCCCACTTTTCTGAGCTAGAGAAGGACAGTCTGTTTATGATTGGAATACTTTGAATTACGAGAAGTACCGAACTTCGTTGAGCGACTAATCCATTTCGTACTTTCCGATTTCTCTGTTGGAAATTGGTTCAGTACCATTGCAATAATTTTGATCGTTCCGAGTGGTTGTGTTAGAGGCTTTTTTCTTTTCTGAAGTAGAAGCCAACTGTAAAAGAAAGAATTGACCCAAGTAAGCATTTTATTTGAACCCATAAAATTGTAACAGGGATGTGTTGTCTCTCCAAGTGATACTCATTGAATTTCGGTATTTCGATCGTGTGAAGCATGTATTAACAATAAGAGCTTAGGGTTGGACAAATATCGGGTGGAATTTTCCCGTAATGCTTTTATCCATTACAGAAAAATGGCAAAAAGCGTTACCTATATGGCTCCGAATATCTAGGTGATCATTCAAAGCAGGTCTGTCACCAACTATCCCATGAAATCTGAAAATACCCACTCAGTGGTCCCTCACGCATCCACCATCCTAATTACGACTTCCATTCCGCCTACAATTTCTTCCACTAGAGTTACTAGACTATTGTTGATTGGGATTTTCGACGGAACTAGAGCGATGGTCCTAATTTAGGAAGCCGTAATCCGACCGGTAACGGTGTTCAAACACCTAAATACACACCTGTAAGAGGATATAGATCGTTCCACGAAGAAATAAACTTCTCTATGAAAATACGAAGCGGTTAACATGATACAACGTCCAATGTTCCAATTGACCCACACTGTACTGCACATGCTCCTCATGTATGCCGTCCACTTCTGTAGACCTTACATGCAATGAGATGTTAATACGAATATTTTGACAATACCAATATACCGGAATCCTAACTGGTTCGCGTAGTTTCTGGCGAAAGCGACAGGGAAACAAGGAATATAGTCCCTTACAGCAAACGATCACAAAATTGCCATAGAATGCAAAAGTACCCGCTTTGTCGTCTTCCTCCTTGTTTCGTACAGGGTGAAGGAAAACACACTACGCCTGAGGCTGGCAGTATAGAAGCAATATTGGAGCTTCCATATGCATTTTCCTATCAAAAACTTGCACTCCAGCAATAAAGTGCTTCGCAATCTCATTTAGTTCCTTGAATCCACCAGAATGGCACAGTGATGCTGCTTCAAATAAAGAATTTCAGAGTTGTACAACATCAATAATAAACGTTATCTTAGAAGAAATCAATGCAACGTTACAGTCCTTCAACATATGGTAGCCTTTCATAAATGAGTTTATCTACCCATGTACACCGAGATTCAAATGTAAAACATCTCCCATTGTTCCACAATTCTTTCAATCTCCACTGATTTCTCCAATAACCTCTATTTCCCTCTTCCCGCCATAGAAATCGTTTCGATAGCGACAGATCGGCGGCGTATCTAGACACGTGTGCAGGTTCGATTGATGGGAACACATTTCGGTTAAGTCATTAGCTTCCTCTGCAAACCAACTGACAAATCGCGAATAGCATGTGTACTTGGATGAAAGAACGAACACGAATGTTTCTCTTCTTTTCCGGCATGGTTCCCCTGCCATTTACACGAAGCTGCTGTTTCGTTTTAAACCGCTTATCATTCATACCTTTCAGCTCCGTACGATACAGAAAGAGAGTACTGCCATCTCTCGCATGTACATACTGCTGCGCGAACGGAACTGTTTGCCTTCCATCTTCGCTAACAGCACTCAACAGCAGTCGAACAGGATCGCAATGGAACATCCTAGATCTTCCCACTGAAGTAATGAACGACCATAAATTAGTCCAATCATCAAAAAACAATACTTGGAACCACACGCAATGGAACTGAATCCGTCGCAGTTACTGCCTTTTCCGAGTCGTACAGTGTCTCTGCCACACCCAAGGCCAAAGGAACTATTCAAAGAGAGTTTACTAATCAACTGTTTATCAGCTATTGCATTAGTTTGTACCTGCTGCCACAGACGATACTCTACGTCTAATTCATTGTTCCCACCCTCCCGCATCCTACTCGGACTCAATTAGTCATCTGTACTATCCTCTCGGAGTGCAGCAGTACAAGGCATTAATACAGTTCCAACAGATGTAATCCGAATGATACTTCCATCTACTCGTTCATTCTCATTTCGTTTACTTGCAATAACTTCGCGGTTTGCATTATGATATACTCGTCTTCTGCGCTTCCACCGATTTGAGGTGACACCAAGCAAGTACATGCACCAAAATCCATGGGCCTTGCACGAAATTGCTGTACAGAGTTGTGCTACATACCACTTGTAAATTTAATTCAAATCTGTTAACTACACTTAATTCCCCTTCGTATCTCACTACTTCGAACTGCAACATCGAGCACCAAACTACTCGACGCGGAAATTAAAAATCTACAGCTACTCGTACTCATTTTCAACGTCGAATTCACAGAAAAACGAAAAAGAACTCAATATTGAAACAGTACTAACTATCTATAACAGAGAAATGATTCTCCATTTTAATGAAACACAACATTCTTCTTTTCGATATCAGGCACAACTACGCCTTATACCTTCAGAGTGTGCGAACATTCGCTTCTAACACTTGGTCCTGGGATTCCGTATCGAATATTTAAGATTCTTCACCAAAACCACGATATCCTACATCCATTGATCCTTTGTCAACTGCCGATCCACTTCCCCGTAAAAGTGATTTCTGCCGTAAATATTCCACGTTCGTCATATAAGTTTTAGCCTCCTACAAACTACAGAACTACGTCCGTCGTTGCTTTTCCTTCGAACTGGAACCAGAGTCCACATCAGTACTCGAACTTCGCACATTTCTTCCTTTCCTCTTCCGGCTATAAGTACAGCCTTCCTCCTACTCGACATCTTCCTCATTCTTACCCTCAGATGCAACCTGGGAACATTCGATTGCTTAGCAAAGATCACTTCACAATGACGATGATAGCCGAACAATAAGCTATGCGAAGTGGTATCCGAACGTTTAGGATCAATCGTTACTTCTGCTTACAGTTTACGGATAAACGCATGTATAGCGGAATTACCAAGCCAAGTTTGTAGAATTCAATAAGGTGTATATGCAACAGCAACGAGCAGACGAGGCCCTTGTCGCGAATGAGATAAGAAATGCTCATCTCCCCTATCGTTGAATAGACCAGATAAAATTCTGTCATGAACCCGATCTCGGTGCTTCTGGAAGTTCGGTCCACTACTTACCTATCCATCTCTAGCTACCCGCTTCCGGGAATACACTGTCGATCGCCAGTTGTAGATTAATTCAACTGACATCTTAGAGTGATGGTCAATAATATAAGCTATAGTTTAAGCATTCTTTCCATCAGGTCCCATCGCCTAAAGTTCTGCTGTCCTGCACCGGCAGAAGCCGGAACGACATAAAATCTACTTCCTGACTGTACGGCGAATACGGTTAGCCTATTGAGCAGTTTCATTTAACCCTGGGCTAGCTGAGCATGAGTCAAACTGTTGAAATACTTCACATAGTCAACAAAGAACAATTGATCGCGATAAAGCGATTTTTTTCGCTTCGTAGCCATTGCGATCCAACTCTTTCGCTTAAGCAGTTCGTGCGTACTTCACAAATGCCAGCCGCTGTATCCGCCCTTCCGTCTCCAATTAGTCTATTCAGAAGTTATCTGAAAAGAGATCAACACAAAAGGACGCACGAGTACTTCAGAAATGCCCGCCGCTGAATCCGCCCTTCCGTCTCCAATTAGTCTATCCGGAGATCAACACAAAAGGACGCACGAGTAAGGCTAGGCATGGTA
>JAAUYH010049498.1_pt1 | contig 14135 bp, 10 predicted proteins | sample 7278061 | NCBI WGS metagenome assembly JAAUYH01 (sample SAMN14350203, study PRJNA611818) | marine sediment metagenome | isolation source: surface marine sediment (0.6m) | place: French Polynesia: Moorea | collected 2018-08
GATTACCCACATAACCCTCACAGAAGGTCAAGTCAATATCAAAGATGTCACTGTGGCGATTGGAACACCAGGTTATATGCCCATTGAACAACAAAATGGGGTTCCTAATTTCAATAGCGATATTTACGCTTTAGGAATGACGGCAATTCATGCGATTACCGGTTACCATCCCGATCAATTACCTCGGTATGATACGGGGGAAATTAGTTGGCAGGATCGAGCCAATTGTAGCCCCCAGATGGCTCAGATCATTAATAAGATGGTTAAAATCTCATCCTACCAACGTTATCGTAGCACCACCGAAGTTATTGAGGATCTCCAGAAACTTCACCGGCCACCGGAACCCCCTCCCGATGGATGTCAAGCGAAATTCAAAAATATAATTTGGGTTACTGGCATTTTTGCTGTGGTAGGGATTGCCGTTCTGATTCCCAATATTTGGGGGGCAGTCAAAGCTCTAGGACACTACAATCGAGGACAACAACTAACGGAATCGGGAGAATATGAAGCAGCCATTGCAGAATACAATAAAGCAATTTCTATTAAACCAAATTTTGCGATCGCTTGGACTAATCGAGGCTTTGCTCAGGGTAAATTAGGGAAACATGTAGACAAGTTTTCTTCCTGCGCTCAAGCAACTAATGTGGCACCAGATTTTGCCGAGGCCTGGAATTGTAGAGGATTGGCAAGATATGACCTGGGGCAATTCGAACTGGCCCTCAAAGAATATGATCGAGCGATTGCAGTGGATAAGGAATTTTATCGAGGCTGGTTTAACAAAGGTCAAGTTCTGATTAAACTAGGGCAGCATGAAGATGCCATTGCTGCAACCCGCAAAGTACTTGCTATTAAGCCAGACTATTTTTTAGCTTGGACTCAAATTTGTAGTGCTTTTTTCGAGTTACAGCAATACCAGGCAGCTAAAACTAACTGCCAACAGTCCTTGGCTATTAAGCCAGACTATCCACCTACCATTGCACTCATGAAGAAAATTGAACAGAAACTTCAATAATCAAGTCTTGGTCGCTCTATTTACCTTATTTTAAGTATTTTGGTCCAAAAATCAGATCGAGAATGCTAATCGAGTAAGAGATAGATTGTACTCCTCTTTCACTAGACTGAGAACTTACCTTATTACTCTGTAAGTCTTTATCTAAAATCTCTGTCAATAAATTACTAGCAGTTTTAACTGGATTATCTGTGGGCGATAAAGTAAATAAAACAGCTTCACAGCCAGTTGTAGAATCATTGGTCGCACAAATAGTAGGTAATCCCAGCTGTTCGTCTGCTCTAAAACTAAAATTAAAATTTTGAGCTGAATTGTCACTTTCCGCCGTATAGTTGGCAGCTACATATTCATTTAACCTAATAGCTACATCATTACAGAGTTCTGTAGCATTGGCTCCTGATGACGCTAGGAGATTTCCTTGCCAATGGAAAACTGGCTTGGACTCACCATTACTCTGAGATACGGTAACAGAAGTACCATTCTCCTTAATGCAAACAAAGTTGACACTATTCGATACACCTGATTCTGCCATAGCTGAAGTAGTAGCTATCGCCATAACCCCTAATGTTGCCAAGGAAGATATATACTTAAATCTCATAACTTGCTCCTTAAATTCTAAGATTCCCCATCTTGGATTGTTATATTTTTCAGTATGTATACTATTTAATAGTACAACCTATGCCAGATATTATTCACTTTCTTTATTTATTTTTATTTATTTATTGTTTTTCCTTAAAAACATAATCATAGCCATTTTTAAAGTTTTAATCGATAATTTTTTTACAACGTAATATATAGTTTTTAGTACTTGAATATGAGCAGTAATATTCTTGAAGTCAAAAATGTCTATGCTGGCTATCTACGGGATTTGAATATCTTAAAAGGGATAAATTTTCGCATTGCACCAGGAGAACTAGTAGCGGTTATTGGACCTAATGGTGCGGGGAAGTCTACCTTGGCTAAAACTATTTTTGGTTTGTTAACTCCAAATCAAGGAAAAATAAGCTTTAAAGGAGAAAATATTGCTGGTTTAAAGTCTAATCAAATTGTTAGTCGGGGTATGTGCTATGTTCCTCAAATATCTAATGTTTTCAGTACTCTTTCTGTAGAAGAAAACTTAGAGATGGGAGCATTTATTCGTCAAGGTTCCATAACATCTCTGAAAGATTCTATTTATGCGATGTTTCCTCGATTAGCCCAAAGGAGTCGCCAACGAGCAGGGACTCTTTCTGGTGGGGAAAGACAAATGTTAGCGATGGGTAGAGCTTTAATGCTTGATCCAGAATTACTTATCTTAGATGAACCCTCAGCTGCCTTGTCCCCAATTTTGGTTAAGGGGGTGTTTGAACAGATTGTAGCGATTAAGGAAACAGGGAAAGCGATTATTTTAGTGGAACAAAATGCGAAAAAAGCCCTGATGATGGCTGATCGCGGTTATGTGTTGGAAAATGGATGCGATCGCTTTGAAGGCAAGGGAATCGATCTCCTTAATAATCCCAAAGTCGGCGAGTTATATCTGGGAGCAGCTTATAATAAGTGATTGGCGGGACGACCCTGCGGGCAGACCCCGCGGAGGTTGTCTTTGAGAAAGAAGCGTCCCAAGAAATTTAGTTGAAAGAAGAAAATTTTTGTTTATTTTGTCCGAAGTCCAATCATTATAAGTACCGATAGTTAAAAAATAATACAACCTATTATAAATTGGCTAACAAATGGGACAATTAAGGTAGCGATAAACTTGGCAGTTTAGTGAGGGTGAGTCTACTTTGAAGCTCCAAAACTAAACCCTTACTAAATCCTTAATCAATTAGAAGAGAAGGCTCTGAAGGCATGGTCTCTCCAGCCTAAGGTGTAAAAAAGATGAGATACTCTCTTGTCCGACAACATTCTGAAGAAGACTGTGGTGCAGCCTGTCTAGCCACGGTCGCCAAACACTACGGTCGTACCTTTGCCCTGTCTCGCGTCCGCGAAGCCGTTGGGACTGGAGCAAGGGGCACTACCCTGTTAGGTTTAAGTCGGGGTGCTGATGCCCTTGGATTCCATGCCCGTCAGGTGAGAGCTACTGCGCAAGTAATTGACCGACTCAACGAAGCCCCTCTGCCAGCGATCATTCACTGGAAAGGGAACCACTGGGTCGTTTTATACGGGAAACAGCGGAAAAAATATGTCATTGCCGATCCCGGGATTGGCATTCGCTACCTGAATCGTCAAGAATTAATCAGTGGTTGGGGCAATGGCGTTATGTTGCTCTTACTACCAGACGACAGTCGTTTTTACCAACAACTAAACGATCAAGTAGGAGGTTTTGGTCGTTACCTGGCAAGGGTTTGGCCCTATCGCTGGCTGCTAGCCCAAGCCATTGCGATTAACATTGCCATTGGGCTGCTCTCTCTGGCCTCTCCTTTAATGATGCAACTACTCACCGATGACGTGCTGGTGCGGGGGGATACCCAACTCCTCACTACAGTAGCGATCGCAGTTATCACGATGAACCTGTTTCGAAGTGCGGTGGGTTTAGTTCAGTCTCACCTAATCGGTCATTTTGGTCAGCGTTTGCAATTGGGGTTGATCCTCGAATACGGACACAAACTTTTGTCCTTACCTCTAGAATACTTTGAAGGACGGCGCAGTGGAGAAGTAGTTAGTCGGATTGCTGATGTCAATGCCATCAATGCCCTGGTTTCTCAAGTTGTCCTGGGATTACCTAGCCAATTTTTTATCGCCCTAGTTTCCTTGGGCTTCATGCTGTTTTACAGTTGGCAACTAACCATAGCATCCTTGGCAGCTTTTGTCATTGTCACAGTGGTTAACCTCTTGTTTCTGCCTGCTTTGCGCGCTAAAACCCGTAATATGATCGTTCTCGGGACAGAAAACCAAGGTTTTTTGGTGGAAACTTTTCGCGGGGTCCAAGTACTCAAAACCACCCAAGCTACCCCTCAAGCTTGGCAAGAATATCAGAGCAATTATGGTCGCTTAGCTAATCTGGGTTGGAGTACGATGAAACTGGGGCTTTATAGTAGTACCCTCACAGGCATCCTTTCTAGTTTCACCAGTATTAGCTTACTCTGGCTAGGCAGTTACCTAGTGATTAATGGCACGTTAAGCATCGGTCAGTTGCTAGCTTATAACGGCATGAGTGGCAACTTCCTCGGCTTTTTGGGTGCAGCAATCGGTTTAATCGATGAGTTTATTACGGCAGAAATCGTGATTCAACGCTTAACAGAAGTAATCGATGCCACTTCCGAAGATGAAAATGACTTTCAAAAACCTTGGGCGGCAATTCCTGAATCTGCTGATATCATCTGTACTAACCTCAACTTTCATCACGCCGGCAGAATCGATCTCCTGGAGAATTTTTCCCTCACTATACCTGGAGGTCAAGTTACTGCTCTGATTGGCAAATCTGGTTGTGGCAAAAGCACTCTGGCCAAACTGATTGCTGGTTTATATTCTGTCCAGTCTGGCAATATCCGCTATGGTTCCTACAATCAGCAAGACCTCTCCCTCGAATGCCTGCGACAAGAGGTCATGCTAGTGCCTCAAGAACCCCATTTTTGGAGTCGCTCGATTATTGATAACTTCCGCTTTAGTTATCCCCAAGTTACCTTTGAGCGCATTGTTGAGGCTTGTCAGATAGCTGGGGCTGATGAGTTTATCAGCGAACTGCCTGACAAATATCAAACAGTGTTAGGGGAATTTGGCGCCAATCTTTCTGGGGGTCAAAAACAGCGATTGGCGATCGCTAGATCCCTGGTCACCGAGCCACCGATCTTAATTTTAGATGAATCTACTAGCTCTCTCGATCCCGTCAGTGAAGCGCAAGTATTAGATAATCTATTGTCACAGCGACAGCAACAAACCACAATCTTGATTAGCCATCGCCCTCAAGTTATTGGACGCGCAGATTGGATTGTGATGCTGGACAAAGGGCAATTAAAAATTCAAGGCACTCCCGAACAGTTACGCTCCGTTCCTGGCGAGCATTTAGACTTCCTAGATAGCATTATTCCATCGAGAAAGAGTTTGCCAGTCAAATCCTGCGACTTGCATCCTAACGGTGGCTCTCCCGCCAGCATTTGAATCTTGTTTCATTTTGAAGAGTGAATTGCTCCCCAATCATCATGCTCGATCGCTCTAAATCAGATTTTCTTCCCCAAGTTCAAGTTAATGAATTTTTGCCACCCATTAGTCGTTGGCTTAATTTTGGTGGGCTGATTATCGTTGCTATTGTAGGGTTAGCCATTCCTCTAGCTTCCGTGACTAAATATAAAGTCACTGTCAGAGCCCAGGCCAACGTCCGTCCAGCTGGAGAATTGCGACTGGTTCAGGCTGCTACAGAAGGCCCGATTATGCAGGTCTTAGTTGAAGAGAATCAACTAGTCACAAAAGGAGATATCATTGCTACTATTGATGATTCTCGACTGCAAACTCAAAAAAGTCAACAGCAAAACAACATCGGGCAAGCCCGATTACAAATAGTGCAAATTAATGCCCAAATTACTGCTGTCAATAATCAGATTTTAGCTGAAACTGACCGAATTGACCGCGCTGTTACTTCTGCTGAAGCTGAATTAGACCGCCGTGAGCGCGAATATCAAGATAAGCTGGTTACTACCGTCGCTGATGTCGAAGAAGCCGAGGCCAATTTCAGACAAACCGAAGAAGAATTGCAAGAAGCTGGAGCACAGTTAAAGTCTGCCCAAGCCAACTTAAGGTCAATTAAAGCTGCTTTAAACGCAGCTCGCTCGAAACGCGATCGCTATCGTCCCATCGCCGAACTAGGAGCTTTGTCTCAAGATCAATTTGAAGAAGCAGAATTAGATGTCCAACAACAAGAACAAGCAGTGGCAGCACAAAAAGCAACAGTTGAAGCGCAACACCAGACCATTGAAAGGTTACAACAAGGAGTTAAGGCAGCAGTTGCTAGGTTAAAACGGGTTCAAGCTAGTCTCAATCCCAGTTATGCTGAAGTTGCGATCGCGCGATCGCGGATTGCCCAAGAACGAGCTAGTGGTCAAGTTAGCCTCGCCACCTTAAATAAAGAAAGGGAAGCTTTACTTCAGCAACGGATTGAGATCAATAAACAATTAGAACGAGACATTCGCGAACTCCAACAAGTAGAAATCGATCTCGGGAAAACTACAATTACTGCTACGGCAAACGGTATTATTTCCGAGCTTGCTTTACGCAATCCTGGGCAAACTGTGCGTCCGGGAGAAGAAATTGCTCAAATTGTTCCTAGTAATGCTCCCTTGGAGGTAAAGGCAGCAGTTTCCCCAGGGGATATTGGCAAAGTAGAAACAGGTCAAAAGGTTCAAATGCGCGTCTCTGCTTGTCCTTATCCAGATTACGGTACTCTCTCTGGTGTGGTCAGTCAAATCGCGGAAGATACCACTAAACCTCAACAAAATAATGGTACTGCAAATTTATTTACTCCTTCTGGCCAGAAGGGAAATCCAGTTAATGCTTTCTACGAGGTAACAATAAAGCCAGAAACCCTGACTCTAGATCGAGGCAAACATCAATGTGAAATCCAATTAGGAATGGATGGTAGAGCCGATATTATTACCAAAGAAGAAACTTTACTGCAATTTATGCTCAGGAAAGCCAAGTTGATCGCAGATTTTTAATTCTCAAACTAAATTATTTATTTCTATTAATCAGATTACATCTCCTAATTTTGCGTCAATTATAAATAATTTATTAACACTAAAATATCGATTTATTTACATTAATAATGCATTGTACCTAAAAAAATATAAAAAATAGCAAATAGATTTAAATCAAATAGATATAATAAAGATGGAGGTGATAAGTAGCAAACTTTTGATAGAAAGTAGCAAGTTAGAAAATCCAGCTAGAAGTAAGATAAGGATTAATCGGGTTGACTAACAAAATTTAATTAGCATCAGAGATAGGTTGTTGAACCTTTAACATAAGTCTAGTAGTCACATTACGCCTTATTTTCGAGAGTTTAGAGTAGGGATTAGATTTTAGATACTTTTCAAGATTAGAGTGTGGAACAATTCCTATCGAATAATTAACGCACCTTGAATCCAATCCTAGCCAATCCGAATTAAACAATATTTACTACAGATTATGGTATTCAGGGCAATTGGTCAATCGCCCTTAGAGAATCAAGTGTCGTATTCTTACTTCAAATTAGTATAAATATTACTTCGGAAGTTTATTTCGAAGGAGGTAAATTATGCTAGATATTAACAAAATTCCGCAAAATACTTCGGCCAATCAAGACCTTTTCATTGATTTAAATGATGAAAAAGCTGAAAAAATTAGTGGTGGATACGAGGTCTTCACAATTGGGAACAAAACCCATTACAATGTTGGCTACTCCGTAGATGGTAAATCATGGAAACACAAACCTGGTAAAGTATGGATCTGGACTGCATGGAAAGGAGGAACTATTAAATTTGATCAAGATGGTCGCTCAGGAGTGATAAGTTACAAAACATACAATCTAGCCAATGGAGGAAAGTATGAATTTCAATATAATTTATCAACTCATGGTAATCCATACGATATCGAACTCTATGACATAGGCTAATGCGTAAATCTGCCATCTTTCTTCGCGCAGGGGTTAGAGAGAGTATTGAGAATTGCTGAATCAGTAATGCTGTTTCCCAATACTTCTACTCAGGTACTTATGAAGATGGTAGATAAAAGTAAAAGTGAAAGGTACTTGAGTAGGAAGCAACTAGGAATATCTTCTGGCATACTGTGTTTTCCAAGGAGCACTTGCGGGCTTAGTTCTTAGTGATAGTGAGGAGTTAATTAGCTATTTCATACTTCTTTGACCTAACAGAAAAAGATAAGATGCGTACTTACTAGCCGACTGGAGTATTGCGATAGGGGTATTTTGGTTGATGCAGGGATGAGGCGTAAATATTAATTGTGTTTTCAGCTCAAAAGTATCAGGGATGCGTCTCTGGAGTTGTTCAAAGGGCTGGCGTTATAAAGCTTTGGTTGGTATAGCTCATCTGATTTCAGGTGAGAAATATTGGCTTTAAGACTATTTCGATTAGAGTTAACAATGTAGAATCGCCTAAACTACTAGATCGCCGTTTAGACGATGTTTATGGGGAGCGATCAAGAACTACCATCAGTTATCAGCAAAATATTACTTAATAAAAATTCACATAGGTTTGTTACTTTGATGAGAAATGTCCAAACCCAGGTATTATATACTATGACTCATAACATTTAGTTGTCTGAATTAATTATATTTGGTAAGTAGCAGGAGAAAAAATGGATTTAATAGCAGGTATTTTCAGTGCTTTTGGCAATATTGACTTTAACGTAATTTTCCAACTAACTTGTGTGGCTCTAATTATGGTTTCGGGCCCTGTGGTGATCTTTCTTTTGGCACTACGAGGCGGAGATTTGTAAAGATACATTATTATTCTTTAATTTTTTACTGAATTTACCCTTCTCAAGCAGGAAGGGTATTTTTATGAGCATAATCACAATTCAAGCCAAAAAAACGTTAGTATGGCTAATTAAAAACCAAAAATAGCAATAATTATCGTGTTTGATTTAGAACCTCTGTTTGAATTTTCCCGTAATAACTGCATTGCGATTTGTGCTTTTCTCGTTCCTGCTAATTTGATAACTACTCTACAAACAATGATCTTGGTCTTCTTGAAACGCCCTCTCTTGACTACTAGCCTATCTGCTGCGATCGCGATAACCTTTGCTTTGACATTATTTTTCCATGTTGCCACCTGGTTCATTATTGGAGTAGTCACTCCTGTAACCTTTATTTTGGGCGCATTAGGGACTACCTGTATTTTGATTAATCTTGCCGCTATTATCTACAGACGAAAACTATATTTAGCAAGGCAATATAGGTAATTAGGGATTTTCTTACCCGTTCATCATCCCCGATCCTATAAGTTATGACTATAATTGAGTTTCTTGATTCTAGAAAGAGACTGAATGAGCATTAATCGACGACGATTATTAAAGTTATAGCATTGGCTACATCACCGAGTAAAATCATACTTCAAGTCTGGACTGCTGATGGTCAACCTTTAGATAGCAGAAACTCAATCAGCTTGATTTTTTCACCTTAGATGATGAACCAACTTCAGACATCAAAGAACAAATTGCCAACCATATTTCTGAAGTTACCCGTTATTACCAAGGCAAGATTCCCTATTACGATATCATTAACGAAGCCAATAAAATTCCCTGGGCTAACGAACTCAACTTCAGTACGGAACAATTTTTAGAATTGACTCCCATTGCGGCTAAATCCTCAAAAAAGGGATATCCAGAGAAACAACTTTTTATCGCCTAAATCGTCTGATTCGTCGCTGGAGATCTTTCTGAACTGAGCTTAAGCTCTAAACCGGGGTTAATTTCTCTACTACTTTTTCTACTAAAAGGGAGCAAATCTATTTCTAAATCAATCGATTAAAAAGAGAAACCACACCAAACAAGACCAACAAAGTACCACTTACAGGATTAATCCAACCAGACCAACGACGAAATTCTAATAACTTTTTAATTGATGCGGTAAAAGTTCCTGCCAAAACCAAAGGTGCCACGTATCCCAGAGCGTAGGCTAGTAATAAACCAGCACCTAAGAGTAAATCTTGAGTAGTAGCAACCCAAGCTAACAAAGTCGCTAAAACTGGGGTACTGCAAGGAGAAGCCACCAAACCAAAAGTCAAACCTAATAAATAAGAGCGGACACCACTAGGTAACTCATCGGTGATCCATTCTGTGGCTCCTAAAGAAGGAAAACGCAGCGGTATTACTTCTAACAAATTTAACCCCATGATGATCGCGATCAGGCTCACTATAATGGGTAAACCAAGACCAATTTGCCCGTAAACTTTACCAATCGTTGTGGCAATAATCCCTAAAATAGCGAGGGTGCTGGCTAAACCGAGAGCAAACCAACTAGACTGAGTTGCTGCTTGCCATCTTCCCTGAGATTCATAGCCCCCAATGTAACCAATGGTAATCGGCAACATCGAAAGCATACAGGGAGTAAGACTAGTTAGTAATCCTGCCAAGAAAATAATTCCCATACTAACTAGACTTAAATGGTCTAACTGAGTTGCGACTAAATTATCGGCAAACCTTTCGATGTAATATAACTGAGTTTCTAAAAATTCCATTGTTGCAATAAAAGTTTTCCCTTAATGAATTGTAACAAAAGACAATTATTGGCTAATTGGCCTCTCATTATTTACAGGTCAACTTACGGTAAAATGACACCAGTAATAGCTACAAACAGCATAGCCTTATCTAAATGGGAACTCCGCTTCAAAACGATAATTGTATTTTTGATTCTATTGACTCTGCCTTAGCTGATATCAAAGCAGGTCGCTCAATTGTGGTAGTAGATGATGAAAATCGTGAAAATGAGGGTGATTTAATTTGCGCTGCTCAATTTGCTACTCCCAATATTATTAACTTTATGGCAGTAGAAGCGAGGGGCTTAATCTGTTTAGCAATGACAGGTGAAAGATTGGATGCTCTGGATTTGCCGTTGATGGTTTCTAACAATACTGATAGCAATCAGACAGCTTTTACTGTGAGTATCGATGCCGCACCTCGGTTGGGAGTTTCTACAGGAATTTCGGCTGAAGATCGCGCTCGGACTATTCAAGTCGCGATCAACCCCGCTACGGTAGCAGAAGATTTGGTCCGTCCTGGTCATATTTTTCCCCTCAGAGCGAGAAAAGGGGGAGTACTCAAACGAGCAGGACATACTGAAGCAGCAGTAGATTTGGCTAGACTAGCAGGATTATATCCGGCAGGAGTTATCTGTGAAATTCAGAATCCTAATGGCTCGATGGCGCGATTGTCTGAGTTGGTCAAATATGCCAGAGAGCATAGCCTGAAGTTGATTAGTATTGCCGATCTAATTGAGTATCGCCTCAAACACGATCGCTTTGTGTATCGAGAAACTATTTGTCAGTTTCCTAGTCAGTTTGGTAATTTCCAGATTTTTGCCTATCGTAATACTTTAAATGATACGGAACATCTGGCTATTGTCAAAGGAGATCCCCAGGAATTTAGCGATCGCGATGTGATGGTGCGGATGCACTCAGAATGCTTAACTGGTGATGCTTTAGGCTCGATGCGTTGTGACTGCCGGATGCAATTACAAGCTGCTTTAAAAATGATCGAATCTGCTAGTTTGGGAGTAGTGGTTTATCTGCGACAGGAAGGGAGAGGCATTGGTTTAGTTAATAAGTTAAAAGCCTATTCTCTACAGGATATGGGACTAGATACGGTGGAGGCTAATGAACGTTTAGGTTTTCCTGCTGATTTGCGCGATTATGGTATGGGAGCCCAAATTCTTAACGATTTAGGGGTTAAGAAAATTCGTTTAATTACTAATAATCCTCGTAAAATTGCCGGGCTGAAAGGTTATGGTTTAGAAATAGTAGATCGGGTTCCGTTACTGATCGAAGCTAATGATTATAACTCCGAATATCTAGCAACCAAAGCTAAAAAACTTGGTCATTTATTATTACAAACTTACGTTATTACTATTGCAGTTACTTGGGATTTGGAAATCGATTCGGCGACAGCTCGTTACGATAAATTGGATAAAATTCGTTACTTATCTCGTTCTTTTGACTTCTTAGTTCAAGAAGAAACTCGGCCGATCGCGATCGCATTATTTAGTAATCCTTCCTTAATTTGTCATCTTGGTTTCGATCAGACAAACTTAGTTACTGCTAATTGGTATCAAGAATCAGAACATCCTTACCTCTTAGGAATTGCTGAAATCTTAGATAATTTGGCAACTTGGGATAGAATTAAAAAGATAGAATTTCTCCTGGCTACAGGAGAAGATCCGATGTTGGGCTTACAAATAAAATTAGATAGACAATGTTATTCTCTAAAAACTAAACCTTCTCATCAATTACAAAATCTCGAAAGTCAAACTATTTATAGTTTTGAAAAAAGTTAAAGTGTTATAACTACATCTTTTTGAATTAAGCAAATGGTTTCACTTTTGATTAGTATTGTCTATCTTTTCAATTTATTAATCCATGAGTTTTTCTATTGGTAAGCGTCTTAATCATGGTAAGTATATTATCGAACAGGAATTGGGACGAGGTGGCTTTGCTATCACGTACAAAGCGAGCAACACAGTTCTAAATCAAGTAGTAGTTATTAAAGCACTTAAAGAAAGACTACGTCAAGCTCCAAACTTCTTAAAACAACAACAACAGTTCCAGGCTGAAGCAAGACGATTAGCAAAATGCAGCCATCTCAACATCGTCCGAGTCAGTGATTTTTTTGTTGATGATGGTTTACCCTTTATCGTAATGGACTATGTTCCTGGCCCAACCCTAGATCAGCTAGTATTGCCCAATAGACCATTATGTGAAGAGGTTGCCCTCCATTACATTCGGCAGGTTGGAGATGCAGTTCAAACTATCCATCAAAATGGATTGCTCCATCGAGACATCAAGCCTCAAAATCTGATTCTGCGTGAAGGAACTCAGCAGGTTGTACTGATTGATTTTGGAATTGCGCGAGAGTTTACGCCCGGTCTTACTCAAACTCATACACACTTCGTCTCGGAAGGTTATGCCCCAATTGAGCAATATCTTCCTCAAGCTAAAAGATCTGCTGCTACTGATATTTATGGGCTTGCTGCGACATTGTACAGCATGTTAACCGGTCAAGTTCCCATTGCAGCCCATTTGCGAGAGCGCTTTCCTTTGACCGAATTACGTCAACTGCAACCAGATATCAGTGAATCGGTTAACAAAGCAGTCATGCAGGGCTTGGCAATGGAGCCGCTGAATCGTCCGGCAACGGTAGATGAATGGCTTGCATTGCTTCCAGGTAGTGAACATGGTAGCTCGGCTACTCAGATTGTCGCTCCTATAAATCAAGTGACAATGCTAGCAGTTGCGCCTGCATCTCGATTCTCTCATCCAGGAGAAATTCCAGGGAGAATAGTAGCAATTGAACCTCATACTCAAATGAGCAAGGCTCAAGGTCGATGGTGGTTGCCTGGAGTAGCAGTACTCGCAACCCTTCTGCTGCTTATGATTGGATATTATTTTTGGCGATCTCAAACATCCTCGTCAACAAGACAATCTACGCCAAACAATTTATCCACCCCCTCTATGTTTCCTGAAACTGCTCCTTTACCTTTAGAGGATTCAATAAAATCCACTGAAGTATCCCCTTTTTCACCCACTTCAGAAACTAACGGTTCTGAAGAAACTGATGTAGGAGAAACCTCTGCTCCATCAGTGATACCAACCAGTGAACCTCTGATAGGAGAAGATACTAGTGCTGATGCTCAAGAGAGAGAGCAAGAGCGAGAAGCACAACGACATATCGAAGAACAAGCTAAAGAGAAGGAAAAACGTCGGGAAGAACAAGCTAGAGAGAAGGAAAAACGTCGAGAAAAACAAGCTAGAGAGAGGAAAAAACGCCGAGATGATGATGATGATGATGATTAATCATATATTAATAAGTTTATGCTGAGTTTTTTTGCTGATCATGAATTCTAATCCTACTCCGTCTCCAGATAATAATTTATTTTATCGATAAAGCTAATGATGCAGTTGCTAAACCTTCAGGAAATACTTTTGTTGGTCTAGATAAGTACCTAAGTATAATTCTTACCTAATCATATTCTCTATAATCCTTGCAGGAGAAGGATTCTTATTTCGAAAATGTGTAATTAATTTTATACCTACTTAGTACCGTCTTATTTTTGCCAAAATCGTCAGACCTAAAATAGAACCATTAAAAAGTACTAATGGATGCAGTAGATAACAGAAACTGTAGTAAGCAAAGATTGATGCAGGAATAGAATGCAGCAAGAGCACTACACCATATTTCCAGGCTTTACCTTTGAAATTTGTGCTATTCGCACCCATGACATCTAAATATTGGTTATAAAACCATACTATTGGCACGCTTATTGTATTAAGATCGTTTCTGCCTTTGATAGCTACATTGACAAAAAATAGAAAAATACTATGCCAAATCAAGCTAAAAACAAGCAGAACGAATACAGCTCTCAAAGCAATTGTGAAATAAGGCAACTTTGATGAAGAAATCTTAAAAAAACAATGTCTAGACAATGGATTATTACTAGGAGTAGACA
>JAAUYH010143149.1_pt1 | contig 14134 bp, 12 predicted proteins | sample 7278061 | NCBI WGS metagenome assembly JAAUYH01 (sample SAMN14350203, study PRJNA611818) | marine sediment metagenome | isolation source: surface marine sediment (0.6m) | place: French Polynesia: Moorea | collected 2018-08
CGAACAGGACTACCCCGGCCTGCCGAAGACGTTCGACCAGCGCGACGAGAGCCACCTTGGACGCGTCGGTGACCGCGTGGAACATGCTCTCGCCGGCGAAAAAGCGGCCGAAGCCTACGCCGTAGATGCCCCCGACGAGGCGGCCGCGGGAATCGCGTGTCTCGACCGAGTGGGCCAGGCCCAGCTGATGCAACCGACCGTAGGCCTCGAGGATCTGATCGTCGATCCATCCGAGGGGTCGACGGGGGTCGGCGCATCGGGTGACAACCTCTTCGAAAGCGGTGTTGACGGTGACGTCGAAGCGCGGCACAGCCCGCCGCAGGGAGCGCGAGACATGGAGACCGTCGAGGGGGATGACCGCTCTCGGGTCGGGAGACCACCAGGCGACGGGGCCCCCGGCTTCGAGGGGCATCGGGAACAACCCCCTGGAGTAGGCGGCGACGAGCGTCGCCGGCTGAAGGTCGGCCCCGATGCCGACGACGCCGTTTTCGTCGGCGGTGTCGGCGGGAGGGAACACCCAGGCCAGCTCGGTCATGAGCCCAGTGTGCACGAACGACGGCCCGGTAGCGTCTTGTCGTGGCGTCGAGGAGGACCGAGCTTCCCACTGCCGTGACCGAGCGGGCTCGTCACCACCGAGCGCGGCTCGACTCTCGGGGAGTACGGCTCGAGGGGCCAGCGCAGGGCGAACCCGATCTCGACTCGATCGACGAGTCGACCTCGAGCGTGCTCCTCGTGGCCGCTCTGCCTGGCGACGAGCGGCGTCTGCGTCGTGTGCTCGAGGACCTTCGCGGTCGCCTCGGGCCCGGTACTTCGGTGCGCGTCGTTCAGCCCACACGACCCTTCTTCAGGTCGCGCGCTGCCCAGCTCGCCCGTCGGGTTCGGCGCGGCCCCCTGACCTCGGGCGAGCGCCCGGACGTCGCCGCTGCGGTCCGGGCCGCAGGTTTCACTGTCGCATCGATCGAGCGGTTCGCCGCCGACGAAGAGCAGCGCGAGGACCTGTGGGTTGATCTTGTTGCCCTCGATCTCGGGTCGGAGCCGCCGACCGTTCGATCAGGCGAAGGCGATGGCGATCAGCGGGGCGAGTAGCCCGATGATCAGCAGCACTCCCAGGGCGACTATGCAGCCTCGACGGGTTTCCGGTGACACGCTCCAACGTTACCGTGAAGCGACGTGGCGATCGTCGTGCAGAAGTTCGGGGGCACTTCGGTTGCCGATGCCGACCGGATCCGGGAGGTCGCGGATCATGTGGCGAGGTGTCGTCGTCGCGGCGATCAGATCGTGCTCGTCGTGTCGGCCATGGGTAAGGAGACCGATCAGCTGCTGAGGCTCGCCGCCGAGGTCTCGAGCTCGCAACCCGGTCGAGAGATGGACCTGTTGATCACAGCCGGCGAGCGGAAGGCGTGCGCCCTGGTCGCCATGGCACTCACCGATGCCGGTGTGCCGTCGGCCTCGTTCACCGGCAGCCAGGCCGGCTTCATCACGGACACCAATCATCGCAACGCCAAGATCGTCGAGATCACCCCGCACCGGGTACGCGAGGCAATCGACGAGGACATGGTTCCGATCGTCGCCGGATCGCAGGGTGTGTCGTCCGACAAGGACGTCACCTTCCTCGGTCGGGGTGGTTCCGACACGACAGCCGTCGCTCTGGCCCATGCCTTGGGTGCGGACGCCTGCGAGCTGTACACCGATGTCTCTGGTGTGTTCACGACGGACCCCCGGGTCGTGGCCACCGCGCGCCGCCTGTCGTCGATCAGCTTCGACGAGCTGCTCGAGATGACGGCAGTCGGATGTCCCAAGCCCGCCATGCGGTCGGTCGAGGTCGCGCGCACCTACCGGGTACCGCTTCACATTCGATCGGCGTTCACCTGGGAACCTGGGACCTGGGTCGTCGAGGAGGATCCGACCATGGAACAAGCAGTCGTCTCGGCCATCGTGCCCGACACGTCCGAAGCCAAAGTGACCGTTCCGGGGGTACCCGACCGTCCCGGCATCGCCGCCGGGCTGTTCCGGGCGCTCGCCGACGCCGACGTGAACGTCGACATGATCGTGCAGAACGTGTCCGAGGAGGGCGTCACCGACATCTCCTTCACGGTCCCGAGCGAGCAGGCCGAGATGGCGGCGACGATTGCGGGCGAGCACATGCCCGACGGCGGGCCGGTCACCACCGATGCTGCGATCGGCCGGGTGTCGATCGTCGGCGCCGGAATGAAGTCCAACCCCGGCGTGGCGGCCACTATGTTCGAGACGTTGGCTTCGCAGTCGATCAACATCGAGATGATTTCCACATCGGCGATTCGAATCTCCTGTGTCGTGCAGGTCGACGATGTCGATGCTGCGACGCAGGCGCTGCACGATGCCTTCGAACTGAGCGGCGGCTAGGCACGGCTCGAGATCTATATTGCTTAACAATCTAGGCCTCTACATATCGATCCGTGAGGCGTAGGCTGCCTACATGGCTCCAATCCGCATGACGTTGCAGACGCAGCTCGTTCTGCGGGCCATGCTCGACAGCCCGTCGGGACAGTTCTACGGATTCGAACTGTCGAAGGCGACCGGCCTCAAAGCCGGCACCCTCTATCCGATGCTGTCGCGACTCGAAGAGGCGGGATGGATCACGGGAACGTGGGAAGACGTGGACCCAGCTGAGGTCAGACGTCCGGCCCGCCGGTATTACCGGCTGACCGATCACGGACGGGTCCAGGCCCAGAAGACCCTCGCCGACGCCGTCGACAAGTTGCTCGGGCAGGCCCGTTAGATCAAGCGGCGCTCTCGACCGGCTCGAAGTAGTGGTCGGCGAGAGCCTCCAGACCAATGGCGAAGAGCGTCCACTCTTCGTCTTCGCCATGACGCCCCGTAGGGCGCTCGACGTGTCTACGGAATCCGTCGGTCACCCGTGACGCAATGCCCTCGTTCAGGGCGAAGGCCGACGTGGCGAACTCGTGCATCGTGTAGGGCTCACGAATTCGAATCCCGTAGACCTTGGCGATCTCGCTGTACATCTCGGCATAGGCCTCGATCTGCACGGCTTCGGCATGGCGGATGACCTCGATGGCCTCCGCCCGAGGTGACGCCTTGGCGACCACGTTCGAGCGCAGCGCTTGGTAGACACGCCACTTGCGGCTCTCGAACAGTCTCTCGTAGCTGTGGTTGGCGACGATGCGCATGATCGTCCTGAAAGCCCACTTCCTCTCGTCCGGGTCCTGGCTCCGCGAGAACTCGGCGAACTCGTCGTAGGTCTCCTTGAACTTCGCGGTCGCTTCCGGGACTCCGTCGCCGGCCCGGCGGAGAAGGTCGATCTGAACGGCTTGGCGGTACGCCTGCTGTGGCGTGAGGACGTCGTCCTGCCACAGTCGGTAGGCACTGCCCCGAGGCACGTCGGCCTCGGCTATCGCCCCATCGAGGGTCACAGGGTCGAGACCACAGCCGGGGCCATGACGGAGGACGACTTCCCGGCCGGCCTCGAGCAGTCGGAGTCGCACCTCGTCAGCTGGGTACTTCGGGGGGCGACCACGGGATCGTTCAGCCATTGAACTTCCTTCTAGTTACGACCGCCGCCGTGACGAGACATATTAGTACGAACTTTTTGGTCCGCCACGCCGGAATGGACTCCGTCGACGGGAGTGGCCTCCGGGCGGTATGGTTCGAGCACAACCGAATCCGCCAGTTCAGCGTCGGGGGAGAGCACTCGCACGAGTCGCCGAAGGGGCAAGGACGAGGGCTGCCCAGCCCGGATCCGAAACTCTCAGGCCCAAGGATTCCGACGATGAGGAACCTCTGGAGAGCCGGACCCACCGGGTCCGCACCGACGGGGCATCAAATCTCTCAGGTCCAGGACAGAGGAGCCGCACGGGCACCGCTCGTCATCCCTCGTCCCCTGGAGCCCCGATGTCCACCAACGAAGTACATCTCCGCCACACGGCCCTCCACTCCTGGCATGTCGCCAACGGCGGCCGCATGGTCGACTTCGCCGGGTGGGAGCTGCCCGTGTTCTACGAGACCGGAGCCCTGGCCGAGCACCACGGGACGCGGGAGTCCGTTGGCCTGTTCGACATCGACCACATGGGCCAGGTCGAGGTCTCCGGGAGCGACGCCGAGATCGTTGTCGATCGTCTCGTCACCTCCGACATGGCCGGCCTCGAGGTCGGCGGAGCGAGGTACGGCTTGCTCTGCAACGAGGATGGTGGGGTCATCGACGACGTGATCGTCTATCGACTCGGGCCCGAGCGATTCCTCGTCGTGGTGAACGCCGCCAACCGAGCCGGCGATCTGGATTGGATCTCGACTCACTCGGGCTCGGCGACGGTCGTCGATCGTTCCGACGAGCTGGAGATGATGGCGGTCCAAGGACCCAACGCCGTGGCTCTCGTCGATGGGGCCGCCGGCGGTGGAGTCGCCGAGCTCGATCGGTTCAACAGTGCGCGGATCGAGCTGTTCGGGGCGACGGCACTCGTCGGGCGCACCGGCTACACCGGTGAGGACGGGGTCGAGCTGTTCCTCGACGGGGCGGGTCCAGAGGTCTGGACGGGCCTGCTCGATCTCGCCGAGGCGGAAGGCGTTGCCGCCGTGGCGGCTGGACTGTCGGCCCGAGACAGTCTCCGGTTCGAGCCCGGCTACCCCCTTTATGGCCACGAGCTCGCCGCCGACATCACGCCGCTCGAGGCCCGCCTGTCCTGGGCGGTCGACTTCGATGGCGCCGACTTCATCGGGAAGGGTGCTCTCGAACGTCAGAAGGAGGACGGCATCACCCGCCGACTCGAGACGATCATCATGGAAGACAAGGGTGTGCCCCGTGAGGGCTCAGCCGTGCTCGACCGCGAAGGCAACGAGCTCGGAGTCGTCGTGAGCGGGCTCTTCGCGCCGACGGTCGACGTCTTCGCCGCGAACGTCTTCCTGCCCCGCAGTCACGGCGAGGTCGGAACCGAGCTCGTCGTCGACGTCCGCGGCCGCCGCCGGACGGCCCGCGTCGCCAAAAGACCCCTCTACCGGAACGCCTGACAAGGAGGAGACCCGGTGACAGAACCCACCTTCGCCGATCGTCACAACGGACCCGATCGGCATGAACTCGAGAAGATGCTCGGCGCAATCGGGGTGACGACGCTCGATCAGCTCGTCGACGAGACCGTGCCGCCGACCATCCGCCTCGGGAAAGGCCTCGACCTCCCGGACGCGGTCGGCGAGGTCGAGGTTCTGGCGGACCTGGCCGAGTTGGCTGGGCGTAACCGACCGTTGCGCAGCCTGATCGGTCTCGGCTACCACGACACCCACACACCGTCTGTGATCCGGCGGAACGTGCTCGAGGATCCGGGCTGGTACACGGCGTATACGCCCTACCAGGCCGAGATCGCGCAGGGTCGGCTCGAGGCGCTGCTGAACTTCCAGACGATGGTCGCCGACCTCACGGGGCACGAGCTTGCGAACGCATCGCTGCTCGACGAAGGCACGGCGGCCGCCGAGGCGATGACGATGGCCCGCCGGCTCAAGGGCCGCAAGTCACCGGCTCATCGATTCGTCGTCGACAGCCGGTGTCACCCCCAGACGCTCGCGGTCCTGGCGACAAGAGCCGAGCCCCTCGGCATAGAGCTGATCGTCGGCGACGTCGAGACCGCCTCGTTCGACGAATCCGTGTTCGGGTTGCTGGTCCAGTATCCCGACACGGTGGGAAGGGTGACCGACTGGTCGGGCCTGGCATCCCGGGCGCACGAGGCCGGCGCCATCGTCGTCGCCGCCACCGATCTGCTCGCCTGTGCTCTGCTCGTGCCTCCCGGAGAGTGGGGTGCCGACATCACGGTCGGCAGTTCACAACGGTTCGGGGTTCCCCTCGGCGCCGGCGGTCCCCATGCCGCCTTCCTCGCCACTGCCGATGAGCACGTGCGCAGCTTGCCGGGCCGCCTCATATCGGTGTCCGTCGACTCGGCGGGGGCACCGGCGTTGCGGATGGCTCTACAGACCCGCGAGCAGCACATCCGGCGCGATTCGGCAACGTCGAACATCTGCACGGCTCAGGTGTTGCTCGCTGTGATGGCCTCGATGTATGGCGTCTACCACGGTCCGGGCGGTGTTCGTGCTATCGCCGAACGGGTGCACGGCGTCGCCGGCCGCTTCGCCGCCGCTGCTGCCGCGGCCGGATACGAGTTGGCCGCAGACGAGTTCTTCGACACGGTGACGCTCGTCAGCGGGCCCGATCTCGACGACCTCGGCGCTCGGGCTTTGGGCGCCGGCTTCAACCTTCGGCTCGGCGATGGCGAGGTCGGCGTGGCGTTCGACGAGACGATCACGGAGGCGGATCTGGCTTCCCTGACCAACGCCTTGTTCGGGAGCGCTCCGGTCGAGGACACGGGCGAACGGCTTCCCGCCTCGCTGCGACGCACGAGCGCCTTCATGACCCACGAGGTGTTCAACAGCCACCGCAGCGAGACCGAGATGCTGCGCTACATCACGATGCTGCGCAATCGCGATCTGTCGCTCACCCACTCGATGATCCCGCTCGGCTCGTGCACGATGAAGCTCAACGCCACGACCGAGATGATCCCGGTCACGTGGGAGGGCTTTGCCCGGATCCACCCATACGCCCCGGCTGATCAACAAGACGGCTACGCGGAGCTGGTCCGGCGACTCGAGCGGTGGCTGGCCGAGATAACCGGCTTCGCGGCCACGTCGCTGCAGCCGAATGCCGGTTCACAGGGCGAGTACTCCGGCTTGCTCGCCATCCGGGCCTACCACCGGGCCAACGGCGAAGGTCACCGCGACGTGTGCCTGATACCCATGTCGGCTCACGGCACCAACCCGGCGTCCGCCGTGATGGCGGGGATGCGTGTGGTCGCAGTCGGCACCGACGAAGACGGCAACATCGATGTCGCCGACCTCGAGGCCAAGGTGACCGAGCACGCCAACGACCTCGCCGCCCTGATGGTCACCTACCCGTCGACCCACGGTGTGTTCGAGGAGTCGATCGAGCAGGTGTGCTCTGTGATTCACGAACACGGCGGCCAGGTCTATCTCGACGGCGCCAACCTCAACGCCCAGGTCGGCCTGGCCCGCCCGGGCGACTACGGAGCCGACGTCGTACATCTCAACCTCCACAAGACGTTCTGCATCCCCCACGGTGGGGGCGGACCCGGAGTGGGGCCGATCTGCGTCGCCGAACAACTCGTTCCTCATCTCCCCGACACCGTCCCCTCGATCCACGCCGACTCGGGAATGGTGAGCTCGGCGCCGTGGGGGAGCGCCGGCATCTTGCCGATCAGCTACGCCTACATCGCCCTCATGGGTGCCGAGGGGCTGACCGAGGCCAGCCGTCTTGCGCTCGCCGCCGCCAACTACATGGCGGCGCGCCTCGACCCTCACTTCCCCGTCCTCTACCGGGGAGCGAACGGCCGGGTGGCCCACGAGTGCATCATCGACGTCCGGCCGGTGCGGGAATTCGCCGATGCCGAAGATATTGCCAAGCGACTGATCGACTACGGCTTCCATGCCCCGACGATGTCGTGGCCGGTGGCCGGCACTCTCATGATCGAGCCGACCGAGAGCGAGTCCCTCGCCGAGATCGATCGCTTCTGCGATGCCCTCATTGCCATTCGAGACGAGATCCGGGCCATCGAGACGGGCGAGGCCGATCCCGACGACAACGTGCTCAAGAACGCACCTCACACCGTGGCCGAGGTCACCGCCGACGAATGGAGCCATCCGTACACTCGCGCTCAGGCCGCCTATCCCGCCCCCTGGCTCAGCCGGGCCAAGTTCTGGCCGGCGGTCGGACGGGTCGACAACGCCTATGGCGACCGCAACCTCCAGTGCTCGTGTCCACCGATGGACACTTACATGGACTAGGTGGTCAGAGCCGCCTCCTCGTACTCGAGGACCGGCTCGAAGCCGATTGACTCGTACACCGATCGGGCGGGGCGATTGGCGGCGGCCGTGTTCAGCCCGATCAGGTCGATGCGATCGGTTATGCGAGCGATCACCCCGGCACTGACCGCGCGGCCCAGACCGCGGCCGCGATGCGATGGTCGCGTGTAGACGCCGCCGAGGGCCGCCATCCGCTTCGTTTCACTGAGCACGTGCGTACCGGCAACAGCGACGAGCTCGCCCTGCTCCCGAATGCCGACATAGGACTGGTCAGCGAGCATGTTGGGAAGGAAGAAGGCGGCACCGGGCTCATTGGCGTAGAGGCCGAGGATCTCGTTGGCGTCGTCGGCCCCCAGAGCCTCGATGCGGGGATCGGCTGCGGGCAACCGCGCTGGATCGGTCAGCACATATCGCACGCACGGCTCGCGCCATGCGACTGGGCCGATACGGGCGAGGGCATCGCCGAGGCCCGTCGGGCCGGTGGCGAGAACGCCGGGGCGCACTTCCGCGCCGAGATCGACGAGGAGCCCGAGGGAGCCGGCGGGGTCCCGTGTCGACACGGCGTAGATCGTCTCCAGGTCGGAGTCGTCGATGGTGACGAAACCAACGACAGCGTCGCTGCGCCGATACCACCGACTGGCGTGCCAGTAGCGGTCCTCGAGGTCTACCTGGGCGTAGATGTGGGCGGCGGGAATGTCGGAGAAGAACCCGGCCAGCTCGTCGGCGTCGTCGACACGGCGGATGCCGCCGCTCACAGACGGCCGGCCTCCGACACCCGGCGCAGGAACTGCTGGGTGCGCGGCTGTTGCGGCGAGCCGAAGAGATCGGCTGGTGGACCCGACTCGAGCACCCGGCCCTCGTGGAGGAAGGCGACCCGATGGGCCACGTCCCGGGCAAAGCCCATCTCGTGGGTTGCCAACACCATGGTGAGACCCCGTTCGGCCAGGTCCCGGATGACGGATAGCACTTCGCCGACGAGCTCGGGATCGAGGGCCGACGTGACCTCGTCGAGGAGCAGGATCTCGGGGTCGCCCATCAGGGCTCGAACGATGGCAGCGCGTTGATTCTGGCCGCCGCTGATGCGGTTGGGATAGTCCTCGGCCTTGTCCTCGAGTCCGAATCTCACCAGCAGTTCCCGGGCGCGTGACTCGGCCTTGTCGCGATCCCAACCCAGCGCGCGCCTGGGCCCGAGGGTCACGTTGTCGAGCACGCTCATGTGGGGGAAGAGGTTGTAGGACTGGAAGACGATCCCGATGCGGCGGCGCACAGCGTTGCTGTCGACCCCGCTCTCGGTGATGTCGACACCGTCGAGACGGATCGAGCCGGCGTCGATGGGATCGAGAAGGTCGACACAACGCAGGAGAGTCGACTTGCCGCAGCCGCTCGGTCCGATGAGGCACACGACCTCGTGGTCGTTGACCGCCAGGTCGATGCCGTCGAGCACGACCTTGTCGCCGAAAGCCTTCACGACCTGTTCGAGTTCGAGCTTCGCGTCCATGGTCACACCTGGGTCTGGGATCGTTGGGCTCGATCGCGAGCCGTGTACCAGTCGACGAACCGGGTCAGGGGAATGCTGATGGCGAGGAAGAGCAGCGTGGCGACTATGTACGAGGTGTAGTTGAAGGTCCGAGATGCGTATATCTCGGCTTCGCGGACGGCGTCACGGACGCCGAGGATCGAGATGAGCGCAACGTCCTTCTGGAGGCTCACCACCGTGTTCATGAGCGCCGGGACGACGTTGCGGACCGCCTGGGGAAGAATGGCGAAGCGCAGGGACTGGGCCTGGGTGAGGCCCAGCGCCCGGGCTGACGCCCTTTGGCTCTCGGGGACGGCGTCGATGCCCGACCGGTAGATCTCGGCGGTGTAAGCCGAGTAGCTGAGTGTGAGGGCGGTGAGGCCCCAGAAGCGCACACCGTTGGGCAATCCGCCGAGGTCGAGGGCGGGCACGCCGAAGCCGAGAAGGAGGATCAGCAGGATCAACGGGATGCCGCGGAAGATGTCGGTGAAGGCGACGGCGAGCAGCCGGATAGGGAAGAAGGCCGGTCCCCGAAGGCTGCGCATCACGGCGACGAGCAGGGCGACAACCGGGATGACGAGCATCGAGTAGACGAACAACTCGAGGTTGAGCCAGAAGCCGTCGACGATGTCCGGGGCGCTGTCGGCAAAGTCATCGGGGTTGAAGAACTGCTGGCGGACCCTCGGCCAGTTCGGGCTGCTCGTGACGGCTATGGCCACGCCGCCGAAGAACACGACGGTCGACACGACGGCGATGATCGCCGACTTGGCGCCCTCCTCGCGCAGAAAGGCAGAGACCCGGCCAGGCCGGGGAGCGGGCGACGCCTGCTCGGTCCCGGGCGGCCGGGTCTCGGTCACGGAGGTTGGTGCTGTCGGGGGTCTACTCGGTCAGGCTCGGAACCGATCCGCCCTGGTTGAGCCACTCGTCCTCGAGATCGTCGATCGTGCCGTTCGACCGCAGTGTCGCCAGGGCGTCGTTGACACAAGCGACCAGTGGGCTGCCCTCCTCGAAGAGCATGCCGAGCTCCTCGGGGTCGCCCGAACGGGGCAGGACCCCGATGATCGACGCGTCGGTTATCTCTACCGCGGTGATGAAGTAGGCCGTCGGGAGGTCGAAGACGATGCCATCGACCTGGCCGGCGTCGAAGGCGGCCTTGGCTGCAGCGTTGTCGTTGTACACCTGGGCGTCGCTGTCGGGCTCGATGACGTCCTCGATGTAGTCGAGGCTGGTCGTGCCGATGGCGGCACCGAGCCGCAGGCCCTTGAGGTCGTCGATACTCGAAGCCGATGCGGCCGGGCTGTCGGCAGCGCCGATGATCGCCTGTTCCACCTGGTAGTAGCCGTCGGAGAAGTCGACGACCTCGTCACGCTTCTCCGTGATGGAGTACTGCTGGATGTTGAAGTCCCAGTCCTTGCTTCCCGGAGCGATCACCTCGTCGAAGCCCGTGCGTACGAAGGTGACATCGGAATCGGCGAATCCGAGCTCCTCGGCCAGGGCGAACACCAGGGCTCCCTCGAAGCCAGTGCCCGTGGTCGGGTCATCGAAGTCGTCTTCGCCCGCACCCATCCAGGGCGGAAAGACCTCGGTCCCTGTAGCGACCGTCAGCTGTCCGTCGGTCTTCGTTGGCAGTGGGTCGCAACCTTCGGCCGTAGCTGTGTCCTCGTCACTTCCACAGGCGGCGGCCATCAGGGCCAGAGCCAGCAGCAGTGCGAGGAGTCGTGTGATCTTCATGGTGGTTCCCTCCCGTTGCTTCGGGTCACCCCGAGCGTAATCGGGCGTTCGTCTTTCGGGGCGGGCCCCTAGCCTTGAACAATGGTCAACGTAGGAATCGTCGGAGCCACCGGTCAGGTCGGTGGCGTCATGCGCACCCTCCTCGCCGAGCGCGAGTTCCCGATCGGCGAGGTGCGGCTGTTCGCCTCCGCCCGCAGTGCCGGCAAGCAGATCGATTTCGCCGGCACGCTGGTCACGGTCGAAGACGCCGAGACGGCCGACTACTCGGGGGTCGACATCGCCCTGTTCTCAGCGGGCAAGACGACTTCGCTCGCCATCGCCGAGCGGGTTGCGGCCGCCGGCGGCATCGTCGTCGACAACTCGTCGGGGTGGCGGATGGACCCCGACGTTCCGCTCGTCGTGGCCGAGGTGAACCCTCACGCCCTCGATTCGATCCCGAAGGGGATCGTCGCCAATCCCAACTGCACGACGATGGCAGCGATGCCGGTCCTGAAGCCGCTCGATATCGAGGCCGGGCTCGAACGCATGGTCGTCGCCACGTACCAGGCGGTGTCGGGTGCCGGCCTCGCCGGTGTCGACGAGCTCGATCAGCAGGTGCGCAAGGGTGTCGAGAAGGCGCCGGCACTCACGTACGACGGGGAGGCAGTCGACTTCGGACCGGCGTCATCGTTCGCCGACACGATCGCCTTCAACGCCTTGCCGATGTGCGGCTCGATCGTCGACGACGGGCTCGACGAGACGGACGAGGAGCAGAAGCTGCGCAACGAAAGCCGCAAGATCCTGGAGCGGCCCGAGCTGCTCGTCTCGGGGATCTGCGTGCGGGTGCCGGTGTTCACCGGCCACTCGTTGGCGATCACGGCCGGGTTCGCCCGCGAGCTGACCCCCGACCGCGCCCGCGAGATCCTGGCGACCGCTCCCGGTGTCGTGCTCGACGACATGCCCACGCCCCTGAAGGCGGCGGGCATCGACCCATCGCTCGTCGGGCGACTCCGCCGCGACGAGACGATGCCCAACGGGCTGTCGATGTTCGTCAGCGGCGACAATCTGCGCAAGGGCGCAGCCCTCAACACGATTCAGATCGCCGAGGCGCTCGTCGAGCGGGGAATCGTCGGCTAATTCCGTGTCCCACAGCGAGGCCTCCCCTTCGGTGCCCGTCGAATCACTCGCCGTGCTCGGCTGGGACGCCGGGTGGGAGGCCCTCGCCGCTGAGAAGCAGTCGGATGGCTCCAGTCCGGCCCGGGTCCTACGCCATGACGGCCGAGCCGTTCTGGTCGGAGGGGAAGACGGGGTCTCGCACGCTCATCTCCGCGCCACGACTCCACCGGTGGCGGTCGGAGACTGGGTGCTCATCGCCGACGAGGCCGTTCACGACCTACTCGGCCGGCGCTCATTGCTGCAGCGCCGCGACCCGTCCACCGGCTACGAGCAGCTCATCGCCGCCAACATCGACGTCGTTGGCATCGTGTGTGGGTTGGATCGGCCGGTCAGCGGTGGGCGGATCGAACGGTTCGTGACCCTTGCCGCCGACGCCGGCGCCAGGCCGATCGTCGTGTTGACGAAGCGCGACCTCGTCGACGACTGGCTCGCCGCCGAACTGCTCGCCCGCGACCGTTCGGGCGGTGCCGACGTCTTCGCCGTCTCCTCGATCGACGTTGCCGGCGTCTCCGAGCTGCGGGACGAGCTGCGCGACAAGACGGCGGCGTTCGTCGGCGAGTCCGGAGCGGGGAAGTCGGCGCTTCTCAATGCGCTGGCCGGATACGAGCTGGCGGGTACGGGCCAAGTCCGGGCCGGCGACCACAAGGGCCGCCACACCACGACCGCCCGCCAGCTGCACACGTTGCCGGACGGATGCCGCGTCATCGACACTCCCGGGCTCCGGGAGGTGGGTATCTGGACCAACGCCGAGACGGTCGACTCCGGTTTCGACGACATCACCGAGCTGGCCGGTGGTTGCCGGTTCCGAGATTGCTCCCACAGCTCCGAGCCGGGGTGTGCTGTTCTCCAAGCCGTGGCTGAAGGAATGCTCGACGAGGAGCGCTTCGAGAACTGGGAGAAGCTCAGGCGCGAAGCTGAGTCAGCGGAGCTGCGGGCCGACCGGCACGCCCAGCATCAGGCGGACAGGCGGTTCGGCAAGATGGTCCGACAGGCAGTTCGCGACAAGAAGCGGTAGTGGCTCAGCCAATGCTGCGCAGATCGACCACGAAGATCAACGTCTCGTTGGGGCCGATGACCCCGCCGGCGCCGCTCGACCCGTAGGCCATGGCGGGTGGGATGGTGAGGCGCCGTCGTCCGCCCACCTTCATGCCCTGCACGCCCTGATCCCAACCGGGGATCACCTGACCGGCACCGAGCCCGAAGGTGAAGGTGTCGTTGCGGTTCCAGGAGGCGTCGAACTCCCGACCGCTCGACCAGCTGACGCCGGCGTAGTCGACGGTCACCTGCATGCCGGCGGTCGCCTCGGTGCCGTCGCCGACGATCAGATCCTCGATCTCGAGCTCAACGGGCGGGAGCCCTTGTGGCACGACTATGACGGGCTTGGTGTTGGTGTCTTCCATGGCGGCCGAGGCTAGCGGCGCCGCCGTCGGCGCCCCGGCTTCAGTCCGCGTCGATGACGGCGTAGGCCTCGATCTCGACGGTGAAGCCGGGGTCGGCGAGGGCGCTGACCTCTACGAGGGTGGCTACCGGCCTGACCTCGTCGAACATGGCCTTGTGGGCCCTTGCGACCTCGAGGGCGTCGTCGATGCTCGTGACGTAGGTGACGGTCCGGACGACGTCGGCCGGGCTGGCGCCCACTTCGGCCAGGGACTCGGCGATGATGCCGAGGGCGGACGTGGCCTGCGAATGGGTTGATCGGTCGTCGAGCTCGTCGAGCCGAGCACAGGTGCCGGCGACGTGGACCGTGTTCCCCACGCGCACGGCCCGGCAGTAGCCGTAGACGTCCTCGAATGGGCCACCGGATGCGATGTTCGTGCGTGTCATGTTGCGATCCAAGCAGTCCCTGAGTCTGCCCACAAACGCGATCACCGTCGGCTGACCGAC
>JAAUYH010054077.1_pt1 | contig 14129 bp, 10 predicted proteins | sample 7278061 | NCBI WGS metagenome assembly JAAUYH01 (sample SAMN14350203, study PRJNA611818) | marine sediment metagenome | isolation source: surface marine sediment (0.6m) | place: French Polynesia: Moorea | collected 2018-08
AGCAAACAAAGTTTGGATCTTGGTATAGCACAAGCGAATCAACGATTTGAAGAAAAGAAGGAAAATATTATCTATCCCAAAAGTTCTGCAGTAATAGATGTAACTGGTGCAGAGTATGGAGCGGTTCCTAATGATGGTAAAGATGATACGCAAGCGATTCAAACAGCATTAAGTCGATTTCCGAATCGGGGAAAAATTATTTATTTACCCAATGGAGTTTATAATATTTCTGATACATTGCATTGGCCCCGGGGAAGGCGTTTTGCTTCTGATTACAAACGCACTATCTTACAAGGACAAAGTCGAAATGGTGTAATTATACGCTTAAACAATAATTCTTCTAAGTTTCAAAATCCCAGAAAGCCTCGACCAGTTATTTCTACAGGTTTCGATCCAAACTTGGATCGCAGGTCGAGAGATTTTAAAGCAAGTTTAGTTGCACAACGTTTTGGTAATTCTGTCAGAAATTTGACAATTAATATTGGTAAAAATAATCCTGGCGCTCAGGGATTAAATTTTGTTGCAAATAATCAAGGGGCTGTGCGCAGTGTCACCATCATGTCAGAAGACCGGAAAGGAAGGACAGGGTTAGAACTAAGTCATGGTGAAATCGGTCCACTATTGGTTGAAGATGTTGAAATTATTGGTTTTGATCGCGGAATTCGCACAAAAAATGGCATTAACAGTATTACGATGCAAAATATTACAGTCAAAGAACAAAATCGAGTTGGTCTTTACAATGGCGGACAGGTATTGAGTTTAGAAGGTTTTACCAGTGTTAATTCAGTTCCAGCAATTATTAATGGTAGAAATCCACATAGAGGTAAAGATCCGGGAGGAACTCTCACTTTAATTAATGCTAAATTAATTGGTCGTACAAGAAGGGCAAAAAGAACTTCAGCTATTTCTTCTGCTGGTTTTATTTATGCGAGAAATGTAACTTCATCTGGCTACAGAGATATTCTTTCAAGTAATGCGCGTCAAGCAAAGAAAAGAATTAAGGGTAATAAGATAGACGAATATACCACACGTCCAGTTCTGGCAAAATTTCCTTCTCCAAAGAAGTCACTCCAACTACCAATAAAAAAATTTCCTAAAATAGCTTGGGATGACCCGGATAAATGGGTAAATGTAGAAGATTTTGGAGCAGTTGGGAATGATGGGAAGGATGATACTGTGTCTTTTCAAGCTGCTATTGATTCTGGAGCTACAACAGTTATAGTACCGAGGAAAGGAATTTTTACAATTAATGGAAATTTACGTTTGAGAGGGAATCTTAAAAGATTTATTGGTTCTACCGGTGGTTTAAATGGTAAAGGGGAGATAGTTGCAGATAACGGAAAGCATTCAACTTTAATCGTAGAAGATTTCTTTATTACCCACAAATCAAAACTGAAGTGGACAAATGTTACCAATAGAACTGTAGTTTATCGCAGTATGTCTGATTTTGATTTAGAAAGTAAGGGAACTGGAGATGTATTTATTGATGATGTTGTAATGGGTAAATTGAGATTACTCAATTCCAAACAAAGTATATGGGCAAGACAATTAAATATTGAAGGTCATTCCCAAACTAATATTATCAATAATGGTGCAAAATTGTGGATTCTTGGTTTAAAGACGGAAGGAGGAAAAACCAAAATCGACACCCGATCTGGTGGTTCTACTGAATTACTTGGCGGACTGATTTACGCTGCGGGAAGACAGAAACCAACAGACCCCATATTCAGAATTAGAAATTCTTCTGCAAGTTTTGCTGGTGTAGCTGAAGCATTTTTTGATAAAGATACCTATAAAATTTGGGTTGAAGAAACCAGGGGAAACAAAACAAAAAAACTAATGCGTCAAAGAATTCCTGGTAGAACAACCACTAATGGTCAAGCTTTAGTTCTTTATACGGGTTATGGGGGTTAGGGATTGGGGAAGTGTGGGGAGTGTGGGAAGTGTGGGGAGTGTGGGAAGTGTGGGGAGTGTGGGGAGTTTTAGGAGTGTAGGCAGTGTGGGAGGATAGGGAAGACTAAATTACTTCTTAATTCTTAATTCTTAATTCTTAATTCTTAATTCTTACTCATTACTTATTACTTATTACTTATTACTTGTTACTCATTACACTCCCCAACGCAATGCTGGTGTCAACACTGGTGCATCCCAAAGTTTAATCATTTCCTCATCTAATTTAAGCAAAGTAATAGAACAACCTTGCATTTCCAAAGAAGTTATGTAAGAGCCAACCAAGTTTCTTACTATTTCCATTCCTTTTTGGGTGCAGATATCTGCTAGTTTGCGATAAATAATATACAGTTCGCTTTGGGGTGTTCCACCCATACCATTGACGAAGGCTAGCAGTTTATCTCCTTTAGCAAAAGGTGTATTGGTTAAATCTTTTTCGATCCATTCAGCTGTAGATTCATCCCATTCCCGAACGGTACGACTATATGAAGAATCTTCAATAATTGATATTGCTAAAGTTTCGGCAATTTCATCAGCCGATTTTAAACTCATTCTTTCTCTTCCGGGTTCCCCGTGAATCCCGATACCCATTTCTATTTCTTGACTTCCTAGTTCGAATGTTGGGGAACCTTTAGCTGGAACCGTACAGGAAGTTAGCGCCATACCCATGCTGCGTCCGTGAAGGTTGACTCGACGACACAAATCGGCAACTTGTTTTAGATCGTATCCCGCTTCGGCTGCTGCACCACAGATTTTTTCTGCTAGCACTGTAGTTCCCACACCCCGACGTCCTTGGGTATATAAACTGTCTTTGACTGCAACATCATCATCAATCAAAATATTTTGCACTCGAATACCTTCAGCAACAGCTAATTCTGTCGCCATTTCAAAATTCATGATGTCGCCACTATAATTTTTGACAATATAAAGAACACCATTACCGCCATTAACTGCTTGAGCAGCAGCTAACATTTGATCCGGTGTAGGTGAAGTAAAAACCTCTCCCGGACAAGCCGCATCCAACATTCCCCGACCGACAAAACCTCCATGCATCGGTTCGTGTCCGCTACCACCACCAGAAATAATTGCTACTTTACCTGTTTTTGGAGCATCAGCACGATAAATAAAATTAGGTTCAAAATTTACTTTAATCAGATCGGAATGGGCGATCGCCATACCCGCTAAAGTTTCCCGCACAAAATCTTCGGGTTGATTTAGTAATTTTTTCATTTTATTACTCATTATTCTTAAACCTTTAGAGATGCTGCACCGGAACATCTCTACAATTAATTTAATTAATTTTCCAATTCCTAGTCGCTAATCTCCAATCCCTAATCCCCAATCCCCATTAACTTTTGGTATTCAGCTTCAGTAATTAAATCTAAAGTACTTTCTACCCGATCTAAAAAGACTTTACCTTCAAGATGATCGAATTCGTGTTGAAAAATCCGGGCGACAAAATCAGTTAATTCTAGCTTTTGTAATTTACCGTTGCGATCGCTTCGCGCATCCCCTTTGGGGATATCGCAATATTCAACTTCAATGGTTTGATATCTGGGTACGAGACCACGAATTCCCGGAACGCTCAAACAACCTTCCCAATCCTTTGCTGTTTCTGAAGAATGACCAATAATTTTCGGATTAATAATTGCTGTTGGTTCCATATATGGTGCTTTCGGATACCGAGGGTTGGGACGAGAAGCCATAATAAATAAACGATGTGAACGAGCAACTTGCGGTGCAGCAATTCCCACACCATCAGCTTGAATAACTGTCACCATTAGTTCATCAATTAACTTTTGGATAGATTCATCTTTGATATTTTTGACTGGCTCTGCTCGTTGTCGCAAAATTGGATTGCCTAATTCAATCACATTTAATTGGCTAGTCATGGTAATTGGTAATTGGTAATTATTAATTGGTCATTGGCTATTAGATAAACGCAAATGACCAATCACAAATGAATAATGGGGAAGAAAAATAAAAATTAGCGACGACGTTCAACTGGTAAAGGTGCGGGAGTTACGTTTAAATCGACAGTTCGTCCGTTCCGTTCTACTTTTATTTTGAGAGGAACCCCTACTTTTGATTTTTCAACAATTTTTTGTACTTCATCATTTTTATTTACAGTTTGACCGTTGATGCTTTGAATGACATCACCCGCTCTAAGTCCTGCTCTTGATGCGGGAGAACGGGGAACAATTCGTACTAATAAAACACCTTTATCTGCAGAAACAGCAGGATTTCCTAATTCACTATTGAGTCTTTCCTTCATTTCTGGAGTGAGAGTAACCATCTGAATACCTAAGAAAGGATGGTCTACCCGACCTTTAGCAATTAATTCTTGAGAAATTCTTTGTACTGTATTCATGGGAATTGCAAATCCCAAACCTTGAGCGCCACGAATAATTGCTGTGTTCATTCCAATGACTTGACCTCGAGCATTTAATAATGGTCCACCGGAATTACCAGGATTAATTGCTGCATCAGTTTGAATATAATCAACGCGCTTGTCAGAAGCACCAATATCGCTGCTAGAACGACCTGTTGCACTGATAATTCCAGAGGTGACCGTATAGTCAAGTCCCAAGGGGTTACCAATTGCAACTACAGCTTCCCCTGGTTGTAAGTTCTCGGAATTACCGATAGGAACTGTTGGTAAGTTATTGGCATCAATTTTAATGACCGCAACGTCAGTAAGGGGATCTTCACCCAAAACTTTACCATTCAAACGACGCCCATCTTTTAAAAGTACAGTTACCGTATCCGCTCCATCAACTACATGAGCATTAGTTAAAATTTGACCGTTAGCATTAATAATAAATCCAGAACCACTACCTCTTTGTTCTCTACGTCGCGATGGTCGATCGCCAAAAAACCTTCGTAAAAATGGGTCATCAAAACCATCTGGTAGGGAAGATACTGTTCTAGATGTATCTATTCTAACAACTGCAGGACCTACCTGTTGGACTACATTAACTACAAAATTTGGATTTTTGGATTCGGAACCACCGCCAATAAAAGGAACCACTGGGCGATTATTTGGTTTATTTTTAGCTTGGGCTGAATCATCAAGTTTTTCATTGTTGAGTATATTTGCGCCACCTGAACAACCACCAAGGGCAAAAATTCCTATAGAGGTTAATATAATCAACGGCAAGCATTTAGCTTTATGGAGAAAGGATAAACTTGGTGTGTTAAGGTTTTTTGATTCAGATAACTCAAAATTACGATCTTTAATATTCTGTGTTTTCCTCATGTGTCTTTGCTTCTCCGTGTGATTTGGTGAATGATAGGATATAGCCTACCGGGGCGAGTCGAACCAACAATGATTACAACTTAAAAATTTACTCTGGGTCTAGAGCTCTTGAATGCTAAATTAATGCTTACTTGTATCTTTTATTGTGTATTGTGACTATTAGCAGCAGAGGTAGTGACAGTGGAAATAGCCATAGACGTTCTGTGGAGTCAAGTGCTAGAGCGCTTGCAGCTAAATTTATCCCGTCCCACCTTTGAAACTTGGATAAAAACTGCTAGCGCCCAAAGTTTTGAACACAATTGCTTGATTATTCGTACTCCTAATCCATTTGCCCGCAATTGGTTGCAAAAATACTATATAAATACTATTGCCAATGTAGTCCAAGATATTGTTGGTCATCCTGTAGAAATTTATTTTACTGTTGCTCAAGGTGACGAAGCATCTCATATCAGCGACCAAAAAGTCGATTGGGACTCACCTCCCCAAGGTAACATTTCTCCAAAACCTGTTAACAACCAACCAAAAACTTTTCAATTGAATCCCAAGTATGTATTTTCCAGATTTGTGGTCGGTGCGAATAATCGCATGGCTCATGCAGCAGCTCTAGCGGTTGCTGAGTCACCCGGAATGGAGTTTAATCCTTTATTTTTATGCGGTGGTGTTGGTTTAGGGAAAACTCATTTGATGCAGGCGATCGGTCATTACCGTCTGGAATTTTTTCCCGATTCTAAAATATTTTATGTGTCTACCGAGAAATTTACTAATGATTTTATTACAGCCATTGGCAAGAAAGATGGCATGCAAAGTTTTCGCGAATACTACCGAACTGCTGATATTCTTCTAGTCGATGATATTCAGTTTATTGAGGGGAAAGAAGGTACTCAAGAAGAATTTTTTCATACCTTCAACACGCTATATGAAGCAGGTAAACAAGTTGTAATTGCTTCCGATCGTCCTCCCAACCAAATTCCTCGACTGCAAGAACGTTTGTGTTCTCGTTTCTCTATGGGGTTAATTGCTGATATTCAAGCCCCAGATTTAGAAACAAGAATGGCTATATTGCAGAAAAAAGCTGAATATGAAAATATTCGCCTTCCTAGAGATGTAATTGAATATATTGCTGCTAACTATACTTCTAATATTCGCGAACTGGAGGGAGCATTAATTCGAGCCTTAGCATATATTTCTATTTGGGGTTTACCAATGACGGTAGAAAATATTGCTCCCGTTCTAGAACCACCAATGGAAAAGTTAGAAACTACTCCAGAAATAATATTGAAAGTGGTGTCTGAAAATCTGAATATTTCCATAGAAGATCTTAAAGGTAACTCTCGCAGAAGAGAAATTAGTTGGGCACGTCAAATCGGAATGTATTTAATGCGTCAAAATACTGATTTGAGCTTACCTCGTATTGGTGAAGAATTTGGTGGTAAAGACCACACAACAGTACTTTACAGTTGTGAAAAAATTACCCAACTCCGAGATAATAACCCAGAGCTAACTCAAACACTCAAACAATTAAATGACCGTATCCAAATGAATAGCCGACCCAAAAAATAATTTAATTTAATAAAGTGTTTACCAATAAACATAAGTTATTCTGCATTAAAATGTTCTAAAGAATACACTGCTTCTTGAGACATAAATTTTCCCAAAATATAATTGTTAATCAATTCATAATTAACCTGTGGAAAAATACTTTATTTTTTGTGGAAAACTTGCTATAAATCTGTGGAAAACTTAGCATTTCTCGGGGAAAACTTTACAAATTGCAAATGCCTTGTGGAAAAAAGGTAAATATTTTCCACAAGTTTTCCACAGCAAGTGATGCTACAAGTATTGAATTTATAAAGTTTATATAGTTTTTCCACATTTTCCACAGGAACTACTACTACTTAGTTAATAATTATTTCATTTAGTTAGTAGAATTTGGGATTATTTTGTAGCGATTTTTGTTTGAGAACCGAGTAGTTTCCAGGTTGGCAATATTTACCAACAGGGTGTAATAAATATTATGGTTTAACTATCACCCTATAAGTTTCACTTCTGAGATTGAGATAGAAAGAGAAAACGAATTCAGGATTTGGAAGTTGATTGCTTGAAACTCATTACATTTTAAATTCACCATATTTGAAATTCACCATACATTTTTAGCTGTAACGGTGATAGTATGTGTGACACAAAGACGAAGTCTAAAGATAAATGTCCCGCATCGTTTTTCCTCCTCTAATGCTTATTGCCTTGAGTGGTGGTCAGGAGGGAGTTCCTCTCATGCCAAGAACGAGTGGGTTTCCAATCTCCCTAGAAGTTTTATGAAATTAGTTTGCACCCAAAGCGATTTAAGTACTAACCTTTCACTAACTAGCCGTGCCGTGCCATCGCGTCCAACTCATCCGGTACTGGCAAATGTACTGTTGAACGCGGATGCAGAAACTAATCAAGTGAGTTTAACGGCTTTCGACCTCAGCCTGGGTATTCGTACCAGCTTCACTGCTGAGGTTTTAGAATCGGGAACGATCGCACTTCCGGCAAAATTACTCAATGATATTACGTCTCGCCTCAACGACGGAGAAATCACTTTAGAAGAAGAAGCTACTTCTGTAGATGATGTTGGTGGAGAAGGTATTATAGTTACCCTAACGCCCGAAAGTGGTCGCTACCAATTGCGAGCAATGGGAGCAGAAGAATTTCCTGAACTGCCCACAATCCAAGATTCTCAAGCATTGTATCTGTCAGCAGAAGTATTAATTGAGGGGCTACGCGGTTCGTTGTTTGCGACCAGTGCAGATGAAACCAAACAGGTTCTTACAGGCGTTCATTTAAAGGTTCAAAAAGACACCTTGGAATTTGCTGCAACTGATGGACACCGTTTAGCAGTGGTGGAAAGTACCAATGTTAGTCCGGAAGATGCACCAAAAAATGATGCAGCAAACGAGTTAGAGGTGACCGTTCCTGCTAAAGCTTTACGGGAATTAGAGAAAATGTTGGCTCATAGTTCATCTTCAGAAGAAGCTGTGGCTTTATATTTTGACCAAGGACAAATAGTATTTGAATGGCAGCATCAACGTTTAACTAGTCGTACTTTAGAGGGACAATATCCCGCTTACCGCCAACTAATTCCTGCTTCATTTGAGCGAGATCTGGCTTTAGATCGAAAACAGTTTTTAAGTGCTTTAGAGCGAATAGCAGTATTTGCTGATCAGAAAAATAATGTAGTCAAAGTTAGCATTGACAGCGCTGCTGATGAAATTACTTTATCTGTAGAATCTCAAGACATAGGTAGTGGTAGAGAATCAATCCCAGCTCAAATATCAGGTGAAGATATAGATATTGCTTTCAACATTAAGTATTTAATGGAAGGACTAAAAGCATTACCTGCAACAGAAATTGTTATGCAGTTGAATTCTAATTTGACTCCAGTAATTTTTAGTCCTTTAGGCGGTTTGAAGATGACTTATTTAGCAATGCCGGTTCAGTTGAGAGAATAGGGTATTGGCGTTAGCGGAAGCGTGGCGTTAGCCATAAGCACTGCGTGCCGCCGCAAGCGGCATATAGCTATTAGCGACTGGCGATTGGGTTTTTAAGAAATCATTTAATCTGTAGGGGCGCACCGACGTGCGCTCTTATGAGTGGTATGTTGTTTGTTTGGGGGTTGTCACCTTCTTATTTTTCGCAAATACAGCCGAATAAAAACAGATTGCTTAATTTTTTGCGGTATTTATAATATTTATTGCTGTTTTTTCACTTTTCCTAGAGACTATTAGCAATAAACCTGCAAATCAATAAAATTCCTTCATGCGCCGAGACTCGATATTTTATAAATTATTTCAACAATACCCAGCTTTACTATTTGAATTATTGGCAAATCCGCCTGTAAATGCAGGTGGATACAAATTTGACTCGGTAGCTGTTAAAGAACCTAAATTTGAAATCGATGGTGTGTTCCTACCGCCAGAAAATGAAAGCCCTGGGGTTGTGTATTTCTGTGAAGTACAGTTTCAAAAAGATGAAATGCTTTATGAACGAGTATTTGCAGAATCCTCACTATATTTCTACCGTAACCGCCCCAGATTTAAAGATTGGCAAGCGGTTATAATTTATCCATCTCGCAACATCGAACAGAGTGACATTTATCCCCATCGCAATCAACTCAACGGCGACCAAGTACATCGAATATATTTGGATGAATTGGGAGACATTCGTCAATTACCTTTGTGGGTAGCACTGATGGTGTTAACTACGGTAAATGAAGAAAAAGCACCACAAGAAGCAAGGTATTTACTCGAACGTTCTTCTGTTGAACAGCCCGAAACCAAGAGTCGCGCAATAATAGAACTAGTGACGACAATAATGGTGTACAAATTCGAACAACTCAGCCAAAGGGAGGTAGAAAAGATGTTAGGAATTACGCTCAAGGAAACCAGAGTTTACCGCGAAATTAAGCAAGAAGGACGAGAAGAAGGAGAGCGTAAAATCATTCTCCGATTATTGAATCGACGGGTGGGAGAATTACCTCAAGAAATGCGTCAGCGTGTTGAAAATCTTTCTTTGGAACAATTAGAAAATCTTGGTGAAGCGTTGCTTGATTTTACGAGTATGGCTGATTTTCAGGCTTGGTTAGAAGGGCTTTAGTTAGGGTTAAGGTATTGGCGATACGCAAAGTGTGACGCCAAGGGCGTATCGCCACTAATTAATTGATTTTGAAAACATAATTTATATCAGTTGCTGCTAAGCATCCGACGCATGTTATTTATAAAACTGCTCTGGGGTGAGCTTAATTACAGAATTTAAGTTTAATGTGAATGATGTCATAGCAGTCTTTCCTGTCTTTTATTGGCGATGAATGCGATACGCCAGAAGGCGTCGGCTTCGCCTATCGCTGCAAATCTATCTTTATTTTGTTCCACCTTTCTGTTTTGAGGGGTATCCACATTATTCTTCACCCCGTAGAGATGGGCTATACACCGTTTAATTTTTCTTAATTTCTCTCAAACACATCTTTTTCTGCACGAGCTATACTCGTAATAAGCCTTTTGTAAGTAGTAAGGAGGAGGAATATGACTGAGTCGGTGATTCGCTTCATAAATCAAACAGTGAAAATACGGCTTACAGAGGTTTCTGCATTTACACAGGCTTTCTTAGATTACATCTCTGTGGGAAACAAATAATGTAGAGACGCGACAGAGCCTGCGGCGTCGGCGTTAGCCTCTGTCGCGTCTTTCTCAGGGATAAGTCGCGTCTTTCTCAGGGATATGTCGCGTCTCCACCAAATTTGTGGGTAACGTATGATTCTTTTCCCGCAGATGTATTTTGAGTTGCGTTGCAAGGTAGTAAATTACCAGATTGTTAGCTGTTAAAAGTTAACCGTCAATTCTTTTAATGCAACCAAGACTTAGGAGGATCTAAAACCAAAATACCTCTGTACAGCCATCTCTACAAAAGGCTTTACATCGAGGAAAACAATGAATTTAGAACAACTTGGCTGGAGCAATTGGTTTGCTTCTAGCTTTGAGCAATTTGCTATGGAAGGATCTTTTCTGGCTAGAGTTGCTCAAGAGTATAAAGGTGGCTATCTTTTATACGCAGAATTTGGTGAAATAGCAGGTGTACTAGCAGGTAAACTTCGACATGAAGCGACATCTTCTCAAGATTTACCAGCAGTGGGTGACTGGGTTGCTGCTACCCAACCAAATAATTCGACTCAAGCAATTATTCACCAAGTTTTACCCCGTAAAAGTAAATTCTCCCGCAAGGTTCCGGGTAGTAAAACACAAGAACAAATCATTGCAACCAATATTGATACGGTATTTCTCGTATGTGGGTTGGATGATAACTTTAACTTGAGACGGATCGAACGCTATTTGGTGCTGACCTGGGAAAGTGGTGCAAATCCAGTCATTATTCTCAATAAAGTGGATTTATGCGAACTTTGGGAACAAAAAGTGCTGGAAGTAGAAGCGATCGCTCCAGGAGTACCAATTCTTGCAATCAGTGCTTTGAGCAATCAAAGATTGGAAATTTTGCAACCTTACCTACAGCTTGGACAAACCATAGTTTTACTTGGTTCTTCGGGTGTGGGTAAATCAACTCTAACCAATCAAATTATTGGAAAAGAAGTTCATGTGGTGCAGACAGTGCGTCAAGGTGACAGCAAGGGTCGACATACTACCACTAGTAGTGAGTTACTTTGTTTACCTTCTGGTGCATTATTAATAGATACGCCAGGGATGCGAGAACTCCAATTGTGGGATGTACAAGACGGTTTGCAAGAAACCTTTGCAGACATTGAAACACTCGCGGAGCAATGTCGTTTTCGCGACTGTCAACATCAACATGAACCGGGTTGTGCTGTCCAAGAAGCACTTGCGGAAGGAATTTTAGACCAGAAGCGTTTTTCGAATTACCAAAAACTGCAAAAGGAAAAAAATTACCTCGCCAGAAAGCAAGATGAGAGAGAATCTCTCAATACCAAAGCTAGATGGAAAAAGATAACTAAAGCAATGCGAAATCATCACAAATGGTGAAGTCAGGAGTCGTAGAGACGTGACATGTCACGTCTAGGAGTCAGAAGCAAGAAGGAGTAACCCATTACTCATTCTCCATTTCCTCTTACACCTTCGCTGGTTCAGCAAAGCGGATTTTCAGATAATCTTCTTCCATTTTTGCTCCTGCAGGTTGTAATGCGGCTAAAGCTTGGGGTAGAACTAAATTGCGTCGATGATTACCAATAGTAATATTTAATTCATCGGCGCTTTTACTCAATTGCACTTGCTCTTTAGGAATCCCAGGTAAGTATAATTCCAAAGTATATTGTTCGTTATTTTGCACAACTCTGATAGTAGTTTCTTTGTAATAAACTTGGGTGGGATCTTCTGCTTTATAAAGAGTTTCTTTGAGTCTTTCTAAAGCAGCCATACCGCACATCTCTTCTGAGAATAGGGGAACTTCTTTCACCGGTAAAGGAAGGAAGTTATCGTGAATTTCCTGACGATAATGTTGCTGATTTGCTTTCCAACGTTGGAAAAATGGGTCTTGAACTTCGTCAGGAATAATCCGATTCGCAATTACTAAATCTGTTGCTACATTGTATAAACTTAAATAAGCATGGGCACGCAACGATTCTTTGATGACCATTTTTTCTGGGTTTGCAACCAGACGTACTGAAGTTTGATTGTTATCTGTTAACACTTTTTCTAGTGCTTCAATTTGCTCGTAAAATTCATAAGGAGCATCCATAACTTCTTTATCTGGTAGGGAAAACCCAGCAATCGGTTTAAACAAAGGTTCAACCAAAGGTCTGAGTGCTACCGAAATATTTTGGAATGGTTTGTAGAAACGACGCATGTACCAACCGCCAACTTCTGGCAAACTTAATAGTCGCAACGCCGTACCTGTAGGAGCAGAATCGATAATTAGTACATCAAAATCGCCTTCGTCATAATGGCGCTTCATTCTTACCAAGCCGAAGATTTCATCCATTCCCGGTAAGATTGCTAATTCTTCCGCTTGTACCCCTTCTAGACCCCTTGCTTGTAAAACCTGGGTAATATAACGCTTTACAGAACCCCAATTTCCTTCTAATTCTTGTAATGCATCTAATTCAGCACCCCATAAATTGGGGCGAACTTGTTTGGGTTCGTGTCCCAGTTCAATATCAAAACTATCTGCTAAGGAATGAGCCGGATCCGTACTTAAAACCAACGTTCGATAACCAAGTTCCGCACAACGAAGTCCAGTCGCAGCAGCAACGGAGGTTTTACCCACTCCTCCTTTACCAGTCATCAGAATTACGCGCATGAATAATTTGCCTGAGATATCGTTTACATTTATTTACATTATCGACTGTTTAAGGAAAAGAAATGCTGTTTTAGTACATCAAAACGCGAACAATACCAATAATCAATATGAGAAACGATTAAATTTTCCGAATTCGTCTTTAATTCACTCCAGCCAGAAATTGAGATTCGGGGTTTCCAAGGTAAGGGAGTATTCCAGCTTAAAGTCCACTCAGTTTTAATAAAATCTTTCTCTTGGCGGATGCCATGTACGTCCATTTTGATATTTAAAAACCAAGTTTGAATAAACTGAATCATTTTTTTATAGCGTTCAAGACCGCGAAAATTGGTCATCGGATCTTGAAAATAAACATTATCAGCGTAGATGCTATAAGTTTGATCTACAGGAAATTTTTTGTAATCTGCTTTGAGGGTTTCAATAATGTCCATGATTTTGGGGATTGGCGACTGGGGATAGGGGATTGGCGATTAGGGATTGTGGCGCGACAGCGTCATATGGTAATGAGTAATTAATTGATCACTATTAATAGTTAACTGTTAACTGACAACTGATTTCAGTCCACATCGTTCCAAAGTTGTTCTAATCGACGTCGCCAAGCTCCTAATACTTGTTCTCGTTCCTGTGAAGTTTGTTCTCGATCGCCCATTAAACCTTCAGCATAAAACCGATCTAAGGTTTGCATTGTTGCTTCTAACGACTGTCCTTGGATTTTTGCAGTTGCAATAATTCGTCGGATACGGCTTTCAATCAGATTATTGAAAACATCATTTAAACCAGCCTGCTGCAAGGAAACAAGACGTGTAACAGCACTCTTAAAATCTTCGACAGTCAAATTTTCCCTGGTATGTTGAAAAACTCCCCAGATTACACCTTGATTTAAGGCGTAACGAACTTCCTGGGTATGATCGAAATTTGCTTCTAAAAACTGTTCTAAAAAAGGTTGTGCTTCCTGAAATGTCAAAATCGGTAACAGTAGTCGCAACCAACTTTCATCTTCAGAAAGCAAAACCAATAAGCGAAAACTAGGCATTTCTACTTGCCAAGAGCCGCGTTCAACTACATTGACTGTAGTTGTACCAAATAACTCTTTGAGAGTATCCGTAATTTCTGAAGGTGTCATATG
>JAAUYH010067306.1_pt1 | contig 14129 bp, 14 predicted proteins | sample 7278061 | NCBI WGS metagenome assembly JAAUYH01 (sample SAMN14350203, study PRJNA611818) | marine sediment metagenome | isolation source: surface marine sediment (0.6m) | place: French Polynesia: Moorea | collected 2018-08
AAACTAATCTTGTATTAGTAGAGGCATCGGCGGGAAACAGGAAGCCCTCGATTTATCGATGGGTACTTCAATATTTTCCTATGCTAGAGTATCTTGTTTTAGAGAAAATCAGAAAATAGCTCAACCCATAAAAAAAATTGAGACAAAACCTTGAGATTATGACTTAGTGTAGTTTTATTAGTGTAATTGCCGACTATGGACATTGCAGATTGTATTGCACTAGGATTAGCTTGATAGTTCCCGCTTAACTGTTTTACTCTATCAAGTATCGTGCTTAGTTTACTTGTACTAGCCTCGGTTTCTGGGTTGTCGATCGCACTTAAAATTTGATTAAAAATACTCATAGTTACTACTGCTAAAATAAACCTCTTACCAGAATAAATTATAAGAGGTAATAGGTATTATCAAGAGCGGGGATGTTTAATTTTCTCGGTATATTGTATCTATCTTTCTCATTAATGAATGATAATTGGTATAAAACTCCAACCCTGTTATTTAAAAGCTAGAGATTCATAGAATTAATAATTGCGATCGCCTAATCTTCGGGAAGTGAGATAGCATTTAATATTAGAAGCAATAGTTACTTTAAGAAGTCAGTTCAAGAGTGAATTTCAAAATACGAAAAGCACAAATGTTAGAGTCAGAATTCCTTAGTAATTTAGCATTGCGTTCAAAAGCTTATTGGGGATATTCTCAAGAATTTATTGATGCTTGTCGACGAGAACTTAGTTATTCAGAAGAAGATATCCAAAACAATCATTTTTTTGTTGCCGAAATTGATAATTCAATTCTTGGTTTTTATGGACTTAGAAGAATATCTGGGATTGAAATGGAGTTAGAAGCCTTGTTTATTGAACCTTCTTATATCCATCAAGGTTATGGTCGTAAGTTAATCGAACACGCTAAAATTACAGCCAGTAAATTAGGAAGTAAAATAATAATAATTCAAGGTGATCCCAATGCTAAAGACTTTTATTTAAAAATAGGTGCAAAGCTAACAGGTGAAAGAGAATCTGCTAGTATTCCTGGTCGCAATTTACCTACTTTTATAATTCAAATTACTGAAGCTGATAACTAAAACTCCAATCATAAATTGACCATTATTTTCCTCATCGGTGAATCCTTCATACCTGATCCTTATTCAATTTAACTTGTCTGTCGAATGATTGCAGTTTATTGGTTGGGATATTTGCGGATTGAGGGCGGCGCTTTTTTCCTTTGGCGCGGATTTTCCCTTTCTGACCGCTTTTCCCTAAATTAGACCTGTTTTCGCTCTGAGCTTTTTCGGTCATTTCTTGCACAAGAACTCCTTTGGGAACAAAACACATAATCAGAGTTAGAATTAGAATTAACTGTTGAATTAGGGCATAGGTTTCAATATTTATTTCATTCCTTAACAGCATTGTTTTCAATTCTTTGTCTACCTGATTAATTCTATCTAGGGCAGAGTTTGGGTCTTTTTTTAGATCATTTTGCCAATCTCCTACCAATTTCAGAGTATTAAGCAGGAATTTGCGTTCTTGTCTTTTTTGCCAACTGCGACAGCGATCGCTGATAATACTAGTCATTTTTTCAATTTCTTCATAAGCCTCCTGACTCAATGCACCATCTACTAGCATCAGGCGGTGTTGTTGTCGTAATTGTTCTACATTTTCTAGAGCTTGTTGGGGATTATTTTCTACTAAAGCTCGTAATTCTGCAATACTCTGACGACTCCTTTTCATAATTGCGGAAGAGCGTCTTTTAGTCCACCAACGGATGAAGAAACCGATACTACTAGTACTAAGTAGCATGATCGAAGCTGCTTGTAAGGGCTTATTTTCCCTGAGATATCGTAACCAAGCGGAGCGTGGATCGCCATAAGCCATAGCGTGAGTAGCTCCTGGGTGAATGTGAACTAAACCTTGATGCAGCAGAGTTTCTGGGGATTCCGCGCTAGTTAATTCAGGATAAAATTTACCATACTTGCGAGCAGTGGAAATAATTGACCAAGTGATTAAAGCAACAGTATTCTTTTCCACATCAGGACGAGTTACAAGGGCTGTTGGGGTAGAAACAGTTGATAAGTTTTGAGTGGGTTCTGCTGGTAAAATACGATAACTACCTTCGGGAATAAAGGCATTTTGATAAGATTCGGGGAAATTAAGCGTTAGATAGTTTTGAATATTGGGTTTAATGCCAATTAACTTGAGGTTATTATCTTGAGATAGTTCTTGTTTAACTTTTTCGCTAGCTCCTAAAGGGCCTATATAAACTAAAGCGTCTATTTCTTTTGACCGTAACTGGGAAAAACCCTCATTTATTCCCAATTGAGCTTGTACTATATCGAGATGAATCGCATTGAAAACCCGACTGGAAGTAAAGTAAATCCCGCTACCAGCAGCCCCTACAGCTATTTTTTTCTGTTGCAAATCAATGAAGTTTTTAATCCCAGTATCCTCACGAGTGATCAAATGAATATACTCATTGGCTAATACTGCTACAGCTTCTACTTTTCCTTCTTTAAGAGCTTTGCTAGCTACATCCAATTGCAACAAAGCGAAGTCAGTTTCTTTATTCAGCAGTCTTTCCAGATTTTGTAGTGAACCTTCAGACTGAAACTCGTCTTGTAAGTCAATGTTCCCGACATATTTAGCAGAATCAATAATTTGTTCACTAATTTTTTGATAACCACTACCATTACTACCACTGGAAATGGTCAATTCTGGCGATCGCATTCCACAACTGCTAATGGTTAAACACAAGGAAGTTAAGAAAAAAAGTTTTTTCAGCATTTTCGATTTTAATTGTGAATTGTTATTTTCAAGAACCAAACCACTTGTTACTAATCTCTTGATAAGTATTGTCTTCCATCAGTTTTAGTAACGCAGAATTAATCTCTTTGCGGTAGGGACTATTTAGAGGTAGAGCAATGCCATAATTTTGTAGTTCAAATAATTTACCCACAACTTTGACTTTTCCCTTTCCTTCATGGGCAACATAGTATTGTAGGGCTGGTGCATCATAAACTACCGCATCCACTTCTTGATCTTGAAGAGCCAGATATGCTTCTTCCTTGGTTTTGTAGCCGATAAAATCTATATTTTCCTTTTTTAAATATTTATCTGTCGTAGTACCCATAACAGTAGCTACATTTTTCCCCCTTAAATCTTCAATACCCTGAATATTAGCGTTTAACTCTTGGATGGTGAAACTGGTAGTTACTGTAGCTGTAAAGTAAGCAAAAATAAAATAACCTGCACACATCCAAAATAAACCAAATATTCTACCTCCAAGTTTTCTGGGAGTTTTATCACCATAGCCCACAGTAGTTACTGTCACAGCAGCCCACCAAAAAGATTCCCAAATACCTTGGAAATAACTATCAGGGAATTCTGGGTTATGTTTATGCTCCGTCAGCCAAATCAAATGTGCTGCAACTAATAAAACTAGAATAAAAATCCCTAGACCTCGATAAAGTTGAGGATTGGTTACAATAGCAAAAATTCTGCCCCACATAGTTTGAGAAAGAGAAGCATTCCTTTGAGGGACTAAAATCTGTAATCCTGACTCATAATAAAAATGGGAAAAGTCTATTTGCCGTTCTCTTTCGGCGGTAATCGTGATTCCTGCGATCGCAATATCGGCTTTTTGGGTTTTAACCTGCTCTAAAAGATTGTCTATTGTATCAACCCGATAAATTTCATAGTCAATCTTCAATTCTCTGGCGATTGCATCCCACAAATCAATACTAAACCCTGTATATTCACCATCCTCATAATTGACAAAAGGCTCAAATCGCTTAGTTACTACCCTCATTAAGGGAAATGCTAGTGGTTTAAAATCCCCTACAGGAACAGTTTGTTGAGGATTTTGGTTGTTTGCTTGGGATTGTTGTCTGACTATCCCATAATCAGACAACACCATTTGTTTTTCCGCTTCAGCGAATATTGCTTCATCTCTTGCAATAGCTAGCCACAATTTAACTCTCCCTTCATTGTTAGTAATCCATTCTTGAGCATACTGTTGTAGAAGCTGTTGGTTAGAGTTTTCTTGTAATAGGCTATTGTAAGTATTAATATCTTCTAGAGGTATTTTAATAATTTCTAGTAGCTTTTTAATTTGGGGATGAGTTCCTAAAAATTTTTTATTGGCAACTGCTTTAAAGTCATTAGAAGAGGAAGACTTCCTATCACAAGATATTTGCTGACAATTTTGATTATTTTGAATTAAACTGTCAAAAACCTGCAAATTTTGCCTTATAGTCTCATTTACAAAAAAAGATTGGTGCTTGGGAAATACACCATTAACCCATAAATCTATTTTACCAGTGGCTGCGCTGATATAAAATTCGCGATCGCTAATAGGTTCAGTAACCTCAACTTGATAATCTAATTCTTCTAGTAGTTGTTTAAATATTTCTGTTGTAAAACCTGGTTGATGGACAGAACGAGCTAAATTGATAGTCTGAGTCTGACTGTTGACAGGTTGATGGATAGTAATAATGAGTAGCAGCAAAACACTACAGCCAATCAACCATAGTTGTTTATATCTGCTACTACTGGATAATCTGTTCCTTATATGAGACTGTAATTTACTTATAACCCCAGTAGTCATAAACCCCGACACACCGATAACTCAATATTTTAAAGTACTAAGCATAACTATTAACTATAAGTAATCTTACGGTAAGATTTTGATAAATTAATTGTGGGGTAAGAAATTTTTAAGTCAAGTGAACTATCTCCCTGCTTATCCCGAGCTTTAATCTTATATAAGTACCGCAGTTTTCTAATGAATATTGATCTTTACACTTTCGGAACTCCCAATGGTCGTAAAATATCCATTGCTCTGGAAGAATTAGAGTTAGAATACGACGTTCACAAAATTGATATTACTAAAGGAGAACAATTCACCCCAGAATTTATAGCCATTAATCCTAACAGTAAAATACCTGCTATTGTTGACCGTGAAGCAGATATGACAGTTTTTGAATCTGGGGCAATCTTAATTTATTTAGCCGAAAAAACTAACCGGCTGTTACCGACTGATATTAAACAACGGTTTCAAGTTTTAGAATGGCTGATGTTTCAAATGGCAAATGTAGGACCGATGTTTGGTCAATATAATCATTTTAATCGTTTCGCTTCTGAAAAAATCCCTTATGCGATCGCTCGTTATCAAAAAGAAACTCTCAGATTATACGGAGTCCTAGACCAACAACTAAAAGGGAAAGAGTATATTTGTGGAGAATATTCTATTGCTGATATTGCTACTTTTCCCTGGGTTGCTGCTTATGAATTTATGGGTTTAACTCTCGATGAACACCCCAACCTCAAGCAGTGGGTAGAAAAGATGAGTCAACGCCCAGCAGTACAACGAGGAATGCAAGTACCATAGGGTAGCTTGGGGAGATAGGGAGATAGGGAAAAATAGTACTTATTACTTATTACTTATTACTCCTGACTCCATTAAGGAAATTGATTAATTAATATTGACAGAATACTATATAGCAATGAGAGAATGAGAGGCTATGTGAACTAGTCTTTGTAACCATGAGTGTAAATTGGATTACCCGTGCTGATCGCTTGAGCGGACTACCACCCTATGTTTTTGCTCGTTTAGACGAACTGAAAGCCCGTGCTAGAGAACAAGGACTCGATCTGATAGACTTGGGTATGGGTAATCCTGATGGTGCTGCACCCCAACCCATAATCGAAGCAGCGATCGCAGCCCTATCTAAACCCCAAAACCACGGCTATCCACCCTTTGAAGGGACAGAGAGTTTTCGAGCTTCTATTACCAATTGGTACAAACGTTGCTATGGAGTAGAACTCGATCCTGACAGTGAGGCTTTACCGTTAATTGGCTCAAAAGAAGGTTTAGGACACTTAGCCCTAGCCTATGTTAACCCTGGAGATATTATCCTCGTTCCCAGTCCTTCCTATCCTGCTCATTTTCGAGGTCCTTTAATTGCAGGAGGTAAAATATACAATATCAATCTGACAGCAGAAAAAAACTGGCTCATTGATTTAAAAAGTATTCCTGAAGAAGTAGCCCAAAAAGCCAAGATACTCTACTTTAACTATCCCAATAACCCCACTACTGCTACTGCTCCGAGAGAATTTTTTGAAGAAGTTGTAGCTTTTGCTCATCACTACGAAATATTATTAGTTCACGATCTTTGTTACGCAGAATTAGCCTTTGATGGTTATCAACCCACCAGTTTATTAGAAATACCTGGTGCAAAAGAAATTGGTGTAGAATTCCATACCCTCTCCAAAACCTATAATATGGCTGGTTGGCGCGTCGGCTTTGTGGTAGGAAATTCCGATATAATTCAGGGTTTGCGTACTCTCAAAACCAATTTAGACTATGGCATCTTTGCAGTAATTCAAAAAGCAGCCGAAACCGCCTTACAACTCCCTGATAAATATATTAAAGAAGTCCAAGACCGTTATCGTACTCGCAGAGACTTTTTAATCAAAGGTTTAGGGGAATTAGGTTGGGATATAGCTCCCTCTAAAGCGACTATGTATCTTTGGGTTAAAACACCTGTGGGTCAAGGTTCTACAGAATTTGCTCTGGATGTCCTACAAAAAACAGGGGTGGTAGTTACCCCAGGAAATGCCTTTGGAGAAGCAGGAGAAGGATATGTTAGAGTGAGTCTTATTGCAGATTGCGATCGCTTGGGTGAAGTTCTCCGTCGCTTCAAGCAAGCAGGTATTAAATATCTATCCTAGTTGACTGCTCAATAAACCACATTATTTAGTTTCTAATTTTTTTGGAAAATGAAGATTAAACATGGGATTAATTTACATAAATTTCTGACTTTTATCTATATATTAGCTTTAATGGCTTTTTATAACAATTTTACTCTTGCTCCTTGGATATACCTTGCTCTACATGGAACTTACGGCATTATGTGGTTGATCAAAGATAGCCTGTATCCCGATCAACAGTGGGAAAAAGAAATATCAGTGGCAATGGGAATATTTACTTTTATCATGCTGGGTTTATATTGGGTTGCCCCCTTTATTCTAATTAGTGGTAATGTCACGTCTTCTCCCCCTTTAATCTGTGTGGCAATCGCAACTAATATTACAGGAGTATTTCTCCATTACGGTAGCGATGCCCAAAAGTATTTCACCCTTAAGTATAAAAAAGGATTGATTACCGAAGGTTTCTTTAGTCGTAGTCGCAACCCTAACTATTTAGGAGAAATTTTAATTTATCTTAGCTTTGCTATGTTAGCCCAACACTGGCTGCCTTTTGTGATTTTAGGTTTTTTTACTGTCTTGGTATTTGTACCAAATATGCTCAAGAAAGATCAGTCTCTCTCTCGTTATCCAGAGTTTGTTGCCTACAAAGAGCGTTCTGGTTTATTGTTACCTAAATTATTTATTAGTAAATCAGCAGAATCCAAAAAGTCAGAAGCACTAGTTAATAATTAACGAGTAGTCAATGCCGTAGAATATCAGATAGTGTGTAAAAGATTAGATAAACAGCTAAAGTGAGATAATACCAAGAGAGTCAACAATGGAAATATTAGAAAACTATCAGTTAATTCTAGAAACGGGTAAAGCTACGACAGAAAAGGCTTTACAGTTGTTTGATGCTCTAGAACCGGTGAATTTAGACTTTATGTTTGGTCGTTGGCAAGGCTCTGGACTGCATACAGATCATCCTATGGATGGTTTATTAGAAGGTTCTAACTGGTATGGAAAAGAATTTGTTGATTCTGAAAATGTCCATCCGTTGTTATTTTTAGATAGTCAAGGACAAGTTTTTAAGGTTGCACCTAATCCTACTGCAATGAACTGGGTTTTAAGGTTTCCTCTCCCTAAAAATGATTCTTTGAAACCGTTGCTGATGTTAATTAATTCTTTCCTGAAAACCGAGAAAAGTCAAGCTAGACTTCGGATGATGGAGTATCGTGGAAAAGTCAGTGCCACGATGATTTATGATTATTTGCCGATTAATGATTCTTTTAGGAAAGTAGATGAAAATACGGTATTAGGAATTATGGATTATAAAAATTCACCTCAACCGTTCTTTTTTGTTCTCAAGCGATGTGTTTAACCATTTAGAATGTGCTTGAAACCTAGGGGAAACGCATCTTAATTTATTAGCCCCGACTCTCCCCATTAGCTTTAGTCTAGGAAAATTGCCTATACACTCCGATATATGGTTAAAATTTAGATCGGTAATAGGGAGGAAGGGTTATGGCTAATAGTCGTCGCGTGTCTCGTGTAGCTTCACTAATCAAACGAGAAGTCAGCCAAATGCTGCTTAATGGCATCAAAGATGATCGAGTTGGTGCTGGAATGGTAAGTATTACCGATGTTGATTTGTCTGGTGATTTGCAACACGCCAAAATATTTGTCAGTATTTATGGCACAGAAGAAGCTAGAGAAGAAACAATGGAGGGTTTGCGCTCTTCTGAAGCATTTGTCAGAAAAGAATTAGGACATCGCATTCGTCTTAGACGCACTCCTGAAGTAACTTTCCTTGAAGATCGCTCTTTAGAAAGAGGTGATAAAATGGTGCATCTGCTAAACGAAATCAGTCAAAATCGAAAAACCACAGAAGAAGTTGTGGATGGTTAGTGGTTAGTGGTTAGTGGTTAGTTGCTTACTACATCACGACTCGGTGATTTTGGACTTTGAAACTTGTATAACTCCTCTCTTAAACAACAAATCGGACAAATGATCGTAGTGCGTACTACTGGTCATTTATTTGATCATCAAATTCGCTATCCTAAATGGGAAGCGGATAATGCTACTTTGCAAAGATGGCTCAAAGATTTGAATCTGGGAGGAGTTATTTTACTGGGAGGTAGTGCAGCAGAATTAAAATTGCGCTCGCAACAATTGCAGTCTTGGGCAACTACACCCCTATTTATTGCTGCTGATATTGAAGAAGGAGTAGGACAAAGGTTTCCTGGTGCTACTTGGTTTCCTCCTCCTATGGCGTTATCCGCTATAGCACGGGACAATCTTACTCTTGCTTGTAATTTAGCTCGACAAATGGGGACAATTACAGCCCAAGAAGCAGTTGCTACAGGGATTAACTGGTTACTCGCTCCTGTGGTGGATGTTAATAACAATCCTGACAACCCAGTAATTAATATTCGGGCTTTTGGAGATACTCCCGAAATAGTCAGTAAGCTTACTACAGCTTTTATTCAAGGAGCGCGACAACATCCAATTCTAACTACAGCTAAACATTTCCCTGGACATGGGGATACTGCTACAGATTCCCATCTCGACTTACCAATTATCCCCCATTCTGATGCTCGATTAGCTTCTGTGGAAATACCCCCCTTTCAAAGTGCGATCGCATCTTCGGTGGATAGTGTGATGACAGCACATCTTTTAATTTCTGCTTGGGATAAAAACTATCCTGCAACTTTATCCCCCTCTATCCTCACCCAGAAACTCCGAGAAGAATTAGGCTTTTCAGGATTAATTGTTACGGATGCTCTCATCATGGGAGGAATAACTAAATATGCTTCTCCTGAAGAGGTAGCAGTCATGACAGTAGAAGCAGGAGCAGATATATTATTAATGCCCGATGACCCTGCAATAGCTATAGAATCAATCTTACAAGCAGTAGAATCAGGGCGTATTAGTGAAGCCAGAATTCATCAATCAAGTGAGCGCATTAAACAAGCAAAAGCCAAAATAACAACTAACCACCCTGAGTCCAATTCCCTTAATTTCCTAAGTCAACTATCTCAACCCCAAGCAACTCAAACCGTTACAGAAATTTTAGAGCATTCTACCCAGTGGGGGGGAAATTTACCTTTAAGAAAGCCCGAAAATCAAGCCCCGAGAAACCTAGTCATCACAGACAATCTTTTAAATAGTAGCTTTCTCGATCTCTATACTCCTGCGATCGCAATTCCTGAAAAGTTAGGCTACCAAACCCAAATTTTAGACCATCATAGTTTAGACTGCATTTTATTAGACAGCAGCAAAACTTTACTACAAATCTTTATTAGAGGTAATCCCTTCCGAGGTACAGCAGGTTTAACTACCAAAGCCAAAAATATCTATCAACAACTACTAGAGCAGAAACAAGTAATTGGTTTAATCATCTATGGCAGTCCCTACATTTTAGATTGGTTTAAACCACTTCTACCTTCTGAATTACCCTGGGTATTTACTTACGGACAAATGCGGACAAGTCAGCATCACGCACTTCAAAAGCTATTTAATCTTTCTGAAGATATAAACAATACAAAGCCACAAAATTTCGGATTTTAAATTTAAGTTAATGCTAAACAGCGATCGCCATTGACCTCTTCTGGATGAACACCACAAACTAAATAGTTGCTACGTGCATAAAAAAGACAGCGATTACATATAGAAATCTTGGGCATTACAACACCATAAATTCTGTCTCTAGTTTGCCCTAAGAAAAAGGCAAAAAGAGTAATCTACTTCTGGTAGTTCAGAAAAATTACGTAACCCCCTTGACTTTTATGTATTATTTTTGTAGTATTATACTACAAGTAAGTTACAGAGTAATTTACTCTTCTAACGAAGCTGAAATCTGAACCATGACAATTGAATAAAGTAATACATTTTTCCAGCATCGGTAGCCAAGTTGGTAAGGCGGTGATCTGCACCCTCGGCAATAGCTCTATGAGGGAAACCCTCAAGACCGCTTTGCCTCGCAAAACCATTAATCGTGAGTTCGACTCTCACCCGATGCTTGAACAGACATCTCACGGTGCTTTCGGTTAGAAAGCACCCGTGTCCTCAGCAGCGTAGCATAACGGTTAATGCGCCAGCGTTGCATTCGCTGGAAGATGTGGGTTCAATTCCCACCGCTGTTACCAGGGGGGATGGTGTAACGGAAACATCACAGTCTCCAAAACTGTTGTTCTAGGTTCAAATCCTAGTCTCCTCGTACATGGTGCTGTGGACAAATTGGTAAAGTCACCTGTCTTTCACGCAGGAAATTGCGGGTTCAAGTCCCGTCAGCACTGTTAGGAGAGATCGCCATTGGCAAAGCACACTGTTTGCTAAACAGTCGTAGGACTAATCTTTCTACTGTGGGTTCGACTCCCACTCTCTCCGCCTATGTATATTGCATTCAAGTGTAAATCGTTTACAGCAGAGAATGTAGTGTGCAGCCTGGGTTAGTATCCAAATTGGTTAAGGAGCTTGACTGTAAATCAAGTGCTTATATGCTTGGGGGAAACAAGTCCCTCCCAACCCACCAAAAAGCGGTGCGACCCACAGACGCTATCGCTTCTAAGTCTGCTTCGCAGACGTTTGGGCATAAGCCCTGTTCGGCGATAGACGCAAACGCCAGTTCCTTCAAGTCGGGAAACCCGCCCAACGGACTGGCTTGGGAACGCGCACCAAGAAACAACATATTATCCCCCAGTAGCTCAGTTGGTAGAGCTATGGGCTGAAGAACGCTTATGTCATTGGTTCAATTCCAATCTTGGGGGGCTAATGGGGAGTCGCCTAATGGTATGGCATCGCTCTTTGACAGCGAAACAATGTAGGTTCGATTCCTACCTCCCCAGCCAAAACAAGCTCCTGGAGCAAGGATGGGAAGAGACAGCAAGTTTAAGCCTTGTTGGTTGTGGGTTCGACTCCCACCAGGAGTAGCAAACATCTGCCCTCGTGACGGAACTGGCATACGTGCTGGTTGAAGACCAACCAGATTTTGTGGGTTCGACTCCCACCGAGGGTACTAGCATCGGGATGTAGCGCAGTGGTAGCGCGTCTGTTTTGGGAACAGAAAGTCGTAGGTTCGATTCCTACCATCCCGATAAACCCCTGGAGCAATGATTGGAAGAGGTAGCGGTCGAAGACAAACCGATGGTTACTGAAAAGAAGTCCAGCTAGGGGTATCAATCTTGGTGTCTGAAGTCAAAGCGGTGGAGACGCTGGCTTGTGAAGCCAGTCATAGCGGGTTCAACTCCCGTCGGACACCCCTTATGGAAGTTGCTGCTAAATGGATGGCAAGCGGTCTTGAAAATCGTAGTACGGCAGAGGATGTCGTAGGGGTTCGATTCCTCCAACTTCCGTCTGGGAATGTAACTCAATTAGGCAGAGTAGCTGGCTTTTAACCAGCAAGTTGTGGGTTCGATTCCCACCATTCCCATCCATACTTAATTACTAATATCCAATAACAGAAAGCTTTAGTCTAGTAGCAAATTTCCTAGACATTAATTGACAAATCTCCCCAAGATGTCTAGGTTTTAGCTATTGATAATAGTAGCAGTATAAACACTAATATAGACAAGGAGATACACATAAATACTATTTATAACAATTTTATGGAATGTGAATTATGCTCTCGTGAGATGAAAAATCTTACAGTCCATCACTTAATACCCAGACAGCATACCAAGCGCAAAAATCTTGAAATAAGTTCGACAATTGATATTTGTTCGGCTTGCCACCGACAGATTCATGTTTTATTTGATAATAAGCGTTTGGCGAAGGAATTAAACACCATTGAAGCCTTAAAAGCCGAACCACAAATGCGTAAATTTTTAGCTTGGGTAAGAAAGCAAAATCCACAAAAACGAATCACAGTACATCGCCAAAAATAAAAAATAATTACAAAAATCTCAAGCTTGGGTTTGATTCCCACTATTCCCATCTTGAATTAATCAACCAATGGTTCTAATGATAGTTTACCCAGTTGCGCTCTTAGTGACTGGGTTTTTTGTTGAAGGAGCGATCGCCACCCTCAACGAGAAACTGACATTTTTATGAGCTTGACTAAATAGCAAATTTTCTTTTCAAACCCGATCGTTTCTACTCATTTTTGTTATAGTGATAATACATGAGTAGAAATTAAGATGAAATATGTTACTCCCAGAGAAGCCTCCCAACGTCTTGGAGTCGCTATCAGTACCCTTAGACGATGGGATAAAGAAGGAAAAATCAAATCAATCCGAACTCCAGGAGGACAAAGAAGATTCTGCATTGAAGAGTACGAAGAGACAAAAAAGCCCGTTGTGCTGTATGCAAGAGTCTCTACCAAATCTCAAAAAGACGACTTATCGCGACAAGTTGAGTTTCTACAATCAAAATACCCAGATGGGGAATTGCTTAAAGAGATTGGAAGCGGACTCAATTTTAAACGGAGAAAATTGCTCTCTATACTGGAACGAATATACAAAAGCGATATCTCAATGCTTGTCGTCGCCTATAGTGACCGACTCGTCAGATTCGGATTTCCTCTTATTGAGTGGTTATGCAAACAAGGTGAATGCCAACTCGTGGTTCGATAGGGAACGTAAACTCTCTCCAGAGCAAGAACTCGTTGAAGATCTACTCGCCATCCTACATTGCTTCTCTAGTAGGCTATACGGATTGCGAAAATACAGAACCCAAGTTAAGAAAGAAATACAAGAAAAAACCTCGCCACCAGACAAAGAAGTTAACACCAAACAGTGTCAAGAAAATCAGGGTATATCCTTGTAAACAACTGCACCGTATTTGGAAGCAATGGTTAGCTGCTTATCGCTGGATATATAACTGGACAATGGCTCAGTTAAAAACTGGAAGTAAAGAAAATACTTATACTCTACAATCTATAGCAAGAAATACAGAGGCTCCAGAGTGGGTATGCCAACTACCAGGGCATCAATTACAAGAAGCTGTAGCCGATGCAGTAGATGGTTATCGCCAAGCAAAAAAGAATGGAGGTGATGGCAACTTTAAATCTTGTCATAGCTACTCTCAAGTAATTAAGTTTAAAGCTGGAAATTTCAAGAATGGAACTTGGTATCAAAGAACTACGAAGAATTTATCATTCTCATCAAAACAATTAATTCCTGCCCAATGTGCCTATGGCACTCAGTTGGTTTATCAAAAAGGCAAATGGTATGGTTGTTTCCCCGAATATATCCCAAATGAATCAACCACTCAAGAAGGAGTAATTGCCTTAGACCCTGGAATTAGGACATTTTTAACGGGATATGACGGAGAAACTGTTTTAGAAATTGGCAAGAAAGACATCGGGCGAATCAATCGATTATGTTCGCATCTTGACCAACTAATGAGTAAAATATCTCTGTCAAAATCGAAACGTCAAAGATATAAACAACGTCAGGCAGCGACAAGAACTAGAGAAAAAATCCGCAACTTAATTAAGGATTTACACAA
>JAAUYH010157630.1_pt1 | contig 14128 bp, 9 predicted proteins | sample 7278061 | NCBI WGS metagenome assembly JAAUYH01 (sample SAMN14350203, study PRJNA611818) | marine sediment metagenome | isolation source: surface marine sediment (0.6m) | place: French Polynesia: Moorea | collected 2018-08
AATCAGATGAATCAGAATTCGAGTTACTTTCTGACGAAATATTGAAAATAGTATTTCTCTATTGATCGATAACAGGGAATGCCCGTAATTAATTGGTTTTTATTAGTGCATCCGGCGATTGAGAGAATTACAGGTGATTTTCACCGATTATCAAAGCGGATAATTATGCGTTCATGTGGTTCCAATAGAGTCGTGCGCATAGCAAGAGTGCATTTGTTGGCAGGAAATCGGCAAATTGACTCATATCGATGATCCTCCACTCAAGGTCACGATGCTGACACTTCCTTTTCAGACACAGATGAACTCATTTCAAGCCTGCATAAACCAAAGTAGAACCTGGTAGACTAGGCAGAGAGACACACGCACACACCAGCACACCCAGTGAAGTAAACCAACCACCCTCGTCTCGGTCACAACCCTTTTGGTGTCATCGTCCGTCAAGGACAACAAATAGTAACTGGGTAGAAACCGCAAGTTGATCCCATGAGAAAGGTCTGCGTTATTATTGTTTCCCTTCTCTACGCGGACAGGAACACGAAGATGAACGTGTACGATGCGTGGACCATGGATGACACCCCGCTGGCCACTGTGCATGCACCCCGAGGTTTTCATGTGCCAGAATGGTTTCACTCGCAATTCATAGACGAGGAGACACTTTCGAAGTTGTGATCGAAATCACGAATTCCCCGCGAGAATATCTATACTTATATTGTTCCCTTTTCTCAACGCCAGCCCGGTCGATGAAGTATTGCTATCTTAGACATTTCGGGTACTTCGTATTTATTTCGGATGAGTGCGTTGAATGATGCCAATGGCGCTCGATGAAAATTGGCACGGCGGACATGAATGGGTATCAAGTTCATATTATTGCTACCACTTCCTTGAAACTGTACGATCACGTATTGGAACAGGTACAGTTCTTCGAACAAGTGAAGCGAGCCATCCTTACTGGAGTGCTCAAATGTTGTCATGACTCTGATTCGATACTATAGATTTTTAGTAATTTGTTTTATGCATTGCTGTTCCTTTTCAATTTCCTACGACATTTTTTATGCATCAATTGTAGGTTTAGACTAGTCAGCAGTAATGTTTTTGTTGCTTCTAGTCTAGCTTTCATAATTCAAGATATTTAGAATTCCTACGCTAGTGTCAGTAATAAGGATAGAAGCACACTATTTTCTACACTAGTCGTACACTGTCATGCTCTACTCTATAAAAGCTGGACGGAACCACCAAACCCCGATACAGATTTAAACAACCTCTTGAACTAGTACATCTTAGTGTTGGTGACTCACGTTGCTGACGCCAGTGTGCTTCATTCATCTACCTCTACCTCTACCTCTGCGAAAGACTATCGGCATCTAGGTGTCGGTGACTCATGTTACTGAGGCCAGTGTGGTTAGCTCTTTCTTGACTTATACTTCAACTGTTGTTCTCGTGGGTGCACGACAAATGTTTCCATGAATTTGTATTCACACTGTACCTGAACATTTTTCAAACGGATCCTGATCAAAGACAACACAAACCGCAATTTTGAAGTTTTCAGAATCATACTCCACTCTGTCCCGAATATGCTCGCAGGATTAGGTAAACCGGGCTACGAATTTTGTGTGCGGAGTTGAAAAGGACAGCTGCTGTTGTCAACAGCGAGTTGAGTTAGTTGACACAACTGTGCTGTCCGGAATTGTAGAATAAATATACTGCACAATATCAATTTCAGAGTACAGTGAACAAAATAGTGATCTCAGCCTACTGTTTTCATATACCTCACAACTTAGCATGGCTTGGCGAGTTTACTTTAGAAATAGGTAAATGGAGTACTACAGTACTGTATAGAGTAGAGCCATGATTGTTGCACCGTATCCAGATGCTGTGCGGTAATTTCGATGACGTGATGTTGTTTCATTATGACTGGAAACACCTGCTCTGATTCCGTGTCGTACAACAATAATCGCACCAGAATTAAGAATCTCCCAAAGCTTATTATTCGAGTTTATTGTTATGCAGTGTCGAAAAAGAAATCACTATTCTACAGTTTGTTTTGGTTCACCACAGTAAATTCTGAATGAAGTATTCGAAAGATCGTTTACGATTTTGTTCGACATTCACCCGATAAAACGCGAACGAACAAGGGAGCGTGTTACAGAAATTAAAATGAGAATCTCGAGAATCGGATCGAGAAATGTTCCAAGCTAGGGACAGCTGATCCTTGAGGCACTCTTTTAGTAGATGGTCATGAATGCAGACAAATAGTTCATTGTATCTCGTGAATCCATATTTTTTTATGGCGAAAAGGTGACTTTGATCTTCAAATACAGGTGAAGATGAACTCTCCCACAGATTCCTATTATGGCGAATTTTCGCCGAGGCTCACCCGAACATTGATGAAGAGCAATATCAGCTCGCACACATGATAGTGAACCACAGTACAATACTCCACCCAAGCAGCATTACATAATAGCTTTAGCTTCCAGAAACACCGCAAACCAGTGTTGTGCCAATCGTGACTGCTACAATGAGGAATGAGGAACTCTTGTTGTTCGATAATGTTTTCGTATTATTTTCAGTCTGCGATTGCGATCCCAAATCGGACACTTTGTTGTACCGAACTCCGAAACGTATATAGAGCAGATGTGTTCAGCCGCTCTGGGAAAACACACTGATTGCTTAACGGGTTCGAGTTGATTTCGCTGCATCTTCCACACACACTCACCAGCGCCACACTGAGGACAAAATGACTCATTTCTTATTCATCGCCTTCTCCCTTTTCTTGCTCACTTCAGCCACCACTGCAACGCTTACCTTCGTACCCCGATACGCTCCGACCAAGTCCAAGCAATCCACTGCTCGAGCCACTACCCACGCTAACGCTCGTGAAACGCCCGCGCCTGCCATGTTATTGACGCCTCTTCAACAAGGTGCTTGCGAATGTATTGAGGCGATAAAAGTGAATAAGAGTCCACTCCTTCCCGCAGTGTAGCGATGCTGGACGCCGCAAACAAGCATGCTCGCTCAATGGCGGTGAGAAGCCGTTTGTATCAACCGTCGCTGCGACGAATGAACTCTCAGAAAGCGCTTCCATGTGGTACGTTCTTATCGAGTGCAAGTATAGGACGTGCACGAGGAACGGATATCGGGGCAACGTGAGGTGAGTTGTGGCGTTTGAGAAAATGGGCGAACTCGTTGCGAGTGGTGGTGGGCTCAAATCATTCGAGTGATGGTGTGGTGTGGTGTGTTGCACTGTTCGGCACGCGGACGAAGTTTGAAAGTTCTGGATCGTGCGCGCGTGTTACTCGCCGTAGATAGCATCGCTACTGGAACAGTGCAAACAGCGTTGCGCGATCGTGTGGGACTCCGAGTAATTTGCATCATAGGATACACTAACTATAAACTAACACCTCAATCGACAGCATGTGAACTAAAGCTATGAAAACGTCAGAAATTGGTACCGAAAGCCTGTGTATGAGACAAAAGTTGAACCACTTACGGACACCGATCAAGCATTAATTTCCGAAAGTGTGGCTTTAATCGCAAAGTAGTCGCGGACCAAGATACAAAGTTGGATTATTTGAGAAAATCCAAATGATAACTTGTATCACATCTCAAAGCCGTATGGTTGGATTAAGGGAACTGTTTATTTAAAGCACTCACTTACAATTAACTATTTTATCAAATAGAATGGGTTCTATTCGACTGAAGTAGGGTGTAAGAGTCTACATGCTGTACATCATCATCCAGTCATAAGCACGTGTGCTCCAACTCAACTAGTGACAGATGAAGTATAGTCACTACTGACGTATCGTGTAAGAATCACTTCTATTTTGGACCTTCAAGTTTATCAATTCCAGCGAACCTTCAAGATCAGTAATAACTTATTTCCCCTCAAGCGCTGAGTAGGCCCGCTGTTAGAATAGTATTTAGACAAACAATTCACTTTGGGTGAAGAATAATAAGCTTTTACAAGAGAGAAACTAGCATACATCAACTAAACAAGGTAACTATTTCATATTGGGTTACAGCTATTTGAGTTCAATGTATTCTGTGAACACTGTTGAATGGACTACCACTTCAGTAGAACGATATGCTCCATGCCCGAGCTGCGCTAACCTAAAGTTTAATAAATACAGAGGAAAGTTTAATGATTGATTGCCAAGCAGTCCGTGACAGTTATGCTAATCATGAAATATCAGACGTGGGATTATTTAGAAGCAAAAATAATCCAGCCGATGGTCTGACAAAAACGAAAGAAAATACTGCCTTACTACCTCAAAATATTTAATGCACAAGTCGAAATGTGATTTTGATGTGGAACTGTGGGTTATGAGAAAAAAGCGACTAGCAATTTCTAAGATTTAATGGGTTGCATTTCCGCAAGCTGAATGAAGCTAATTATCTTTCATCTAATTTTTTACTCTCAATTTCAATATTGGTATTTTGTTCATCCGCCTCATCATCAATAAAATTGATGGCTTTACCGTCTTATTTTTCAATACTCTCTACAGGCGACTGCAAATCATCAATTTGTACCTCCATACTCAAACCAACCAGCATCGAGCATGTGCTTTTTCATCTTATCTCTGAAGTGGCTCGTTTTTTTCTTTGAATTTACTGTTGAGTTCAAACAAAATAGAACTTGCTTTATCTATTTCTTCCTTCAGACTCTCGACGTACAAATTAACATCTTCTCTTTGAATACATTTATAAAGCTTGGGAAACAGGTATGTTTTCGATAAAGAAGATCTGTTAATGTTTGCAACGTCACGATCAAAAGAATTAATTGCTCGGGAAAGAGGATGGAACAAAGAAGCGTTGTTTGACATGTTTGTTGGAAGATATGCTTATCTATTCGAAAATGCGCCTAAAATACCATCTTCAAGAAATCAAAGCAACTGAATTCTCAATACTATTCATACAAGAAATGTTACAGTAAAAAAACAAAGAAAGTACGACTTTGAATATTGCAATATGTCTTATCATTTCCCTTGCTGAACAGATCACAAATACCCGGAAGCGCTGACATTACTACGATGACTAATAGAATTTAATTACACAGGAATCATTAGAAATGAGTGTCATTAATCAGTTGTATGGACAAACATTCGTTTGCCATAGATAGAAACATATAGTATTGCTCTGTTGTTAAGGTTGTATTTTAATTGTAGCTAGTGGTATTATTAATCTTACCATGATCTGATTAAACGTGAGCTTTTTCATCAAACTATCAACTACCACCTACCAGCCCAATCACAGGCAACTCGGTCACTCATACCACAGTTTCACACGCAGTTCATAGTGTTGATTCCCATCTATGATGGGATTCTCAAGTCGGAGTTTGAGGTCCTCTCGATATTCGAACTCATTCTGAGTCGATGTCGTGTTCACAAAAAGGGAATCTTAAAAGTGTTCTACTTTACAGGAACAGGCACCTCAATGCTCTAGAAAATTCCTTTCAATCATAATCCTACGGTATAGTGACAATAAATAGGGCGTCTCTACCTCTTCTGGAAGGTAGGGATGGATTTGGCCACCATCATGTAGCGACACTACCCCGCGTTCGCGCACGCGCCTAGCCACGCTCGTCAGAACGGTGGCAATGGCAGCGGCCTCTGGAACTGCGAGCTATGGCTCGTATTACACATAGACGCAGAGACCTTGTCAAATTTAGGACCTGATCAGCGAACGCACTGCATGAATATCTATCCTTGTATCGTTTCCTTACTCAACCCCTGCCCGTAGAGGGAAGGGTTGCTATCATGGGATTTTCAGTTTCTTGGTATTTATTGTAGATGAGTATGTTTAATACTGCCAAAGGCGCACAATAAAATCAGCTCGGTAGACTTGAATGGGGTTCATGTTCGTGTTGTTTCCACAGCTTTTAAGGAACTACATCATGCTGTATTCGAGCAGTTGCTGTCTATTGAATAAGTGGCAGCGCGCATTCCTAGCTGGAGTGGTCAGATCGTGATTAACAACATGACGAACACGATTCCGAAGTTCCCGAAATCATCCTCGAGTCCTTGCCGAATATGTTCACACGGTTAGGTAAACCTGGCAAGGAATTTGTGTACGGGGATGAAAAGGACAGCTGCTATTGACTACACAGCTGTGTTTTCGTGGGTTGTAAGTGTACTGTACAGTAAATGTACCCCGCAATACCCATTTCAAAGTACAGTAAACGAAACAGTGAGCTCAGCCTACTGATCTCATACATATCACAACTTAGGATGGCTTGAGGGGTTCACTGTGGATGCACGGAAACGGCGTACTACTATATAGAGTAGAGCCGATAGTTCCAAGATGAGATGAGTTTATTCTATTCAAGGTGATGTAGTACCTTAAGCAATACTGCACTAGAACTCTTCGCGAATTCGTCGGACTGCATACCAATCATCATGTCAGATGAAGCGTGGTAACTAAGAATCTCAAATTCACTATTGAAGAGTTTCAAGAGAAACTAGCACTTGATTGACGAGCGGTTCAATTCGCTCGCTGTGCGCAAAAATATATTTGGACTGCTACGCAATTCTATTTCCTTAAAGAAAGAAATCGTCAAACAGTGAAATGAGTATTTGGCATAAATCACGTTTGTGGGGTCAAAATTGAATGCGATTGTGATCCTTTATTCAAAATGACACAGTAGAGATGTGGACCAGAACAGAGAAGCCCTTAGGTTGAATGGAAATTAGCCCTTATGTCAATTCTGGAAGAATTAGTTAGACTGAATGATAATACTTCCATACATTCCAAGATCCTGAACGATATATGTACCTCAAAGCTGTGCGTTGATTTCGATGACGCGATGTGGTTTCATTATCAGGAAAATCTGGTCTGTATCCGCGTCGTACAACAATGATCGTACTAGAATTAAGAATCTACCACAGATAGATTACTATTTGAATTTACTGTTGTGCTATGTTGAAAAAATAAGCACTATTCTTTAGTTTGTTTCGAGTTATAACCGAAAATTTGGAATACAGTATTCGGAGGCTTGTTTACGATTTTGAACGCCATGCAGCTGAGGGAACGCAAATGGACAAGGGATCGCTTTACCGTAATTAAAATTGAGAATCAAACGAATCGGTTCGCGGAGTGTTCCTACACAAAAACGGTTGTTCCTCAGGGCAATCTTGCAGTAAATGGTCATTGATACTGAGAGGTAGCTCATCATATCTAATGTATGTATATTTCATGACGAAAAGTGACCTTGATCTTCAAACAGAGGCGAACACGAGCTCTCCCACATTTTCCTATTATTGCTGAGGGTCAACACTCGTGAAAAGCAGTATCACTGGGCTCTCATGATATTCAAGCACAGTACAGTACAAGACTCCATTCAAGGAGCATTTCCTAATAGTTTAAGCTTCCACGAGCATAGTAGTGTTGCGCCAATCGTGACAGTTGCAATGAGGAATGAGGACCTCTTGTTATTCGATAATGTTTTCTTATAATTTTCAGTCGGCGATAGCGGTCCAAAATCGGATACTTTTTTGTACCGAGCTCCGAAAACGTACGGTATGTTGAGTGGATGTGTTCAGCTGGTTCGGAAAAAAGCACTGACAGTGAGTACGTAACGGCGCCGAATTGAATTCACCCCATCCTCCACACATACTCACCAGCGCAACACTGAGAACAAAATTACACACTTATCTTTAGTCGTTTTCTCCCGTTTCTTGCTCACTTCAAACAACACTGCAACGCTTACGTTCGTATCTCGATACTTTCCGACAAAGTCAAAGCAAACAATTAGCCGAGATAACGTTCATGAAAGGCCCGTACCCGCTATGCTCTTGACAACTCAGCAAGGTGCTTGCAAATGCATTGAAGCGATCAAAGTGAAAACGAGTCAACTATAATCGCGATTTCGTCGTGGACAAAGAAATAAATTTGGATTATTTGAGAAAATCCAAATCATAATTCTCATCACATGTCAAAGCCGTGTGGTTGGATTAAGGAAACTGTTCACTTAAAGCACTTGATTACAATTAACGATTTTATCGAATAGAACAGGTTTTTATTTATCTCAATGTTGCCGTCTACTCATAGTAACGCTGTGTACTCTGAGAATGTTGAGGTAGTGTAATGTTTTACTGTAGTATTTCGTTTGAATGATAATAATTGTTGGAAGGTGACTCGAGAAGAGGGGAGACTGGTGAGGACGGAGAAAACGTCGCTTGGTAAAGGACGATTATCGTGTCTGTTTTCGGCGTGCGCGGGGTTCGGCAAGGACAGTTGTGGATTTGGCGCGTGCGTGCGCGTGGTTTTCGACAGCGCAGTGTCTGATAAGACATCAAAATACGAAGCGGTTGAGCATCGCTATCGTTTGGTTCGATACACTGAAACCACCGGCGCAGTACGTTCATTAATGCGAAGACTGACGTTAAAAGCCAGTTGCGTTTGATTATTGCTATTCAGAAGATCTCCGGCCACTTGCGAGTGGTTCTAATACCAGTCTTAGCATCTTCCCGGTGGGGTAACCCGGGTTACAGAAACGTTGTACTCGTCGGAAACGTGTACTAACCAACAAAATTGCCGTCAAATGGTGACCGCGGTGGTGAAGTACCCTGTGGATTGATCCACATGTGACACGTTACAGGAATTTGCGATCGGGTAATTTAAGTTACTGGGATAACCCTCTAGCCTATTTACACCTCAGCTTGAGTAATTCCGGACTCCTTTGGTGCTAGTCGGGCTTACCTGTGAATTCAAGTGAGGTTGTTCTGTTTTCGAACAAACCAGGCTAGAGGATTTTACACTCAAGTAATGAGTATGATTCTATACGCTGTACGACTTCAATCGGCCAGAGCATGTGTACTAGAACACAACTAGTGCCGAATGAATCATAGTCACTTTGAACCTATCATGCAAAGATCGCGTTATACTGAACTTTCTAGTTTATCAATTCCAGGGCACCTTCGCGATTAGTCTTACTCATTTTTCCAGTGTCGTGCACCAAAGAGAACAACGGTAGAGATAGGAAGCAGTAAAGAGCTAATCACACTGGTATAAGTGACATAAGTCACCGACAACGAGATGCCGATAGTCTTTCGCAGAGGTAGAGGTAGAGGAATCAAGCACACTGGATCAGCAGCTTGAGCCGCCGATACCAAGATGTACTAGTTCAGTAGGTTGTTCAATTCTGTATCAGGGGTTTGTAGGTTCCGGCCAGATTTTATAGAGTAGAACCTGACAGTGTACGACTAGTATAGAAAGTAGTGTGCTTCTATCCTTGTTACTGACACTAGCGTAGGAATTCTAAATTATTGGAATCATGAAAGCTAGACTAGTAGCAATAAAAAAATTACTGCTGACTAGTCTAATCTTACGAGTGATGCATGGAAAGTTGCATAGAAAATTAAAAAGGAACAGCAATACATAAAACAAATTGAATTTCTCGAAATGATCCTCGAATTTGCCCCATAGTTAGGTACATCTGGCTACGAATTTTGTGCACGGGGACCAAAACAACAGCTGTTGTTTTCTGCAACGAGTTGAATCAGTTGGTCAGCTGTCCTGTCGTGTATTGTACTCTACAGTGGGTATACTGCGCGATATCACTTTCAGAGTACCGCTGTACAGAGTAGAGCGGGATAATTTAGTATGAAATAAACTCATACAAGATGAGTGAGTAAATTGGTGGAACTCTCTACAAAGCCTTAGGGCTGCATAGCAATCATCATACCAGATCAAGGGCAGCAAGAAAGAATCATAAATTCGCGTATTGGTTCATCTAGAATGTGAAACTATTGGAGAGTCTGACGGAAAAACTAGCTCATATTAATCAACAAAGGCTTCAACTCGCTTGCTTTGATTATGAATGTACTGGGGCAGCTTCACAATGCTATTTTCGTTCGGATAGAAATCGTCATATGATGAAATCCGTTTTCGGCGATCACCACGTTTGAGCGGCCTGAATTGAATTGAATTGCGATTTTTATTCCACAAAGCGCAGTCTAGGCCTGTAATAGATTGAAGAAACTCTCCTAACCTGTTTCGTAAGACCTAGGAAGCGCTTAAGCACCACGGATTCGATAGGTCTCGCCACTCGTCTCCGAAATTTCGCCAATCTCGCAAGCTCGCCTCTATAATCAATCCTAATGATGAATTCATAACAAGAAGTGACTCTGCTATCGCTTTAATAACAAAACTACATTTGAAGAATCCTGGTGCACCGTATTCTTCTGCCGCGTTAACTGTACAAGCTGGACAATCCTCAGCCTGTATTACTTAGCTAGGGCCTTTGACTTACTATTCATCATTTATTCCTGGACCTGCTCTTCTCACTGCAACCGTTCAAGCTCAACCATTCGGCACTCCGTCTATACCTACCCTGCCAGTATCTTCGCAAGATCCGTTCCAGCATAACGCATCGATCCAGCACAATGCAGCCATTCTTCAACTAATGCATGAATACTTTCAATTGCATATGACGAATTCTACCATGGCCGAAGCCCATCTTGTGCTTCCTGTTGTCCCCCACGCCTCCTGGACCTTCTATCAGTCTCTAAAGACCTGCTCCGCAATCTGGCATCCCTAGTATGTCTCAATCTAACTCTGTTCCTCCAATCGCACCGTCAAACATCCCAGTGTAGGCTTCGCAATAGCATCAAACGAATCATCATACTGTTGCTTAAAAATTTGTACTTCCTTATTTGCAGGCTCAGACCCATGATCACGCAAGATCATCAGCTGATAAAGACGATACTAGGAGACATTTCGGCAATAATGGATCGCATAACGTTATGAGCATCGCAAAACGGTTTCAGAATGAGTACTTTAAGTACACTCGAGCCAATAATGAGAACATCATGGATTTCTTCGTGCAGTACGGCGAATTGTCACGAGATTTCAACCTTTTCACAGCAAAAAGCGTCAGTGTGTACAAAATTCGTTCCGTAGAGAAGAACTGCGCTATTTATATGCTGAAGAAATCCACTCAGAAATAGCTATGGTGCTGTTATGTCCAAAATATGGTCACGGCTTAACTCAATTAACTAAGATGAGTGTGTGATAGCTGAGTTATCTCAGATATTGTTCCAATACATGGTTGACAAATCTGATGGCGACAAATGAAAGGCATCGCATAACTTAGTTGCAACCATTAAAGCATGGATACCTCTGTGCTCTGGAGACAGGTGAAGCAAATCAAACAAAATTGACTTCCTTCGTAACGCGCTACTTATAGAAGACTGAGCTAGACAATATTGGTATGGTGTCGGAAAGAATACTCACTTTCGTGAGCTCGAAATTCAACTCGCTAGTTTCCAGGCGATACACAAGGAAGTACTGGCCGGAAGTGGTAACAGGACCAACATCGGTCCCTCAACCTCGTTTACCTAGAAGCCCACGATAGTCTTTACCGCCCCAAAGCATCCAAAGCGAGATTTGATACTGATTCTGATTCTCAGAATTCCGAACCCGTCAAGGAAGTAGATCCAGCCTTGAAGGTGGGACATGAATTGGTACTTGATAAAGATTCGGAACTGGATTTCTAGGTCGAGACGTTACAGGCCGAAACACCGCAAATCTTAGGCCCACGAAATTCATGCCGCTATTAATATATGCCCTGAAAAATTGGAAATTTTCAAATGGAACGAGGTTTTATAGCTGTGACCCAACGACTTCCAAGAAGCATTCCTGGATACCGATGCATAGCAAAGCTTAATTTGCATGCGACAAGCGCTAGCCTAATTCAAGCAACACAACATTCGGTACGAACTGGAACCATTCTTAACCAAATTCAAATTTGGCAAGGGTGTATTCTCTTCACTTTATACTATGCCCATCAGAATTCCTATGCCGAATTACTCGTTTATGAAGATCAAAGTGTATGTCGTACCCGAAGACGTTCCATGACTACTCGGTCTCGATGTCTTAGACAAAGAGAAATTCGCGGAGAACACCGTTCAGAAAGGTCTACTTGCGACAAACCATGGTTGTCCAATGCCCCTCACACCTAGACAAAGCAACCGCTGCTTCTCGAGGATTGCGAAAATAATCTTGTTCACCAAGTCAGAAATCGTCGATCTGCATGTCATTTCAAGCAACTCACGTCTGGAAAATTGCATAAAGTATGAAGTTAGGAAGGGCACGACACCGAATCAAGTTGATGAACCCTGTCGACAGCTGATGAAAACGATTAGCAAAGCGTGTGAAACTCGTCAAACCTTCAACGCTCCTCCACAACCCTTTCGAGCCTTGCTACCGCCTTCCGTTTTTTTTATCAGCTGTGAAGTGGCACTCGAAGTAATGTAGATTGAAAAGAAGGCAGTGCTAAATGGTGTTGATATCGAGACATGATTCAATTCCGCGACTTTTCTGTTTTACTGAACGAACTCGAAAAGATTCGATGACAAGTCACGAAAATACGGAAATATGCAATTCTCTGGTGTCTACATCGATTGATCTGATGACGGCTTAAGCATTCACCCATGATTGTACATTTATCGCCTTCAGCGGTTACCGTCTGATCCAAATTTATATCACTACGTCAATACCTTGCTCAATTTTTTTCTCTTTCATAATCGTTCTGATGTTTGTGTGTTTGACAGCGAACTCGTTTAAATCACCAAAACTTCGTTCAAGATGTCGCATGTGAAGCAATATCATACCAACGTTTGATGCCACCAAGTCACACGCCATCTTTCTCGCTTTACCTGCAAAATTGATCCCGAACGTCTATACATACGCGTCTACACCTGATCAATTGTCACAGTTCGGATAAGCCGTATTGTTATTTGACAAACACAAACATTCATGTATTTGGCACTATGGCAGCTATGAGAGTCACAAAGTCGCAATATCAGTGCTCGGCGCAGAAGCATACGCATTTGCTGATGCCTGCGACTTCCCTTATTGCACAAAATTGTCCTTCAAAAACTATTGAATTAGCGAGTATCTCTTTCAATAATGATGGATTCGAAGGGCCTCTTTGATGTCCTAGCGGAGAAGAATGCCTGCGTGAAGATGCAATTTCACAAACTCTACTGTTACAAGAAGTGGAATTTTTCCCTTCCATGATTGAAATGAGGCATAACAGTTTCAATTACATGCTTCATTTTGAAGAGGGTAGGAGTGTGGACGCAGTGATCGAAAGATCGACTTCTTCATTTTAGGTGGACCACTCATAGCTACCTGTCTGCCCGTGTGTATCGCTGTGATAGTATAAATATAGGTACTGCGACCTTTTTAGGTGTAGAAACAATCACGATCTTTACCGCGAACAACCTTTTTACCTACTGACATTGCCATCACTCTCAATTCCCGTTCCTTTTCACTGTTTTCGTCCATTCCCTACACTCCAAAGGTTGTCTTACCAGATTTTTTCCAACTATTAACTAAATTTTATAAAAGATTTGTTTGTACACTTCAAAGAACAAATTTCAATGAAATAAATTAACAATAATTATTGAGAAATGAATCTACTACTACTGTTTTGAACTCACAAAAATCTTATGAAGTTCATCATTCAGAAGTTGCCTGAATTGACACTACTTCACTTCGTGTTCTGCTGCTAGATTGTGGCAAAGAATAAATCCAAGCTAAAAAGTTTATTTAATACCTTACACCTGCGCCCTTTCACCAATACAACGTTACAACACTCAGAAAACCCTTCCCTCGGACGGAGGTTTCCGTTATGTTCTGTTTCTCGAATTCAGAACGATTGTTCCACTGTCAGTCCAATCAGTAAGCTTGACTGCTATATCGCGTATCGGAATGTACTATTACTGCCTAAACTGGCATCGCCGCCACCACAGTCGCCAGCAGACCCGAGGAAGGTGAAACTTTACTGCAATCGTCGCTACCGCCAATATTTGCGATCAATGCGTCGGCATCTGCGAACGCATCTCTGGCTCCAGCATCCAAATTTCCTTGACTCCTGAATACACGCGTCCCTCGAATGGCATTGAGGCGATGGAAATGAAAAAAAATTCTACTGTTTGCAGGAGGTTTCGCTACGCTTGGTACCGTGAATAAGCATTGTTGCGTGTTGGATCACGAGCCGGTTGTCGATGGTCGCTTTGTTCCTGCTTGCAGTTAGCGCGGTAGTGTTCGCCGTACCTGCAAGGCGCAAGTTGAGCGCAGCTTGATCCCTTATAGGCCGCTTCAGCCTATCTGACACTGCCGTTCC
>JAAUYH010055156.1_pt1 | contig 14127 bp, 7 predicted proteins | sample 7278061 | NCBI WGS metagenome assembly JAAUYH01 (sample SAMN14350203, study PRJNA611818) | marine sediment metagenome | isolation source: surface marine sediment (0.6m) | place: French Polynesia: Moorea | collected 2018-08
ATATTAGTGAGCAAAACTCCTCCATTGTAGAGCCGGCTATATTGTCAGATATAGATTTCTTGAAATCGTATGTATATAGGGAGAGCTGATGCATACCGCTATGTTTTGAAGTTTGAAGTGAGATTGGAGCGGTATTTCACTACCTTTGCGTACTAAAAATAATTAATGCATCGATTTTCCGCAGTGAATTCATCAATTTATTGAGTGAACGTGTTTTGAAACTCAACGCGATAGCAATCATCCTGCTTCGAGGGCCCACCTTCACCACCGACGCAGATGCGACAAAAGGGTGCTCTTCGGTTGATTTTTCTTGCTCGGCGCGACGAATAAAATGCGGTAATATTCTGAAGCTCTGTGAAGATAGTGCTTGGCTATCAAGTCCAAGGAAGTACACTACCGCGAACAGCAGATAGCCTCTACTGCAGGTAAAAATTTCTTCCACGAATCGTACAACAATGCTTGCAGACCGATCATGCTAATTTCTCGAATAATTTGTCAAGTTGGGGTGGAAGAAGACGCATGTGATATTTTTATGCGAATTTATTGCTGTAGAAACAAAAACAGTACTGTGTCGGTATTATACGCGACGGACTCCATTTGAGATCACTGCAGGCAGTCTACAAATCAAACTGTGCTCTAAGTTCGGCGGTTTTTAAGACAAGAAAACATGTGTCGAAAACACAAGTGATGGATAACCTGTTGAATTTCAAGAAATTACCAACGACTCAGTGCCATCAAGCTTAAGAAACCACCGGCGTAGCAATATTTGCACAGGCTTGTCAAGAAAAAGTACTTATCTAGGTCGAAAGTGTCCTCACCGGACCTGTACACCCTGTCGTTTGTCATTTTCATCTAGAATTGTTTAAGTTCCAGCTCAGATTGTGCTTAACACATGAAAAGTATACCTAACCAATCATAATTTGATTTCGAAAGGCTAATCTATGAATTTGCTGTGAAATCATCAAGAAATTGGATGGTCTGAAGATCTCGTTCTTGAAAATGTCTAATTATTCCGGATATGTCTATATCTGTCAAGTCCAAAGGACGAGTTGTTCTTGTTGTTGAATGGGGTAACATTGGTCTTCGAGTTTTAGCTGTTAGACATGAGCTACAATAGAATTTCGGGATAGTAGATCGGTCAAAGTTACGCATTTCATTGCCTATTTACGAGAGTTAAATGTGCCGAGTTGGCTCGAAATCATTCAATGTTCTATGACTTAAATTTTATCCTGACTGCTCATCATGATCTTGTTTCTATCTTCCTTCATTGAGATGGGATAAATTTATCCTTTGAATACCGACTGGTAAGTTGTATCCGAGATTAGTTCTTCATAAGGAAACAAACAGGCTAACTCCAAAAAGATTCAGTGTATAGCACCTCGAAGTTTTTGAGAGACCAACTGATAAGCTGTGATGTGCGAGGTTAGGCTATCATATCTTTCTGTAAATGAAAAATTGCGGAACGGTAGGTTGATGATACTTTTCGCTAATGTTTTTAATTCTCTCTCAGAATTTTCATATATTTGTCTGAAATGAGTCCATATTTTATGAATGAATTTCTGTTATGGAAGTAATGGTGAAAAGTTCCTGAATATTAGTGAACATCATTAGACTTCTCAGATAAGAATCCTGCAATACTGCCAATGAGCTTGATATTCGCCATAAAACCAAAGAAATGAGGATTTAGGTTTGGTAAATGAGAAGTACAACTAAACTGACCGTTTCACTGTCAGAGCATTGTAATCATTGCTTCTACTAACTTAGAAGAAAATTCAGAAGAATCACATTTATCGTCTCTTGCTTTCTTTGTTTCTGATAACAGGAATATACTTCGGAACTTGCCATTAAATTGTAGAATTCATTATTGTTTTGGTTGTCTCAGTTATTTTGACGAGGATCAGCAACTTCATCCGTAAACAATCTTGAATTACCCTTCTTTTGCTTCAGTAGCAGCTACAACTTGGGTCTTCTACTGCATAATTGAGCTTTTTGACCAGCAAATACGTGGTTCATTTTGTATCTGATATTCTTACTGCGACTTTGAACAAAGTTTTCCTTAGGAACTGAATGTACCTTGATCCGTTCACCTTCAAGATTATGCGTGTTACGTTTCTAGTAAATTTCAGCTCGTACGAGTGCAGGCAATCCCTCCATATCCATTTTTGCATGCTCCATACATGCAATAGGAATTGCTCCTGTGATTGAGGAAGAAATCAGATCAGCTCAGACTTCTTTTGAGTTCGTTCAATCTCTACATATTGCATGGCCAATGGAGCGACAAACACTACCATACTCTTGAGATTCATCCCACCTACGTACACGAAAAAGACACTGAATTGTGGTAGCTCGCTCATTTTGTGATGACCCGATCATTATGTAGAACATATCACGTGCAATTTATGACGTGGTATACGGTTCCTTGTGCGTTCGATCATCGCACGTGTGCTAAATACCGCTTGTCAGTATCCGATATTAGGTTGATGTGTTACGCAGATGGTTTAATGATTCTAGGGTAGATGATGCTCAATTCCCTTCAGTACATTTCCAGCGTAGCTAGAAAGTCTCATTTGGAGTCCATTAATCGGAGATTAAATCTTCCTTATTCAATAAATACATAGCAGCTTTCATTGAAAACTTCATCTGCGCCATTCAAGCTAACGTACTGGTTTCAACCAAAAACAGTTCTATTCTTTCAGCTATTTACATCGAGTTGACCTATATGCAAGTACTATCAGAACTATCAGGTGCCTCATTCAATAAACGCTTTCGATCTATTCCCACGGCACATTTTCTGCTTCATTTCGACGAAGTCCACCTTATCACTCGCAAACTATAGAGATTTGGCGTTTCATTCGAGATTTTCTTTTCACATTGCTGTTTGTGGCTCATAATCCGATGACACATTCCAGCAAAGTATTTCGGCTTTAAAAGCTGCAGTAGGTCAATTGCTTTTCTTCCTTGATGATTGCAAATTGGTGCTTGGCCTACCAGAACATACTGTTGAAGAATTGGAATATTTATTCACTTTGCCGCGTCCCGCCAGTGCTGATCCGCCGTGTGGCACATTCTCGAGAACTAACTTAGATCAAGACTTCTATGCCTGCAATCTGCAATACCTCCAGGCTTCTTGACTTTTAAGATAATACGGTTACAGTTTTTGGACCCAGACATGCATATCGATGGATGATGTAGGGTTTTGAACCTTGGATAGAAAGGAGGAGTTGTCGTAAGTTACATGTCTGACTTGATACAATATAAAATTAGTTGAAATGGATCCACTCGGCTATCTTTCGAAGAATCGGACCCTCTGGTCTTACATATTTCGTACATACGCTCTAAGATTTGAACGGGATCAGCTTAGAATTAGAGCCAGATGAGCTACTACGTTGTATTGAATTCTAGGTTAAACCATCCGGGAACGCTCCTTTATTCACCAATGCACCGAAACCGGCGAAATAGGTGGGCCTATCAATCATACAGTTAGCCACTTTCATTATTCAAGAGCTTCTAGAAAGCGCCACTGATCGTCTGTGCGTGATTGTAGCCGTCAGAGGGGCAGATAGAAATTCCAGTCAACAAATCTTTTTCTGAAAGAAGAATTTGAACTAGAAATTATTTGTATGGGCAGAGGCTGACAACGACGACACCAGTTGAAAAGCAATTGAAGTATAAGTAGAAATACTCGTCTACCTTCTGTTCTCATTAATTTTTTCTTGACTACTATCAAATTGATTAAAATAGAGATAGTCATTTTTTGAAATCAGTGACATACAAATAGTAAAATTTGTATTATTAACATACTTTAGTAGGTAGCACATGATAAATAAATTAATTTATCGAAATAAATCAAACTCTGAATAGAAATTCAATCTGAAGCAAAAGAGGTTAAATAAATTTTGGGAACTGTGAGAAAATCAAAATAGTTCATCGTGAAGTGCTGAAACCGTATCATTTAACATCGGAATAATAATAATAGTTATGTTTAGTCTAGCCGATCAAAACTCTGGATGCGTCACAAACTTGAATCAAATAAATATAGTAGTATATCGTCCAATTCGCACGCAATGCTACTAGTGCGGTTTTCGGCATGAAGATCGACAACATCAGATCCGACGTCCACGAAACGCCGTGCCGAAGATACTTCTTAGTGTAATCGCAATGCTTCAAACGCGAGTTTGAGGCGGAGCATTGCCTCACTAGCGTTTAGTTGATTATGCACCATGAAATTCAGGCGCCACAAGGCCACGGTATAGCCAAGGTCTAGATCACAGCGGAGCGGGCTTGATATGCATCATGTTCTTCGGTCGATGCAGCGCAAGAGATCCATGTGAGTGAGGCGATTGCAGAATATAGTGTGGGCTGATTATTTCCTTCCTTTCCGACTCATCGAGATGAGAAGCGATGAAGAGGAAAGTGAGATTGTGAGCTTTCTAACTACATGAACGAAATTGTGGCGATGACATTATTAAGTTCCGATTCTCCGCGCAGGAAATGTGCTTACGTCAACGAGAACGGCATGTATATATATGACGAAAAATAGCTCTCAGTTCAGTTAGATCATTTAACATGTTGCGTTTTGTTCTATTTTACGATTTAGTTCATTGCTGAACCGAAACAGTCCTTCAGTCATTTTTTCTAATCCTTCTTAAGGTGCTTGCTTTGTTTCTTTGAATAATTTGATATTGGTATCAATTGGCTTATGCCGACTGATCCTTTAAATCTTATCCTTGCCAGTTTTTTTGTGTCCCATGCGACAAGCAAATAATATCTGCACATAGAATTGAGACGTTTATAGCATTCTAATTTAATTTACTTATTCACGATTGTTATAGCTTCTTGTTCCAAAAGAGACCTGTTTTTTTCAATGTAATACCTAACCTACGGGCTGTAAGTGTCTATTAACTACAAATCACCGACTTCGTGCGAAGGTTTTGTATCAGAACTCTATCTTTCATGTTGAATATGCGCGGATAGCCTTCATTTTATGAAGAAAAGCATGGGATCTAGGCACATGAATTCTTTCACTGCTAGTATTATAGACGTACGTGTCGAAAGGTGTATCGCACGTGAATACTCACAAATAAATTGATCATTTTCTGCACAGACTCGTGTGTTGACCAAAATCGACTTACGGTGCAGGCATATCTTCCAAAGCAGTATTTCTCGCTATGATTTCTCATATGAATTCTACTAAATAATTAGCGAGAGTCGACAATATGGAGCTGATTTCTTCCCAGTTTTGTTTAAGTAGAAGTAAAAGCAGTAAGCAGTAAGCTGACCTCCGAATTCCACAAGTAAACTGCATTTTCAACGCTGTAGAACAATTACGCATTCAATCTCAAATTTTTGAATAGGGCAAAATACAAGGAGTAAGCTACTTCTAACCATGTTCTATATTTTATCTGAATTTGCATTAGTTTCAAGGCAATGTAAATTAACTACAACATATTTGTTGGAAAAAAAATTTTATGATCACGCTGCCATCACCGACATGACAGAGTTCCAAAGAACAAAAAAAGTATGGTTTTATAATTATGTTAGTATTATCTCCTATTATTGTATGCTCGAAATATAAAAAAGTACTTTTTGCGCTTTACGGCATTGAGTCATTGATAGGTTTCTTGATTGGTGGGTTCCTCGCATTATTCTATAGCCTCGTCCTATTTAAAGAGGTATGTTGGTAGCTTAAAACGTCTCGCATCTGGCATTGCTGACCGAATTAGAGACGATTAAGCTTCTACAGACATCATGCAGCACCGTTGCTAAAGATGGGATCCGGTAGGTTTAAAGTAATTCTATTCAAGCCAGCTTTCTCATGTTAAACAACTAGTTTCCTTAATCATGTTGAAAAAAATATATTGAACAATATGCCTTCATGTAAAATAAATGATAGAAACTTCGGCTAGCTTGTCACTGGCCGTAAAGTATAAGCTAAAAACAGAAAAGAAGCACAAATTGGAAAACGATTCCAAGTGACAGGTGAACAAAAGTTCCATTCAATTATATAGTGATCGCACTGTCAATAAAGAGGGCGGTTCTTTTAAATTATTTCATAACGACTGACCCTATACAAAATGAAGTCGAAATCAAACAAGTCAATGTTACCGGCCCGTTAGTTGACGGTAATAAACTTAACACTTTACTGTAGATACTGTTGATATTTTGACATAGAAACATCAAATACTTCGTCCTGGCGCCGTAGCCTAATGGTACGCACACATGAAATCACCGAACAATCTCGAGTTCGATTTGTCGAGCGGTCAAAGCTGAGATTCGCTGGCTAGTCCTAGAATTCCCGATAGCTAGCCAATACTATTTTCAAGCAGAAGCCAGTATCATTCCGAGTCGGGAACGCACCGTTCATTTTCAATATGCTCCCCCAGATTCAAGAGAGACGCCGTGGATAATATGGACTCTAAAAAAATACCAGAAGCGAACTCGTACATTAAAACAAGGATAGCAGCTCGTAAAAAGCTTATTTCGCCGCTAATCATTGAGAAGATGCAGTATTCCCCGGCAACACGAGTGGTGTCCCAGCTCTCCTGACTGACTGATGAGGCAGAGAAGGAAAGCACCTGGGATTTTATCATCGACGGTGCTCTCCTTCAGGAAGCGGAAATAGCTTGTGACGAGCTTTCCTGCGCGCCGAGTACCTTCAAGACAGAGATAAACACGTGCCCAGCGGTTATTATGGCGCAGAAATGAACTGCCGCTCTGGGCGACACTGCCCCTCCCCGTCCAAATTGCGTGCATACGTGGAAAAAATGCAAGGTCCTCAGAAATGGTTGGGCAACGAGCACACCCGCGCTCAGTCTCAAGTGCGCGAACTAACCAGTAGGTTAGCGTGGAACCGTTGTTTATTAGAAGGGTCGAAGAACGGAGGCCACAAAAACGGTTTTCGCTTGTTGCTCTGAACGAAGCAAAGAAGAACGCTTAAGGTCATTCTCTAAATCTATGTCCGCCCACTTAACCACTACTTGTGCGCATCAATTATCATGGCATTTGAGAAGCACACAGTAAGGTACGATGGTTTTCTGTTCCAGAATACTGCACTTCTTATTGAAAAAACAGTCGATGGTGTGGTCGATTTATATCTCTGAAATCAATCAAGGGAAACTGTGCATCCCCTACTTCTATTCAGAGTATTGGGTTCTCGATTGTCGGAGAAGTGTCTTTGCCGGCACACGTATGCGAGGATTTCTTCTTGGGATTTTGCTTTCAGGAAAAATCCCTTCTTTTAAACGACAGCAGAGAGTCTCTCATGATACCACGTAGGCCAAAATGTACATTTCGCAAATTTTTGCCCAGAGGAAGATAGACGAGGTGAGATTGTGGCGAAGAACTGTCGGAGTCAATAGACCACCGAACGTAGTTCACGGTCGATTGAAGAGGCACTGAAAAGCCGCCTTGTTCTACCACGATCCGAAAACGATACAACAAAATACTATGATAAATCGAGTTTTCTTGGTTGCGAGGCAAGAAAGCAGAAAAATTGGCGGAGGCCATCCCGAAAAATGGCTCAGTTACATCACCTTTTCGTCAGGATAGGCATGAGCAGCAGTACTCGCAATGTGCTGTGTTGGTGACGCTTGGACGGCATGAACATCAGCAAGCGCTGCAAATGAAACTAAAATTTTCGACGACACAAATTAACCGAATCACGTAGAACATGAACGAACGTCTGTTGTTCTTCTCCGAGCGTGCGTTTGGAGTCACCGAACAGTATACGGTTGAGGTCGCGGAGTTGAATGTAATGCTGACTGAAGTAAAACATCCTGTCGGTGATTTGAATGCGCATTAGTTAGAACTGCTATATTGGTCAGAACAGTTCTCAAACGAAAATGACGTAGGTATCCGAAAATGGGCATTGGAGATGACAAAAAGGGCGAGCAGATGCAGAACAAGTGCATGCAATCTTGGATAGGAGCAACGTAACGCATTCGCACTGTGTTTAGCCGAATACGCCCATTCGTTCCAACCCGGATCTCATTGTCAAGGCGTTGTATCAACTTCACAGGAGTATGTGGATCTCGGTGGCGGTAGTACAATCCACAGGAGAGCGTGATGCTTGTTGCAAGCTTTTTATGAATCTTGTGCGTTCAGATATTATCGGAAAGCGAATTTCTTGATGCTAAAAATGCTTTCGCCTAGAGCAGCGATTTGAATTAGCCTTACTTATCTATATTAAGCCTGCTACAAGTATGAATCAAGATCTGTTCCAAATTTTTTTACAAACAGGATACTTTGCTTATGTTTTGTCTTACAAGAACGAGAATGACAGTGCAAGCACCTTTCACATGAAATAGATAGCTTATTGAGCCCTCTAAATTACCTCATTTCAATCTTTAACCAGCGCAATAGAGAAGCAGAACAAATTTAGTTTTTTAAATCTCCTGATTCTTTTGAACACGTTGTAGATACATGAATAGAGAAATTCAAATTGACGTTCAGACTATATTGGCATTTTGTATGAACTCAGTAGTGTGCTAAATCTTTTCCAAAGGTTTCGGCACCATAACTTGAGAATACAAAGCTGATGTATGCTCTTATGATTATATTACTTTATTGTCAAGTAAAGTCCTAATGCTTGTAGTATATGTAGCCTAGTATTCGAAACAGAAATACCGAGTTGACTGGAAATGGAATGGCTTTTGGTTAAATTTAGCTCAAGATTAAATCAATAGTGTTTACGATGCTGATGCTACTCTGGATTTGGCCGGGATTTCCCCGTACGAGCTTCGAAAAGGAAACACAACGTACACGAAACAGGCTTTTTAGCAGATAACCAAAAATTTTGATGGCATCTTGTCAAAGACTGTCGACAGAACGGATCTTGGACAACATAGAATGGATCCCAAAAATGTTAACAAGGATTATTTGAACACGCGAATGAAGAAATATGGATCTTTCTCCTAGAAACTAGAATAGCAATACTCTTGAAGGGCAACTCTATAAGTGAAATATATCATTCCTATTGAGTCAACTGATTCAAGCTTCCACAGCAACCCAGCAATTAAAACGTTGTATGCCAATTACCATTTATGGTTCCTAAATATTTAATTGCTAGCTGTGCTTCTGACAGTAAGCAATTTTTTGAGCACCTTACTCAAAGAACATTGCAACCTTCGTTTCTTAAAAATCCTTCTATTCAACTACTTTCGTCGTTGAAGTCAATTTGTGTACGTATGGTAAAAAATTATAATTCTTGTGATAGTTGTTAACTTGTATAAGAATATTTGGCTTCGAAATATTTTAATCAACAGAAGATGAATTGAGAATTACAAAGTTTGAAATGCAATAACTAGAAAAATCGAGAACAGTGCCCGCTCGGTCAAAATAACTGCAATTTTCAGAACTGGTTGAAATCAGGTTCATGTGGACTAATATCATGTCTCCCGAGGGCCACTGCTGAGAACAACAAGGATGTGACTCAGTGCAGGTTTTCAGAGCAACTTATTAACAAAAATTTTGGCTGCACAGTATTTAAATAAAAGCAAAGTAAATTGACGATGTATACGTCGATATGTTTTATCAAACTAACCTTGTTAGAATTGGTGGCAATCCACGGCATGTCGCATTGTTTGCACTATTTCATTCGCTTTTACGCGGTCAATCTGAAGAGGACACTTTTAGCTGATTTGGACTGTAGGCGAGTTGAGCCATTGAACTCTGCGAATAACTAGAAGAAGGATATTACTTAAATCGGTAGACCTGAACCAACGAATTCAATCCTGTGATCACTGCTTTCTACATTAATAACATGACGAAAGCGTGCATTCTCAGTATTTGTTTGGAACAAGGATTAAGTGAATAATGAGTTTCTCTATAACGCATTTCGAACGTCGCTAAATATTATCGAACGGCTCATATAATCACGGTTCCATTCCATGTACGAAGCATGAGGATCGTGCCAAAAGAGTGAGCTGTGTCAAAAAAGCTCTCCGGAAAAATTAGATTGACAAGAATAGAAAATCGTTCAACAGTTTGGGTCTTATTCGATTATTCTGTTTAGCCGTGATTAATGTGAGTTGTATCACCGTCAACCGGTTCGTCAAATAGAACAGTTGTGTGATGCCAATTGCCATTTTCCCATAGAACAAAATCGCTTTACTAAACAAATGCTGAATGAAATACAGATCGTCATGGGAACGTTTCTCGACACTTATTTCTCGCAATTCTCGAGTACAAAAGCAACTTCATATTCTTATTTCAAATCTTTAAGCAGGCATAACAATTTCCACTCTAAACATGCCACGACAAGCCAAGAAGATAATTGTCAGCTACACTGTGGAAGCAGTCTATGAGAAGCATTGGGCGGGCGGCAATGGACGAAAAGTTCACGGGTACTTGACCTCTTTCCGTCAAGTACAAACGAGATTGGAAAGTATTTTCACGCCAAAACATTGGGCCTGTATACGTTCATCAATTGCAAGTTTATGCATATCACCTGGGATAGCCGTCTGAAGGAAGCGCTGTCGACGACTTCAAAGCAGGGAATACTTGCTGTTTAAGGCCTTTGGGTATCGGAAGGTGCGCCAAACTACCGTTACTAAGTTTCTAGAATCTCCAAGATTCTCTATCACTCATCATGTCGAGCACAAGGCCACATTTCACAGCAAGCGAAGCCCGAACATCGCAGCTAAGACGGGTCGCATAAACGCCTAGAGCAGAATGTTCCTTGCATGAAAGAAATCGTGAGTAGCATCATTATGAGAGCTACGCAGCTTGAGGCAAACGCATGGAAGTGTTGTATTACGAATTTATTGCCCTAGCATTTCACATCGAGAACCATCGAGTTTCGGTACCCTCCCGCCGTCGAATAGGACCCTAACATTGCTTGTTTCGCTGCTAAAGTGAGAGTATTCCGACACGGATTTGAACGGCAAAATGAAGCGACAATCCACTAAATGCTTACTGTGTCCGTGAGTAGTTCATGTATTTGTCAGGCAGCCAATGTGCAGTCGTGTGCTGCTATGCTACAATCACAAGCAAGCTTCGAGTAATGCAGCTAGACATGCGGCAAGGGGTGACGAGCTCACATTCCACGAGTAGAACAGATACAGCAGCGAACCGGATGGCAAAGACCGATCGCAATGTTCATTTTAACTGAACTATGTTCACGCTACATTACTACATTTTCTATTTATTGTCATGGTGGCTTTAGAATTCTTGTGACACTCAACTTGCTGAGCTTTAGAATGTCCAAACCATTCTGATTTTGGATGCCTCTTCTACAATGGAGCTGCATCGCTTCTGATTCAGTTCAGCCGTCTCTGAAAAACGCATTCGCCCGTTTTTTTGAGAATGATGCGTGAAGGAAGAGGCGGCTATGCCGTTCAATATGTCAGTAATATCTCTGCTCTTTGATATTAAGTCTTCTATCGAAGATATTAGAAATTGCGCCTTAGAGCACTACAATTTTCTACTGAGAAAGAAGTTTCGACCATCACAAGGCGCGCACTGCTACTTGTAGGTGCCAGAACATAGAGTTTTGTGGTGAAGTGTCGACTAAATTACGGTACTCTTTACAAAAGGTACAAGGTTTGTCATGATTGGAGGATTGTTTGCCGTTATGTGAGACTAGTGCGCTGTGGTTTATGAATTCCTCTGTACAGTATTACGGCATTGCCCTGCGATGTTTCAATGAAAAACGGTCAGAAATATATGCTGATGTTTCTGAAAACCGAAACTTTTTATCTGTGAGCTGTGAGGTCGATATTTGAGTACGACACCGCCGTGTCATCAGCGGAGACACTAAATACACTCCTTGCGCTACTGCCCACACCACGTCTGGGTGAGTGGAATCAACGTGAAGAAAACGAAACGGTGCTGTATCGCTGTTGGAAGGTGAGATATTGAGTCTTTTCTCTCTTTGTCACGATTCTGAAACTGCACCTGTGCAGGCGTGGAAGGACGTAATTACAATTGATTATGCGGATCACGAATTTGGTTCTGGACAATTGAAGGTGAAGGCGGAGAATAAGTGAACTGAAGAGCGGGGAAGACCCATCAAACCCTTTTATCGACTTCCCGCTGGCGAGTCACTGGAACGCGAAAGTATGAAACCGATAGCCGTATCCGCACTATCGCGATTTGTAGAAACAGCATCATATGTTTCCGTGACTCTTGTTTTATTGAAATATCCTAAAACAACATCTGAACGCAGACGAATTCATTAACCACAACATTATTGTCTAATAGAGCAGTAAACATTCGTCCAATCATTGCCTGGCTCGTGGCCATTCTCGAAGGGTACTGTAGTCTTCAATTTCGTCTAGAAAACCTTTTGTTCCACCACTCAGAAGCAGTATTTTATAGAGTGTGGATGTCAATCTGCAGAGTGCTTTTCAGAAAAGGCTGAACTGGATCAGAAGCGACGTTGCCACATAGCCGAAGTATTGAATATTATTGAACTATACAAGTCACATTAGATTTGTTCTCTGCAAGTCTAGTGCCACGATAATTCGAACACTACATTTTACCTCTTCGAATTAAGTCATAGTATTGTGAATTTGAAAACGGAACAAACAATTCGTGGTTCTATTCTATGGGCGAAATTAAAACGAAACCCGATGGTTCTCTATGTGAATGGTTACGACAATAAATTGATTGTACAGAATCTCCATGCGCCTGTCTCATGCTGCGTATTGTTGTTGATGCAGAAGCTATCCATGTTTTCTTTCATGCCGGGAACATGCGCTCTAGGCGTTTCTGCAAATCTGCCTTAGGTGCGGCGTTAGGGCTTCGCTTGCTGCGAAAAGCAGCCTTGGGTTCAACATGACGAGTAATCGTGATTGGTGAAAATTCCGGTAGCTTCGTAATGTGGTGCGCCTTTCGATGCCCGAACGCATGAACCAACAAGTATTCGCCACTCGAAGTTGTGCCGAGCGCTTGCTTCAGACGGCTATCACTGGTGATATGCACCAACTTACGATTAATGAAAGTGTACAGGTCCAATGAATCAGAGTGAAAATACTTGTCCAACCTCGATTGTAGTTGACGGAACGAAGTCAAGTACCCGCGCATTTTTCGTCCATTACCGCCAGCCCAATAGTTTACATAGACTGTTTCCTTAGTGTAGCTGACAATGATCTTCTTGGCTTGTAGAGGCATGTTTGGGAGTGGCAAGTGTTGTGTCTGCTTAATGACTTGACTTGAACAAATAAAGTTGCTTTTATACTCGTAAATGTGAAAGACAATTGTTGTGAAACGTTGCCGCGACAAAGCGCTGTCAACATCGATGTATTTTCATTCAGCATTTGTTTAGTAAAGCACCTTTGTTCGCTGGAAAATCTTGAAATACCTGAACGCAAATGCTTCATTCGACCGTGCAGCTGACCCTCGCATAATTCATATCAATTATGGCGAAATGGAATTATCAGATACGACTTCGACTCTGTTACAATATCTGTTCAGATGAATCTATCTTTCCGAGGTTCATTCTGCACAATTCATTGTTTTTGGATCAACCAGATGCTTCATACATGAACTATAACCGTGACAATATAGGCTGTTCGGCAACATTTAGTGACGTTCAAAATGCACGGTAAAGAAACCCATTATTCACTCAATCCCTGTTTTAAAGGAAATACTGTAGATTGGCTCTTCGATCAGAACTAATGCAAGAAACAGTATTCATACGATCGAATTCTTCGATTTAGACAAACGTATTTTCATTATCAGCTTGTCCTACGGCATTCGCCTAGTAAAATAGGTCAACTGGCCCAAGGTCGATTTTTGCTAACAGTTTCCTTTTTCGGATTGACTGTACAAACGTTAGAATGTACTCCACATTGTCTCACATTCTTACCATGACTAAATCGTAACTATGCTATGATGAGAACTATTGTTTAATCAAACGACTCTTTATTTCTCCGAATTCTTCTTAAATACTATGCAGCCGGGCTTTAAGTTATAGTATTGCTTTCAAAACGTCTACCGAGTCACATACTCGTTATAATCGGCAGTGGCGTTCGGAAGCAAATAAAATGGTTTTCAGCAGAGACTGCCAAAAATATATTCTGGTATCTCATATTAGAATTATTCTGCAATTTGATTATTCTGTCCACCCGATATTGTATTCTAATTTATTCCATAACAGTTTTTCTTATGTAGAATATTGAAGCA
>JAAUYH010029000.1_pt1 | contig 14125 bp, 11 predicted proteins | sample 7278061 | NCBI WGS metagenome assembly JAAUYH01 (sample SAMN14350203, study PRJNA611818) | marine sediment metagenome | isolation source: surface marine sediment (0.6m) | place: French Polynesia: Moorea | collected 2018-08
ACTGAGTCAATTTTTTGACTCAGAGTTTCCGTCGTCTCATCCAATAGGGGAATGCGTCTATCCACCGCTTCCGACACCTGATGGTAGGTTTGCCGCGCCACGGTCTCCGCCCACTGACGCTCAGACTGCCCCCTCTCCTGGACTAGAAACTGCCCTAAGCTCGCCATAAATTCTGGAAATCCAGTCTCGCTGAGATCGGCGTTTGCGTCCTTAATGCGCCGCCGCAGAACCTCTAGAGCAGAAATCTCAAACACCCGCTGGTCATAACGATCTTCCCCATCTACCTGACAATATTCCGCCAGATTCTGCCGAAACACTTGCCGCAGTTTTGTCGCCGCCGCCTGCAGCTCATCTTCATCGTCAGGGTCCACCAAACTATTTCTGACCCGGTCCCAGCCATTGACCAAGAAGAAAAGGGCGAGCCCTCGATCTTTTAGATAGTTGTTTAAATAGCGACGTTCATCTAACGTGCAAGGTTGATTGGCGTTCAGAACAAATAAAATTGCTTGACAGTCACTGATATAGTTTAGGACTTGTTGGTTGCGGGCTTCGGTGTCATTTAAACCAGGTGTGTCTACAAATTCAACCCCTTGCTTTAGCAAGGGCAAGGTCGATTCCACGACGGCGTGACTCACATCGGGAAACGCCAATTCCTGTTGTTCGTCTAGTTTTTTCGCTTCGTCTGGATCAATGGTGTAATTCTCTTTAAAGGTCTGAAAATCAATCGTTTCGGGTGGCTTATCCCCCTTAAAGTGAATGGTGACTTGCTGACTGTCGCCGTACCGCAAAATCGTCAGAATGGCGGTGCAGGGATTCACATCGCTGGGGAGTAATCGGTCCCCCAACAAGGCGTTCAAAAAGGTGGACTTACCCCGCTTCATGTCTCCCAACACCAGCAGCCTAAAAGTTCCTTGACTGAGGGCTGCTTCTACCTGCTTGATTTGTTTAATCTGTTGCGATAGCCCTAATTGGCCGGACGTTTCTGGGCTGACGGTTTCTGCTTGAGTCAGCGTCTTGACAAGATTGCCGAACACTTGAGAGACGCGATCGCGAGCTTGAGCCGACTGCTCCAGATTCTCGAGAAGACCCATTGTATCCATTGCGGCTTCCATAGAAATTGTCCTCAAATAAGCTGGACCTCATGGTGATCAAGTTCAGTTTGAACAGGGGCGTCTGGCGATACAAAAGGTTGAGTTTGAATCGACTAGAGAGGCTTAGGGGCTTAATTCTCGCAGCTAGAGCTTTGGTCAACTGAATTCTAACTTCCCGATTCAGGGGAATTCTTGGATTATGAAGTTATGTTGCTCTTGCCGCCTGAGTAATCCTAAATAAGAAAGCCTGACTGCTGCACTTAGAGTAGAGCGGTTATTTTTCAGCTCTACCAGCGTCTACTCTACATTTTTCATTGATGTCAGACGCTCTGGTCTGAGCCAGTTAAAGATTTGTCCATCAGGTGAGATCGCGCAGTGACCCGAAGCGTGCGATCTCACTCCTCAAAAATCCCAGTTTGCTTGAGCCTGTCTATCCCAAACGAACCCGGAACCTGTGGCGGGGTTGCTTGAGCCCCAGAATTGGATCGAGGTGTCATTCCCCATTAAAGGCTTTCACTGATACAGGGCATAGGAACAGCACTTATTTTGGCCTCTGTTCTAGCTGTTTCATCAGTACCTAAGCGTCTAAATCAGTGACAGTAGAAAAGCACATGTATAGAGCAGAATATAAATTCAATTCAAGCTATCGACATTCGGTAAATATCACTGATATAGGGTTGAATTGCTCCGATGACGGGTTGCTTCCCCATAGACACGCTTCCTGCTTAATTGAGTCTATGGGGAAAGGGGCATGGTCTGACATCATGCCTTGTTGGGTTCACTATCTTCTCTACCGGACCCCTCGATTGAGCCAAATATCAATCGCCGCTTTTTCGGCCATCATCTGAATGGGTAGGGCAACAAAAACACCAGGAATTTCAGGAAACACAGACGCATCAACGACCCTGAGGTTATTAACGCCTCGTACCCGAAACTGGCCATCTAGAACCGCCAGGGGATCGTCTGCTTTACCAATCTTACAAGTGCAACTAACGTGATGCCCCCAGGCATGATTTCTGACAAAGTCCCTGATCTGCTCAGGGGTTTGGGCGTCTGCACTTTCAAAGACTTCCTTGGGTTCCAGTCGACTGAAAGGTTCTGTTTTCATGATTTGACGAATCATCTGCACCCCATGAACAACAGCATCAAGATCCTGGTTTGCTGTCATAGGGCCCCCTTCTTCAAAATGGGCAAAGTTAACATTCAGTTTACTAAAGGGATTGTTATCTACAAGCTGCACCCGACCGTTGTCATTTTTGGTGTGCGCCTTAAGCACTAACCAACTCAAATACATATGGCCTGGTTTGGTTGGACGGTAGCTAGCAGGAATGTCTTGTTCCTCACTGTCCTTGGTATAGCCAGGGTAATAGCCACGGAACAACGACGGCGCAGCAAACAAACAGAGATCAGGAGATTTCTTGCTAGCTCCCGGCGGGAAATGAGCAAAGTCGGAACGCTCCATCATCCCAATAACTAACAAGTTCGAGCTGTAGGGGCTGAGGGTGGGATCATCGGAAGTTAGCAGTTTCAGACAGGGGTCGTTTGGACCCAGTTCACAGTCGAGTTCAAACCCCTCTTTCATCTCATAGACAATGGCGACCTCATAGCGATCCTGGAGGTTTCGGCCTACACCAGGGACATCTAAACGCACTCGTATCCCTTTAGATTGGAGGTGCTCCTTGGGACCAATCCCCGATAGCATTAGCATTTGAGGTGTGTTGTAAGCTCCTCCACAGAGAATGACCTCTTTTTGGGCAGTGAGCGTAAAGGGTTGTCCTGGTTGGATTCGCTCACCCAAAGCCGCATCGTACAAGAAAACGCCGCTCTGCTCAGAATCCTGCGGCTGCACACAGTTAACGCCAGTGACGGTTGGCCGACCTCTAGATTTGCCAGAAAAATGCAGATCTGTGACAAAGGTATTTTGCAGAACCGTCAGGGATCCCTTCAGCTTTCCTTGCCGAGAATCACTTTCCGTGTTCCGGATGTAATTTAATATCCCACCCCGTCTACCCCCCTCGTTGACACTCAGTGGAGGCACAAATAGCCCGATGGGATCTGATTGAAAGGCTCGAGTATTACAGTCTAAATTAAAGGCGTCGGCATTCGGAGAGGTAAACCCTGCCCAAATTGCTTCAAAATAGTCTTGGCCACTCTTGACCTGATCTTTGATTGAAGTTGGGATACGCCCAGTAGTGTAAGCATATTCACACAGAGATTTCCAAAGCTCAATTACCTGGGGCAATTGCTGTTGAAGCATCTCAAGATTGAGACGGTGTGTAGGCAACCAACCGTCTTTACCATGGCCAATCCGCCTCAGGGTGACGGCATCCACATTCTCACCAAAGAACAGGCATCGTTCAATTTTCTTTACATACAAACGGCGCATAAACTCCGGATTCCAGTTTCGGTCACCGGTGAGTTTCATAAGGAAACGCCAGTCCTCATCATGGGGGTACATCTGAATCAAGGCGTTATGTACGGTGCTGCCCCCAATCGCTGAGGCTCGCGGGTAGAAAATCCCCTGATAGTTTCCATGGGAATCCAAAGCCTTAAAATCTTTTTCCCGTTGTAGTGGATCAGCATAATGATCCACCTTGAACGCCCAGCTAATTCTGGGGTCTTCTGTCGCTTGAACGCTAAACAATGGGAGTTCGACCAGATAATTTTTGGTCGTATATTGACCAGCCTCAATGAGCAGCACATTGGCTCCCAGAATTGCTAGGCGACAGGCTAAAGGCCCACCCCCTGCACCGGAGCCGACCACGATGTAGTCAAAGTCTTTTTCTTCGGCATCGCTACGGATTAGTTGAGCATTGGCGTTTGAGTTAGGCGATTTATACTTGGAGACTGCCAGACTTGAGGCTACGAAGACCGTCGCGCGAATAAATTTTCTGCGGTTAAATGAATTTCTCATGTCAAAAACTTAATAAAGTATAAAAATTCGAGATGAGCCTTCGAAGCTGGCGCTGAACGCCTCAATAAATTCGCCTTTAAAACACTCGGTTTTAAAACACTCGGTAAATCGAAAACAGCCCAAGAGAGTGTAAGGCCAAGCAGAAAGGGATTTCAGATCAAGCCATGAAGCGTGAATTATCAGAACAATTGTTATCTCCCCTTCCAGGTTTGAAGCCCCCCCTAGAAGTAGCTATCAATTGTTTGTTAAACCATTTATCTGTTGAAATTCTGTTGAAATGGAGGGGAATTACCCCCAAGCAGATCTCTATGAAATTACAGGATAGTTTAGAAATTGGCGTCTAGGGACCGAGGCAGGGGATAACTTTACCCAAAGCAATACATACGATGGTGGGCATTGTATCTTTTGCATGAGTTTTGGGTAGTCGTACTTTGGGTGTTGCCCCCAAAAGCTTGATTTACATCGCTTTTAGCCATCCCGAGTGAGATCGCGCGCGCGCCTCATATATCAATTCATACTGAGGGGAAGCAATACAAACTTTTACAGTCATGAGAATTGATAGTTGAAGCTTTGCCCAATCTAGCTTCCGAGCTTGCCAGCAAGTTGTAGCGCCCAACTATAAATGCAAAATTTTTCCTAAGAAAGAATTCAGCCGTCAGAAGCCAGAATCTACTTCATGACTGACTTCTGACTCCTGTCTTCTGTCTTCTCTCCCCCTGAACTTTTCCAGCCCGTATTACACCCCAATATTTTCCTAGAAGTTTTTCCGGGTGGATATACGGAGAGGTCGTAGTCCTTAGATATCTAAAAACCTGGCTTAGCCCCTCTGCCCCTTTTACTGGGCCAGTTTAAGCCATTGGCATCTCCTCCTCCGGACAGTCGACCTATGCGCCCTCGAAAAGGTCTGATCGAAAAATTTTCGACATTTGTACAATTCGACGCTGACCAATTTCAAACCTGGGTCATCGACCCTAAATTGCGTCGAAGTATGCAGAGCTGTATTGCTCAGTCACAACACACTGAACAGTCAGAAACCTTTTGGGTTCTCTACTGGTATAAGCTTTGGCAAGCAAATCCTAAGAGTTTAGCGCGGAACCATTTAGCAGCCTATGTTCAGGAGGTTTGCTTTTGGAACGCTCAAAGAACAACGGGAAGCTTTACCATGACCCAATATAACCTAGCCGACTGTTTTCAGATGGCGATCGCCCGTCTGGATCGGATTTTAAAAGGCTTCAACCCAGACCAAGGATACAGCTTTAAAAACTACGCCAGCGCCGCATTTGGCAGCTTAATCCGAGAAAGCTTACGGCAACAGCACGAAATTGGCATCTGCACCGACTGGGCCTTGCTGCGGAAATCCAGTCAGAAACGACTGGTGGAGGCGCTGCAAAAGATCGGCCTGTCGAGAGACGCCATCCATAGCTACGTGCTTGCTTGGCAGTGCTTTATCATTCTTTACACCCCTCAACAACCCACCAAAACCCGCAAACTTCCTAAACCTGATCAGAAAACCTGGGAAGCGATCGCCCAACTCTACAATCGCCAACGTCAAACTCAGCTGATTGTCTACACCCCGCCTGTCAGTCCAGAAACCCTGGAAAAGTGGCTTGCCATCTGCGCTCGAGCGGTTCGCTCCTATCTTTACCCAATTATTGTTTCCATCAATACCGCCAAAGGAGGCAAGGAAACAGGCGACTTTTTAGACCACCTGTCCAGTCCGATCCATACCTCCCTCCTCAGCCAGATGATCGAAGCCGAGGAAGCACAAACCCGCAGAACCCAGCAAGCCCAACTCAGCGCCGCCTTAATCGCCACGCTGGATCAACTCAAACCCGAGTCTCAAGAAATTTTGCGGCTTTACTACCAACAAAAACTCACCCAGCAAAAAATCGCAGCCTACTTGAATCTCAAACAATGCACCGTCTCGAGACGTTTAAGAAAAGCTCGGGAAACATTGCTGAGAACCCTCGCCATCTGGAGCCAAACCACGTTGAATATCTCCCTCACCGCCGAGGCGCTGAACTACACAAGTATGACCCTGGGAGAATGGCTGGAAATTTACTATAGCCAAACACCTCAGCCGACCTTAGAAGAAAAAATGCTGGTGGAAAACTCACCCCAATAGACTAAATGGCAGACTAATTAGCTGCCTTCAACTCTTCCTGCAACATTTCTTCGTAAATTCTAGGCAGGGCGGCGCTCATGCTATTGGTCTCAATCCCATATCCCAAGCTGGTCCAGGTACCGGACAACATCTTCAACACCTCGTTAATACGTCCCTGTTTCAATAACTCAGACACACTAACGCCCCAAGCATTGGAATCCATCAGCCAATAATACACAACCTGATCTTGATATTCAGGCTCAAAACTGTAGGAATCCCAAAACTCAAACCATGATGGAGGCTGCGGGTGATACCTTTTGGCTTTATCTATCCAGGTAGTGGTTAAAAACTGATAGCGTCCAGCAGCTGTGGTGCAATCCCCTCGATTCGGCCCCGACACAATCTCAACGCAATAGTCCGGATGCCGACTCAAGTCTTGGACATATTCCCCGCCATACAGGATGTGGTAAGGATAGGCGTCATTGGACTCAGAGGCGGAAATGGTCCGCATCAGGGCGCGCACATAGGGATCGCCCCCTTTCATGGATAACAAAACTGGGGAGTTGCCCCCCCAGTTCGGAGAAAACCCATTGGAGAATCGATAGAGCGGTGAAGATTGATTGATGATCCAGGCCACCCCTAGCAACATAAAGGCCGTAATCAAAAGGGGGCCGTGATCCTCTTTTTGGATGGAGGATTTTGAAGGTTGTCCGGTGGGAAATTTGCGATCGCGGGGAGGTAAAAGACTCACAGGCGCAACTAAATATTTGGATTTGGACTGAATCCGCCTAGAGGCCATCGACGATTAAGTCCTAGGAGACCCTAAAAACCAAAGACTATCCAAATAAGTAGCAAGTTCCTGTAATCATAACTTAAGAAATTCAATCCGCCGTTAAGTGTTCCCTCCGATCTGCTAAACAAAGTTTTTATTTTCCGCCAGATTGCTAGAGGAAAATATAAGAGACAAGGAAACAGGATTGAGTAACTTGACCGGCTTTTGTCTCCTGTCTCCTGTCTCCTGCATTCCTTCTACGAAGGCTTCCCAGCTTAAATTTACACGCCTTATTTATCTAACCGACATCGCCCTGCCCCCTTCTCCTCAAGCCGCTTTTGGCGCTCGTCGACAATCGTCGCCAAATTCGGGCGCCCCGTCAGAGCAAGGCGATAATCCGCCCAAATGTCGTAAATTTTGTTCACCAGAGGCCGAATAATCGGCCAATTGGTGGCCGCATAGATCCAGCCAATACCGAGCACCGAATAGGTGCGGCGAAAGACCTCAACATTTTTAATCACCGTCCCGTCGGGCAGAACCGCGTGAATTCGCCCCATCGCCGTTTCAAAGTCAACATTGCCGTGAGCTTCAGCAGCATACTGTTCATCCGCAATGTCCACAAAAGACACTAACCCTCTTCCGGCGTCTTGCTTGCGCAGGAAATCCACCTCTCGCAAACACAACGGACAGGCGCCGTCATAAAGCAGCTCTATTTTCCAAGTGGGCGATGAGGGGCGAGTTCCCCCTTCAGCTGCTGCAGATTCGGAAAGCGGAGTTGTTGATGGAGTCATGAAGAGTTTCTTATTAATAGGAGGTGGAGGGTAAACGGTAGGCGGTAGACAGGGAGGGAATAGGAGCGACATTTAAAGCAAAAGATGGTGTATGTCCCCCTACCTAACGCCTACTGCCTACCGCCTACCCAAATACCAATACCAAATTTGCAATTAGGATGCTGAATTGCACAATACCTCATCCTCCTAATATTTTAAGAAAAATTAAGAGAACTATCTATATGAGAGGCAAGTGATACTACTGGGTAATCTACTGACCTTATTTGAGAGATAAGGAGAATTTTTTGTGACGCCATCTCTCACCCCCGCCAAGATTCTAGTCGTGCTTAACGGTAAGGGGGGAGTGGGTAAAACGACAACAGCCATTAACTTGGCAGCGGTTTTTTCCGAAAACATGCCCGTTTTACTGGTGGATGCTGATCCTCAAAAATCAGCGACTTGGTGGATCGAACTCAATCCAGATGGAATGAAATTCGATTCCGCCCAAGAAACCGATCCTCAGTTGCTTGGAAGCCTGCGAGGCGTTCAAGATTACGGTTTGATTGTCGTCGACACCCCCCCCGCCCTTAAATCGAGCGCCTTAACAGCCGTGGTTTCTATCGCCGACTATCTGATATTACCCACGCCCCCAGCGCCGATGGATTTAGCCGCCTTAATTGAGACGGTCAAAGACGCAGTCATGTCCCATCAAATCACCTACCGGGTTTTACTGACGAAAGTAGATTCCCGCAGTTTGAAGGAAGCCTTAGAAGCTCAAACCACCCTGATGGATCTGAATATTCCGGCTTGTCAGTCTTTTGTGAGGGCTTACAAGGCTCATGAAAGAGCGGTTCTAGAAGGCGTCCCCATCACTCAATGGAAGGGCGGAAACGCCCAAGAAGCTCGATTGGACTATTATCAGGTAGCGGATGAGATACTCCAAGATTGGAGGCGATAATGACTAAAAAACGATTGTCAGACTTATTACGCCATGAGGTTGAAAAATCCGCTGAGGAAACAGGTGCGGATGCTAAAGCAACCGGCCAAGAAGCCCCCTCTGTAGAGATATCAAAAGATCTATCCATAGATGAGGTCACTGGGGATGTTTGGGTAGATCAAGACGACAATGCCTCATCCTCGATAGAACCTCAAAATCAAACCGCTATTGGCCACATCAAAACAGAGCTGCAGTCAAAAATCAGTGACTTAGAAACTGAACTATCAACAGCGCGTCAACAAGAGACCGCATCACAACAAGAAATCGTCAATCTCAAAATAGACCTACAGCAGAAAACAGACCAGTCTGAACAACTCACCGCTGAACTGGAACGGTTGAAAGGACAGATTGAACAACACGCCAATTTGAAAGCTGAGTTGGAAACCGCGCGTCAGCAGGAAACCGCGCTTCAAGAACAGATCGAGCAGCTAAAAGCCGATTTGAAGCAAGAAACCGATCAGTCTGATCAGCTCATTGCCGAACTCGATGAGGTCAAACAAGACGTCAAAAAAATTGATGCACTAAACGCTGAGTTGGAAACGGCGCATCGGCAAGAAGTTGCCTGGCGGCAAAAGATAGAACAGCTTACAGCAGACCTCCAACAACAAATCGACAACTCGGATCAACTCAGCGTCACCCTAGATCAGGTCAACAAACAGGTTGCGCAAAAAGACGCGCTGATAGAACAGGTAAACACTGAACTGGCAGAGGCCAAAAAGGTAATCTTGCAATTATCCGCCGCCAATGCAGAGCCGGTGACAAAGACAAAAATGACGCCGAGCCGCAGTCAACCGCCTAAGACACCGATTTCGGTTAAACCGCAGCAGAAACCAATTTCAGCTAAACCCCAGCGACCGTATCTAAAGCGGCTGCCTGACTATTGCATTCAGTCCGAATCCAATTCAACCATGCTTTCTGATGATGATATTGGGTGGGTGGATTAAGGGATAGGCGTCAAAATAAAGTCCCCGTAAAAGGCAGTGGATGGGTGGATGGGTGGATGGGTGGATGGGTGGATGGGTGGATGGGTGGATGGGTGGATAGGTAGATGGGATGTTATTGATCTGCAGATCCCTAATTGTTGTAAGAGACTGATTGTTTTGGCGGACTGATTGTTTTAGCCTAATTGTTTCAGAGTGGGCTATTAATCAACTAATTAATGTGCTGAAAAAATTTTCCCGTCAGCAAGCCGTCCTCGCGCTTATCCTCTTGGTTCCAGCGCCCAGCATTGGGGTGATGATGTCGGTGTTTATCGCTCCTGGGGGAATCGGTCAAACTGTTTTTACCGCCATCAAAATTTGGTTAATCGCATTCCCAATCATATGGACGTGGCGGGTGGAGCGGGGGCAGATTATCCCATTCAGTTGGTTTAGGCGACAGGGGATTCAAGCGGGTGTCCTCCTGGGCCTACTGATGTTTGGGGTTATCGTCGGGGCGTATTGGCTTTTGGGTCAGAGCTGGATTGAGGCGGAGGCAACCCGAGCAAAAGCCCAAGAAGTTGGCATTACTGGCCCTTGGATTTTCTTGGCGGGGGCTGCCTATTGGACTTTTATCAATGCATTGATTGAGGAATATATCTGGCGCGGGTTTGTGTACCGCCACTGCGAAAGCCTGATATCCGGTATTGGGGCGGTGTCGCTCTCAGCGCTATTTTTTACGATTCACCACACCATTGCGCTGACGGGTTATTTCCAGGACTGGCGGGTGATCATCCTAGGTTCGCTGGGGGTATTCAGCGCTGGAGCCATTTGGTCGGGCTGCTGCTTAAAGTATCGTTCGCTGTGGCCCAGTTATTTGAGTCATATGCTGGCGGATGGCGCGATCGCACTCGTCGGCTGGCATATGTTATTTGGATGAATCTAGAAACTCGGCGGATCTGCAGCCGTCCAGATAGCTATAAACTCCAGTTTAGGTAAATCCAAATAATGATTTTGCGTTTACTCCTTCCCATCACTGCAGTCGCGCTGATACTTCCCATAAGCGCCCATTCAGCCAAAAGCGAATCTGCCGCCGCCTTACCAAACGCTCCTCAACCAACCCCAGATTTATTTGCTCAACGCCCCACAGAGCTCCCTTCATCCGATAGAGACCACGCCGAAGAAAGGAGTCACTCCCGCTGGATGCAATGGCTGCAATCGCTCGACTTGAGCGATGAGCAAATGCAGCAAATTCGAGCCATCTACCAGCAGTCAAGAGGAGAAACCAGCAGCCTGCGTCAACAAATCCACGAAAAAAGAGAACGCATGTATTCGCTATTAACCAGCGAAGCTGACTCAGAACAGATTATAGAAATTCACCAGCAAGTCCAAACCCTTCAACAAGAGCTGGAAAATCAGCGCTTTACGGCTCTACTAGAAGTTCGCAATGTGTTGACGCCAGAGCAAAGAGTCCAAGTAGCGGAAACGCTCCAGCAATATCGCGAACAGCGCAGATCCCATAGACGCCGGTAACCCTTGAGGACAGACAATTCCATAGAGTTTGAGTAAAAATAGGCCCATTAGAAGGCAGTGGATGGGTGAATGGGTAGATGGGATGCAATTTATTTGCAGAATTACAGCTAGAGGGAAATTCCTTAATATCCCCCACTAGGGAAATTAGCCAGGAAAACATAGCATTCGAAGGTTAATCCCAAACCACTCTGCGGATATTCTTCGAATGCTACTTCCCTTCATCAGCGCATCATTGCATCCGTGCATCAATTATCGGCATTCGATTAGCAAAAGCTTAAATCTTAGCCAAAGCAGGCTCAGCCTTAACCGCTTGAAGCAGACTCGCCTCAGCCTCAGTGCAATACACTTCAGCCGAATTATTTGGGCTTTCAATCAGCTTTACCTTGTGCAAAGTCGCCCCAATTTCCTTAATGGGATTGCGCAGCAGGTCTCGAATATGGACAGCAATATTTTCCGCCGTTGGAACCACCTCCGCAAAATAGGAAATATCTTTATTCAAAAAAGTGTGATCAAAGGGTTCAACCACCTGATCTTGCACCGCTTTTTGGAAAGCCCCTAAATCAGCAATCATCCCCGTTCGCGGATCAATTTCCCCTTTGATGGTCACTTCCAGATGATAGTTATGACCATGGCCATGGGGACGGGCGCACTTGCCATAGATTTCACAATTTTCTTCGTAGCTTAGTTTTGGATGCGCCAGTCGATGGGCGGCGCTGAAGTGGGTGCTAATGGTGAGATACGCTTCCATATCATTTCCTTGGTAGTCAGCCCAGAGCTGGGGATGTTCAAACAGTTGAATATTCGTGATCGGTAAGAAGGGGGCCAAACGCCGCCAGAGGACGCGGGCGATATTTTCGGTGGTCGGTAAGGTCTGCCGAAATTCTTCCCAGACATCATTCAGATGGGAAAAATCCAGCTGACCGATCACTTCTCGCTTAATCACCGACTTTACATCCGAGAGGTTGAGCACCATGCCGTACTCATCTAGCTCGCCCTCCATCGTTACATATAGGACATAGTTGTGACCGTGACCCGGAGCGCGGGCGCAAAGCCCGAACTGCTTAGCATTCTCCGCGTCAGTCAGTTCTGGAAGCCAATAGCGATGACTCGCCGAAAACTGGGCTCGACGATTGATGATGCACTTCATACAAACACCAGGGATACTTAGAAGATTCGTTAAGTTAAATTAACTTTCCGCTTTTCCAGCATAACTGAAATCCCTCAGGTTAATCTCGCGACCCCTGACGACTAAGGGATATATGTGGCTGAAGCGCCATGAAGAATTAATTTTTCATGAATTGCTGACACAACTCCAAAATGGTAAAATACACTACAGAAATACAGAAATTTATTCAATTTTTTTGGCTCCCAAAATTTGGTCTATGAATTGAGGGAGCCTAGCAGAAACTGGCTCAAGACTCTTCGCTTAAGCAAGCGAACAGTTTTTGCTAAGTCAATGAATGGAATTGATTGTAGGAGACTGAGAGTAAATGAAACTCTGTTATCGCGGTGTTGAATATGATTACAATCCTCCCATGCTAGAAGTGAGCGAAAGCGAACTCATGGGTACATATCGGGGATGCCCTACCCAGTTTTCCTATGTTCGCCATCTTCCTATCCCTCAGCCTGTCGCAGAATTGACCTATCGAGGACATACTTACCGGACCACCTCTAGAGGGCGAATTGAGCAAATTACTCAAAAACCAGAATCCATATTTCAGAAATTAAAAGCTTTAGCAAGGCCCGCAAATCCTATGGCGAAGGCTCGTCGTACACTTTTGCAAGAAGCCGCTAAAATTCATCAACAAAATATTCATCAGAATTTGCTACATCGCCTTCAAGTTGCTAGAGAGCAGGGTAATGAGAGACTGGTCCATCTACTTGAAGATGAAATGCACCAATTAGCTTGATAAAGGGTCCGATATTAACCTAGGGGCCTCAGCAAGCAATATTAAGTCAAAGCGTTAAGCATTAGGGGGAGTATTGGGGACGATTCATACCGTCCCCACTTTTTTATGTCTCCATTTTTTAGGCAGATATCCTTAGGAATCCTGGAACAGGGGGGTACTGAGATATCTTTCGCCAAAACTAGGCTGAATAATGACAATCAGTTTGTCCTGGTTATCGGGTCGACGAGCAACTTGGATTGCGGCGCAAAGGGCCGCTCCACTTGAAATACCCGACAGCAAACCTTCTTCTCGAGCTAAACGACGACCATAGGCGATCGCATCATCGTCGTTCACAGTGATCACCTCATCAATCAAGCTCGTATCTAAGACCTCTGGCACAAAACCGGCCCCAATACCCTGAATCTTATGGGGTCCAGGCTGTCCGCCTGAGAGCACGGGACTGTTAGCCGGTTCAACTGCGATCGCTTGGAACCCGGGTTTCCGTTTTTTCAGCACATCCGCCACCCCCGTGATGGTGCCGCCCGTCCCCACCCCAGCAATCAGAATATCAACCCCACCCTCCGTATCTTCCCAAATCTCTTCTGCAGTGGTGCGCCGATGGATTTCTGGGTTGGCGGGATTACGAAATTGCTGCAACATATAGGCGTCTGGCAAGGTATCCACAATCTCCTGAGCCCTTTGAATGCAACCGCCCATTCCCTCAATACCAGGCGTCAATTCTAACTCAGCGCCATAGGCCCGCAACATCGCCCGACGCTCAGAACTCATCGTTTCTGGCATGGTGAGAATGAGGCGATACCCCTTTGCCGCCGCCGCCATCGCCAGCGCAATCCCCGTATTCCCAGAAGTCGGCTCTACTAATGTTGTTTTTTCTGGTGAAATCAAACCCGCCTTTTCAGCGACCTTGATCATATTGGAGCCAATGCGGTCCTTAACCGACGCAGAGGGATTCATACCCTCCAACTTCAGCACTATTCGGGCGACACACCCCTTCGATTGAGGAATTCGATTCAGCTGCACTAAAGGGGTGCGACCAATCAATTCCGTAACGTCATGAGCAATCCGCATGATGTTGGCCTAAATGTAATACATGATATCCATTTGATGTTTCGCGTCC
>JAAUYH010115477.1_pt1 | contig 14125 bp, 6 predicted proteins | sample 7278061 | NCBI WGS metagenome assembly JAAUYH01 (sample SAMN14350203, study PRJNA611818) | marine sediment metagenome | isolation source: surface marine sediment (0.6m) | place: French Polynesia: Moorea | collected 2018-08
GTTAGCTGAACCCGATGTCATGCCTGTGGAGAAGCAAGAGCCGACTCTCTTTGATGAAGCAGGAACTAATAATCAAGCAATGTCCAACATTGTCTAATTTTTAGAAAGCGGCTTTCTCGTATTCCTTATCCGGAGTTTAACTGACATGGTTACATCCCTAAATCCATCACTAAGTAGACCACGTGTAGGACTGATTGTTAATACGCTGGGGGAAAAAGATGGTATGTCAATATCTTCGATGCGGCATCTGCGTTTGCTCTCAGAAGATATTGTGGTTGTGCCAATAGCACTGGAAGAATCGGAACAAGAAAGTGAATGGCACGGCAAAGTGGAGAAGAAGGAGCGCTTCGGTAATCCAGCATATCGCATTTTAGCTGCCGACTTCCGTGTAGATCGCATTTTATCCAATACCGATATTCGTCAGCGGACATATGCAGACCACATCGTTCGGATTGCTAAGAGAGAACATCTTGATGCAATACATGTCTACGGTGCCTTTGAAATTCGTCCTCTCGTTAGTGCGTTTGCGGCCGTTCGGTGTAACTTGCCTCTGATTATTTCGTTTCGCGGTTCAGATCTGGAGATTAGATCCTTCGGTAAAAACCTCCCTCATACACAAGCTGCCTTACAAGCTGCCAAAGTTTGTGTTTGTGTCAATACGGCGGCTCAACAGCTTGTGAAACAGTTGTTTGCTCCAACATGTCCAATCCTTGTCATACACAACCACGTAAACCCGACGGATTTTCAGTTGGAAGTACCTCTAAATCTATCTGTTCACCCCCCAATCATCGGATGTGTCGGGGAGTTTCGTCGGGTTATGGGCCTTGATTTTCTGCTTCAGGCCTTCGATCAGTTGGCTACAAAGCGTGAAGTCTCTCTTTTGCTGGTAGGACCAATTCGCCCAATAGAAGCGGTTTACTACAATCCTTTGATTGATAGTCTCAAGAACAGCCTGCGTTTATTCCGCACAGGTCCCGTGGAACATGCCCACGTACTTGAGTACATGAAGACTTGCGACATACTCGTATTCCCTTCTATTTCGGATGGTTCCCCCAATAAGGTATTGGAAGGAATGCTGGCCAAGCGTGCAATAATAGCCGCTAACGTAGGTGGCATTCCCGAATTGATCAGAGATGGTATTGATGGCATCTTAGTGGACCCTCGGGAGCAAAAACAACTGCTCTCGACCATTGAGTTGTTGCTGGATGACCCCTCACAACGTCGCTGCTACGGGGAGAGTGCTTACGCTCGCGCAATTTCCCAATTTTCTCCTTCCTGCGAGCGAGAGGCTTGGTTAAAATGTTATCGGGAGGCTGGCTTATGTTTATAGTTTACTATCACAACGTTCTGGATACATCTCTGGATAAGTTTGACAAAAGGTGCTCGCGTATTAATGTCGAGAGTTTTGCTCAGCAAATGCAGTATTTCGCGACTCACTTCAATCCCATTTCACTCGAGACCATGCTCTCACAGTTGAGTGTTGGCAACCCTGATAAAAAAGGTGTCGTCATTACTTTCGACGATGCATATTATGGGGTTTTCGCCCACGCCGCTCCAGTGCTCAAAAGATTCAATATTCCTGCGACAGTATTTGTCGTAACCAACCATGTCCGATCTGGGGACTCTGCCCCCTTACTACACTTTGATGAGATCGAAGTCGCTTTTCGCCTAACGAAGCTAAAGGCCATCAACCTTGATTTCTTAAATGGGGAGGTGGTGCCCATCGACTCTAAAAAGGTCAGAGTAGCGTGCATGAAGTCTGTCAAGCGAAAGTTAAAGCTTCTTCCAGAACATCAACGAGAGTCGTGCCATCGTATTCTGCTAAACCGACTGAAAATTTCTCAAGAAGAAGCCCTGGCTTATGGTCAAACTCAGGAGAAGTTTCAAACCATGTCCTGGGACGAAATTCGCTCTCTGATGGATGGCGAGTGGACGATCGGCGCTCATACCCGCTCCCATAGAACACTGAGCCAACTCAGTGATGCAGATCTTGAAAGGGAAATACACGGATCCCTTGAAGATCTTCAACGGGAACTTGGCTTGACGGAAATTCCCTTTGCTTACCCTTATGGTGAAAAAGAGCATATTGGGCTAAAAGCACCAGAGCTTGTTCAGCAAGCCGGTTACAGTTGTGGATTGACAACTCAACCGGGCAGAAATAGCTTAAGTGTTGATAACTTCTTGTTGCATCGGATGACGTACACAGAATTAGGTCTTGCACACGACTTGGCGAAAAACTAGTTAGGGAAAGCTTTAAATAGACTTCTATCAGACATTACTAATCAAATTAAGTGCAATTTTCCTGCTTCGGAATACTACCAAATAAGCTGCAGGAACAAAATAAAGTGCTAACAAAGTGGCTCCCATGACTCCGCCTGCAATCGCAATTACTAAAGGAGGCCAAAATTCACCCCCACCTAATAATAAAGGAACAAAGCCAATAGCAGTAGTTAAAGTAGTAGCAATAACGTGGCGGGTAGAGTGCAATACTACGTCGCCAACGGCTTGTTTATTAGCTGTTTTAGCCAAAGGATGTTTTTGAATAGCAGCTATGACTACGATCGAATCATTAATCGCTACCCCAATTAATCCCACCGTACCGATGATTGGATTGAAACCAAAAGGATAGTTAAATAACCAAACGGCAAATAAGCCCAATCCAAAAGAAGCGATCGCTACTATACCGACAACGGTAGCTAAACCGAAAGAACCCAAAGATAATACTAAAGTCGCTACCATCAAAACGATTAACACTCCCACAGTCGAAACCAAACCGGCGAGCGCATTATTTTTCTCTTCTGCTTCTCCACCAAACTCATAGCTATAGCCATTCGGGAGTTTAAATTCACCATTAGTCAATCGATGTTTAAAATTGGTTAAAACTTGATCAGTTAAAGTTCCAGGGGTTAAGAAACCCTGAATCGTATTGACTCTTTGTCCATTGTAGCGAGTAATTTTAGCTAGTTCTGGTTTAAGAGCTACTTTACCTAAAGACGATAAAGGAATAGGTTCTATATTGTTACCTGTTAACCTATTTCCACTAGGTAATAAATTGAGAGAGGCTAGATTATTTAGCTGGGCACGGTCTGCTACTGATAATCTAACTCTGACGGGTAATTCTTCCGTAGATTCTAAAATCGTTCCTCCCAAAATCCCTTCCAGGCTAGAATCTAACTGTTTAGCGATCGCATTACGGTCTAAATCAGCTAAACGAACTTCTTCTTCATCTACTTGAAATTCTAATTGAGGTCTAACCTCATCCAAACTAGCACGAGTATGAGTAATTTGACTTAACCCGACTAATAAACTTCTTCCCTGTTCTCCTAGTTGATGCAATACATCTAAGTCCGAGCCATAGATTCGCATCTCTATTGGTGCATCAAAAGGAGGTCCTTGTTCTAGCTGCCGAACTAAAATACGAGCAGTAGGAAAAGTTTTATCTAATTCAGTTTGTAGCTGTTTTGCTAGTGAACTAGATACCAAAGAATCAAGTTGCACTATGGCTTGAGCATAATTTGCCTCTCGTTCTCTGATTCCTGCCACGTTGTAATAAAATCGAGGAGCACTTCTACCAATAAACCAGTGAACATCAGTTATATTTTCATATGATAACAAACGATCACGTATCTGTTGAGTAAGAGCTTGAGTTTGAGTGATGGAAGTGGCAGAAGGCAGCTCAAGCTGAATTTGTAATTGATCACGATCTGCTGCTGGGAAAAACTGTTGTGGTAAACTACCAGCCTGGATCAAGCCAACTATTGGTAATAATAAAGCTAAGCAAATGCTTAACATTGGTCTAGCAGTAGCCCATTCCAAAGTTTTGCCATACCACCGCGTTAGTATAGGAATAGATAAACCTGTTTTCCACCACGATTGCTGTTGGGGCAAACGGCTTTTTGACTTTACCGAATTCGATCCTACAGATTGGTAAAATTTGGCCGTCAATGTTGGTATTACCGTCAATGCTAAAAAGAAAGAGGAAGACACAGCTAAAATAACGCTAAGACCGATTGTGCCTACAAATTCTCCTGCGGCTCCTGGTAATAAAGCTATAGGAAGGAAAGCCAGAACCGTAGTAATAGTAGAACTCAATAAAGGAACGGCTAAATGATTAACACTATTGGTAATAGCATCTTTGGCTTTAAAACCACTGTGAAGATAATTAGTCACCTGATCCACCATCACGATTGCATTATCAATTAAAATTCCTAATGCAACTATCAATCCTGTGATCGACATTTGGTGCAGAGGGACATCCATCACGTTCATCCAGCCAAACACCATCAAAATTGACAGGGGCAAAGAAGTACTAACGATTATCGCTGATCTCCACCCCATAACTACCAGAGTGACTAGAAAGACTAGGACACCACCTAAAATTAAATTCAGAATTAAACCATTTAGTCTGGTTGTCACATAGCCACTTTGTGCAACAATGGTTTGTAATCCTATGGTTCTAGGTAATTCTAATTGATATTCTGCTAAGATTTTCGACGCATTTTTATTCCAGATATCTAATCTGGTTCCCGACTCCACATGAACGGCAAGAGTTACCGCCGGGCGATTGCTGATTATTGATAATTCATTAGCAGGAAAACTAACACCTTTGGTAATCTTAGCAAGATCTTGTAAGCGAACAAATTGCCCATTACTATCAAAGCTAATCGGAATATCTCGTATCCGATTAAGGGTATCCAATTCTCCAGCTACTTCAATTGAAAAATCATTATTGCTATTGCGCAATAATCCCGCAGCTACCTTAGAATCGCTTTGTTGAATCTGTCGGGAAATATCGGCCGCGGTGAGATTATAACTAGCGATCGCTTGGGAATTAATTTCGACTAATATTTCTTCATCACGATCTCCATAAAGCTCAACTTCTTCTGTTCCTGCAAGCGCATTAAGGCGGTCTTTTAATACGTCCGCCTGGCGCTGTAGAATTGTGTAGTTTGGGTGATCATCTTGTTGCCAAATTAAAGCCGTAATTAGAGCATAAGCTTTAATTTTGATCCTTTCTAATTCTGGTTCACTAGCGCCGATAGGTAACTCAGGCTTTAGCTCATCAATTTTATTTCGTACCCGAGACCAAATCTCTCCTACCTGTTCTTTTTGTATGCTATCTTTGAGTTCTATCAGAATAATTGAACTGCCAGAACTAGAAGTTGATTCGTATGTTTTGATCTCTTCTATTTCGACCAATTTATCTTCAATCTTGTCGGTTATTAAAGCTTCGATCAGCTCAGCATTAGCACCAGCATTAAAGGTTTTAACAACAGCAACACGAGATACTAATTCAGGATCTTCTAATCTAGGTAAGGCGAAATAGGAAGAAATACCCCAAACCAAAATGAGAATAATCGTCAGAATTAATAAACGAACATTGCGATAGAACAAACTATGCATAAAATAACCCTTATTTTCTATTGGCTAATTGACCAGGAACCAGACGATGTGTTCCATCTGCAATAATTTCATCTCCAGGCTCTAATGTTCCTCTGACTAAAACTCTATCTGACTGAGCTTCTAAAATTTCTATAGATTTGACTTCGACTTTAGTATTTTGGCTGTGTTCAGAATCTACTAAGGCATAACATGACCATAAACCTCGATTACCTTTGACTAAAGCAGTAATGGGTAACCAATAACCGTCGGTGTTATGAGTTTGAGTAACTGCTAAACGGGCGATTTGTCCTGGTATTACCTGGGTTGCTGCTAGTGATGGTAACTTTAAAACTACGGTAAGGGTTCGAGTTGCAGAATTAAGTTCGGGTAAGATAGAACTAACTTCTGCGCTATAGATTTCACCCCCTATCGTTACTTGATGTCTGCTACCAGACTTTATTTGGTTAGCTACGGAAATAGGAACGCCTACCTTTAGCTCTGGCTGAGTATTCTCGACTAAACGCAGAATCGATTGACCAGCCTGAATTACCATTCCTTCATCTACATTGCGATTGGAAACTATACTGTTGAAAGGTGATCTGAGGATACTTTTGTCGATAGTAATACTAATATCTTTGATCTCGGCTGTAAGTCGATCTACTACTGCCTGTTGTGCTGTTACTTGTTCAACTCTTGTGCCATTTTGTAACTCCTCTAAATTGCTTTTAGCATTTGCTAATCGTTCGGTTAAAGCTTTACTATTAAAGGCCACTTCGTCTAATTGCTCGCGAGCAATTGCACCTTCGCCATACAAATATTCCCGACGAGAATTCTTGAGCTTTTCTAGCTCTAGCTGCTGTTCTAAATCTCTAACTACAGCCTGTGCTGCAGCTTTTTGTTCTGTTCTGGCACCGTTTTTGAGTTCAGCCAAAACAGCCTGTGCTCCGGCTTTTCGTGCAATTAACCCTTCAAGTTGCGTCTCTAAGTTAGTTGTATCTAGTTTGGCTAAAGCTGTTCCCGCCGAAACACGATCACCTTCATCTACCAATACCGAAATTAATTTGCCCGCACGTTCAAAACCAACTTCGCTAGTACGCAAAGCTTTTACTTCTCCGATATATGTTTGAGATGTAGAGTAAGAGTAAACTTGTCTTACAACAATGGTTTCGACTGGCAGAATATTTACTTGATTGTGATCTGTTTTGCTAGCTTTTGCTTGAGTATTAATAGACAATCGGGGCTGATATTTTTGACCAAAGATAAAACCTGATCCTAGTAATAGAACTGTTAAGATCAATAACTGCCAATTTTTAAATTGAACCTGATGTTTGTCCAAAGCCTTCTACAAAATCTCCTATAAGTTTATTTGACGCTCCCCGCCGTAAAACGAGCGGGGATTCCTCCTGCATTGGGATCTTCTAAGACCTTTCCCCTTCAGAGACTGTCTTGCGACAATCCCTCATGGGGTCAACCCCAGCTTATTCCACTCTCGCAAAGACCTGAAAATCTTTTCTGGCTTGGGTTAAAACTTTACATTCGTAAGTCCGAGTTAACATGACTAAATAGTATCACATTTAATCACGTAAGAATATAAAGCCCTAGCCTGAGTTAGTGATAATGGAGCTTTCCACTCACTCAATGGAAAGGCATAAATAGCTATAATCTCCAATTTACCGAAATAATTGGGTAATCGCGCCCCGCCCTTCTAGGGCGGCTTTATACAGCAAGCTTTTTAAGGATTTCAGTTTAATGTATTATTTGGATAATAAGGTTGTTTAGACATATACTACTATTAAGAAAATGGTTAAGAAAATTCTCTCAATTGATGGTGGAGCATTAGCTGGTGTGATTCCATTAGCAGTATGTATTGCAATTGAAGAACAAACTGGACAACAGTTAAAAGATATTTTTGATTTATTTGTTGGTACGAGTACTGGAGCTTTAATTGCTGGGGCTGCTATAAGAGGAATTGTTCCAGATCCTCCTAACGACCGAGAACCATTTGGCTTGACAGCAGAGGAAATTCTTCAAATTTATTACGAGCGAGCTGATTTTATATTTGGAGATGGTGCAATTAACCCAGGAAGAAGAGATATTCCAATTTTAAATGTCAATAAATATCCTAAATACAATCCTGCAAGATTATTGACAGTGATTAGAGAAGTATTTGGCGGTGGACGTTTCACTAGACTTTCATCCTCTCCCAAAGATATAGCAATAACCGCCTACAATGTTACTGATCGCCGTCCCGAAATATTTCGTTCTTATACTGGTAATTATAGAGAATTAGAGTATCAAGATGCTGTAAAAGCTAGCTCTACAGTTCCACTGTCCCATAATATGCACGAAATAGATGACAAACTTTTTATTGATGGTGGTGTATTTGCAGGTAATCCTGCTATGTATGCCTTAAATGAGGCTTTAACTTTTTATGGTAGTGACGAAGATATAATTTTAGTTAGTTTAGGTACAGGAATAAGTTCGACTGATCGTGGTTTAAATGGACCTCCACGAGATGAAATTCAATGGTGGCTCCGAAATATTTTTCAAATCTTTTTAGATGGACAAGAACAAGCTACGGATGAATCTCTCAAGGAATTAGCTGACAGACTACCAAGATTAAACTATTTTCGTTTTAACGTAGATCTTGAAAATAGAGATTCAACCAATCCAGACCGCGAACTATTAGAAAGCTATTATGACGCAATGAAACAATTGCTGGAAACAGATAATCCTCAAAGAGATAAATTACAAGAATTAATTCCATTACTTGGATAGTACTTCCATCTAAAAATTTCTTATTTTGCAGGGATTAGCAACCCTTATAATTCAGTCGTTTGAACTACCTATAATCCCCAGAATCGGCAACCAATGTCATTCCGTTCTCTAGCGTCTACAATGCCTATTTAGCAAGCTTAATAAGTAATTACTGAATTAACAGACAGGTTGATCGGCTCCCCTGTCTGTTTTTTTGTGTCAAATTTGCCACTTGTTGCGAATAGGTAGGCTTTAGAGATGAAGAGAGCGGGGGAATTGGTAGGGCGATCGCCACCCTACGGTAAGATAAAAAAAAACCTTAAACATTCTAATATGTAAATAAATATAACGAAACGCATAAAAACAGAGTTGGTACCAAAAGTAGTTATTGATAGCATAAATCAAGAATAACTTTTGTGATCATATTAAAGGTTAAGCTTTAATACATAGTGTGACTAATGGAACATCCCAAGGCTGCTAAAATTAGTAGTAAGAGAGGTAAGAGTAATAGTAGCTCACATAAGTCTAGTGATAATAGTAGAGGCGAACAAAAACTTAGTAGAACTGGAACCAAATCGCCGACAGAAGCTCAACTTTGTCAAAATCGATTATATGAAGAATGTCCCAGTAGTGCAATAACTGATACGGTTTATTCGGCTGGAGTCACAGGCATGGAATTTTGGGCTTTAAAACACAATAGTTTAAACGGAGGAAAAGAATTCCCCTCTGGTCGTGTTGAGCTGCAAATCAGAGACCGATTCGACTTAACCGATTTTGCTGAAGTAGCCTATCAGACTAAAGAAGTTATCGCTCATCAGTTTGGAGAACAAACCCTTAAACTTCATTATGCGTTAGCGGCGATCGCTTTTCGTAAGCCAGAAGCGTGGAATCAAAAAATCACCTTATCAGCCTCTAAACTCCTAGCTGATTTTGGTGAAGATCAGAAAAGAAATTACTATATCCCTAAAAATCAAAGAGGTCTTAGTAAAAAATCTACTTGCTACTTGTCCAAGGAAGATAAGCTTAAAAAACTAGCTCATCACGTTTATTTAATTAAGCGGCTAGAAGTTTGGGTTCGAGAATGGCGATCACGCCATAAAGGAATTTTTACAGTTGAAATGTCGAATCTTTGGGATATTTTCAACATTAAACAAATAGTTCAAAAAAGCCTAGATGGTGAGGATAAGCTAATTGATCTTGAAATTACCTACAGCCCTGGACAATGGTTTGAGAAATTTGCTGGACACGAATATCTTAGAGAATTTGGCTATCTTAGCAGCGAATCTTTAAAGCTCGACCCCTACAGAGAAAAAATGGCTTTGAGGCTTGCATATTACGCCCTGTTAGCTCTGCAACAAACCAACAGCAATTTATATCAAATAGAAACACTTTTAAAAAACATTGGCTACGGCAACGAAATCGAAATGGCTATGACAGATCGCAACGTTGCTTTGAATTTAAAGCGCAGTTTTGATCGAGGACTTAAAACTTTAGACAATTTTGAGCATCCCTATAGCTTTATTTATGAATCAGATAGTCCCCAATGGGTAAATTCAGATAGCAAAATTAAAAAACCCAGATACTGGTTTGATTCTTGGTTAAAATGCTCTGGTATCTTGCTACAGCCAGAATTTAAACCAAAAAAGAAATCGCCACTCTCCCAAAATAATTGTCAGCAGAATAAACCCCAAAGCAAGAAAAATTATGACTCACTTACTTTTGGCCAGCTAGTTAAGACTGCTCGTAAATCTAGTGGAATTAGTTTGAGGGCTACTGCCAAAGAATTAAGTATTTCTACTTCTCGACTATCCCAGATTGAAAATGATCGCTACCCTCATCCAATTACCTCCGAACTAGAAAATCAGCTTTTAGGATTTTTCGGGCTTAAATAGGTTTTTGATAATTTAACTATGCTCAATTGCCCTTATAGTAAGGGTTTATCTTGTTTGGGCATTGAAGAGAAAAATGTTTAGGTGATTAACATTGCTCCTAAACACTATAAAAATTTACAATTACTCCTATCCTTTACATAACAAGCTTCTTAGCTCCTAAACACCTAATGTTCATTCGGAATCGTTTAGTGTTCATTCGGAATCGTTTAGTGTTCATTCGGAATCGTTTAGTGTTCATTCGGAATCGTTTTTGAGTAAAAAACCACGATTTTTCAATAGTTTCAGCTCCTAAACAAAATTATCCAAAGTGTTTAGGAGCTAACAAAAAGCCATGTTTAGGGAATTTGCAATAATAATAATTGCTGTATTTATTCTTGAGGTGAAATTAACTCTTTATTACCAGTCAATTACCCACCGCTCGTCGCTAAAGCGAGAGTCTCCTTCCCAAAGAAAGATGAATGTTTTTCAATCTGTTTCCTTAAAATTCAAAAGAGCCTAGACCCATAACCCCAAAAGGCATGTATCTAAGCTCCTTCCAGCTTCTCCGATTGACTATCCGATTAACTCGACTTTAAGTAGTCAAAGTTAAGGACGTTCGAGAAACAATATTCACTATCACTTTAATATTGTATCTCTAGTCAATCGGAGTTGCAGAGGAGATCTTCTTCGAGATCTATTTTGTGATTCGCCAAAATATTTGGTGTAAGTTGGTTGTGGAACGAGTAAAATGCCCGCTGTGTTGTGATTCTAAGGCTTCCGTTTAAATACTGGAGTCTGCTTAAATGACACAAAAATTATCAAAAAATCGAACTTGCTCAGATTCGTCCGACGAAAAACAACTCCCTAACCAACTCACATTTGCTGAATACCAGGAACTTTATCAAGATAGTAAAATCCACCCAGATTTAATTAAGCTAAACTTTTTCCACTTTGAAGGAAATGAAGCACTAGATCGCCTGTTTATTTCTGAGAAATTAAAACGAATTAATACAGGTGTAGTCAGTTACAGCATCCTCAAACGATATCGCCATATAGAATTAGGAGGTTGGTGGGTATCTGGAGTTGATGTCCTCAACAATTATTCTGACGATCTTTGGGGACAATTCAAACCGCTTCAACCCAGACTATCGGCAGATAAAGGGAAAATAATTAAATATGAAGCTCCACCTAAACACCCGACAGGTATAATTGCCCTTAAAGTTTCTCAGCAGCTTTGGCAGATGATCGCTAAACGAAACAACATCGAGCTATTTCTCTCGACCTTAGCCCTCAGAAACTGTAGTCGCCATTATCCAAGATCATTCTGGGAATGGGTGGTTAACAATTATGAAGTTCCTATTATCCTTACCGAAGGAGCTAAAAAAGCTGCTGCTTTAATCAGTGCAGGTTATGCTGCGATCGCATTACCTGGCATCTTTAATGGCTATCGCCAACCCAAAGACGAATTCGGTCGCCCAAGGGGATTAGCCAAACTAATTCCTCAACTACAAGTCTTCGCTACTCCTGGTCGCACAGTCTATTTTGCCTTTGATCAAGATAGTAAAGCCAGTACCATCGCTAATGTCAATTCGGCGATCGCCAAAACCGGAAAACTTTTTGCCTCAGCGGGAGTTGATGTCAAAGTAATTCGCTGGCAAGAGTCAGACGGACATATCAAGCATTTGAGCCAAGCTCAAATGTCTTGTCCTCCCAAAGGGGTTGATGATTTAATTGTACAGAACGGTACAGAGGCTTTTCATCAAGCCTATAATCAGGCATTATCCCTCTCTACTTGGTTAGTCCAATCCTCAGTACAATTAACCTATAAAGCCAATATTCAGGTTAATAGAAGATATCTGGGGTCATTAGCTAACACCGAAATCAAAATATCTCCCAACGAAAAACATTCCACTATCTCTGCTTCTCCCCTTTTCAAACCCCAACCCCCAACCCCCAACTGCCTAAATATTCCCAACACGGCCAAACTTATTTGCCTTAAATCTCCAAAAGGTACAGGTAAAACTCATTTGCTCGCACAAATAGTAGATAAGGCAATTAAAGAAGGGAAATGGGTTCTATTACTAACTCACCGCATTCAACTGGGAGAAGCATTATGTCAAAGGGTGGGACTACCCTATTTAACAGAAATCAAAACTGTTGAATACGGAACTGTTCTGGGATACGGACTCTGTATTGACTCCCTACATCCCAACTCAGGAGCGAGATTTAATGCTGATAACTGGGAGGATGGAGTAATCATTATCGACGAAGCCGAGCAGGTAATTTGGCATCTGCTCAATTCTGCTACCTGCACCTCAGAAAGACTAGAAATTCTAGCTCAGTTCAAAACCCTAATTCAAAATAATCTTTCAGGTGATGGCAAAGTATATCTAGCTGATGCCGACTTATCTGATGTTGCCATTGACTACATTCGCGGACTTGCAGGTTTTCATGTTGAACCATTTGTAGTGGTTAACGACTGGCAACCACCTAAAGAGCAGCGATGGACGATACATAACTACGAAGAAAAGAATCCTGCTAGTTTAGTTAGGGATTTAATAAATCATATCGAAGCTGGTGGCAGACCATTTATAAGTTGTTCCGCTCAAAAACTAAAGTCTAAGTGGGGGACACAAAACCTAGAATCTTATCTTCAGCAGCAATTCCCAAATAAGAAAATTCTCCGCATAGATTCGGAGACAGTAGCAGATCCATCCCATCCTGCCTATGGCTGCATTGCTCATCTCAATGAAATCTTACCAAACTACGATATGGCGATCGCCTCTCCTTCGATTGAAACTGGAGTCAGTATTGAATGCCAAAGAACAGATAAATGTCATGGGGAAGTTCCTATAGCTTTTGGGTTATTACTTCAAGGAATAGGAACTAGTTTGGGAAGAACTAAGCAAGTTCCTCACTTTGATTCCGTTTGGGCGATCGCTCAAGGGGTACAGACTGCTGATTCTATTCGTCAAGCATTAGCTCGCATTCGTGCCAATGTTCCTCGCTATCTTTGGGCCGCCAAACGAGGTTTTTATAAGTGTATGGTGGGCAATGGAGCTACAGTTAAAAAGGCTTTGATTGCCAGCACTAGAAATAAAGCCAGCAAGAATATTCGTTTTCTTCAGGCTGCTGATGCCTCTTTATCCGACCTCGATTTAGATACCAATTTTCAACCTGAGTCTCTAAACACTTGGGCTAAACGCGGCTGCTATATCAATCTCACTATGCAGAACTACCGTAATTCTATTGTTAATGGTTTAATTTCTGAGGGGCATTGCGTTAAATCTGTTGACCAACCGAAAACCGATAATTTTAATCGAGCAACAGAGGTAGAATCGCAATTAAAACAGATAGCTCAAACTAAATATCAAGCCGAATGTAGCCATGTAGCCAACGCACCAATACCGACTGATGCACAGTATCAAACCTTAAAAGATAAGCGGGCAAAGACTAAGGAAGAGAGGTGGAGCGAACGCAAGGGCAGTTTATTGAAACGTTACAGCAATGATATATCTATTACCCCCCAACTAGTAGCCAAAGATGATGAGGGTTGGTATGGCAAAATAATTTCTCATTATTACCTCACGGTCGGGAGACAATATTTAATTAAACAAGATCTAAAACAAATAAGAGCGATCGCTCTTACGAATAAAAATCGCTTATGGCTGCCAGATTTCAATCGTTCTTTGCTATCTACTTCCCTCAGATTACTAGAAACATTGGTAATTGGATTACTCCAACCAGAAGTGGAATATCGAGGTAGCGACCCCAATTTACAGTTGATTGCCGAACTGGCGTTGGCCAATCAAAGGGAACTCAAAACTTTCTTGGGTTTGACCATAGTCGAATCAGATACCCCAATTAAAATAGTCCAGAAGCTGCTCGGTCTTTTAGGACTCAAACTTACCTGTATCGGTCGTCTGGGTTCGAGAAAGCAGCGAGAAAGGGTTTATGTATTTGAGCCTCCCAGTGATGGAAGGTCAGAAATCTTTGCTAGTTGGCTGCAAAGAGACAGTGCCTTCACTCCAGTCGAATCTACTACAGATATTTCTTCCGTGTCCACTATAGGGAAAGATAATAATTTATCTCAAGGGGTGGACGTAACAAGAAAA
>JAAUYH010096388.1_pt1 | contig 14123 bp, 11 predicted proteins | sample 7278061 | NCBI WGS metagenome assembly JAAUYH01 (sample SAMN14350203, study PRJNA611818) | marine sediment metagenome | isolation source: surface marine sediment (0.6m) | place: French Polynesia: Moorea | collected 2018-08
GCTTGCTGCGAGTTCGAGGATAGATTCTTCCGCTCGTACTAGCCTAAGCTCTTTCTCAGCTTGAAATTTTTGTGACTTTTTTGTATTGCGTCATGAACTAATTTTTCGATTAAAAAATTCGTCTAATACAAGATTGAGTTCCATTGCTTTTTCAGCTATGCCTGATGCTGATTCATTTCTGCCAGTTATCATCATTCTCGCACTCATCATAGAACAAATTTTCTAATGTAAGGTCTTTACAGAAAAGTGTATGTTGCCTGTTCCAAATCTCCGCAGGTACTAGGGATATAAACTTATCTGCAAATATTTGCAAATGCTTTTTTCGTACTTTACAATGCAGCATAGTGCGTATTTCTCTCTCCCTCTCTCTCCCTCTCTCCCTTCACAGTAAAAGCTCCAAAGCAGGCTTGAACGTAAACTTCTGTAGTTTACGAGAAGAATGGACAGCGTCAGTTGTACCTTGGCTCCTCGAGTAAATTTAATGAATATATACGCGTAAACCGTCATCTTTAGAGATCAGTACAGCGGCATAAAGTAAGAAATGGCTTTCTTATCTCGTCAAAATTTCAGACACTACATTTAAATATTACAACTTTAAAACCTGGGTTACGAGTAATCTATACACACGGTACTATACACGAGACGCTTGCAGCGTAAAACCTCTATTGTTCTTACTAAGTGTGCTGTCTGTATATTTACACCGCTGTTCAAACTTGTGAAAATATATTTTGATTCAAATAATCTAAATTGTTCTGAATGTTATTTTCTTTTCTAGGTGTCTCGTACATTATTATTATTATTCCAACGGAGCAGAAAAGTATCTAACTCCTTTATTCTGCATTTAATGCATCTAAACTAGACAATTTCAAGAAGTGCGTTCCGAATCAACCTTAAATTGCTGTACTATATTTGTTTGAAGTGGAATAAGTCCTTCTGAATCGTAGACATGTAAATTTCTTGAACAATTGCCTATATTTATTTCCTCTCGTTCTTAATTCTCATAAGCTTTGAGCGGGATTAATTTATTGCACGACGTACTGTATTGTCATTATCTTTTTTTCGTCGGAAGTAACTTACAAATATCATTTTCACACCTCTGGTAGTGTATCAGGAGTATGGCATGAACTAAAATCGTATGACTACGATTCTGTCAATGGCCATTCACGCCCTCACTTTCTGTTCACGCTCCTTGTTGTGTCTGACATTCCCCTTGTACCGGTTGGTAAGCAAACGCGGCTGTGCTAAATTCCTACAGTGCCGCAAGTTTCCTTTATGGAAAGATCTCCTTCATTATGATTACCTACACTTCCTCATTCTTCTGCTCTACTACAAGTCCGTACGATCGCGTTTTGTTATACTTGGTCTACGCTATCACATTTCATTGAGCAGTACGTCGCGATCCCTACTTTCTTGTTCGCTGTTCACTCGATAGACTTTGTCTACTACGAGAAATGCTACTGTCGCAATCAATACCATAACTGCCACTCCGCTATACAAAACACGAGAACCGAACATCTGCATAACCATGCCACCAAACGCCACACCTGTAACTTTCGCAACCTGAAGTAGTGCATACAGCAACGATTGTGAGGTGGCCTCCATTTGCGTTGGACTGCGCTCAGAAACGAATGATACAGACGCCGTGGCCATCGCCGCAAACGTCACACCGTGAAGCGGCTCGAAAAGCAGCACCGCCCAACTGCTTCGCACTAGCGAATAGCCAATAGTGCGAACTACAAACGATAATGCACCTATCACAGCTAGATATTTCGAGCCTAAGCTTTGTATCAGTTGTGGAGCGAGCGCGAACAATGGGATTTCGAATATCACCGTCACTACCACCGTCAGTCCACATAACGTATACGAGGCACCGAGATCTGCCTTGAAATAGATAAATAGTAGATTCTCCACGTTAACCATTCCTCCCGTTAAGATGAAGGCAAGGATGTAGAAGGATATTGTGGGAAGTCCTCCTTGTGTTAATGCATGAAACACAGTCTTAGCGGACAAGTTTTCCTTCTTTCCAGGACTTGATTCCAAATCGTTCTTAACTTCGTTTTCATGGACATATTCAATGGCGTCGTCGAGGACTAGTGGTGTTCGTTCTGTCGTCTTGTCCGAATTTCGATGTATTCGAGTATGTGCTAACGCTGCGATAAAAATCACGCCAAACACAGACTTGCCCGAATACGATAGTATTTCAACGTCACTTGTGTAATCCGCTATTGCACCGAATGCGAGCGCTACTAACGCCCAACTCACTGCACCCCATAGTCGATCACGCCCGAATCGATCGTGTGCGTCGGCACCGTATTGCCGTTTCAATCTTGTCAACGACATTGCGCAAACCAATGGATAAGCCGTGGAGGCAGATGCATAATGTAGCGCGTACACGACAAGAAGAAATGGGAACGCTGCCCTTTTCGACAACACCTGCGCGACCAGTTGGAACAGAAAGCAGGCGAGTGCAATAGCGAACCCGACGATACCTACCAATTCCCGCTCATTCAACTTGTCCGCAATATTGTTCACCAACGGGCCGATAAGCATCGAAAGCATGTATCCCGCGCTGCATAGGAATCCCACTTGTGCATCGCTCAGCCCGTAGCTCTTGTAAAACAGTGAAAGAAACCGCCCTGGAACTCCCAAACATGCGAAGAGGCAGAGGAAAAGGACACTGTTCACCATCTGCGTGGTGTTGTGTACTGTATGGGGCTTGTACCATGACATCCCCTCTAGTGACTAACTGAACTTGCAATTGATATGTACTGTACACATCGGATCCGGCGAATCACACCCGGGCAAAGCGATGTGAATGACAGTCATATGGGACCTAATCCGTGCATGCGAGAAAGCTCGTCGTTTCCAAGTATATTAGGCGAATCTTCCTATTACTATGGCCGTATTGCAAATGGGAACTGATACTGAGCTACATGCAGCATGCTTCGGAAGCAGGGCATTAAACAATACGATTCTTAGGCAATTCTCTATCTTGCCGTCCGAACAAGGTGTCGATGACAAGAAAAGCAACCGTTGCGCACAAAACAATAGCACCAGCACCACTGTATAGGACGCGAGAGCCAAATAACTGCATCACAATTCCGCCGAGCGCCACACCAGTGACGTTTGCGAGACATAAAAGAGCGGTAAGAAGTGATTGAGAAGTGGCCTCTAATTGTGGTGGTGTTCGTTCCGATACAAACGATACCGAGGCCGTGGCCATAGCCGCGATAGTTATCCCATGAAGCGGTTCCAAAAATAACACCGCCCAGCCACTTCGCACCATGGAGTAACCAAACCCACGGACAGCAAACGATAGTGCTCCTATCGTGGCGAGATATTTCGACCCAAATCGATTCAGTAGCTGTGGCGCTAGCGCAAACAATGGCACTTCGAATATTACCGTCACCACGACGGTGAGTCCGCACAGCGAGTACGACGCACCCAGATCTTCGTAGAAATAGATGAACAGCAAGTTTTCCACATTGCTCATGCCCGCCTCGAGTACGAACACTAGCAAAAAGAAAGATGCAGTCGGTAGACCACCTATTATCAAGGAACGGAAGGCCGTCGCGGGAGACAAAGTACTGACATCGTTGTTCTCAGATTCATTCTTCTCTATCAACTGCCTTTTCGAGCTTTCGTCCAATTTTTCCCTGAGGATTCGCGATACCGTCAGCGCGAAGATGAAAATCAAACCGAAAAACAATTTGGCGAAGTACGAAATCATTTCCAAATCTCCGGCTTTATCTGCGATGACTCCGAATGCTAGTGCGACAATCGCCCAGCTCACAGCGCCCCACATACGGTCCAGCCCGAATCGGTCATGCGCATCGTCCCCGTAGTCAAGTTTGAGTTTCGACAGTGACAACGCACTGACGAGTGGGTATGTCGCCGAATCTGCCGTAGTGTATGCTGCACTTGTGAGCAACAGAAACGGAAACGCAACCATCGCGGGCAACGTAATCGCGAAGCGTTGAAGCAGAAAGCAGGCCAGTGACAGAGTGTAGCCCGCAATACAAATCAGTTCCCGTTCGTTCAACTTGTCCGCTGTGTTGTTGATAACTGGCGACATAAGCATGGCGAGAAGGTAGCCAGCACTGCAAAGAATCCCGACCTGCGCATCGTTTAGTCCATAAAACTTGTAAAACAGCGAAAGGAATCGGCCAGGAGCACAGAAGCTAGCGAAATAAAAAAAGAAGAGTAGTCCACCACCCGTCATGGTTGAGCAAGACGTTTTCCGATCCTCTGCAGCAAATCTGAGTCCACTGTTTCTCGGCGTGGTCTATGGAGGCCATCACGTCATGCTTTTGACGGTAGAATTTGCGCAATTTGAACGGAGAATGTTTTACTGTGCCCCATACGCGGTATCAATTTCACAATTGCTCCTTCAAATGTAGAAATCGCTCACATACGGACCAATCCATGGTGTGTTTCGGAGATTGACAGATGGACAAGAGATGGGACGGTTTGGTTTACAAGACAAGGGCAGCCATAATTCAAAGCTGTTTACTTGTTAGCGGTGGCAGCGACCGGATTTTGATGCATCCGAGCTTGATTCTTCGGCGCGGCTTGTTCTGTTGCGACGTACTCCACACTCGCGCTCGGCGCGAAGAATCCTAACCGCTTCACATCTGGGTTGTCCCCTTTCTCCATTTGTTGGACGATGTAAAGCAAATTGCCGACCTCGACATCGGCGTGTTTCGGGACGTTCTTGTTTGCGTTGTGCAGTTTTGCCCACGCGGTGTCCACATCTTCTTTTGTGAGGAACAGCGGCACTATTGTATCGTTACCCTTCTTCAAGGTCAGCCCCTTCGCTACGAACACTGGAACACCGTCGACTTGGCGCCGCGAGAATCGTTTCGCATGCTTCACTTGCTTCGAGTCGGGGAAGAATCTGAACACCATCGTCAGTTCTTCTCCACTGCCGCCACGAATACCACTCGGCGTTGGTTTAGCTTTCACCATTTCGTACGCCTTGTCCAGTCCCATAATATAAACCCGTGCATCGGCGCCGCCAGGATTTTTCTTCATGTCCTTCAACATCGCCAATGCGTCTACATGCGAAAGGAAGATGTAACCAACTTGGGAACCACTTCCATCGGTATTCGCAAGATATGGCTGGCCTGACGCGTTCGTCACCGCGAATACGGGCACCTGCGATAATTTCTCCGACACTGATAGTGTGGTGAAACCTCCAGCTCGCGCAGCCAATACGCCAATCGGTGCAGACGGAGAATTGTCGCCGAGTTCTGGTGCCCCCGTATTTCCCAATGTAGTAAACGCTGCAACTGTCGCTGCTGCTGCCGCGCCGGCAGTTCCTAGAATGCGTCCGACTTGTTGTAATCGAGCCGCACCGTTCTTGGGTTGCGGCGGATTATCGTCCGATGAAGGATTGACGCATGCTCGAGTGCGTGGGAAGCGAGAAGTGACGTTATTCGCAGTTTTGGCTTGTTGGTTCAGTAGAAGCGGTGGAGGAAGGAACGCCATAATCGGGGAACGACGGAATGGCGAAAGGCGACAGATGCGAGGCAAGCTTCGCGACGATGTGTATGGGGAGACGGGCGAGACGACGTGGATACGCAGTTGAGCTCAAAACAAACTTACAGGTGGTGAGCTCCACGTGTAATCGCTGTGTCTCGCTTTCCCACTGCCTTACAGTGCCACGTGTGCCCGAAGACTGGACGACGGTCAGTATCAAAACTGTGACGTCCAATCTCGCTCGGTGCAGCCTGGTTCGCCTCAACAGTCTAGCGGCCGTTTCAAAGAAGATAAAATGCCGCTCGAGAAAAGCGCTGCGCTGCGCAATGCAAAAACCGGTGTCGGACGACGTGCGATAAAAGAGCGAGAAGCGAAAATTATCGAGAACCCGAAAAAGCTGCTAGTCATGAAGGGGCATCGCGCATCAATGGTGGTGATTAACGTGCTGAGCAATCTTCATCTGTTGAAAAAACCGCTGACGAGAAAGCTGAATCGAAAAAACGAGTGTCTTCCTTTTGAAACCGGTGGCGACACGCACCTGGAAAACCTCTGCCGCTTAAACGATTGCTCGTTGTTCGCAGTGGGGAATCACACGAAGAAGCGACCGCACAACCTCATACTGGGTCGCACGCATGACTTCCGAATCCTCGACATGCTTGAGTTCGGGATTACGGAGTATCAGCAAGTGTTCAAGCCTATCTCCGGCGCGCCAGGAACGGCTGCGCTCGTGTTGTTCAACGGCGATGACTGGGAAGCGAACGAAGCCACAACGACGGCGCGTAGCCTGCTTTCGGACATTTTCCGTGCCCCGTCGGATATCGACCGATTAGCATTGGCCGGCGTTGACCGTGCTGTGGTATTCACTTTGGAGGGCGATAAGAAAATTAAGTTCCGACATTACCAAATCAAACTGAAGCGAGCCGCGAACTCGAGACTACCAAGACCTGAATTAGAAGAGGTGGGCCCTGCCTTCGATTTGACGTTTAGAAGAACTCACATCGCGCCGGAGAATTTGATGAAAGAGGCGATGCGGCAAGCTAAGGACCCCCGTATTGATTGGGTTACCAAGAACGTCACCAAGAACGCGATGGGTGACAAGGAAGGTCGTATTCATCTCGGCAAGCAAGACCTGTCTGGTCTGGCCACCGCCAGAATGAAGGCGTTGCAGAAAAGGAAGCGTGCTCGCAAGGATATCACTGACGAAGGTGCGGAGGCTGAAACGAAGAAGGTGCGCTTCGAGTAGCTTGGCCTGTTGTTTATGTGATTAATTAGCTTACTTTCGGTTAAACTTGCTCACTTGATTCCAAATCGGTATTCATGATACAAGTTCCGAGTAGCCAACAATTATCAACTTTGGAGGATTCAACTGTTTGATTTCACCACTCCAAACCTATTGTACAAATAGTGGAATAGTGCGCGCATACCTTGAGCTTCGCCACCTTCGGGACGACCAGGTCGGCTGCTTGAATTGTAAGCCATGACGTCGACGTGAACCCACGGAGTATCGGCGACAAACTCTTTGAGATAAAGAGCCGCTGTGATGGCGCCGCCAAACGGTCCATCGTTGCTACTCTTGATGTCTGCGATATTGGTCTCCATCCCCTTTCGATAGTCATCATGTAATGGGAGTCGCCACAAAAGGTCGTTCACTCGGACGCTGGTGGCACATAACTCGGTGGCAATCTCATCAGAGTTGCAGAATATGCCCGGAATATCGGTTCCCAGCGCTACGCGTTGCGCACCGGTCAATGTCGCAGCGTCAATCACGATTTCCGGGGATTCCTCCACCGCGGCACAAAGACAATCCGCAAGAACCAGGCGTCCCTCGGCGTCACTGTTCACGTTGAGGGTAGTTTGCCCATTTCTCGCGGTGAGAATATCGCCTGGTCGATACGCGTCACCTGAAACGCTATTTTCTACCGCGCCAATAAGAACGCGTACACGAGCATTAACCCGCACTTGTTTCAGCATCGAGAACAAGCCCAGCATGATTGCAGCGCCACCCAAGTCCTTCTTCATCGTGATCATGCCTCTCGTCGGCTTCAACGACAACCCACCAGTGTCGTAACACACACCTTTCCCGACCAGCGTTATCGTCTTCTCCGCATTCTCGTTCCACACCAGTTCGATGACCCGAGGCGCGCGCGCTTCGGTCGCCGCACGGCCGACGGTGTGGACTTGCGGGAAGTTCTCCGTTAGCAGGTCATCGCCCGTCACCACGCGCACCTTGGTTTCGAAATCCGCGAGTGCGCGTGCCGCGGACTCGAGCTGCGCGGGCCCGAAGTCTTCTGCGGGCGTGGTGATGATGTCGCGGACGAGGTATGTCGCGTACGTGATGGTATCGGCCAACGAGTCGGTGGACTTCGTGCTCACGAGCCGAGGCCGTTTCTCGTCGGGGGTGACACACACACGGCTTCCGCTTTCATCATCCTTTTTCGTCTTATACCTCTGATACGCATAAGTCCCAAGACTCCAGCCAAATTCGATGTCATCGGTAACGAGCCCGCCATCTCGATTCACCACGTACGAATGACCTTTCGGCACGGTGCCCGGTATCTTCGCGATGTCCCAAATCGGTGGCTTATCTGCCGATATGGGCACGACCACCTTTTCCAACGATCCCGACGAAGACGGGATTGGCATCACCCCGCCCTTCTTCGACCACTTCTCGTGGCCCAGCGTCCGAAGCCACGATTGAGTTGTGGACGGCTGCTCATCAAACCAGCCAGACCAATCGTCCTTCGTCACGAAGTCGATCGGCACCGCGTCTGGATCGGGCGTGCGCAACAACGAGTCGCGAAACCGATAGGACGACTTCACCGCGATCACGCCCGCGTCATCGCCGTTCGTCGCACTGGCGTACGGCATCGTTGTGAATCGCCTGAATCGCGGTTGAATCAGAACACGGCTTCTTCGTGTACTTCCACGCGTGGTAAGGAGGGATAGGCCGGTAAAGCAGAGCCGCATCTTTGGCTGACTGAGCTGCACGATTCGAGATGAAGTGCAGGAATATGATGGCATCAGATAAAATGGTAATGCTCTGTTGTACGTTTTTTTCGCATTCAAATCCGTGCTGCGTGGTCGGTCTACTCAGGTCCTGCCCCATGAATCCCGACGCCGACGATGACCCGTTCGCCAGGAAGAAGCGGTCGAACAAGACCACGAAACGTCGCCGTCGAGCCGAGCGAGGCGATATCAACGCGGATTCCGATGACGGGGGTGAGGTAATGCCTGTCGTGGTGCAAAAAGCCAAGGTCAAGCGTGGTACCCGTCGTTCGACGAGTAGCAAGTCCCGAACGAAGCCATTCGCGGTACCGAAGGACTTGTATGAGGAACAGAAACCTAGTAATTTGGGTAAAGACGATGATGAAGGTCGCCCCGATTATTCCGAAGCTGGTTTGCGACGACTGCGACAGCTCACTTCGAGCAAGCCCCCCGACTCCGTGCCCATGGTTATAGACGTGGATGCACCGAATGAAAAGAATGAGGCGCAGTCAAAAAAGAGTGCTCTTGAAGTTACCAAGCTGCGGAGAGACGTGCGCAGAATGAGCTTGGAACGGAAGACGTACAAGTGTGAGGCGTGCGGTGAACGGTTTGACGAGAACGATACCTTGCAGCGTCATCTGACCGATGCGCACATCAATGCTCCTACGCCGGCAATCGGGTTTCTGCAACGCGACCGCGAGCGAACGGAAGACAAACTCGGTGTGTTGGATGATATGGAGGAGTTTGACCCTCAAAATTGCGGGAGCGACGCGGAGGAATGGGAACGTGAACAATTGCGGCGCGTGGGCTTGTCTGTTTCGAAAGAACCCGCCGTCGTGGCGGACAATTTGGCGCGTGCCGTCATTGAAGAGGAAGATCTCAACCTTCTCGATTCATTGCACGGAGAAGTGGGTCAATCCACACTGGACTCGTTTTTCGCGGGTGTGGAAGAGGCCGTACGCGCTGCGACGCACAAGAAAAGTGAGTGCGAGGTGAAGCTTTCTTCGGTTCGTAACGCCATACTGGAAAGTGAGCGAAAACGTGCGGTGGCGGTGGAGACCCAGAAGAAGACGGCCTTGCGAGAATTGTTCTATGGAAAGCTTGTACGATTCGCGCGCGACGTGTTTGACATGCTAGCGGAAAAACAGGACAGTATCGAGAACCTTCACAAGCAACTTGTGTCGAAGTTCGAGGCGGAAGCAGAGAAGTCTCGAAATGAAGTAGAAGGCGAAAAGGATGAGTTTGGACGAACCGTTGATCCTGTTGGTATATTGCGCAGGCGGATGGAAGAGGATAAGGACGACATGAACGTGGACGAAGTCGTGGACGTTTTCGCTGATGTTAACAAGAACTACAAATCCATACCGCATGTGTGTGACATGTTTCGGGAATGGCGAGAACAGTATCCTAAGGATTATGAACAGGCACACGGCGATAAGACGGTGGGTAAGATATGTGGATCTATTGCCATGGCTTATGGCGAAGTAGATTTGGACTGGATTCGTGAGGTGCCGAAGGCAGCACGCGCCATGGCATTACAGGCAAGTCGGGCGGTAGAACTGTTTGAAGTGTTTCTACGTGCTCGTTGGGATGTGTACTCAAATCCATGGATCGGGAGAGCAGCAGAAATTGCAAAATATGCGAGTGAAGAAGAGAAGCAAACTCTTGTTCAAGCTGTGCAATGGCGTGTTGAGTGCGAGCGTGATCTCGTTGGGCGAGTTGCAAAAGGGATCGGCTCCGACGATGTAATGCTTGATAAGGCGAATGACATCATCAAGAAGCGAGCCTGCGAACTGCTGAGGAATGGGTTTGGGGTCGAGGATCCCATCGCGAGATTGCGTTTCTAACAGTAAACACGAAGGAAAGTGCGTTGCAAAGGCAGGCAGCTAGGTTGTCGCCAATGATTGCTCTGGGGGAGTCAGAGTGTTGGATGGCCATCGTCGCCCATGGAGGCAGTCAGTTCAGTTGTGTACAGTAGACCAACGGGGCGGGGGCACCTGCGAAAAGCAGGTGCAGCAATAATTTGATGCGCACGATTCGGATGCGTTGAATTGAGCGCGATTATGAAAGCGGCTTGATTTCTTCTCATTCGGTTATGTAATGAGTTGAATGGAGCGGTGTGACGCGGCACAGTTTAATAGAAAAAAATAACACGATTTCACGCGTGCTTTCAAACCGTTACCGGGTTCGCCGGTACCCGGATCGAATGATTTGGAGGCGCTGGTGTTTGCACCGCGGTGCTGTGGTTATATGGCGCTTCATGGCAGCATCAGTAACACCAAAATTCACCGCAGTGCAGCGAGGAGTAAGTTTACGGTGGACTGCTTGCCTGCGCCCTCCCTTATTATCGCCGCTCCGCCATAGCGCAGGAAACCTTCCGCGCGCATGCGATGAGACCTTGAGCAACCCGCGACCATGGTGTTCACACGGGCGCCACCGCCTCCCCCACTCGACCTCCGCTACATGACCACGCCTTACGTGCCGACATGGGACGTGCTACGCCGAATGACCGAGTCCTTGCGAAGACAAGAACCACCGAAGCCGCCGCCAGTTGAGTCTGTACTGGATATGGGCTCGTTCGATGACAACGATGAAGATGAATTCGATGAATTAGCGGAATTGATACAAGTGGAAAAACTAATGCATGACATGGTGTCTGCTACTTGTACCAACCTCAGCTCGACCAAGCTGTGGGTTTGTGCCTTTTCTTTTTTTGTTGTGCTACTATTACTCGCCGCTTTCCGTGTCGATGTACCTGTTGTGCCGTTCAAGTTCGTACGCGAACGTGTTTAGCGAGCGTCGTACGACCACCCGTTTCGTGCTAGAGCTTTGCGATTTTGTGTGTGCAAATAACTTTGCGGTTGTCACCCTGCTCGCTCGCTTGCTCGCCGCTAGCACGCACCACACGTACAACCAAGCCGCGACGACCACAACGCCGACACCCGTCGTCGTGCAGATTTTGCATGATATCATCACTGTCAGGTTTCTTCGACACACTGTACTGGTAAGAAATTTTACAAGACACTCATTGTTCATGATCAAGTTTACATTGTATCTGCGTGCCTGCTACTTGATCTCAACTTAATGACTCAAATAAATCTTAACTTGTCAATATCCGTCACCGACTTCCTGTAATATGTCCGTTTGGTTACATGTTCACCAGTACCCTCGCTGAAGCGCAAGGTAGTTTGTAACGTTAGGTTGTGGGCGGATGACAAGTAATTGCGCGGTAGTGCGCGCAAGTGTTGGGTGTGGAAGGTACACGCGGATGGGCGGCGCATCTATAGTATACATTCATTCATTGGAGTGATTGGAATCACGCCAAGTATACTGTACCAGTTCGCCTAACGTCGTACAAGAAGATGCCATCCAAGTGTAGCTCCAGTAAGCAAGATTGCCAAGATTAAGAACACGGCGCCAATCCCAAAAACATAACGGAGACTGTGCGAGGTCGGGCTTCGCACTGGTTCGCGAAAGTACGTCTTCTCGTCGTACGAGTCTAAATCAACCATAACGTGTTGGCGAATACACACTGGGGTGCGAATTTCCGGTGATGGTAGCATTCGGAGCAGTGTGGATGGGCCCCATTTCGGTGTTCGAATTTGCGAGATGTCCAGCGGTGGAACGGGCGGTAAGTCGGTAGCGCATGCTGTGGCGGTGGTCATGTTGCTGCTATTGTTGCGGCGACGGTTGCCAGATGGTGTTGGGGGATGAGGTTTATGAGCGCGGGATGAGCGTTGTTGTTTTAAGGCTCGGATGGCGAGGAGCCATGGGATTGGCTTGGCGAGGTTTTTGTACAACGATTGGCGTGTGGCATGAAAAACAAGGAGGTTTTGGGATACACTTATGACACGTATTAGAGGTGACGTCTGTCATTAAAAAAAGTTAACAGACGTCATTCATTGCTGTGTTCATGCGTGTAAGCTGTCGGCGATTGTTGTACAGTACAACCAAACGTCTCCTCGGGTACAGTTGTGTGCGACAGTAGTCGTGCTACTGGTGAGGTTGCAAGGTTAAATAGTGCCGTTATACAGCATGATGATTCACTTGAATGCTGTATCTTCTTCTTCTTCCAACCCACAAGCATCATCACCAGCTAACTTGGCTCGATCTATTTTCGGTGCACATACGCTCTGGTTCAGGTAAGTACTGCAGGAAAAATGCGGATCGGTGTTTATGAGTGACAACGTTTGATGAACACAATCCATAGAAATTTCTAAAACTGATCCATTGCAGTTGAGTTCTCTGCAATGCTGATGCATGTTGTGCTTTTAAATCACAGCGAATCGGAATAAGAAACATCGTGAGTGGAAGGTAGACAACATGAAAGCTTCGAAACTCGTTAAATATGTTCGAGATAGGCGAACCACTGCTAGGTCAAACGAAAGCAAAAGAAAGCCTAAATTGACCTACGATACATTTAAGCCACCTTCTGCTGATGACCTTACGAAGATGCACTACCGAGATTCGAACAGTAAGACAGGATTCTTTGTTTTTTGTAAGCAAATGAATGGATGTTGTCAATTAGTTTCTTGAACTTTGTTTCGATCTATGTTTTAACTACGACGCATCGTATACAATGCTTTACTGTACCTGAAACACAGCAACTACATGTTTATCTCGAAATATGCTTGATATTTAAAGTAATACAATTTAGCCAAACTATTTCAACTATTATTCAGAAAGTATCGAGGGAGAAGCCGTTGATGCCTATAAAAATGAATTTAGAATAGTTTATTGGAGAACTATCTAGTAAAATTCGATTTTTAAATCATATGTCTAATTTGTGAGTGTGAACTTCGACGAGTTCAATTTACTAGAAGTGTTTTATTCACTTCCTTTTTCTTGGTACTTGAAGTGTACAGTCTACAAATATAGTTTTTGGGGCTTCTGCAGAGATCAATCATCGCACTTTACGGGTAAATCTTTTCTTTGCCATAGCTTTCCTCGGCTACTTCATATGGCATGCTAGGCAATAACGATTTCACAACAACTACGCTAAAGCAATTTAAATAAAATAATCGTATCATTCTACAACAAGTGAAACTTAATTCGTCGAACGAATGCACTTCTATTTCGAATTCATTCGAAGGTTTGAACATCTAGCAGTAATTATAAGTGGAGTTCTTAAACTTACAATACATCGAAAAATTTCTAACATGCTTCAAAATTATGAATTACAAAATGCATGGTCAAACTCGATTACAACATGTTCACTGAGAAGAGCTCATTTTTTGCTTTATATTGTTTCGTATCTCTTTATAATCATTACTTCTCGAACCCAAGAAAATTTTTTCAAATAAAATATTGTATTTTATTGTAGAAAGCACCCGAAAATCGTTTCATTACGCAATGAGCTCACATAGTATATAACAGTTACATTGAACTTGGCTTCTTTCGAATTGGAAGCTGAAAAGTTCAGATGCATCGTGTATTGGTACAGAAAGGGAAATGCTCGAGCCATGACTTGTTACGTATTCTTTGAGGAGGCAAGCAAGTTCTTTTATGACTCTTCACGAATAGAACGAGCAGCATTAATAAAAAAACAAGATTCATTTAATGAAACTGAAACCGTGCTACATAAAAGCTTCGCTAAACCGTTCTATTAAATATTTGATCTTTGCAACTAAGTGCGAAACGAAGATGAAGTGGATAAA
>JAAUYH010165366.1_pt1 | contig 14122 bp, 14 predicted proteins | sample 7278061 | NCBI WGS metagenome assembly JAAUYH01 (sample SAMN14350203, study PRJNA611818) | marine sediment metagenome | isolation source: surface marine sediment (0.6m) | place: French Polynesia: Moorea | collected 2018-08
CGCGGCGCGTGCGCCCGCCGGTGCTGCCTTTCGGCGCGACCGGTTTCGGGATGTTCAGGCCGAGGAACAGAAACGCGCCCAAAACGTTGATGGCTACGACGGCCAGATAGGTGCCCAAGAAGGGCACGACCATTTCGTTGGCCGTCAGCTTGACAAGTTGCGGGCCCAGAATGGCGGCCCCAAGGCCTGCGGCCATGACATAGCTGATGGCTTTGGGCCGAAAATCTTCTGACGCCGTGTCGGCGGCTGCGAACCGCAAAAAACCCTGGCTGGAAAAGTATATACCGGTCACAAGGGATCCCGCCAGAAAGATGGGGAAGCTCTGTGCTGCAAGCCCCCAGGCGCCAAGGGCACCCCCCATGGCACCGCCCGCGGCGCCGACAAAGAACCCGGCCTGCCGACCATAGCGCTGCATAAAGGACGACAAGGGTGTCGCCGTCAGCATCGAGCCAAGCACGATCAGCGCAATCGGCAGCGTTGCGAAACACGGGTGCGGCGCCAGTTGCTGGCCCGCCAGTCCGCCCACCGTGAACAGAAGCGGCATCTGCGCGCCCAGAAAGGCCTGTGCCGCGACCAGAACGGTCAGGTTGCGGCGTTGCAATGACGGATCCACAGAAGTCATGGCTCCGGCTTAGACCCCGGCGTCGGGCAGGACAAGAGCAGGCGCAAGAATTGCCTGTGATCTCGCGCGCCTTGCCCATATGGTGCGCACTCATGACGCAGGTTGGACGGATCATCGAGACGCACGATTGTGTGGCTGAAGGCGCCGCCTATCTGGCCGATATCGAGCCGCGCTTCGCCCATGCGCTGGAGCTGACCGGTCCGCTGCCGCTTCGGCTCAGAAAGGACGGGTTCGCGGCCCTTTTGGACGCCATCGTCAGCCAACAGGTCTCGGTCGCCGCGGCGGATGCGATCTGGGGGCGGCTCAAAACGGCGGGCCTGACCGGTCCCCGCAAGATCATGTGGGCCAGCGACGAAGACCTGCGTGCCTGCGGGATGTCTCGCCAGAAGATCCGCTATGCCCGCGAACTGGCGTCCTCGGGCATTCGCTTTCCGAGCCTTCGCGATGCACCAACAGCAGAAGTGATCGAAACGCTGATTGAAGTGCCCGGCATCGGGCGCTGGACGGCCGAGATCTATGCCATGTTTTCGCTTGGCCGAGCCGATGTCTTCGCGCCAGGCGATCTGGCGCTGCAAGAGGCCGCCCGAATTTTATTCGAGATGGAGGAACGCCCCTCTGAAAAGGCGCTTAGGGTCCAGTCAGAGGATTGGTCGCCCTGGCGGGGCGTCGCGGCCCGGCTGCTTTGGGCGTACTACCGCGTTGCCAAGCAACGCGAGGGCATCCGGTAAAAAACTGGGACTTAACTGGTCAGTTTTCAAACGTTTTTCCTTACTCCTGGTTGTCAAACCTGCCCTGCCATTGCCGAATGAGCCCGCCCATCGTAGTAGGGTGATGGAAAGACCGGGAGGGGCAGGGTGACCCAGGAGTTGAACTATTCGCGTCGGGCCAGCCAGACGGGCAACGACACGTCCGTCGTCTTGTTCCTGCACGGCTACGGGGCGGACGGCGCCGATCTTCTGGGGCTCGCGGACCCGCTTGGGCCGCATCTTCCGGACACGGTGTTTGTCGCGGCCGATGCGCCGTCCCGCTCGATGGCCAATCCGATGGGCTACCAGTGGTTTCCGATCCCCTGGATCGATGGGTCCAGCGAAGTGGCCGCCGCCGAAGGCATGCGCGATGCGGCCAAGATGCTGGACGCCTTTATCGACAAGATCCTTGCCGAAGAAGGGCTTGATCCCGATCGCCTGATCCTCTTCGGCTTCAGCCAGGGCACGATGATGAGCCTGCACGTGGCCCCCCGCCGGGCGGACCCCGTGGCCGGCATCGTCGCCTTCTCGGGGCGCCTGATGGTGCCTGAAAAGCTCGGGGCCGAGATGCTGTCCGAACCGCCCGTGCTGCTGATTCACGGCGATGTCGACGATGTCGTCCCGTTCGAAGAGATGCGGGCGGCAGGCGAGGCGCTGCAGGGCGCGGGTTTCGAGGTCTTTGCGCATGTCATGGAAGGAACCGGTCATGGCATCGCGCCGGACGGGCTGTCGGTGGCTTTGGCGTTCATCCGCGAGCAACTCGGTGTCGAGTGACGAATAAAACGCCTGGGGCTTTCCGCGAAGAAATGGCCTTTCCATCGCGCCAGTTCTGACGCTAGCGTAGCGGCCATGCCCAAGGATTATTACCTTCTAGGCGACGAGGCCGCGCGGGCTGAAGCGACGGGTCTGGCAAATCCGCCGTGGTACCGGACGCCGGTAGACCGCGACACCATCCGCGCGCTGATGGAAAAAGACGATGGCCCGCCCACGCGCGACACTCTGCTTTGGCTGGGGCTGATGATCGGCTTCGCGGCTGCCGGGATCGCGCTTTGGCCGACGCTTTGGTCGCCGCCATTCTGGCTGGCCTATGGCGTGCTCTATGGTTCGGCGAGCGACGCGCGCTGGCATGAATGCGGCCATCGGACGGCGTTCAAGACGCCCTGGAAGAACGAGGTTGTCTATCACCTTGCCTGCTTCATGCTGATGCGGAACCCGTATGTCTGGCGCGCCAGTCACGTGCGCCACCATACCGATACGATCATCGTCGGGCGCGACCCCGAGATCGTCGCCATGCGACCGCCCGATCTCTTGCGGATCGGGGTGAACCTTTTCGGGCTTGTCGATGCCTGGATGCTCGCACGACGTATGGTCCTTCACGCAAGCGGGCGTCTTCACCCGGAAGAGGAAACCTACGTCCGGCCCCAGGACCGCCGCAAGGTGATCATGGTCGCCCGGCTTTGGCTGCTGATCTATGCGCTTGTCGGGCTGCTGGCGCTTGGCATGGGGTCCATTCTGCCGCTGATGGTGATCGGCCTGCCAAGGCTCTATGGGGCGTGGCATCACGTGATGACCGGGCTTCTGCAGCACCTCGGGCTTGCTGAAAACGTCACCGATCACCGGCTGAACACGCGCACCGTTCTGATGAACCCGGTCAGCCGCTTCATCTATCTGAACATGAACTATCACCTAGAACATCACATGTTCACCATGGTGCCCTATTATCGGCTGCCCGAGCTGCACGAGTTGATCAAGCATGATGTGCCTGCGCCCGAACCGTCGATTTTCGCAGCCTTCCGTCGGCTGGTGCCGGTGCTGACCCGGCAATTGCGCTATGAGGACGCTGTGATTGTGCCGGACCTGCCAAGCGGAGCGGCCCCTTACCGCCCGGAAGTGGCGCGGCTTCTTCCAAACGCGGTCTGACTGCCCGAGACTTGCCACAAATTGCCATTAGATGTTCGACCATGAGCATCTACGGGATTGCGGGCGTCATTCTCGCCGCCTTCTATGTTGGGTTTGGCACCGGCTACACGCCGGGCACAGCGGCACCGCGGCGGTTGCGCGGCCTCCCGGCCATGGTGATCGGGGCCACCATCGCCTTTCTCTTGTGGCAATTCGCCAAAGGCACCGCGCGGGACCCGTATTCCGCCGCCTCGATGTTCATGTTCATTGCCGTCTTCGCGGTCATCTTTCTTTTCGGGGCAGGGCGTTTCTTTGGCAGCCTCATTCCGCTTCTGGTCGAAGACGGCGCGCGGCGGCGGCAGGCCACTGCACTTGCTCTGGCGGCTCCGCTTGTGATGGTTGTCTCGCTTTTCTACCCGCTTGAAATGAAACGTCTGGAACGCGAAGCCGCAAACGCCGTCGCCTTGTCTGAACTTCAAAGCGGCACCTATGTCGCGACCTTTGGCACCCATTTGGTGACGCTTCCGGGCGTGCCCGCGGTCGAAATCCATCATACCTGTACCCTTGGGCACTCATCCTGCCGTACGATGTTCTGGCACTCTCCGGGGCTGAATAACGCAGAATCCGATGGACTGAAGATCACACGCTTGTCCATCGTGACGCATGACGAGGCGCTTCGCGCGACCGAAGAGTGGTGCCGGACCCGGCCCGATCAGGCCGGGTCCGTGTGGTGCCGTATTACCTCCGATGATGCATTGACCTTCTGGCCGGCCGCCGAGATCGACGGGTCCGGCCTCGATACGCCGCTTCAATGCAGCGAGAGCAAGAAAGACGGGGTTACATGTCAGGCCCGGCATGACGTTGCTCCCGGAATATCTGCGATGCTGCATGGCAAGGGCACGACGCGCACCGGAGCCGAGGCCGCAAACCTTGCCAAACAGGCGACTGCCGAGGCCGTTTGGGCGGCACTCACACGCCCATAAAGCCCCATCCGGCGTCGGTGGGTAACTCTGTGGATCAATGTCATACGACTTTGATCTTCCATAACTAAATCTTCCGCGAAACTTGAGGGTTGTATGGCGCGGACCGCCATATATAGTGCCCTTGAATGTCGGGGCCGGGACCCCCCGCCTTGACACCCAAAGAGGTCGGCAGGCGAGAGCGGAGTCCTTGATGAACGGCGAATTCAGAACGAGTTTTGTGCGGGAACCCAACAACCTGCGGCACCACCCGGCGCTGGTGCTGAACGCGGACTATCGCCCCTTGTCCTATTACCCTTTGTCGCTTTGGCCGTGGCAGGATGCGGTCAAGGCCGCGTGGCTCGACCGGGTGCAGATCATTGCCGAATACGAAGAGGTCGTGCGCAGTCCATCGACGGTAATCCGCATCCCCTCGGTCGTGGTGCTGAAAGATTATGTGCAACCGCAGAAACGCGTGGCCTTCACGCGCTTCAACCTGTTCCTGCGTGACGAATTCCATTGCCAATACTGTGGTGCCAAGGGCGAATTGACGTTCGATCACGTCGTTCCCCGCGCGCGCGGCGGGATCACCAGTTGGGAAAACGTTGTCGCGGCTTGTGCGAAGTGCAACCTGAAGAAAGGCTCCAAGTCGCTGCGACAGGTGGGCATGGCACTTCGCAAGCCGCCCCGCCAGCCGGGGGCCGAGGAACTTAGGAACCAGGGTCGGAAGTTTCCGCCGAACCATTTGCATGAAACCTGGCTCGATTTCCTGTATTGGGACGCCGAGTTGGAAGAGTAGTCGAAAGAATTGCAGGGGTTTTGGACAGCATTCCTTTGAAGATTGCGGCGTCTTGGCCAGTGCCGAGCCATTGCCCGGAAGGAGACCCCTTTGGCTGATCCGTTCTTCGTCCCCGTCTCGGGATTCGATCTGCCGCGCTTTGCCGGTGTGCCCACCTTCATGCGGCTGCCGCATGTGCCGCCCGAACACCCTCGCTTTGACGAGGTCGAGGTCGCGCTGGTCGGTGTGCCCTGGGATGGCGGCACGACAAACAGACCAGGTCCGCGTCACGGGCCGCGCCAGTTGCGCGATGCCTCGACGATGATCCGCGCGCAGCACCCGGCCAGCGGCATTCGTCCGTTCGAAGCTGCGCGCTGTGCGGATGTGGGGGACGTTGGTCCCAATCCCGCAAGCATCCCCGATAGCCTGAAGCGCATAACGGCTTTCTATGAAATGCTGCGGGGCAACGGTATCCGCCCATTGACGGCAGGCGGCGATCACCTTTGTTCGCTGCCGGTCCTGCGAGGGCTGGCCGATCAGCCGTTGGGCATGGTCCACTTTGATAGCCATACGGACCTCTACAAGGATTATTTCGGCGGCGAACAATATACACATGGCACGCCGTTCCGCCGTGCCATCGAAGAGGGCCTTCTCGACCCGAAGCGCGTGGTGCAGATCGGCATTCGCGGGACGATGTACGACAGCGAAGACATCGAATTCGGCGAAAGCGTCGGCGTCCGCATGATCCGGATCGAGGAATTCTTCGACCGCGGCGTCGATGCCGTTATGGCCGAGGCCTGCCAGATCGTGGGCAGTGGGCCAACGTATGTCAGCTATGACATCGACTTCGTCGACCCGACCTATGCGCCAGGGACAGGCACGCCAGAGGTCGGTGGACCAACCGCCTATCAGGCGCTCCAGGTCTGTCGGCACCTCACTGGTCTCGATATTGTTGGCGCGGACCTGGTCGAGGTATCGCCACCTTTCGACACCTCGGGCGGCACGGCGTTCCTTGGCGCGTCGCTCATGTTCGAGCTTTTGTGTGCGATGGTCGCAGGTCGCGAAGCCTAAACGTGCCGCGGCACGCTCCAAGCAGTCCTCACGCCGCTTCGCCAAGGGTGATTTCGCCGCGTGCGACACGTTCCAGATGTTCGACGATCACCGGGTTGTCCTGACGCCACTGATAAAAGAGCCTGAAGCCTTCTGTGTTGGCGGCGGCGCGCTCCCTCGGGGGCAGGTATTGGAACGTCTGCGGGCTGACGCCGGGGACGAATGATAGCTTGATTTGCTGGTACGCCGCGCTGCAGAAGTGGAATTCCTGGGCTGTTAGGGTGCGATGTTCAGAAATATCCGAACACGCAAAGTGAAACGCGATAAGCGCAAGTAGTTCTGTTGTCATGTGGCCTACTCCATGGTGAAATTGGTCGGCCTCCCTGCCACTGAGCTTGCGGCAGAGTTATTGACGTGTCGTTTACCGTGCGGGTTTTGGACCCAAATACCCGATCACTTGCCGAGTTTTCAGGCAAAAAACGAGAATCTGCTTGGAAGTCGGGCGTCTCTTGAGGGTTCTCTGGCGTCAGGCCGAGCAGCTTGCCCCGCCAAGGACGCAGAACTTGGCACAATGGGGGTGGTTCAACTGAACCGAGGCTTCGGCCTCTTCAAGCGTCGCACCCATTTCGAAGGCAGTGTCATAGGGCAGAAGTGTGCATGCCAGAACCGCGGGTTTCTGCGCGCCCTTGCGTTTTACGACCATGCGGGACGACGCGCACATCACGCTATCGGGGGATTTGCCGAGGATATCCCAGCAGGCAGTGGTGATTTCGGGTACATCGACGGTTTCGTCCATTTCGGGAAAGAGCACGGTCGCTCCCGGGTTGTGGGCGTCGATATCGAAGCCTTCGTGCGCAAAAAGCCCTGCGTAGCCGTCGCGGGAGGCCGTTTCTTCTTCGTGCCACATCGTCCGGCCCGCCACAGCCATCCGAATGCCCACATCGCGCAGCCAGCGCATGCCGATCAGCGATTTCTCGAAGGCGCCGGGCCCCCGTTCTTCGTCATGGTACTCGGCCGACCAGTGGTCGAGCGAGATCCGAAGCGTCAGCTTGTCGCCATACTCTGCCGCCAGCCGTTCCAGACCGGCGCGCATCGTCTTCCGCATCATCGGGCGCATGGCATTGGTCAGGATCAGCACGTCATACCCGCGCTTTAGCGCTGCTTCCGCCATCTCGATCATCTCGGGGTTCATGAAGGGCTCGCCACCGGTGAAGCCAATCTCGCGCACGCCCCAGCCGCAGTCGTCCAACTGGTCGAGATAATCGGTGACCTCGGCCTCGGTGAAATATACCAACCGATCGTTCTTGGGCGAAGACTCGATATAGCAGTTCACGCATTCGATGTTGCAAAGCGTGCCCGTGTTGAACCAGAGCGTTTCGGGATTTGAAAGCGGGACCGAAGCGCGGGCCTCTCCCTTCGCCGTGACTAGAGGGTCCCGAAACTTCTGCGGGTCCAACTCCGTTATCGTGTCTTTCATGAACGCTCTTCCTTGCCTCTCGACACACCTAAGCCCCTGACAGCACGAGGGAAAGGAAAAGCTGGCCTCCGTGACGAACTTGTGATGACCGCTAGCGGCGGGGCAAAGGGACCCGTGTTCGGCCAAACGGGATCGCCTCGGGCGTGTGATAGGGCGCGCGCGCGGCGGACGCCGCATTGAAGGTCAGAAGGCCAGCGCCATACTCCGAATTGATCGGTTGCGACCTGACGTGCTGACGCACCACACCCGCAAGAAAGGCGTGCCGGTCGGCATTCGGGTCCTGGGCGCGAAGCAGCGCCATCATGCCCGAGGCATAGGCGGTGGCGCATGATGTGCCAAGGCATGCTTCGCCCGTGGTGCTGTAGCCCGTGTGCTCGGTCACCATGTCCTGCGCGTTTCGTTGGCCGCCAAACGCCATGATGTGATGCCGCTGCACGCTCAGTGCGTCATAGTTCGAAAACTGCGACCGGCGGCCGGAAAGGTCGACACTTCCGACAGCGACGACGTCGCCATAGTTTGCGGGGCTGGCGATCAGTTTGTCGCTTCCATCGTTCCCGGTGGCAGCCAGAAGGATCGGCTCGCGCCCGAGTGAATTGGGTGTGTTGGCCACCAGCGCCGCGATGCATTGCAGGGCAAAGGCCCGCATTTCGGCCGTGCCGCCGCAGAATGGGCACTCTGCGTCCATGTCGGAAAACCCAAGGCTCATGTTGATGATGTCCGCATCGGCATCGCGAGACGCGATCACAAGTGCGCTCATCAAACCCCATATGGTTACGTCATCCGACGCATCACAAACGCGAACGAAGGTGAACGTCGCCTCGGGCGCGACGTCGCGGGCCAATTCCAGCATGGCGGTCCCGTGCCCATCGGCATCGCCGTTGTTCGTGGCCGCGAAGGGCCGGGTCAATACCTGCCAGCCGACAAGCCCAGTGGCCGGGCCATCATAGCCGCTGTCGATAACGGTGATCGTCGACCCCGCACCCTGAAGGCCTGCCTGATGCGCGGCGTGCACGCCCATGGCGCGCAGGTAGTCGTCGTGCGACCCGCCGGGCAGGAAACCGGGGCCAAGCGGTGCGTGCAGCTTCACCGGATGATCGGGTTCGACGGCGTAGAGCCTGCCCTTCAACCAGCTTTCGGTCTCGAAATGGCGATAGATGCGTTCGATGAACTCATGGCTGCGGCCGAACGGCACCTCGTAGCGGTAGAAACTGACGGGGCATTTCTGGCGCAGGAACGTCGCGGCTTCGAGCTTGCCCAAGGCGCTGACGAGATCGACGCGATCTTCCACCCCTTCGATACCCGATATCGATCCCGCCACATCTGCCGTACCTTCATCGTTGGGCAGGGTGACGATCAGGCCCGAGGTGGGACACTTCAGCTTTTTCATCGTTTCCTCCCCGGTCATCAGAAGGCAATCCGATAGGTCTTGCCGTCGTCAGCAGAAACGGTTTCGACGACCTTCTTTGCGACCAAAGCATCGACGATCGCCTTCAGGCCCCGCGGCGCAGCTTGACCCTGATCTGTGAAATGCCGTTCGATGTATTCCAGCGAGACACCGGGCGTGCCCGCCTGCCGCCAGTGCTGGCCGCCTTGCGCGGCAATCGCCTGCGCGACGTATTTCTCCGACTCGTTGAGCTTTTTCAGATTTTCTTTCAGGTCCTGGATCAAGTCCCAGGCATGCTTGGCGGCGGCGGCTTTGGTCAAGCCCGCTGGCGCTGCCATCAGGGCCAGACCAAGCGAAACGATGGCCTTCAGCATGGCCCAGGTCGTGCCTTTGACATTGATCGACCAACGTTCTCCGACCAGGACCAACGCTTCGCCCCGGCCGCTTTTTTCCCCTTCGGCGATGTCCTGAATATCGCTCAAAATGTTGTTGGCAAGGTCTTCTGGGATGTCTTCGTCCTGGTTCAGTGCATCGCTCAATAATAAATCGTCCAGAAGCTGCTGCGCCTCTTTGTCTGCGGATGTCATGACTTGCGTATCCAAATTGCTGCTTAAATATGCGAAGCAGCATACCGACAAACTACGATTCGATCAGGGCTTTTCTCAATCGCTCTGGACCCGAGGCAGTGTTCGATGTATCGGCTGAGCGACAATTTGTTAGCGATAACAGGCATCGCGAAAGGAGAGCGCCCATGGTCTCGCGAGTGATCCCAGTGGACGACTTCGATCTGGTCATATTCGGTGGCACCGGCGACTTGGCGCGGCGCAAGATTCTGCCCGGCCTCTTTCGCCGATTTCATGCCGGACAGATGCCGTCCACAAGCCGGATCATCGGCGCGGCGCGGTCCGAGATGGATCAGGCGACTTACCAAAAGGAAGTCGCCGGAGCACTTGAAGAGTTTCTGCCCAAGGACGCGCGCCCGAAGGATCAGATCGACGCTTTCCTGGATTGCATCGACTATGTAAAGATTGACGCAATGGGCGAGGGCGGCTGGTCCGAACTTTCGTCCAAGTTACGAAGCGGTGTCGTACGCGCCTTCTATTTCTCCGTCGCCCCATCGCTTTTCGGCCCGCTGGCCGAGCGCCTTCATGGCCATTCCTGTGCTGGGCCCAAGTGCCGGATCGTGGTGGAAAAACCCTTCGGTCGCGATCTGGAGAGCGCGAAAGCGTTGAACAAGACGCTTCGCGATCATTTCGACGAAGGCCAGATCTATCGGATCGACCATTACCTGGGCAAGGAAACGGTGCAGAACCTGATGGCCGTGCGGTTTGGCAATGTGCTGTTCGAGCCGCTCTGGAACGCACAATACGTGGACCACGTGCAGATCACCGTGTCGGAAAGCGTCGGTGTCGAGGGGCGGGGCGCCTACTATGACAAATCCGGCGCCATGCGGGACATGGTCCAAAACCACTTGATGCAGCTTCTCTGCCTGACCGCTATGGAGCCGCCGTCGCGCTTTGACCCGGATGCGGTCCGGGATGAGAAACTGAAGGTCATCCGCGCACTCGACCCGGTGGACCCTGCAGATATCGTACGGGGACAGTACACCGACCCGAAGAAGGGTCGGGGTTATCTGGAACAGGTCGAAGACCCCGATAGCATCACCGAAAGCTTTATCGCGATGAAGCTGTCGGTCTCGAACTGGCGCTGGGCCGGCGTGCCGTTCTATCTGCGGACGGGTAAGCGGATGAAGGCGCGGTATTCCGAGATCGCCGTCGTCTTCAAGGACGCGCCGCATTCGATTTTCGGCCAGGATCAGGGGCGGCACCGGAACGTGTTGACCATCCGGCTGCAACCCAATGAAGGCATGGACCTTTTCGTCACCATCAAGGAACCCGGGCCGGGGGGCATGCGCCTGGTGGATCTGCCGCTTGACATGACCTTTGCCGATGCGCTTGGACCCGAGGCTGCGGATGTGCCGGACGCCTACGAGCGTCTGATCATGGATGTGATCCGCGGCAACCAGACGCTTTTCATGCGGGGCGACGAGGTCGAGGCCGCTTGGGCCTGGACCGATCCGCTGATCGAGGGCTGGACAGAGCGGCGGGAGAAACCGCTTCCCTATGAGACCGGATCAACCGGCCCGGAAGAAGCCGCGATGCTCTTGCACCGCACGGGGCGGCGCTGGCGCGAGATCCGGCCATGAACCTGATAACATACCCCGACCGCGACCTCCTGTTCGTCGACCTGGCCAGCAAACTGGCGGGGGAACTGGAGGCCGCGTTGTTGCACGAAGACCGCGTCAGCCTCGCCGTGCCCGGGGGCACGACACCGGGCCCGGTGTTCGACGAGTTGTCGGCCGCGGATCTGGACTGGTCCCGCGTCGATGTGCTGTTGACCGACGAGCGCCGGGTGCCGCCGGACCATGACCGGTCAAACGAGCGGCTGGTCCGCGAACGGCTCTTGACCAGCCGCGCGGCAGCGGCGCGGTTCGTGCGTCTTGTGCCCGACGGCGAAGACCTGCCCGCGCTTCAAGACAAGCTTGCGGCACGGCTGCCGCTGAATGTGCTGGTGTTGGGGATGGGGGTGGACATGCACACGGCCTCGCTTTTTCCGGGTGCACCGCAATTGATAGAGGCGCTTCGACGCGATGCGCCGCCCTTGATGATGGTCGATGCCGCCGAGGGGCTGGAGCCGCGCTTGACGTTGACCGCTCCGGTCCTCAGGGGGGCATTGTCGACACATGTCTTGATCACGGGCGACGAAAAACGAAACGTTTTGGAAACCGCGCGGCGTCATAGTCCTGACGATGCCCCCATTTCCCTTGTTCTTGGACATGCAGATATCCACTGGGCCCCGTAAGCCATGACCGTCAATTTCGAAGACCAGATGCGCGCCGGCCTGGAGGTATTGGACATTGACCTGCCGCACGAGCTTTGGACTTTGATCGCCTGGCTCGAAGAAAAGGGACAGTGCCTTGAAACGCCTTCGGGCCCGACGTACCTCGCCATAATGCCTTTGACGGATCAGGGCAGCCTCTGGAGCCACCTGGTCTTTGAAAGCCCCCCGGACATGGTGCGCTTCTGGTTCGGCAAGGACGGTCTGGAACGCGCGGTCATTCCCTTCGTTCAGTGCGGCGGCGATGGCAGCTATCTGGCGCTTTGGCGTCATGCCGGTGCTCCGGACCGGTATGTCTTCCTCGGCTCTGAAGGGGAGGCGTTTGTTGTCGCCGAAGATGTCCGTGACTTCATCTCGCTCTTGACGATGGGATACACACAGATCGAAACGCGTAGCGATCTCTCCTCCACCCCCGATCAGCTTTGGCACGATCTGAACGACGACGACTGGCCCGATCCGGTCGAGCTTCGTCAATGGGTTACGGATCAGTTCGATTTCGTTCACCCCGCTACGGGTGCTGCGCTTTTGCCATATGGCGCAAAGGATGACCCGTTTGCCGCTTTCGTGGCGGCCCAGACAACATAAGGTACCCGTAAACTGCCTAGAAGGGATGGGACAATGGATTGGATGCGCCTGTCGAAGGCGGCCAAAGCGGCGCGGAAGACCCCTATACTCGACCGGTTCAACGACCCCGACCGGGCCGCGGATTTCTCGGTCGCGGCTGGTGACTTGCTTTTTGACTACTCGAAAACGGCAATGGGCCCAAAGGACCGGGACCTGTTGGTTGAGATGTTCGAGGCCGGCGGCGTGCCGGACCGCCGCGACGCCATGTTCGAAGGTGAGAAGATCAACCAGACCGAAGACCGCGCGGTGTTGCACACGGCTCTCAGAAACCTCTCGGAGCATCCGGTGGAAGTTGACGGTGCCGACGTCATGCCGACGGTGACAGAGACGCGCCTTCGCATGGAAGCCCTTGCCGAAGACGTCCGCAGCGGCGTCTTCCGGGTCTCGGGCGGTCAGGTCACGGACGTGGTCAACATCGGCATCGGCGGCTCGGACCTGGGCCCCGCAATGGCGGTTCAGGCCCTGGCACCCTATCACGACGGGCCGCGGGTGCACTTCGTCTCGAATGTCGATGGGGCACAGATCAACGACACGCTACTGGGGCTGGACCCGAAGACGACGCTGGTGATCGTCGCCTCGAAGACATTCACAACCATCGAAACGATGACAAACGCGGAAACGGCCTGGCGGTGGCTGGCGGGTGACTTGAACGAGGTGGAGATCGGACGCCACTTCGTCGCCTTGTCATCAGCCACGGACAAGACCGCCAGCTTCGGCATCGACCCCGAACGGGTCTTCGGCTTCGAAGATTGGGTCGGCGGGCGCTACTCTGTCTGGGGTCCGATTGGCCTGTCATTGATGCTGGCCATTGGTGCCGATGCGTTTCGGTCCTTCTTGGCGGGTGGTGCGGCAATGGACCTGCATTTCCGCGTGGCCGAGCCCCTGGAAAACATGCCTGTGATGCTGGCGCTGACCGGCATCTGGCATCACCAGGGCATGGGTTTTCCGACCCGCGCTGTTTTGCCATACGAACAGCGCCTCGCGCGTTTGCCAGCCTATCTTCAACAGTTGGAAATGGAATCGAACGGCAAATCAGTGGCGCTGGATGGCAGCGCTCTGGACACCGTTTCTGGGCCGGTGGTCTGGGGGGAGCCCGGCACGAATGGCCAGCACGCATTCTATCAGTTGATCCATCAGGGGCGCGCGGTCATCCCGTGCGAATTCATGGTGGGCGCGCGGGGTCATGAGGACGCGCTGAACCACCAACACCAGTTGCTTGTCGCCAACTGCCTCGCGCAATCCGAAGCCCTTATGCGAGGCCGCTCGCTTGACGAGGCGCGTGACATGATGGCTGGCAAGTTCGAAGGTGACGAGCTTGAGCGGCAGGCGCACCACCGGGTTTTCGAGGGCAATCGCCCCTCGACAACGCTTGTTTATCCGAAGCTCACCCCGTTCGTTCTGGGGCAGATCATCGCGCTCTACGAGCATCGGGTCTTTGTCGAGGGGGTCATGCTCGGCATCAACTCCTTTGATCAATGGGGCGTCGAACTTGGCAAGGAACTGGCCAAGGCGCTGGAACCCATCGTCTCCGGTCGCGAAGCAGCGACCGGCAAGGATGGCTCAACGGCCGCGCTGGTCGCATTTTTGCAGGCGCACGGAGACACTTAGAGGCCAGGGCTAATGCTGTGGCTTGGGTGACCGTCAGAGCCCCTCGGTCGTCGCGCCGTCCCGTTCGATCATCAGCG
>JAAUYH010031594.1_pt1 | contig 14118 bp, 15 predicted proteins | sample 7278061 | NCBI WGS metagenome assembly JAAUYH01 (sample SAMN14350203, study PRJNA611818) | marine sediment metagenome | isolation source: surface marine sediment (0.6m) | place: French Polynesia: Moorea | collected 2018-08
ATTAGTCGCAGAATATCCAGCCTGAGTTAATAATTCTTTAGCTTTGGCAACATTGGCATCACCATAAACTGTTTGCAGCGCTGGTTGATAAACATCGAAAGCAGTTGGAACTAGACTATATAATGGTTCAGCTTGTCCTTGTAAGACTCTTTGGTTAATTAATCCTCGATCTATTATGGACGCGATCGCTTGTCTTACTTCTGGTTTATTTAATGGTTCTTGATTGAGATTTAAGACCAAGTAATTAACTACGGTACCCGAACCTTCGACCACTTGCCATTTATTTTTCGCTGCCCCATCTAATAAATTAGCAATCTGCTCGGGATCTAAAGATTGATAGGCAACGTCAATCGCCTGAGTACGGAAGCTATTGAATAAGTTTGCCGAATTTCCCGCATAAATTTGGAGGTCAATTCCCTCGTTGAGAGGTTTTTCTCCCCAGTAATCTTCGTTGACATCTAAACTAATAGAATCGCTGCTAAATTCTGCTAATTTATATTTTCCTGTTCCTACTAAACTATTGGGATTAAATTCCCCCGCACCAATTTGATAAGCTTGGGGAGATACAGCACAAGCACCAGGAAAAGCTAGCAAAGCGGGAAAGGCAGCAAAAGGTTGTTTCAGGACAACCTTGAGTTCATATTCTCCCGTCGCTTCTATCTTATCTACCACATCCGCGAGCAAGAAAGCCGGTTTTCCCCCATTACTGATAAAACGTTTCAGAGAAAAAGCCATTGCTTCAGCATTAAAGGGAGTGCCATCTTGAAAAGTAACATCTGGACGCAAAGGGATCATGTAAGTTTTGCCATCTCCACTAATCATCGGCATGGCGGTGGCCAGTAACGGTTCAATTTCTGTGGTACCTAATTTGTAAGTATAAAGACTTTCCCCAACGTTATAAATAATATTCAATCCTGCCAGTTCATAGCTATCTGCAGGATCGAGGGTACGAGGTTTGAGAGTTGTACCAATGGCAATGCGATTATTGTCTATGGCAGTAGGAGAGTTCGGTGACTGAGTTTGATTGCTATTACAACCGATTGTCAAGGTAAAGCAAAGGAAAAATATGCTGAGATATTTGCTAATTTTTTGCAAGATTCGGGACAGTCTGTTATCTATCATGTTTTGAGTTCTTCTATAGCATTTCTTATTTTGATCAATGATGAGGGAATTGACCAGGACTTTTCACAATAAGAAACGAGGAATAAGGAGCAAGGAACGAAAAGGTTATAAAGATTAAAGTGATAAGTAAAAACCGATAAATGTTAAATGTTTAAGGCGAATCTTAACAATTGCGATCGCGATTGTTATAATTAGTTTGGTTACTCTAACATCTCCTCATACCCCGCAACCAAGTAATCCGATCAAAGCTGTATGGATAACTCATCTGGGTACTTCTTTATTTAGTTATACAACCGCGATCGATAATAATCGATAATATTTTTCATCAATTATCTAATTTGAATTTTAATCGGGTTCATATTGATGTTTATTTTGCTTTACTAGCAATCGCGATATAGTAAAATTAGCTCCTATTCAATTTCAGGCTAATAGATTCTTAAGACGGAACAAGTAGTATGTAGAAATTTTAATAATAGAAAGATGAATACTTACACATTTAATCTCAAACTTTCAACAGAACCGATTACAGACGAATATTTTCATCAATTATGCTGTCTAAATCCAGAATTAAAACTAGAGACTAATAGTCAAGGGGAATTAATTATTATGTCGCCCACAGGTGGCGAAACGGGAAGACGTAATCTAGATTTAGAAGGACAATTTTGGTACTGGAATAAGCAATATAAGTTAGGAGTTGTCTTTGATTCTTCTACTGGGTTTACTCTTCCTAGCGGGGCAAAAAGATCTCCTGACGTGAGTTGGATTACTTTAGATAGATGGAATAGTCTTACTTCAGAAGAAAAAAAAGGTTTTGCACCCATAGCTCCTGATTTTGTTTTGGAATTAATGTCTCCTAATGATGATTTGCTAACTGTACAAAAGAAGATGAAAGAATATATGAGTAATGGAGTACGTTTAGGTTGGTTAATTAATCCTGAAGACAAGCAAGTAGAGGTTTACTCTCTGGGAAAAGCCAAAGAACTTTTAGAACATCCTAATACTATTGCGAATAATGATGTTTTACCTGGATTAGTTCTTGAGTTAGATACTATTTGGGAATGAATAATACCTATAAAGTAATAAACTTTTTTTGCTGTTGAAGGGTTAAACTTTCCCATGTTTATTTTTTTATCCAAGCTGCATCAGGCGATCGCGTTGCCCCATTAGGTAATTTAAAACCAGTGGAAGAATCAAAAACTTCTCCTAATTTATATTGTTGATTCCACAACCATAATTGTGCATTGATACTGGAATTTCTCTTACCTGTTTCTCCTCCTGTAACTAATTCTCCCGTAGCAATGTGCTCTAATCTTAAATCGCGATTCGTACTGCAAATTAAAGCGAATTGTTCGTCAGTTAATTTAATCACTGATGGAAGATTTAAGGTAATGGCTGTCATGTTAAATCTCTTAGAAAGCTTTTGCTTGAGATGGGTTTTTACTTTTATCCTCATCTTTTTTGAGTTTAGAGTAAAGTGCGATCGCAGAAAAATAAATCACATAAAAAACCTTATACTAAAACCATTAAAAGAAAAGTCTACTTCGTTAGCACGTAATATAATGCTAGCAAGCAGGATTATCAGAATGAGGCTACAAGTAATCCAAATAAACGAGGTTCGATTGTCTTGAAGCATATGTACTCCTGTGTTAGACTAAGCTTTGGTATTCAATTGAATACGAAACTCCTAAAATGTAAAGCTCTACTCTAATAAATTCTGTATACATAGATACATTACTGGATATATTTCTTGAGATTAAGCCGATATGAAGTAAAAACAAACACATTTTATATGCATATGTGTATCAAAGATAGTGGGATTTAATTATGAACCAAGAAAAGTTTGATGCAATTTATGGAAAACTCAAGAAATCTGGACGGAGAGAAGAAGTTTTAAGGGCATTTTTAAATGGCTATTCAGATGAAGAAATTGCTAATTCTTTGGGTATTCAACAAGGAACGGTAAGAAAACAGATCTCAAATCTCTGTGACGATTTTGAAATCAAAGAATCTTCAGGTTCTCCCAAACGAACGAATTTAATGGCTCTGTTTATTCAATATATGCCTGAATTAATACCAGGGTTGAGTAATATAAATCCCGCTTCTGATTTTTATATAGAACGCCCTGAGCTTGAAAATAAATGTTGTGAAATAATTCGGGAACCTGGTTCTTTACTTCGAATCAAAGCCTCTAAACAAATGGGGAAAACTATTCTGCTCAATAAAGTTCTTGGGCAATTTGAAAAGGAAGGTTATCGAACTCTGAACTTAGACTTTGGGCTATTAACAGATAGTACTGTTCGTAGTGATTACAGTAAATTCCTAAAGTCTTTTTGTCTCGGTGTTGGTCGGGAGCTAGGATTAGAAAATAAGTTGACTTGGGAAGATCTATTATCTCCCCAGTGGAATAGCACCAATTATTTCCAAGATCTGTTAACAGGAGTTACCAATCCTTTAGTATTAGCCTTAGACAAAGTTGATCTAATTTTTGAACAGGAAGAACCTAAAATTGCCCATAACTTTTGTGAACTGCTTCGAGGTTGGCATGAGAATGCAAGACGCGGTGATCATGTTGGTCAAATTTGGCAAAAACTCCGATTAGTTGTAGTACATTCCACAGATGTTTATAGTTATAGTTCTCTAGATATCAATTTTTCGCCTCTTGCTAATGTAGGCGCAAAAGTTGAGTTACCAGAACTCACTCCCAAGCAAGTACAAAAATTAGCACAGCGTTATGGATTGATTTGGGAAGATACTCAAATTAAAGAACTAATGGATCTCTTAGGAGGGAATCCCTATCTAGTGCAAAATGCTCTTCGTTATATAAGTAATCATAATGTTAAACTCTCCAGGTTTTTAGAAACAGCCCACACAGAAGCTGGAATATACAGTGATCACCTACGGGAACATCTAGTAAATCTTAGACAAGATCAAGAACTAGAACAAGCTTTCTGTAAAGTTATTAAATCAACACAGCCAGTACTTCTAGAGCCAGAAAAGGCTTTTAAATTGTACAGTATGGGTTTAGTGCAACTCAAAGGGAATAAAGTGATACTTCGGTGTAATTTATACCGTAAGTATTTCAAGAGCGCTGAATTTAAGAATTTACAGAAATTTATTTGAGGAACAACTGATGAATACAACAGAAAACTCAGATTTTAACTTTGTTGTGGGAGGTTCTCTTTCATCTGATGCTATGTGTTATGTAGAAAGACAGGCAGACCAAGATTTTTATCAAGGCTTAAAAGAAGGAGAGTTTTGTTATGTTTTCAACTCTCGACAAACAGGTAAGTCCAGTTTAAGAAATAGGACAGAGCGAAGACTAAAGGCGGAAGGCTATGCTTGTGCTGCTATTGATTTGACGACAATTGGAACTACACTTTCCCTAGAGCAATGGTATGCAACTATTATCATGAGTATTGCTACAAGCTTTGAGCTAGAGTTTCAATTCACCCCTTGGTGGCGTGAGCGAGAATTACTCTCACCAGTCAATAAGTTGAGTCAGTTTATCGAAAAGGTATTACTCGCACAAGTTGAACAAAACATTGTTATTTTTATTGATGAAATTGATGGTGTTCTGAGCTTGGATTTCCCAACAGATGATTTTTTTGCTTTCATTCGCTCCTGCTATAATCGCCGTGCTGAGCAACCAGAGTTCAATCGTCTAACCTTTGCTTTGTTGGGTGTAGCAGTGCCATCTGATTTAATTCAAGATGTAAAACAGACTCCATTTAATATTGGTCGAGCAATTGAACTGAATGGATTTCAAATAGAGGAAGCTCAGATATTAACCCGAGGATTAGAAAACAATGCTGAAAATCCAGAGACTGTGCTTCAGCAAATTTTATATTGGACTGGTGGTCAACCTTTTCTGACGCAAAAGCTTTGTGACTTGGTACTTACCCATTTCTCTCCTTCCTCTCCTATTGCTTTTGGTACTGAGAAAAAGCAGATTGAGAATTTAGTGCGCTCACAGATAATTGAGAATTGGGAAGCCAAGGATAACCCTCAGCATCTCAAGACGGTTCATGATCGACTACTTCATAATCATAATGAACCACGTATTTTTCGTTTATTAGGACTATATCGAAAAATTTTACTACAGGGAGAAATTGAGGCAAATGATCGTGATGAGCAAACAGAATTACGATTGTCTGGATTGGTTGTTCTAAAAGATAGAAAAAAGTTAATTGTTTACAACCCTATATATCAGAAGATTTTCAATCAAGAGTTTATTGATAGTGAGCTAAACAAACTAAGTCCTCAGAATTATGCTAAATCCTTAGCCGTTTGGTTGGAATCTAATCGCCAGAACAAATATTTATTGCAAGGAACAGGACTTCAAGAAGCCCAAGAATGGGCCAAAAGTAAAAGCTTAAGTTATGAGGATTATCATTTCCTAAATGCTAGTCAAGAACGACGAGCTAATAAGTTTAGTAAGTTCGCTCGTTATGCTGCTGGAGGTTTAATTACTCTTGGAGTTTTAAGCTTAGCAGGAGGAATATTTTTTAGGAATAGAGGAATATGTCCGCCAGATCAGATAACAGCAGAAGAGACTTTTTTACCTTCCTGTATAATTGCCTTTAGTAGTGGAGAAAATAGATTATTTCGTGAAGGACTCAGAAACCTTGACCTCGATTCAGGAATTGAGGCATTTAAATCGGAAGATTACGAAAAAGCAATTATTGACTTGAGTAGAGCTGTTAATAATTCTCCCATTGATCCTGAGCCACAGATCTACCTTAATAATTCAAAAGCTCGTCTTCAAGCTTTTCTTACTAAATCCACAACTTTCCAAATAGCAGTAGTTGTACCAGCAAACAATAGTACCGAGACTGCAAAAGATATATTAAGAGGGATAGCACAGGCACAAACTGAATTTAATAAAGACCAAAAAAAGAAATCTCAACCCTTACTAGAGATTGTGATTGCCAATGATGAGGATGAACCTAAAAATGCCAAGAAAATTGCTAAGAAAATAGTTAAACACAAAAGAATAATTGCTGTTATTGGTCATGATTCTTCTGAAACGACTCAAGCAGCTTTACAAGAGTATAAAAAAGCTGGCTTAGCTGTGATTACCCCCACTGCTTCAAGCACAGAATTAAGTGGTTACAATTTCTTCCGTATTCCATCTTCAAACGAAATTTATGGAACTAAGTTAGCAAAATATGCCAAGGAAAAAATGAATTTAGAAAAAGTGGCGTTTTTCTATAAGAGTGAAAGTACTTACAGCGAGACTTTCAAAGACGCTTTTGAAGCAGAATTTGGTAGGGAAATAGTAGCTATTGATTTAACAGATTCTAAAGACTGGAAGAAAGAAATTGAACTTCTTGTCAGTGAGGAGAAGGTTCAAGCTGCGGTGTTGTTACCAAGTACAACTACAGCTTCTAGAGCGATAGCAATCGCTCTAGCAAACGCTGAACTTCCTGAAGAACAAAGGTTAAAACTTTTTAGCGCTGGTATTATTTATGGTGATGATATTTTAAGACAGGTTAGAGATGCTTTTGAAGGTTTAGTATTAGTTGTCCCTTGGCAGGATGAAACTGATTACACCGACAAAGCACAAGAAAGATGGAAAAAAAACGTAGGATGGCGAATGGCGATGAGCTTTGATGCTATCCAAGTCGTTATACAATCTCTATCTGAGGGAGCTACACGTCAAACTGTGTTAAAAAAATTAAACGATTTTAAGACTCTTTCAGCAGATCAAACTTCAGGAGAGGAACTCTGTTTTGATAGCAAAGGTGATTCTAATCGTTTTGCTCGTATACGTGAGGTTATTAATGGCAATCTTCAAGAGATAAAAGGAGAAAAAGATCCAGAAGCCAAACCCTGTCCTCTAAACAAATCTCAATAAAAGAATTTTAGAGCATTCTAATTATCTAACTCCGCGAGAGCAGTTTTAACACAAGCACAAACAGCTTTCCAATCTCTTTCAGAAAGATGTCCAATCAAAACTAAATTTGGTTTAGCTTTTTGTTCGTACAAACCATATAAATTAGCATCAATAGCCTCGACGAGACAGTTTAATCCTTCTAGAACATCTAGCGCATTTTGTACGGGCAGATTCCTTTTTTCAAACAAAGGTGGCAGATATTTTCTCGCGTCATGATAGCAAATCTCAGGAGTTACAAATTGATTAGTCAAAGCGTATTTTTCGACAATTCCCCGTACTTTTTTCCCAAGAACAGCCCTAATTAAAATATTGGCGTCCAGAACAATAATTTTGTTGGTTTGCATTAGATGCCTGACTACTTCTGTTGGCGCAGTTGGCGAAACTCATGAACCAACTCATCTTCGCTAATTCCTTTTTCCTGTAGTAAGGCATCCAATTTGGCTGCTGCCGATTTCAATGCCTCAAGTTCAGCTTTCTCTGGTTCTTGATGTGTAGGCAAGAAATATCCTATGGTCTGTCCATGACGCATAACAGCAATAGGAGAAGTCGCATTAAGATATTTAGCCAAGTTGTTTCTAAATTCGCGCACACCGATTTTTTGTAGCATTATTTTGATGTAATTGTGTACCGTTGTGTACATAATCTAGCATAAATTACCTAAATATTTCATTTGGTTTAGCTTTCAAGTTATAGATTATGATTAATTGAGTAAATTTTCCTTGATGATCTCAATGAATGATAGTAATTCTTCCGTAATAACTTACAACTCCATCCTAAAATCTCTACAAAAACTAATTGAAGTTGTGGCTCAATTAAGAGATCCTGAAGTTGGTTGTCCTTGGGATCTTGAACAAACTCCTCAAACCTTGGTTCCCTATATTATTGAAGAAGCTTACGAAGTGGTAGATGCGATCGCAACTGGCGAGCAAAACGCGATCGCAGAAGAGTTGGGAGATTTATTATTACAAGTAGTTTTACAAGCACAAATTGCGGGAGAATCTGGCGATTTCACCTTAGAAGAAATTGCCGTTTCGATTACTGAAAAATTAATTCGTCGTCACCCTCATGTCTTTGGCGATCTGGAAATAAATAGTAGTGAAGAAGTCAATCAAAATTGGGAAAAAATTAAAGCCGAGGAAAAAGGACAAAGTTTAGCAGAAGCTCAATTGCTTAGTAATAAATTACGACGTTATGCTCGTAGTTTACCTCCTTTGATGGCAGGGATGAAAATTTCTAAAAAAGCGGCTAAGGCTGGTTTTGAATGGGAAAATGCGGAAGGAGTTTGGGACAAGTTTCGAGAAGAGTTAACCGAGTTTCAAGAAGCATTAACGACAGAAGATAAAGAACATCAGCAAGCAGAATTAGGAGATTTATTATTTACTATTATTAATATTGCTCGATGGTATGATCTCGATCCTTTTGCTGGTTTGCAAGGAACTAATCGCCGTTTTATTCAAAGATTAGCAATTATGGAAAATTTTGCGGGAGAATCCTTAAATAATTACACTATTGATGAATTAGAAACTCTCTGGCAAAAAGCCAAAAAAGTTATTAACGAGCAATAAACATTAGACCTCTTGCATAATTCATTGAAAGCATTTCTATAAATCTCTAATCACAATGTATATAGTAATTATTAAAACTCGCTAAAACAACCAAAATTCCTATTTTGGTAAGAGGTCTCTTGAACATTTACGCTTAGGAAGGGTAAAGCTTTGCAAGCGTAAGTAAGCGTAAATTTATGTTGAACAGCTACTTATCCAAGGATTAAATATTTGATCAATTATTGATATTTGGATTAACCTTGATTAAATCATAATTGCCAAAAATATTTAAAACTTCTGTACATTCTTCTAATTCCTTTAAAGCAGATTGAACTTTAGAATCGGCAACATTGCCTTCTAAATCCAGATAAAAGATATATTCCCCTAAAGAACGTTTCGTAGGACGAGATTCAATTTTACTCAGATTAATATTTCTTTCGGCAAAAATTTGTAATGGTTTTACTAAAGCCCCAGAAACATTTGCCGGCAAACTAAAAGCCAGAGAAAGATAATTACCTTGGTTAATATTCTCTAAACTAACAACCAGAAAACGAGTGCAATTATCAGGACGATCATTAATTTTTGCTTTTAAGATCGGGACTTGATACAGTTGGGCTGCCCTAGCAGATGCGATCGCGGCAACCTGCAAATCTTGTTGCGGAAATTGTAAAGCTTCTGCAGTTGAATTAGTCGGCACTAATTTTACTTGAGGTAAAAAAGTTTCGAGCCATTTTTGACATTGACCTAATGCTTGAGGATGGGAATAAACTGTGGTGAGTTCTTCGAGAGAAGTATTCCGAGATAACAACATATGAGCAATTGGGATCGTAAAACTCCGTAGAATTTTCAGATTTGACCTTTGCCATAAAATATCTAACGTCACAGCCACACTACCCTCAACAGAGTTTTCTACTGGCACCACAGCACAATCAGATTCTTGATTTGCTACTGCTTTTAAAGCTAAAGCAATACTCGGTTGGAGACCAAAAACCACTTCTTGATTGTGGTTTTTTCTTAACCATTCTGCATAGGCTAAGGCTGCGGTTTCCGAATAAGTACCAGTAGGACCAAGATGGGCAATAGAAATTGTCATAGGGGTGATTTTTTACTTTAACGATAAAAACTATAAAGTTCTGTGTACATAATCTTTTTTGAAGAAATGTAACCTAAAATTAATAGAGTTATCCAAAATTTAAGTTTTTTCACTTATGTACGCTCGTTTTAACGCCACAGAATTAGTAAAAATACTAGCACCAGAAGCTAAAGTTCCGATCCAACATTATCTCCGTCAACCTCACAGATTAGTTAAGGCGATCTCGAATCCTCAGTTAATGACCCAAAAGTCTGATAATTTATATCAACTTAAAATGCGTCCGATTAACTTTATGGAGATTTACCATTTCCAACCAACGGTACAACTAAAAGTTAAATCTGACACGAATGGAACGGTATTTCTTAGTTCAGAAAATTGCCATATTGAAGGCATAGATTATATTAATCGTCGTTTTTCTCTAAAACTAAAAGGAATACTTTATCCGAAAAGTATTGACAACAAAACCCTTCTTCATGGTCAAGCCGATTTAGAAGTAGGAGTAGACGTTCCTGCACCTTTGATGTTAACTCCCAAACCCCTAGTCGAAATGACAGGGAATAGCTTGCTGAAAAGTATTTTGGGTAGAATCAAGCAAAGACTAGTTACTCAATTACTTGAAGATTATCAGGAATGGGCAGCAACAGAAGTCAATCCTCAGGAGATTACGCAATCACGGCTATCAACAGATTTTGGATTTTAGAATTGCTTCGCGATCAGCTATTAGCTTTTGTAAGGGGGATTAAACTAGGTTTATAGCTGATAACTTAAAGTTGGTTAAAATAAGTTATCAAGCAAAATTTTTTCCCAGTTCCCAATCCCTATTTTTCACAGCTACTTATAATTTTGTTTTGAAACTTGCTGCTGTTAACATCGTCTAATAAATTAAGTTATCTAAACCAATAAGATATTTCTCAACCGCTGATTTCGCTTACTCCTGATTGCTAAACATTATGTTCTCTATTTTTTCTTCTTTTAACTCGGTTTTGCGTCTCAAATTTATTCCTATTGTTTCTGCTACGGTCATCAGCGTCATTGCAATTATAGTTAGTCCTCAGTATCTAGAAGCACAAAATATTACAGATGGTGGTTCAATTACAATTCGTTCTGATTCTCAAGAAGCTAATTCTGAAACAGGAGTAATCACGGCTCAAGGAAATGTCAGGATCAACTATCCCAGTAGACAAATTCAAGCTACCGCCACTCAAGCGCAATACTATAGTCGAGAGCGTCGTTTAGTTCTCAATGGCAATGTCTATGTTATCCAAGAAGGGAATAGCATCCGTGCAGAAAGCATGACTTATTTAATAGATGAAGGTCGTTTTATTGCCACCCCTAGAGCGGATCGTCAGGTAGAATCTACCTATGTTGTGACAGAACCAATCAATGAGCAGTCAACAGAAGATTTTTAGGGATGAAGCATGAGCAGCGGTGCTTTACGCTTGTTCTGATAAGGTGAGGAATCTCGATCCTCATAATTTGTCCTTCACTTGCCCTTCCATGGGGATAATTCATCGTTTAAGTCTATGGGTTTAATTTTAGACAATATTCATAAATCCTACGGCAAGAAAGATATTGTCAGTCGGGTTAATATCAGAGTTTTGCCAGGAGAAATCGTGGGTTTGCTTGGTCCTAATGGTGCAGGGAAAACTACTACTTTCTACATTGCTACTGGTTTAGTTAAGCCAAATCAGGGTAAAGTTTTGCTCAACGACAAAGACATAACATCTTTCCCTCTTCACCAAAGAGCGAGGATGGGCATCGGTTATCTAACTCAACAAGCGAGCATTTTCCGTAATCTTACAGTTAAAAAAAATATTCAATTGGTGTTAGAGCAAACAAAAATACCCCGTCCTTTAAGACCAATTCGTCTTAACCAACTATTGCAGGAGTTTCGTTTGGAAAAGGCAGCCAATACTCTGGGTTTCCAGATATCTGGAGGAGAAAGACGACGTACCGAATTAGCTAGAGCCTTAGCTGTGGGTATAGATGGACCTAAATTTTTACTGTTAGATGAACCTTTTGCCGGAGTAGATCCGATCGCTGTAGCCGAAATTCAAGAAATGATTGCCCGTTTACGCGATCGCCAAATTGGGATTTTAATTACAGATCATAATGTCCGAGAAACCCTAGCCATTACCAATCGTTCTTATATTATGCGGGATGGTCAGATTTTAGCTTCAGGAACTTCGGAAGAACTTTATAATAATGCCCTAGTCAGACAATATTATTTAGGCGATCGTTTTAGAATCTAAGGAAAGAGGAACCAGAAAAAACTCCTTTTTTTATACAGTACCTAACTGGCTCTCAGCAAGCTCTCGGATCAGTAGGATTCGAGATTGGATATAGGTCTGAGCAAATTTGAGTTCTCCAGCAGTAAGTACATTTTGCTGCTCAAGTTTATCTTGTATCTGTCTCGTTAGCTCAAGATCGCTTAATTCCAAAAGAGAATTGGTCTGTATTCCCACGATGGAAAGCCAGATCTGGCGTAACGTTAGACTATCTACCATATTTAGTTTCATTGTTGGAGACAATTATTAAGTCGGATCGAATTCTGTACATTTGCTTATCTTTTAGATAATTTGACTTGACAATTCATCAGGAAAAATACTTAGATATTTATCACTCTGTCAAAGAATACAGTATTTATACTGTAAATCTTCTTAATGAAAAGTACATAAGCTATTGATATTTCTAAACTTTTAGCGTTTTTTCAAACTATTACCATAGGTTTAACCACTGTTTTCTTACAAAAAATAATTACGCAAGTACTGTATAGACTGTCTTCCTAACTTTAGAGCCTTTTTCGCCGTAGGATAAATCTCATCAGGTTGATAAATTGAACCATCCCCGAAAATTATGGCATACTGGTAGCATTTTTCACTTTTATAGTAAACCATTAGGATGACATTGCTAATAGATATTAAATGTTCAATCTTCAATCTATATTACTCTCATATTCAAATGTTTTGCTGATATTATTTAGTTTCTCATAGGTAGTGGCAGCAATTAAGTGATCTAGGACACTATCTCAAGTAGTTATTTTTTCTTGATTAATTTATTAATTGTTATTATCGGTATTAGCTCAATTAAAGAGAATGTTCTGAGCTGAGATAATACTCAAGCGATTGTGTTGGCTAGAGCACTAGTGCCACATCGCTTTTACGGCGGGGTCTTTTTGAGATTTGACCATCTATCAAGAGATCAGAGGTCAACTAAGCCAGGTTAGGGATTCCCGAAACCTCCTAAAAATGATTGATTAAAATTATTAGCAGCCTGACTTGCCTGAATAACAGACTGAGAAAAGATTTGAAAAGCCTGACGAATTTCTGATTCGCTATTGCCAGGGGTTAGAATCCATTCATCTCTAATTCCCATAGTTTGAAACACTTGATTAAAATTAGTGTATTCGTTATCAATCCCCATGGCCGCAATAATATGATTTTCTGACTTCAGCATATCTTCGACCACCGCCGCAACGTCTTTCGCATTAGCTCTGCGAGAGCCTTCATCACTACCATCAGTAATAATCAGAGTGATAGTGCGGACAGGGACTCCATTATCGGCCAATTCTTGGGACTTTGCCAACACAGTCCCCAATAACACTAAAGTCTGATCGTACAAAGGCGTTCCCAAATTAGGATTATAGTTTTTAGTGTCCATCCTGACAGCTTGAGGTAGCGGCAAGTAAGGAAAAAGGACAAAGCCATTAAGATAGCGAGTATGGATTAAGATATTGTCTTGCTGAGGTGAATCTATCAAAGCATCCAATACCGAGTTATGTCCTCCTCTAACTGCTTGAGTATTTCCACTAAAGCGAATCGAACCAGAATCATCAGGCATAATTGTTATCAGCACTACTTCACTAGCCGTAACATCATCGACGTTGATCCCTAAACCTGCTTGGATTTGGGCACCAATATCAATAATATTGAGAGCTTGCATCGAGGCTTGGGAAAGTAAGCCTTCATCTTGAGCATTTTGGAATAAATTATTTAGATTGGGAGCAGAATTGTTATTCATAATCATTTTTCAGTAAATAAAATTATTGATTTAGTAGGGGCGAAGGGCGGTTCGCCCTGATAGCAGAATGAGTTAGAAAGAGATCCCAGACCAAGTATCGAGAGGTTCAGTAGATTTCACAATATGCATTCCCGCATCGGCAAAACGTTGGAAAGCAGCATTGGCTTGAGCGGTAAAATCAACGATGCCAGGAACCACCACAGGCGAAGTGCAATCCTATAGGAGATAAACTTTTTGCGCTAGTTTGGGATCTTGAGCTTGAATTTCTCCTAAGAGATCGTCAATAGTCCAGGCGACACAATGGCTTTTGGCTTGACCAGCAATAATTACGACATCAAACTCTAATAATTTTTGAATAAAGCGAGTATTTTTCTGGGCAATGGGACGACCATCAGCGCCTTCGAGGACTTCGGGACATAACACCGAATAGTTTTCTGTTAAGG
>JAAUYH010189935.1_pt1 | contig 14117 bp, 14 predicted proteins | sample 7278061 | NCBI WGS metagenome assembly JAAUYH01 (sample SAMN14350203, study PRJNA611818) | marine sediment metagenome | isolation source: surface marine sediment (0.6m) | place: French Polynesia: Moorea | collected 2018-08
AAGCTGGCCCGTATTTCCTCTTCATCAATGCCCTGGCGATCCATGGCGCGCCAGCGGGCCGAATTCTTCATGGCCCTTTCCATGATGGTGCGGATCTCCTCCGAGGTAATGTCCGTAAAGGGGGTTGTCGGGTTTCTGGCCTGGGTGTTCTGCACAAAGAACTCCTTTTGCAGCTGTTTCATGTGGGCGCTTACGGCGGCTTCGGCGTTCGCCTGCATACGGGAATCGATGGTGGTGTACACCTTAAGCCCATCCAGGTAAATGTTCCAGGTATCCCGTTCTCCCTCCAAAGCCGGTTTGGGATTCTTTGAAACCCAATCCGCCAGCCATCGTCTCAAGTACATCCGGAAATAGGCGGCTGGACCCTCCCGGTGGTTCTCGGGATGGTAGTTGAGGTCCATCTCCAGGGCAATGAGGGAATCCCTTTCAGCCTCCGTAATGTATTCGTATTTCGCCATCTGCGAAAGGACCGTATTCCGGCGATCCTCTACCATTTCGGCCCTGCGCAACGGGTTGAAAAGGGAGGAATTCTTCAGCATGCCGATCAGCACGGCCGATTCCTCTATTTTAAGATCCTGGGGTTCTTTCCCAAAGTAGATCCGCGCCGCCGAGCGTATCCCATCTGCCTGGTTCCCGAAATCATAGATGTTCAGGTACATCGCAATGATCTCCTCCTTGGTGTAGTTGCGCTCCAGGCGGGTCGCGATCACCCATTCCTTGAACTTCTGGGTCATGGCCTCCATCAGGTTCCTGGACCGGACCCCGACAAAAAGCTGTCTGGCCAATTGCTGGGAAATGGTACTGGCTCCCCCGCGTTTGCCCAGGAATACGAGGGCGCGCAGCGTACCGCGGGCATCTATGCCCGAATGGTCGTAGTACCGCGCATCCTCCGTGGCGACCAGGGCGTGTACCAGGTTGTCAGGAAGATCGGCAAATGGAACATCCGTTCTGTTATCCTCGAGAAAGTACTTCCCAAGGGTCTTCCCGTCGGAGGAAATGATCTCAGTGGCCAGGTTGGTCTGCGGATTCTCCAGGCGTTCGAAAGTGGGCATCTCGCCGAATACGCCCCAGGACGCCAAGAGGAAGACCAGCACCACGGCCAATACCCCTGTGGTAAACAAGATCCAGAAAGCTTTGATAAACGGGCGGAAGTTGCCTTTTGCGGCAGGTTTCTTCCCCGTACTCTTCCTGGTTTTTTTCTTTGTCGTCGCCATAAACCTTTATTCTTCGTTCTTTTCGATCTGAAGCCCCACATCCAAAACCCCGGGAAGGGATTCGACTCCCTGAACACTTCCGTTGGTCCGCATGGCGTGGGATATGCTTATGGTATATACGCCATTTGTGGGAAAAACGACGTCCCGGCGATATCCCAGTTTGTTCTCAAAGACACTGCCGAATCCTGATCCAAGCCATCGGCCCTCGGCATCCGCCATGGTATACTCAAGGGTATCCCGCTGGGATTGTCCGTCAGGACCGGTCATCTCCGCGATCAAAAATAAGTTGCTGTAGGGATATTGCTGGTCGTTGCGCAAGAGGATATAAAGCGTGTGCGCCTGAAGGGTATCGGGCGCTTCGACTGAGAATTCCATGACCTTGTCCCGGTGCCATGCGCCATCGTCTGTGGATTGAAACTGAGAATAAACGAGGGTATCCTGGCAGGAGACCAGGGCAAGTGAGATCAGGAGCAGTAAGATCAGCTTACGCATTGTTGGATCGTTTTTTCTTTGAATTGCGACGCTTGCCTTTCCTGCGCCTTCGTTTTCCGCTGGGCCTGTCAAAACGGGTCAGGCTGTCCTGCCCCACGGGATTTTCAAAAGTCAGGTCTTCCTGGATCATATTTTCCCCTGCGTATTCCTCCAGGCTCGCGACCTTCTTCTTTGCCTTGTTCAGCTCCAGGATCTCCAACACCTGATCTTTGGTGAGGGTATGCCAGGTAGCCGGGTCCTCCTTATACGAAAACCAAAGCATCCCTTTAAAGATATCGGTCTTCTGGCAAAATGCCGTGCCCTTTTCCGTAAATAATCTGGCATCTGTAGGCGGAAATCCGGACAGGGCATCCAGATAGGTGTCCAGCTCGTAGTTCAGGCAGCATTTCAGTTTCCCGCACTGCCCGGCCAGCTTCTGAGGATTGAGGGCAAGCTGCTGGTATCGGGCCGCCGCCGTGCTGACAGATCTGAAATCCGTGAGCCAGGTGGAGCAACAAAGTTCCCTTCCGCAGGATCCGATTCCCCCGAGGCGTTGCGCTTCCTGACGGTATCCGATCTGCCTCATTTCGATTCGAACCCCGAAAGCCTTGGCCATGTCTTTGATGAGCTGTCGAAAATCTACCCGGTCCTCCGCCGTGTAATAGAAGGTGGCCTTGGAGCCATCCCCTTGAAATTCCACATCGGAGATCTTCATTTGAAGCCCGAGGATGATGGCCATCTCTCGGGACCTCTTCTTGATCTCTTCCTCCTGCCCGCGGCATTTCTGCCATTTATCAATATCCCGTTGGGAGGCCTTCCTGTAAATCTTGGGTAGTTCGGAGCTTGGAGGGGCTTTTTTCTTTTTCATCTGAACCCGGACCAGCTCCCCGGTCAGGGTAACGATGCCGATATCATGGCCTGATTTTGCCTGGGTGGCCACCACATCGCCAATGGAGAGGGTAAGACCCTCCTTGTTCCTATAGAATTCCTTTCTGCTATTCTTAAACCGCACTTCCACTACGTCGAAGGCCTGCTGACCCGCAGGCAGCGACATGTTGGAAAGCCAGTCAAAAACGGTCATTTTATTACAGCCATCCGTACCGCAGGTACCGTTGTTCCTACATCCGCGCGGCTGTCCCCCCGTTGTGGTTGAACAACTGCTACACCCCATGTTTAATATCTTGATTCCGTGCCCGAGAATGAGGGGCATACGGAATTCGGTTCATACTTAAATACAAGCGTAAATATAGGACAATTTTTCATGAGCAGAAGACCGCTTATCCGTCATCCGGAAGGGCGGGAGGGATCTCCTAGGATACCGGATCGGCCAGCTTCCCGGCACTGCTCAAATCCTTTTCAGGGGCTTTTTTGAATGTAAGCACTTCGGAACGGCCCTTTTTAAAGATAAGATTGCTCTTGGTCTTGCCCTTTCGAAGCTTGCGCTGCTCTTCATAGGGAAGGGCAACAATTTCCTTGCAATCCTCTGAACAACAATGGTTCATAGCCTCGGCACATTCCTCGCACTGGATGAACAACAGATGGCACCCTTCATTCGCACAATTTGTATGCGTATCGCAGGGCTTCCCGCACTGGTGGCAACTGGCGATGACCTCTTCGGAGATCCGTTCCCCGCGGCGCTGGTCGAATACGAAGTTCTTGCCCCGGAATTTGTTTTCCAGTTGCTTGTCCCGAACCTGCCGCGTGTATTCGATAATACCCCCTTCGAGCTGAAATACCTGTTTGAATCCCTTGTGCTTGTAATAGGCACTGGCCTTTTCACAGCGAATCCCCCCGGTACAATACATGACCAGTTTTTTGGATTCTTTGAAATCGCTGAGCTGCTCTTCGATGATATCCAGGGAATCCCGAAAGGTATCCACGTCCGGGGTTATGGCCCCCTGGAAGTGCCCGATCTCGCTTTCGTAATGGTTCCGCATGTCCACCACGATGGCATCCGGGTCCTCCACGAGCTCGTTGAACCGTTCCGCCCCGACGTGGATCCCCTTGTCGGTGACGTCGAAAGCGCCATCGTCCAGACCGTCCGCAACGATCTTTTTACGAACCTTCACCTTGAGCTTAAGAAAGGATTTGTTGTCCTGCTCGATGGCGATATTCAGACGGACATTCTCCAGGAACGTAATGCTGTCCAGATGACTTTTGAAGGATTCGAAATTTGAAGCGGGTACGGAGAGCTGGGCGTTGACACCTTCGTGGGCGACATAGATCCGCCCAAGTACGTCGAACTCGTTCCAGTGAATGAAAAGGTGGTTCCGCAAAAGTTGCGGATTTCCGATGTGTGCGTATTTATAGAAAGAGATGGTCAGGCGGTCTTCACCGGCCTGATCGATAAGTTCCTCCCTCTCCTTCGCACTTAGCGTATTGTACAGTTGCATGCTATACCAATCGTTAAGTTAAAAGAATCGTGAGCCGCAAAGGTAGTCAAAGTGCTGAGATACAAGCAAAAAAAAGAGCCCCGTCGCAGCAGGGCTCTATATTGGGCCGCAATTAAACCTTCTCCTTCATAACAATCTTTATGATTTGAAATTGCGGTTTCCGGAGCGATCTTGGCTTTCGCCTGACCGCCTACACCTTTTAGATACGAGAGAGTTCAAAAGGTTGCTTCGGGCATTGTGATTCTATGAAAAGAAGTGGTAATTTAGCCTTCCTAATTTAAAGCCAAAGAACTCATGAGCAGCGAAAAAGACGCGAAACTAAAGGCCCTAAAACTCACCCTGGACAAACTGGACAAGACCTACGGAAAAGGCGCTGTCATGAAGATGGGAGATGAAGTAATCCAGGATGTGGAAGTAATTCCTTCGGGATCGTTAGGGTTGGATATAGCCCTGGGTGTGGGGGGATATCCGAGAGGGCGCGTCGTGGAGATCTACGGACCGGAATCCTCGGGGAAGACCACCCTTACGCTGCACGCCATTGCGGAAGCCCAAAAGGCCGGGGGTATTGCAGCCTTCATCGATGCGGAACACGCCTTTGACCGCTTCTATGCTGAAAAGCTCGGAGTGGATATCGATAACCTCATCATCTCTCAACCCGATCACGGGGAGCAGGCCCTTGAAATTGCCGATAACCTGATTCGTTCGGGAGCCATTGACATCGTGATCATCGACTCGGTAGCGGCCCTGACGCCGAAAAGCGAGATCGAAGGTGAAATGGGAGACTCCAAAGTGGGGCTGCACGCCAGGTTGATGTCCCAGGCCCTTAGGAAGCTGACCGGTTCCATTAGTAAAACGCATTGCACGGTGATCTTTATCAACCAGTTGCGGGAAAAGATCGGGGTCATGTTCGGAAACCCCGAAACGACCACCGGGGGGAATGCCCTCAAGTTCTACTCTTCGGTACGTCTGGATATCCGCCGATCCACTCAGATCAAGGATTCCAGCGGAGAAGTCCTCGGGAATAAAACCCGTGTGAAAGTGGTCAAGAACAAGGTGGCTCCGCCCTTTAAGACCACGGAATTCGACATCATGTACGGCGAAGGTATCTCCAAGGCCGGCGAGATCATCGATCTTGGCGTTGCCTATGAGATCATCAAGAAGAGTGGATCCTGGTTCAGTTACGGAGACACCAAATTAGGACAGGGGCGGGACGCCGTAAAGACCCTGCTCGGAGACAATCCTGAACTTCAGGAGGAATTGGAAGAAAAGATCAAGGAGGCTATTTCAGCGGTAAAAGAATAGTTCTTTTCGGCCTTTTGGTAAGCAACCTTCCGGACTGCAGTGCATCTTATTGTATGGAATGATCATTATGATGGAATACGCAAAGCGCATAGTCCCTGGGATCTTTCTTCTGTTGATCTTATCACTGAACTGGAGTTGTAGTTCGGATGATGATGGAATGGATTACCGATTTGTTTCGCTTCGGATCATCGAAGCGGACCTCCCGGTTTCGTTTCAGCTCAACGAGACCTATGAAATCGGTGTCACCTATGTTTTACCCAATGGGTGTACCGAACTGGAAGGTTTCGATGTCATTGCCGATGACACGACCGTAAGGCGGGTAGTGGCCATTGGCACTGAAGTACTGGATGGGGTCTGCACGCAGGAAGTAGTGGAGGTAGAAACAAGCTTCCGGTTTATCTGCCTGTACTCAGACACCTACTTGTTTCGGTTCTATACCGGGATGAATGAAGAAGGGGAACCCCAGTATCTGCAATACGAAGTGCCTGTCAATTAGACGGAGCCTCCGGGTAAGCCCTCCGAAATCCAACCAATACCTTGACGCAGAAGGAGCTCATACGAAAGTGCAAGAAAGGCCAGCGCGCAGCGCAGGCGGAACTCTATCGAACGTATTCCGCCGTCTTGTTTGGCATTTGCCTGAAGTATTCCCGAAATAAAACGGAGGCTGAAGACAATTTGCACGACAGTTTCATGACGATTTACGACAAGATCCATCAGTATCGTTCCCAAGGGTCATTCGAAGGATGGCTAAAACGGATCACGATCAATACCGTCCTTCAAAAATATCGGAAGGCTGATCCCCTTACCCTGGTTGCGGAAACCCTCGAAGCAGAGGATACCTCCAATACCAAAAGGCAAGAGGAAATCCCTTTGAGCACCCTTTTAAAATATGTACAGGAATTGCCAAATAAATATAGGCTGACCTTTAATATGTATGTCCTGGATGGATATTCGCACCGGGAAATCGGTGAGATCCTGGGGACTTCAGAAGGCACCTCAAAATCTAATCTGGCCAGAGCCAGAGGGATCCTAAAAGAACGGATCCTGAAAGCAAAAATGAACATCGCTTAAGTCTTTACACATGGAGCAAAAGCATTCAGACGACCTATTCCGAGAGAAGCTGACCGATTTCAGTCAGCACCCGGACCCCAAGGTCTGGGACCGCATCCAGCGATCCCTGGACCAACGAAAACCCCGTCGCGTCCTGCCGATCTGGTGGCGGCTGGGGGGAGCCGCGGCTATCCTTGCGCTCGCCCTTTACCTGATCGTCCCCGGAAGTGATTCCGATCTGCTGGATACCCCTGCGGTCTCAGAGCAACCGGTTGAATCCCCATCCTCTGCCTCCCCAGCAGGAATTCCCGCTACGGAAGAGAATAAAACATCGGATGGAAATTCAGCGGCCGATGAACTCCCTGATACCGATGAACTTCCTGGCGCGGATAGCGTTCCCGGCACGGACGAACTCCCCGTAGATCCTACGGCGGTGGCAGAGCAAAACGCCGTCAAGGACCGCAGCAGCCTGAAGAAAGAATCTCAGGCCCTGCCGAATTCGAGGCAACTACCAACCCCTAATGCGGCCACAGCCGTCGCAGATGCGGAGGGATCAGAAACGGAAAGGTCCGTTGCTGAGAGATCAAATACTGATAGATCAATTGCTGAAAGAACGGAAACGGAGAAAACAGGCATGCAACCCTCCGGGCGCAATAGTGATAAAGAGGGAGTGGATACCGGTGCGATGAAGGCGGAAAACGAAAGAGAGGCCATTGCCAGCTCAGGGAACAAGATTCCTGACCCGGCCGCGGAAGAAAAAGGCCTTGCGGCTGCCGAAGAGACTGAAGAAGTTGCCTCCGTCCCGCAGGAACCCAAAGACGAAGGCCAATCCATCTTTGAAGCTATCGAGGAACAGGAAGCCCTGGCCCAAACAGTAAAAGATGATCGCCGTTGGACTGAGGGCCAAAGCCTGGCTCCTGTATATTTTGACTCCTTTTGAGATGGCTCTCCCATAGCGCAGAATTTTGTGCCGAACAGCAAGTCAGGGACCATGAATATGAGTTATGGTATGACGGTTTCTTATGCGGTTACGGAGAAATTGAGCCTGCGATCCGGGGTACATCGGGTGGATTTTGGGTACAATACGGATCAGGTGACCTTTACCTCATCTCTGAACGCCGGACCCTCCTCCCTGATCCAGACGATCAGTTATTCGGAAAATTCCAAGAACCTCGTGGTGCATAGTTCTGCCAGCAATACTACGCCCGCCTTTGACGAAAACGCCGCCACGGATGTGACCGCGCCGACTGCGGAACGCCAGGGAAGTATGGAACAGGAATTCGGGTATCTGGAGGTCCCCTTCGAGCTTCAATACGCCCTGATCGATAAGAAATTCGGCCTGAACCTTATTGGAGGCATGAGCTCCATGTTCCTGGTCGATAATCGGGTAAGTCTGAATTCCCTCGGAGAGCGGACAGAAATGGGAGAAGCCAGGAATATCAATTCGCTTAATTTCAGCGGGAACTTTGGTCTTGGCTTTACCTACAACCTGAATTCCGCTTTACAGCTGAATATGCAGCCCATGTTCAAGTACCTGTTGAACACATTTTCCGAGACTGCCGGGAACTTCCGGCCCTTCTCGGTTGGGGTGTATAGCGGATTAAACTTTCGATTCTGATCCCTTAGAAATCAGGTCCTTTTTCCAAACTCTCAAGCAGTAATGCCCGGGCCTGGTCCCTGAGCGCAGAGGCATTTGCTTCCTTGCGCCCTTCCGTTTCAATAAAGGGATGCACCCGAACCCGAAGACGGCCAGGGGCTCCCGCATCAAAGCGAAAAGGGAAACGTTTCTTGCAGTCGTAAAAGGTCATCGGGACCAAAGGCAGTTCATGGGCGATAGCCAGCTTGAAGGCCCCGTCTTTGAATCGATCCAGTAATACCTCTTCATCCGGCACCCCGCCTTCCGGGAAGATGCAGATACTCAACCCCCCCTCCAGGCGTTTTTTGGCCCTCCGATACACCCCGGAACGACTCTTGGGATCCTCCCTGTCTACCAGGATGCTGACCCTTTTATAGAAAAATCCGAATACCGGGAGCCGTACCAGTTCCTTTTTACCGACAAAAACAAAAGGGCGTGGGCTCGCCCGCAGCATCAGCATGATGTCCAGCATACTGGTATGGTTGGCGACCAACATATAGCTGCGGCCCCGCTTGAGCTGCTGATCGTAACGGATTTGCGGCGGACATCCCATACCGTACAGTATAAAAGAGGCCCAAATATTCCTCGCCAACCAAAAAAACTGCGGATACGTCCGCTCCGAAAGGGTAAAAAGGATCAGGGCGGGAGCAAACACCAGAATGGGCAGGGCTACCAGGATGTAGAACCATACCCGCCACAAAAAACGGGCTCCGAGTTGAATCGCCTTCAGCATGGGGCTAAATTAGGAATTTTGACCTAGCCTGGTTTTTGCCCTTGGGGAATTGGGTTATTGAAAATTGCCGGTTACCTTTGTCCCTTACCTAATTTCATTCCCATGCCAAGGATACTTACGGGCATACAAAGCACAGGAACCCCTCATCTGGGAAACATCCTGGGTGCGATCCAGCCGGCCATTGCCATGGCCGGAGCCCCGGAGAATGATTCCTTTCTCTTTATCGCCGATATGCATTCCCTGACGCAGATCAAGGATGGCGAAAAACTAAGGGAAAACACCTATGCGACGGCTGCTGCCTGGCTGGCTTTTGGCCTGGACACGGATAAGACGGTCTTTTATCGCCAGAGCGATGTCCCCCAGGTGACTGAACTCGCCTGGTATCTTAGCTGCTTTTTTCCGTACCAGCGACTGACCCTGGCCCATTCTTTCAAGGACAAAGCGGACCGGCTCGAAGATGTCAATGCCGGCCTCTTTACCTATCCGATGCTTATGGCTGCGGATATCCTGCTCTACGATGCAGAATTCGTGCCTGTGGGGAAGGACCAGCTCCAACACCTGGAAATGACCCGGGATGTCGCTGCAAGATTTCACGCCCAACTGGGAGAAACCTTTGTGATCCCGGAAGCCAGGGTACAGGAAAGCACCATGTATATCCCCGGTACAGACGGGCAAAAAATGAGTAAAAGCAAGGGGAACCTGATTGATATTTTCCTTCCGGATAAAAAGCTGCGCAAACAGATCATGGGGATAGTGACGGATTCAACCCCCCTGGAGGAGCCCAAAGATCCGGACACGGATAATGTCTTCGCCCTGTACCGCTTGCTGGCTACCCCTGAAAAGGTGGCTGAAATGCGTGAAAACTATCTCAGGGGCAACTACGGCTATGGCCATGCCAAACAGGCCCTATACGAATGCATCCTTGAAACCTTTGCTACCCCCAGGGAACGCTTTAATCACTACATGAGCAACAAGGGCGAAATCGACAAAGCGCTTATTCAGGGGGCCGAAAAGGCAGCAGAAACAGCCGATGCAGTCCTGCATAGGGTACGTAAAAAATTAGGATACTAAAGGGCTGAACCGACCCGGGGGGTATGAAAACTCAAACCTTGAGCGTATATCTGTTTCCAGGTCGCTGGGCTATAAATCCCTTCATTTCCAGCCTGAAGAGCACTTCAAGGGCCTTCGGGATACTCAAATGACTCCCCAGGGCAATATCGTCCAGGTGCATTTCCCCTTTCTCGCGGAGATACAGGCAAAGGGATCTTTCATCCTCTGGCCAGTGATCCGGAACTTTAAGTCGGGAATCCCTTTCAGCAGGACGGATCGGAGCCCAATTCAAGGCCTCTGCCAGATCTGCGGCCGACCTCAACAACTGCGCTTTTTGCTGGCGGATCAAACCGTTGCAGCCTTCACTCATAGGGTCCCTTGGCCGGCCTGGGACCGCAAAAACCTCCCTGTCGTATCCAAAGGCCAGGTCGGCCGTTACCAAACTGCCGCCTTTTTGGCCTGATTCAACCACCACCGTGGCCACAGACATCCCGGCGATCAGTCTGTTCCTGCGCAGGAACATTTCTGGTTTTGGAGGGGTCCCCAACCAGCATTCGGAAATCATACCCCCATGTTTCAAAAGCACGGATAAGAACCGGGCATGCTGCCTGGGATACACCTGATCCAGGCCGTGTGCCATACAGGCAATCGTCTGCAACCCGAGTTCCATGGCCGTGGCCTGGGCACAAATGTCGACCCCATAAGCAAAACCGCTAATGATTACGGGGTCGTAGGGAAGAAGGTCACGAATGAAAGATTCACAAAAATTCCGGCCTTCAGCGGTCATCTTTCTAGTTCCCACAATGGACAGGGCCGGTCGCAGATTGGGATCCTGCCTGCCTTTTCGGAATAATAGCAGGGGAGCGTCGGAACAATGCAGCAGGTTCTGGGGATATTCAGGACTGGTGTAAGATATGAGTTCCACCCCCTGTTCCTTACACTTTCGATATTGCGATTGCGCCTCTCTCAAATGGGAGGTACGGGCCAATTCACGAAACCATTTTTTAGGGATCCCCGCCTCCCGCCACAGCGTTTTGGCGGTGAAAATGGCCGATGGACTGCCTGCCCGGGCGATCAATTGTCGGGATCTTACCGGGCCCAAACCCGGGATACGGCTCAGTCTTAAGAGGTCAATGATCTCTTTATCAGACACTTATTTCTTGCTTTTTTCGTTAAATGGGTAAAAATTGTTGATAATTGGGTAAATCAGGTATTGGAAAACCTGTTAAAATTTTACCATCTTTGTAGTACATGGATACCGCCAAGTACATCGGGGACCTTTTATATCGCTACCAATGCGTCGTAGTGCCATCCTTTGGTGCCTTTCTTACGCAAATAAAGCCTGCCTACCTGCAAGCCGATAGCAATACCTTTTATCCCCCCAGCAAAACAGTATCCTTCAACTCCCAGCTGAAATCCAATGACGGACTGTTGGTTTCCCATATCGCGCAGCTTGAGAACAAATCTTTTGAAGAGGTGCTTGAAACCATCGAAAAGCAAGCCAGCGGGTGGTCGCGGACCTTACGCCGGGAGGGCATCCTGCATATGGAGCCCGTGGGGACGTTCCGTCGCAACAGCGAAGGCAAACTCCTTTTCGAGCCTGAAGAAAAAACCAATTTCCTGACTGCTGCATTCGGTTTATCTGCGGTACATGCGAACCCGGTTACCCGGGAAGTGCTTAAAGAAGAGGTCGCAGAACTCGAGCAGCGTATTCCCTTTTCCTTTACACCGGAACGAAAGGAATCCTTTGGTCTTAGTCCATATCTGAAATATGCCGCCATCATCCTGCTTTCCCTGACTACCGGGATCACGGCTTTCTCTCTGAACAAGACCTATAAGGAGCGGGACGCCATAGCCCGGGTCGAAGCCCAGCAGGAAGTCTCAAAGAAAATACAGGAAGCTACTTTTTTCGGCTCTCAACCTCTGGAATTGCCATCACTAACCCTCGAAGTCTCCAAACTCGAAGAGACCAAACCCAACGAGATCAAAAGAGTACGGGGTAGCCATCATATCATTGCCGGCGCCTTCAGAATTCGCGAGAATGCCGACAAGAAAATTCGTCAGTTACAGCGCAAAGGGTTTGAAGCCCACTATCTTGGGGTAAACGCCTACGGCTTGCACCAGGTCGCCTATGGATCTTATACCAACTCCCAGGTGGCCCTGGAAGAGCTCCGGAAGATCAAGCAGACCGTTTCCTCCGACGCCTGGCTCCTTTCCATTCGATAATCGACAGGAAGAAAGTATCTTTGCGCCAAATTTCCCAGGATGAAGTCAAAGACACCCAGCGATTCCCGCACCATTATGACGGATTTGGTGCTCCCCAGTGAAACCAATCCGCTAAATAAACTTTTCGGGGGAGAATTACTCGCGCGGATGGATCGGGCAGCCAGCATTGCGGCTCGAAGACACAGCCGAAGGATCACCGTAACCGCCTCCGTAAACCATGTGGCATTCAACCGTTCTGTGCCGCTGGGAAGCGTAGTAACCGTGGAAGCAGCTATATCCAGGACCTTTCGGACGTCCATGGAAGTATTCATAGATGTTTGGATCGAGGACCGGTTCAGCCGTGAAAGGACCAAGGCCAATGAAGCCATCTATACCTTTGTAGCCGTGGACGATACGGGGATACCTACCGAGGTTCCGCCCCTGGTGCCTGAAACAGAATTGGAGAAGCAGCGATATGAAGCCGCGCTGCGGCGCAAGCAATTGAGCCTGGTGCTTGCCGGGAAGATGAAACCGCATGAAGCGACGGAGCTCAAAGCCCTTTTCACGGAGCAGCCGTAAACCCTCGCAGGCACTTCAGAAACTCCATTTTCACCTGGGAGCGATCCTAGAAATCGAAATTATCGGGGTCCGGCCCGAACCTGTGCCCCTGATCCATCGCATTTAGTACACTCACGTCTTCCGGAGCCAGTTCGAAGTCGAACAGGGCGCCATTCGCCTCAATGCGATGCTTCTTGCTGGACTTTGGAATGGTGGCCACCCCGCGTTGCAGGTCCCACCGCAGCACGATCTGAGCAATAGACCGATCGTACTTCTCCGCCATGTCCTTCATGGCCGGGATCTCAAAAATGGCCCCCTGCATCAAGGGGGACCAGGCTTCGTACTGGATATTCCTTGTCCGGCAAAACTCAATGAGCCCGGCTCGCTGCAGGTAAGGATGAAATTCCATCTGATTGACCATGGGTACTACCTCCGCCGATTCGAGAAGATCCACTAATTGATGTTCCAGGAAGTTACTCACCCCAATGGCCCGTACCCTTCCATCCCGATACAGGGTTTCCAGGGCGCGCCAGGTGTCCTTATACTTCCCGGGGACGGGCCAATGCACCAGGTACAGGTCCAGGACCTCCAGACCCAGCAGTTCCATGCTTTGGTCAAAGGCGTCCAATGTAGACTGGTATCCCTGATCGGCATTCCAGACCTTTGTCGTCACGAAGATTTGGTCCCTGGGAACACTGCTGTTACGCACGGCATCGCCCACCCCTTTTTCGTTCCCGTAGAAGCTGGCGGTGTCAATATGCCGGTATCCGGCATCCAGGGCCCAGCCAATAGCGTTCTCCACCTCTCCTCCTTCCTCTGCCTGATAAACGCCCAGACCCAGATATGGCATTTCAACACCATTGTGTAGTTCAAAGGTTCCTGCAATATCTGTAATTGTGTTCATGATGCCAGGTTATAGTTGATAGATCCACTCCTCGGGATTAAGCCTGGTGGCATCCCGGTAGAGGTAGAATTTTAATTGTGTCAGGCCGCTAGACCGATTGGTATGAATACGCCCTAATTCCTCCTTGGCCTCCACTTTATCGCCTTTCTTCACAAAGAGTTCGGACAAGTTGTAATAGGTGCTTATAAAATTCCCGTGTTTGATCTGGACGCCTTTATTGCCTCCCGGCACAGCTAAAATGGCAATCACCTCCCCCTCGAAAACGGCCCGGGCTATTGCGCCCTCGTCCGTTGCGATGATCACCCCGTTGCTTTGGTGCTTGATCCCGGGATACACCGCATCCTGATATACGCCAAATCCCTGTTTTTTAATGCCTTTTTCCACCGGCCAGATAAGGTTCCCTTTAGCAGCCGTGAAGTTGCTGGCCACAATACTGGCCTCCGGGGTGAGGGCAAATCGCGCGGCTGAGGTACTGGAACTCCCGCTTTCGCGATTGGAAGCCGCTATCGCAGACCGGATCAGACGTTCGATCTGCCGGTCTATGGCCCGGGCTTCCTTCCGCTTGGCCCAGATTGAGGCCAAGCGGAAGAGATCGGAAGAG
>JAAUYH010105734.1_pt1 | contig 14115 bp, 11 predicted proteins | sample 7278061 | NCBI WGS metagenome assembly JAAUYH01 (sample SAMN14350203, study PRJNA611818) | marine sediment metagenome | isolation source: surface marine sediment (0.6m) | place: French Polynesia: Moorea | collected 2018-08
AATTGCTCATTTTGGGCGCAGGCAGATGGGAAACAAACGGACCATACAAATTGATTGGGTTCAGCTAATTCTATTTCAACATCAACAAGATCTTTGTCTTCAGCCAAACTGTTAACTGGGTTTTTTTCAGCATGAAACCCCTTTTTTCCTGAATAATACTTTTGCGGCTGTTGATAATCAGATGGTCTTTTCCTTTATTACTATCAGCGATTAATACGTAATCACTAGCATTCTGTAACCATTCTGGAGATAATTCTGGACTGGTAAGATCTCCAAAATGACTGGTATCAAAAATTACTGTAACTATACAACCTTTATCGTTTAATCGTTGGAGCAAAGGAGTCATCTCGACATCTGCTCTAGATCCCGAATAGTGAATATATATTAGATCCCCAGATTGTGCTTGCGCAGCTATTTCTCTAAAAGCCTTGACGATATTCTCGTAAGTAGGTTTGACTTTCTGGGGCGCGGAGCTAAAACCATCTGGGGTGTTAGTTTCTTCAAAAGGAGATGTTAATTGCCAAATATTATTTTGGGGAACATTGAGGGTATTTTGAATGTAACTGGCTACCAGATTGAGATCAGTTTTACGATTAACTGAATATGGGTTTGGTTCATAGCGATCAATCTCAATCAATAAAGCGTAGAAATTATTTAACTCAGTTTTCGCTCTTCTTGTTGGTTCTAATTCCAGAGATTTAGGTTGCCAATCAGATATTGTTGTCGGATTATATAGAGTCTTAGCAGTAGTGTAACTTTGTTCGTGATGGGTTAATTGCATAGTGTTTTCCCTTGGGCTTTTCTTGATAATTGAAGTTATGTACCATTTCTGTGATTGCTAATAGGTCAACGTAATTTCATAGTTTTTTCTCCTTGCTTTTTGTTGATGACTTAAGTATGTTCCTTATCGCAAGCAGAAAAAATCCCTTTTAGTTGAGAAAAGTTCAGGAAAAAGTTCAGGAAAAAGTTCAGGCATTATCTTGAATTAGGGAATTATAGCGATCGCATTTTTTCTCAATTAAAGCGAGAATGACACTCGTTCCTCGCTTGGCGCGATCGCATAAATTAATGAAGTAAGGTTTTGGACTTATCGCTCTTGAACATTCTGTTGTTGTTTACTAACAGAGGAAAGATAGCTTTGATAAGCTGTATCCTCTACTACTATGTTCAATTTCTGCTTGAGGTAAAACCACCATTTTCTTAATTTCCAGAATTTACTACTCTCTATTGCCAGAAGTAGATTCTTTAACTTGTCAGCTTGTGTTTGAGCTATTTGTAGCTGTTTTTCCACTAGCTGAATATCTGATTTGGAATTTTTCTTGACACTATTAAGTTCTGACTGTAACTTAATAAGTTCTTCTTGCTGCTCATTGATTTTGCCCCAAGCATCAGCAAGGTCATACTCCATTTCTTTAAATAAACAATTAGTAGGATAATTGCGACTGATTTCTACAGAGATCTTTGTATCTTCTGCTTTAGTTGAGGCAACAATCAAGCCATCACCACTATAAGATTCGATAATATTATGAGATACTAGTACATGAATCCCTTTATTTTGTAAAAACCGTAAACATTTTTGATGGGTTAAGGGATCATGAGAAATAGAATGATGATGAGTAGATATTATCAAAAAGCGAATTTTTTTCTGTTCTAAAGATTTAATTGCTCCTTGAAGCATCTCTAATTCAAAACCTTGAATATCACATAACAGCAAATCAATAAAATCTATACCTTGCTGTGCGATAAAATCATCAATACATATTACAGGAATATCTTTTCTCGAATTATCACTTTCACAAATAAATGGTGCTGAGGCTACTGATGTTTTGCCAATTGCAGCGTTTAAAAAATTACCAGTAGTACCATTAAGAGCAAAATTACGCTTACCTACCTCCAGATTATTAGGATCTGGTTCAATCAGATAATTTTTGGCATGATTAATCTGCTTATTAAACCATAAAGAATAATAAGACCAAAAACTGCCTAATTCTAGCATTTTTGCTCCATCATCAAGATGATTAAGTAGTTCAAAAAATACTTTTTCTTCTTGAGGTTCATGATGTCCCTTAAGCAGGCGAATAGTCTCTCTCATCCAGCGCCCACCATAGCAGTCTTGAATGATTTTAATGCCGTTATGCATTAGCTGATATTTCTCATTTCCTTCCTCAAAAATTTCTCCGGCTTGAGGAATTTTGGGAATAGTTTCACAATCTTTACAGCTTACTGTAATCGCAATTCGACGCTTTTGTTCTGGGATTAAAGGTAGTGAATTAATATCTTGATCTATATTTGGTGTCATCATTCAATGCTATCAGTTTTACTTGTCTAATAATAATTAATTTTGGCTCTGACGATTTGACAGCATCTAGGTATTGCTGAGTCAGCAAGCGAGCTATTTTCCCTGCTGAAATCACTAGCTTCTGGAACTAGAGATCGCGTTATGATCTATCTGATCAGAAAAATATTTAAAAATTAAAGATTAGAAATTTATGGCGATCGCAAGCGAAACTCAACTTACTCAAGAAAATAGTTCTAATTCATCATGGAAAATTAAACTTTTATACGATGGAAAATGTCCTCTTTGTGTGCGAGAGGTCAAGTTTTTACTCAAACGAGATCGGGGACGAGGTATTGTCAATTTCGTTGATATTGCTGACCCTAACTACAATCCCGAAGCCAATGGAGGAGTCGATTTTGCCACCGCAATGGGACGTATTCATGGAATTTTACCCGATGGCACAGTGATCAAAAATGTCGAAGTTTTTCGCCGAGTTTATGAAGAGTTGGGGATGGGTTGGGTTTATGCTCTTACCAAATTACCCGCGATCAGCAAAATTGCCGATATCCTCTACGGTGTCTGGGCAGATTGGCGCTTACAGCTTACAGGAAGACCTAGTTTATCTGAAATTCTCGCAACGCGAGCTTCTGAATGCAATTCAAAAGGAAGATGTCAGAAACATTGAACAGTGAGCATTTAAAATTTCTTCCAGTTCCTTATTCTTTATTTGCCTATGTCCCAACCAACTTCTTGTTCATCGGATTTTGATCGCCAGATAATGCAAAGATGTATCCAATTGGCAAAGAAAGCAGCAGGAAAAACAGCGCCTAATCCCTTAGTGGGTTCGGTAATTGTTAAAGATGGCAAAATTATTGGAGAAGGATTTCATCCCCAGGCCGGACAACCCCACGCGGAAATATTTGCCTTGAAAGATGCAGGAATAGCAGCCAAAGGAGCGACTTTGTATGTTAATCTCGAACCTTGTAATCATTATGGTCGCACTTCGCCCTGTAGTGAAGCTTTAATTACCGCGGGAGTCGCTAAAGTTGTGGTAGGGATGGTCGATTGTGATCCTCGGGTTGCTGGGGGGGGGATCAAGAAGTTACGGGATGCAGGAATAGAAGTATCTGTTGGCATAGAAGAAGCTGCTTGTCGTCAACTCAACGAAGCTTTTATTCATCGGATTACCCATCAAAAACCCTTTGGTATCCTTAAATATGCCATGACCCTAGATGGCAAAATTGCGGCTTCTACAGGACATAGTGCTTGGGTCACGGGCAAAGCTTCCCGTCATCGGGTACATCAATTACGCAGTACCTGTGATGCGGTAATTATTGGCGGCAATACCGTCAGAAAAGATAACCCCCAACTGACTACTCATAATCTTACAGAGCATAACCCTTTGCGAATTGTCATGAGTCGTAGTTTGGATTTGCCGACAGAATGTAATCTCTGGCAAATTGATGTGGCTCAGACTCTAATCTTTACGCAAAAAAATACTAATCTAACCTTACAAAAAAAATTAATCGATCAGGGAGTAGAAATTGTTGAGTTGGAAACAGTTACACCATTAGCTGTCATGAATAATCTCTACCACAGAGGCTTATCGAAAATTTTATGGGAATGTGGGGGAGTTTTAGCCGCTAAAGCAATTGCCGATGGGGCAATTCAAAAAGTAATGGCATTTGTCGCTCCCAAAATTATCGGTGGCGAGACGGCACTTTCTCCTGTGGGAGATTTAGGTTTTACCAAGATGACAGAAGCTTTACCATTGGAAAAAATTAAGATTCAAACTATTGAACAAGATATCTTAATTGAAGGCTATTTTTAAGATATTAGTTGGGAGTGAAGGATATTGATTTTTCACTGTGTTAACTCACAGTTACTGATGAGTGACTAAAAAGCTTGAATCCATTCTTTGATTTCATATTCTGTCCAAATACCATTTTGCCAATAAGGATCAGATTCTACCAATTCTCTGACTTTCTTCTCACTAGCTGCTTCATAGATCCCAAAAACTTTAGTATTGTCTTTAGTAGGGCCTAAAGTTATCAAAATACCTTGTTGCTTTTGACTAGTAAGACCATTTAAATGATCTTGACGGTAAGGGGTACGTTTTTCCAAAGCATTTTCACAGTAACTACCCCACATAATAAATTTAGGCATGATCTTGAATCTCCGACTCAATCATTTCATAGTTAGGATACCTGATTATTGTTAACTGATCGCGATTTCCAGCAAATAAATATATTACTTCTGGTTTATTGCCATTCTTTTGGGGGGCATAGCTGCAGATTAAGCGATCGCAGAAACAGTATATGAACTAAATATCGCCAGAAAAAAGATGATTAGATTATGAACTTTCATCATTGTTCATAATTCAGAATTCGTAGTTTTCAGGACGATGTCCTAGTCACCGTTACACCGCCGTAAAAGCGGTGCACCGCTTTTCCTCGTATAATTACCAGAACCATGGGTTTTAAACTAATAGATAATCGCCTTTTATCCCTAGAACCGCGAACGAAATTTAATCTCATTCTTTTATTTACTGCGGGTCTTTTTTTTTGGACAAGTCTTACTTGCTTGCTACCTACTTTGCCGACCTACATTCAAGATATAGGGGCGACAACTGAACAAGTTGGGCGCATCATGGGTTGTTTTGCCATTGGCTTATTAATTTTTCGCCCTTGGTTGGGACAACTAGCCGATTGCCGAAGTCGAAAATCAGTTATTTTGATTGGAACCCTGGCGACAGGAATTGCACCTATTGGTTATATTTTTGTGCATTCTATTATGGGATTAGCAGCCATCAGAGCATTTCATGGCATTAGTGTGGCTGCTTTTACTATTGGTTATGGTGCTTTAGTCGTTGATTTTGCTCCTCGTCTACAACGTGCTACCTTAATTGGTTATATGAATTTAGTTGTCCCTATTGGCATGGGACTAGGGCCTGCTTTAGGAGGATTTTTAGTATCATTAGCTAGTTATCAATTATTATTTGCATTTTCTGCGATTTCTGGGGTTTTAGCCATCATTTTCGCTAGTAAGCTCAAAACTAAACCCCAATATCTCACCAAGAATCAACAAAACCAAACTGTATCCCCAAAACCTCTCCGTAGTTTTGGGCAATTAGCCCAAGATTCTGCTTTAATAACCCCCGCATTAATTTTGTTAATTATTGGCATAGTTTTTGGCACTTTAATAACTTTCTTGCCTCTATATGTAAGGGATTTAAAGCTAGATTTTAATGTGGGTTTATTTTATACTGCGACTGCAATTTCGAGCTTTGTCGTGCGTCTTTTTATCGGTCAATTCGCAGATCGTTATGGTAGAGGGTTGGCAATTAGTACTAGTTTAGTTTGCTATTTAGTTTCCATGGCTTTGCTCGCGATCGCTAAAAGCGCTGCTATTCTTTTGTTGTCTGCTTTTATCGAAGGATTAGCTGGGGGAATCGCTATCCCCATGATTTTAGCCTTAATTAGCGATCGCTCCAGCCTCCAGGAACAGGGAAAAGTCTATGCTATTTGTTTAGGCGGCTTTGATTTGGGAATGGCGATCGCAGGACCTGGGTTAGGAGCATTAGCAAAAACTTTGAGTTATAGCGGTTTATTCTTCTTAGCCACCCTCTTATCCGCGATCGCTTTAATAGTTTTCATGACCTATTCCAGCAAAAGTTTAGCTCATTCTTTGAGATTTGCTTTAGGTCGCGAAGCAGATCTTTACGCTAGAGAGTGATCAGAACTATGGGGTGTTACCCAAAACAACCACCGAAAATCTAACTTCAAGCAAGAAACAGTTTAATTAACGTAATACTTAAAATATAATTCATTCTAAAATACAGACAGCATGATATACAAAAAAACTAGTAATTGACAATTGATCACTGATAAATGATCACCAACAAAAATGAATATTAATGTTAATAATTTAGAAAAAATAACTGAGATTAAGACTAATCCTTATATCGAACTAAATAACCAAGGTCAAATTAAGATATTTGACCTCATAGCAGATAGCTATCGCTTAGGAAGAGATCCTAATTGGTCAAGTATTTCTATTCCTAAAGAATGGATTGTAATGTCGCGACGACAAGCAATAATTGTCAGGGAAGGCAACGAATATCGGATCAAAGAATATCGAAGTCAAAACAGAGCCTCCGAAAAATCTGGGGGAAATGGTATTTTTATTGACCAAACAAGAATTACTTCCAGTGAAGGTTATCTTCTGAGAAATGGCATACAACTCTGTATTGGGCTAGATCCTCGATACCAAATCCTCCTCACCTATCATAATCCTCAATGTACTACGGCACCTCTTCCCCGCAAACGACATTTAAATATGACTGGTTTAACAGAGGGTCTAGTCGAGTTAGGCAGATCTCCCAATCCCCACAATTATGCTTCTATGCAGCTAGATGCTCCCACTGTATCCCGTCTTCACGCTACTATTTGTTCTGATCGCAGAGGAGGACATATTCTTCAAGATCATAGTTCAAATGGGACGTTTGTCAATGGGCAAAGGATTGACAAACGTCAATTACTGAATCGAGACGATACAATCCAAATTGGCCCTTATTATCTCATCTATACTAGTACCGCTCTAGAGTTAAGTAGCACCAACAAAAATATTCGTCTTGATGCGCACAATCTATCCTCAAGCGTAGTTGATAAAGATGGCAAGAAAAAAACCATTCTCGATGATATTTCTTTAGTTATTGAGCCAGGACAATTAGTAGCTTTAGTGGGAGGAAGTGGCTCAGGAAAATCTACTCTTATGCAATCTCTATTACGAATCAATGATTTTGATTCAGGAGAAGTTTATCTTAATGGAGACGATTTGCGTCGCAACTGGGCAATTTATCGTTCTCAGGTCGGTTATGTTCCTCAAGATGATATTATTCATCACAACTTAACTGTCGGCGAAGTTTTAAAGTACGCTTGTAAATTGCGTCTGCCACCGGATACTAATGTCAATGAGGAAGTGGGCAAGATTTTAGAGCAAGTTAAACTTTCCCATGCTCGTAATACCTTAGTTCGTCAACTTAGTGGGGGAGAGCGCAAATGTGTCAGTATTGGAGTTGAATTACTCGCAGATCCCAAGTTATTCTTCCTTGATGAGCCGACATCAGGATTAGATCCTGGCTTAGATAAAGAAATGATGCAGCTGCTGCGGGAATTAGCAAATCAAAATAGAACTATTATCCTGGTTACCGATGCTACGACAAATATTGAATTTTGTGATCGCATTGCTATTTTGGGTTTAGGCGGTCAACTATGCTATTTTGGTCCTCCTAAAGAAGCTTTAGATTTCTTTGGGATTCCAGAAGGCGATTTTGCCGATATTTACATTGAATTAAGTCAAGGTAATACGGAAAAAGCGATGCTCGCTAATGTGGGTAATTGGCATCATAAATTTCAGCAATCTCCTCAATTTAACTCCTATATTCGCCATACTCTCAGTCCAGGAAAACTAGAACAACTATCTACTGATAGCTCAATTCGTACAGGAATTCCCCCGTTACAACAACTGTGGCTTTTGTCTCAGCGTTATGGGCAAATGACAATACGCGATCGCTCAAACTTATTACTTGCTCTATTATCTGGACCTATAACCATTATAGTGACTGCTTTATCTGTGGGAATAGGTCAATCTCTGAGCATAGATAATAGCTCTACGCCACAAGGATTTTTACCATTACGATTACTATTTATCTTTAGTTGTATTGCAATTTGGCTCGGACTATCTCATTCCGTTCAAGAGATTTCTCAAGAATCAGCGGTTTACTTCCGTGAACGACTATTAAATCTAGGACTACTTCCCTATATTGGTTCAAAAATTTTGATTCGTGGGGGCATTGCCTTAGTACAAACTATTTTAATTGCGATCGCTATTTTAATATTATTTCAATCTCCCAGTTCTAATCTAATACCTTGGCCTATTGGGTTAATCATTACAACCTTTCTGGCACTTATTGCTAGTACTAGTCTCAGTTTAATGATTTCTGCCTGCATCAAAGACAGCAACCAAGGGACGAATATCTTGCCTTTAGTAATGATTCCGCAAATTATTTTATCAGGAGTTTTATTTCAATTAGACGGCTTATCCAAGCTAGCATCCTGGTTCATGTTAAGTCGTTGGTCAGTAGAAGCTTACGCCATTCTAGCGCAGGTTAACGAGACGACAGGTGCCACCAACAATCAAGTTTATCAGGCAGATTGGGGTAACTTATTGCGCAGCTGGACTATATTGTTAGTCCATTTTGCACTTTATCTGATAATCACAATTGTAGTCCAAAAAAGAAAAGATGCATTAGAGTAGGAACTTTTATATTGGTTCGATGTCACAGGCAATATTTAATAGTTATCGAAATGATTTGTAAATAAACTTGACAATTATCATCTTGAATTACAAGTTGATCCTAAGATTTTGAGTGTAGGGGCTAAATACCAGTCTTAAACTATGGTTGAATCAACAGCAAGTAATAAGCAAAAACTTTTTCGGCTGCTAATTGCTGCAGCTTGGATTGATGGAGAATTTCAATCTGAAGAACGGGAATACTTGCGCAAACTTGCTTCTAAGCGCAATCTACTAGATGAACCGGAAATCAAATCCTTATTATCTAGCACCAAACCAATTGAATCTGAAAAATGTTATCAATGGTTATCAGAATATTTGGGCGCTCATCCTACCAGAGAAACTTATCAAAGTTTGTTTGCTGAAATTGCAGGAGTAGTATACGCTGATGGTTACATTGCTACGGAAGAAGCTGAACTTTTAAATCAACTTCAAGCATTAGAACCTCATAATATTAATTCTCGTTCTGTCTTAGACATGATCTTCGGCTCGATTCGAAAATTAATGGGTCAAAGTTATTAAGTAACTATCGAGGCAAGATTGTTTACCTATTTTGTTCTCTAACACCTATCAAATTTAATTAACTCCCAAATCTTGTCAACTTTCGACGGAGCAGAAGAAGAAGGGGTTTTTATTGATTAATTAGTTAGTATTTCTAGTTGATCTTATTGGTATTGAAGCCGCCTTTACGCGCTTGTAAATCTATTTTGTACAGCTACTTATTATGACACCTGGATTATTTTTGCAGGGTGTAGAACAATTTAACCAACAGAAATTTTATGAATGTCATGATACTCTCGAAGCAATTTGGATCGAGGCTCCTGAGTTAGACAAGAGATTCTATCAAGGTATTTTACAGGTTGCTGTTGCTTGTCATCATCTCCGTAATCTTAACTGGCGGGGTGCAGTTATCTTATTGGGAGAGGGTATTCGACGGTTAACTGATTACCAACCCGATTATCAAGATATCAATGTGACGCAACTGCTGATAGACAGTAATTTACTTCTACAAACATTACAACAACTTCCCCCAGAAAACTTAACGGATTTTGTGCAGCAGTTATTTTTTCCAGAAGAGGCGACTGCAACGAATACGATAGATTGTCAATTACCAAGACTGTTGATAATTAATAATTAATAATTCGATTTTTTACTATAGCGTTTCTTATTTAAGTGGAGTTATATTGTAGAGAGATTTTTAATATAAGCCCATATAAAATTTTATTTTAAATTTTTTATTAGAGTTGTACTGTTCTTTAATAGTATCTGCTGATTATTAATTAAGATAAGACATAATATTATGAAATAGCCAGAATGGATAATATAAACGATAAAAATTTATTGTTCAGCTCTAATTCCAATAAGCCATTAGGAGAAATATTAGTTGAAGCTGGAATAGTCTCCCTAGCCCAGATAGAAATTGCCTTGCAAGAACAGTCACAAAGTAATTTAAAAATTGGCGAAATCTTAGCTCTACATGGTTGGATTAAACAGGAAACAGCAGATTTTTTTGGGGAAAAATGGTCACAATTAATTGAGAATGAACAAAAACAACCTTTGATCTATTACTTTAAAGAAGCTGCTCTTTTAGATGAACAACAGATTAATGCTTTATTAAAAGAGCAGAAAAAACTACAGCAACAACAACAAAAAATTAGATTTCATCATTTGGCGGTAAAAAAAGGTTATTTAAAACAAATAACTGTTGATTATTTTTTAGCTTCCCTTTTCAATATCTATAGTTCTGCAGTATTTTCTTTTACCAAGCCTTATCAGATTCTCATAAGTTACACCAATGGGGAAACTAACTTTGAGAGAACCCAACTTTCCAGCGCACCTTTGGTGGGTATTAGTCTAAAAAAAGTCGTTTTGGACAAATCTAATTTAAAGGGAGCTAATATGGCGAGTTGCAATCTTAGCTATTCTAGTATGGTTAAAGTTAATCTTGCTCTTGCTAATCTGCACAAAGCTGTTTTAACTGAAGTTAATTTAAAAGGAGCTTGTTTGAATCAAGCTAATTTACGGGAAGCTCATTTAGAAAAGGTTAATTTCCAGAGAGCCAGTTTGCAGGGTGCAGATTTGAGTAATGCTTATTTGCTCCAGGCTTGTTTTGCTGCTACTAATTTAAATGGTGCGCAACTACCATCTAAATATCCCTATGAAGTTTATTATGATTCCCAAACCTCTTTTGATGATAATTTTGATCCTGAGCGTGCTGGTTGGATAAGGCAAGATTAAGTAATAAATAATAAGTAATAAGTAATAAGTAATAAGTAATAAATTAGGTAATCGGTAATGGGTAAAATGCTAATAGATGAAATTAATTAAAGAGAAGTTATTTAAGGATATCAGCGATCGCGCTTGGCAATTTTGGTTTATTATTACTCTAGTTTTTGCTATCAGTTACAGTATTCTGGCTTTAAAGAAAGCTTTTCAAGGAGAATGGGTAGTTCAGGATGATGCCAGACAGCATGTCTTTTGGATGATGCGCTATCTTGATCCGGGTTTGTTTCCTAATGATTTGATTGCAGATTATTTTCAGTCGGTTGCTCCTGTTGGCTATAGTAGTCTATACCGTGGTGCAGTGGCTTTGGGATTTGAGCCATTGGTTTTTAATAAATTACTGCCGCCAATAATTGGGATAGTTACAACTTGTTATTGTTTTTTGTTATCTAAAGAGATTTTCCCGATTCCTTGTGGTTGTTTTGCCACTAGTTTATTGTTGAATCAAATTCTTTGGATGAACGATGATATTATTTCTGGAACTCCTAGGGCTTTTGTTTATCCTTTTTTTCTGGCATTTCTCTATTATTTTTCTCGGAAAACTTGGTTCCCTTGCTGTCTAGCGATCGCGTTTTTAGGAATCTTTTATCCTCAATATGTGTTTGTCGCTTCAGGTTTGTTAGTTTTGCAATTAGTTAAATGGCAAGGATTTACGCCCTATTTATCGAGGAAGAGAAAGGATTATTATTTTTGTTTTATTGGTTTGGGAGTCGCTTTTTTGGTTCTACTTCCCTATGTTTTAAATGCCTCAGAATATGGCCCGACAATAACTCGTGCGGAGGCGTTAAAATTACCTGATTTTTATCCCCACGGAAGATCGAGTTTTTTTAAATCCTATTGGTGGGAATATATTATTGGGGGAGGGAGAGCTGGTTTACTGCCTCGTTCTCTTTATACCCCGGCTACTCTAATATTCGGGTTCTTTTTACCTTTGTTATGGCTTTTTCCCCGCAGTTTCTCCCTTTTAAAAGCAGTCAAGCAACAGATTGTTATCTTAGTGCAACTGATTATTGTCTCGGTGAGTCTGTTTTTGGTTGCCCATGCCGCATTATTTAAACTACATCTTCCCAGTCGCTATACGGGTCATAGTCTCAGGATTGTGATTGTTTTGGCTGCGGGAATTGCGATCACCGTCATCTTGGAAGCTTTGCTCAACAGTTTGGCGAGTAGTCTCCTCAACAATAAATCAGGTTTTGTTAAAAAAATCTTGACTCTTGCTTTGACATTTGCGATCGCAATTTCCTTAATCTGCTATCCCAGTTTTGTCTACAGGTTTCCCTCTACCGACTATAAGATCGGCAAAGCACCAGAACTATATCAGTTTTTTCAACAGCAACCGAAAGATATTCTCATTGCATCCTTAGCTATGGAAGCGGATAACCTTCCCACTTTTACTAAAAGATCTATTCTGGTGGGTCCAGAATATGCCATCCCCTATCACCTAGGATATTATCGTCCCTTTCGTCAACGAGTGATCGACTTGATTGAAGCGCAATATAGTCCAAATATTGAAGTTGTGAAAGAATTTATTCAAAAATATGGCGTTACCCATTGGTTGATCGAGGATGCTGGATTTTCTGCTGACTATATTGTTAGTAATAGTTGGAGAAGACAACATCAAGTGATCGCTCAAGAAATGGTTGCTAGTTTAAAAGAGGAAAATATCCCGGCTTTGTTATCATATAAAAATAGCTGTGCCGTGTTTAACAGCAATCATTATACGGTAATTGAAGCTAAATGCGTCTTAGAAACAATTAGTAAGTAGCTGTAGCTGTGCCAAATAAATTGGCGCTTGCGCTAGCAAGACTCTAACTAAAGATTCTCCGCTAAGAGAAGAGCGAGTTACCTAGTGCATATAGATATTAGGTGTTAGATTGGAGGAGAAAAATATTTAAATAACTTTGCTGAGGCATTTAATTAATAATTAATAGTTAATAATTAATAATTATTGATTAGAAACCATTAGCTCTTAGCTTTTTTAGGTAATTCTTATGGGATCAGATAGGAAAATTAAAAATGTCAGAATTATTAAGTTCTTGTGGTTAAAATTTATTAAGCTTCTAAGGAAGCCTCTATTTAAACAAGTTGATGAGGTATATATTCGCAAACTAGATCGGGAATTATGTCTAGATGCTACTTGGAATCTTAACTTTATTATTTTTACTATTAGTGCCTGCTTAATTGCTACTTTTGGGTTAATTAGTAACAGCACTGCTGTAATTATTGGGGCAATGTTAGTTGCGCCTTTAATGTTACCTTTAAGAGCTTTAGCTTTTGGAGCCTTAGAAGGAGATTTTAATCTATTTAAAAGAGCTTTTTTGTCAATTTTGGGGGCAACGGTTTTATCTTTAATTATTTCTTATCTGGCAGGAGATGCAGTAAATATTCCTCAATTTGGTTCAGAAGTTTTATCCCGAACTCAACCTAATTTAGTGGACTTGGGAATTGCTGTAGTTGCTGGTGGTATTAGTTCTTTTGCTAAGGTGAGAAAAGGAGTTAGTGATGTCTTGGCGGGAACTGCGATCGCAGTTGCTTTAATGCCTCCTTTATGTGTTGTAGGACTATCTTTATCTCAACAACAATTATCTTTTGCCAAGGGTGCTTTTATCCTTTATCTGACTAATCTTTTAGGTATTACTTTATCCTGCATGATAGTTTTTATCTTAGCAGGATATACGGGCATAAATCACACTTTGGGTTGGACTTTTGCTCTTACTGGAATACTAGTTTTACCTTTAGGTGCCAGCTTTGTAGAATTAGTTAGACAAGCTAGATTAACTAAAGAAGTAACTGATGCTTTAGTTAATGAAACTATTACTGTTAGGGAAGGAGTTGATAATGCAGTAATAGAAGTAGATTGGACCCAAGATCCACCAATTGTCTATATTTTGCTGCAAACTGGGAAAGAAGTGGCTTCTAACCAAGTACGTTTGGTAGAAGAGTTTGTAGAAAAGAGAATGGGTCGAACTTTTAAACTAGTTTTTTTTGTAAATAAATTTACGCAAGTTACATCTGAAGAATCATTAGAAACTGAGATAGAGATAGACTCAGAAATCCCAACAAAAACTGAAACTAAAGTCGAACCAGAACCTCCAATTGAAACTGATACCGAGATAGACTCAGAAAAACCAACAAAAACTGAAACCAAATTCGAACCAGCAACTCCAATCGAAACTGATACCGAGATAGACTCAGAAAAA
>JAAUYH010149340.1_pt1 | contig 14114 bp, 11 predicted proteins | sample 7278061 | NCBI WGS metagenome assembly JAAUYH01 (sample SAMN14350203, study PRJNA611818) | marine sediment metagenome | isolation source: surface marine sediment (0.6m) | place: French Polynesia: Moorea | collected 2018-08
CTCGAGTCGCTGGTCTACACGCCGGCCTGGGATGCGTGGCGGCCATTGTTCGACGAGCTCGACGAAGCGGGCCGGGGCGAGGAACGGGCTGGCCTCTGGGCCACCACCGGCAGCCGAGCCGCAGCGGGAGCGCTACGACCAGACGTGTGGTCGCCGCCGTCGGGCGAAGACGCCTCGCAGGTACGTACCGAAGCGCTCACGACAGCTGTTCGGGGCCGGCTCGACATATGCGCCGTCACCACGGTCTCGGCCATGGCCGACCAGCTCGGCGTCGACGCGTCGTCCATCGAGTTCGCCATGGTCGGCCTCGAGAACGACGGGACGGCCATTCGGGGCCGGTTCACCCACAACGATGCGCACGGTCCCGAGGAATGGTGTGCCAGGCGTCTGTTGGCCCGAATGCACGTCTATTCCAAGAAGTCGCTTCGGGCCCGGGTCGAGCCGGCCACGGGACAGGATTTCATGCGCTTTCTGTTCGAATGGCAGCACCTGGCGCCCGGTTCTCAGCTCACCGGAGTCGAAGGCCTGGCCGAGATCGTGGCTCAGCTCCAGGGCTGGCATGCAGCCGCCGCCGCCTGGGAACCGCAACTGCTGGCTGGTCGCCTCGACCGCCTCACGGCCGATCTGGTCGATCGGCGATGCCTCGCCGGTGAGCTCACCTGGGGGCGGCTCGTGCCGGCGACCCCGGACTCGACCCGTCGGGTCGGAGCCAGCAAGTCGACGCCCATCACCATGCTGCTGCGGGCCGACCTGGACTGGCTTGTCGATGCCCACCGAGGATCTGCGGCCGACGCTCCCCCCGAGCTGACCGACGGGAGTTGTGCCGCCGAGCTCATGGCCGAGCTCGATCGCCGCGGCGCCCGCTTCCACCACGAGCTGGCATCGGCGACGGGGCGGCAACCGGTCGATGTCGAACAGGGCCTGTGGGAGCTGGTTTGGCACGGGCTCGTGCACAGCGACTCGTTCCACGCCGTCCGGTCTCTCTTCGAAGCCCGCGACCGAGGCGCTGACCGCCCTGCTGTTCGCCGAGGCCTGCGGCGCGGCGCCGGGGGGCGCACCGGGGGCGAGGGTCGGTGGACCCGCTTCGCCGCCGAGTGCTCGTCGCCCGATCCCGATGAGCTGGCCGAGGCCGTTGCCGAACAGCTCCTGGCTCGGTGGGGTGTCGTGTTCCACACCCTGGCCAAGCGGGAGCAGTTGGCGGTGCCGTGGCGCGAGGTTCTGTGGGCCTTGCGCCGGCTCGAGGCTCGCGGGGTCATCCGGGGTGGCCGTTTCGTGGCCGGCTTCGGCGGTGAGCAGTATGCGCGCCCCGACGCCGCCGATCACCTCGATCGGGTCCGCCGGGCCCCTCGGACCGGCGTCGAGATCGTGATCAACGGTTGTGACCCGGCCAACCTGACGGGCGTCATCACCCCCGGCGAGCGAGTGCCCGCTCGCCGCCGATCGACGGTCCGCTACGTCGACGGGATACCGGTCGACTGAGCCGCCCACGGCGGTGCTCCGTCGGTAGCCTGAGACTCCGCTCCGTCGAGAGGACCGTCGTCATATGCCAGTGACCGAGGACCAGGTCGTAGATGCTCTGCGCCCAGTCGAAGATCCCGAGCTCCACCGCAGCATCGTCGACCTGGGCATGGTCAAGACGATCACGATCGCCGACGACTCGGTGACGGTGCAGATCGCCCTCACCGTGGCCGGGTGCCCCCTCAAGAGCGAGATCACCAACCGCGTGACCGGCGCCTTGACCGATCTCGGCGTAGCCGAGCCGACCGTCGACTTCACGGTCATGACCGACGAGGAGCGAGCCCGGGTCCGAGAGATGCTCCATGGCGACCCGGCAGCCACGGCGGGGTCGAATCCGGCCCACGGCCATGCCGAGGGTCGCGCCATCCCCTTCGCCGACCCCGACTCCCGTACCCGGGTCCTGCTCATCGCTTCGGGCAAGGGCGGGGTCGGCAAGTCGTCGGTGACCGCCAACCTCGCCATCGCGCTCGCCCGCCGGGGCCGGTCGACGGCGCTCATCGACGCCGATGTGTGGGGATTCTCGATTCCACGCATGCTCGGCATCCAGCACGCCCCGGTCGTGATCGATGACATGCTCATACCGCCCGAGACCCACGGAGTCCGGGCCATCTCGATGGGGTTCTTCGCCGAAGAGGATCAGCCGGTGATATGGCGGGGTCCCATGCTGCACAAGGCGCTCGAACAGTTCCTGACCGACGTCTACTGGGACGACCCCGAATACCTCTTGATCGATCTGCCCCCGGGTACCGGCGACATCTCGCTCTCGCTCGCTCAGTTCCTGCCCCGCAGTGAGGTGTACGTCGTGACTACACCCCAGCCGGCCGCCCAGCGGGTGGCCCAGCGCGCCGCCTTCATGGCCCAGAAGGTGCACCTGTCGGTCGCGGGAGTCATCGAGAACATGAGCTGGTTCACCGGCGACGACGGCAAGCAGTACTACCTCTTCGGAGCCGGCGGCGGGGCCGACCTCGCCGAGCGGCTCGAGGTACCCCTTGTCGGTCAGGTGCCGTTGGTGCCCGCTCTGCGCGAGGGTTCTGATACCGGCACTCCGATCATGGCCACCGACCCCGAGGGCGAGGCCGGTACGGTCTTCGCAGCGATGGCCGAGACGATCGACACCGAATTGGCCCCGAAGCGCCGCTACTCATCGGCGCTCAACCTCTTGAACTGACGAACGGAGAATAGCGATGGACATCCGAATCGGCGTGACCTACACCCCGAAAGAAGTCACGGTCGAGCTCGCCGACGACGCGGATACGGCGGCGATCCGTTCCAGCGTCGAGGCTGCTCTCGGCGGTGACGAGAAGGTGTTGTGGCTCGAAGACCGCAAGGGCCGCCACATCGCCGTACCGGCCGACAAGATCAGCTACGTCGAGATCGGCAGCGCCGAATCCGACCGGCCGATCGGATTCGGCTGACCGAGCTCTCCCATGGCGTCGCCGGTCGAGCTGGCCCGGTCGGTGGCGGGCTTCGACGACGATGCCGCCGCGCACATGCAGCGCCTCGTTCGAACTTGGGGCCTGCTGTCCGACCTGTCGCTGGGTGACGTCCTCCTTCTTGCGCCGGTTGCCGGCGATCCCGAAGGCCGCTTCGTCGTCCTGGCGAACGTGCGGGCGTCGACGGCGTCGACCCTTTATGCCCACGACCCGATCGGTGACCGGCACCTCCCCTCCAACCGCCCCCACGTTCAGGAGGCTTGGCAGACCGGCCGGTTGACCGAAGCAGTGGTCGAGCTCGGCCCTCATTTCCCCGACGGTAAGGCTCAGATCCTGGCTGCACCCTTCTCGATCGAAGGCCGTCGCATAGGTGTCGTACTGCGGGAGCGTCGTCGCCTCGGCCGCGAGCTGTTGCAGCTCGAGAAGACCTACCTGTCGCTCGCCGACCGTCTGACGCTGATGATCGCCGAGGGTCGATTCCCGTTTCTCGATGCCAAAGAACCGCAGTACGGCGCCCCTCGCGTCGGCGATGGGATCATCGTCCTCGATGCCGACCAGAGGGTCGAGTTCCGCTCGCCCAATGCGGTGTCGGCGCTGCATCGGCTCGGCATACACAGCAATGCCATCGGCCGGCGGCTCGTCGAGATCGGCCTCGACGACTCATTCGTTCGCACCGCCTTCGCCCTCCAGACATCGGTGACCCAGGAACTGGAGAGGGGCCTCGACATCACGATCACGTCGCGTTGCCTGCCGCTGATCAGAGGCGGTGAGATCGACGGTGCCTTCGTACTGGTGCGCGACGTGTCGGAGCTGAAACGGCGCGATCGGCTCCTGCTCAGCAAGGACACGACGATCCGCGAGATCCACCATCGGGTCAAGAACAACCTGCAGACGATCTCTTCACTGCTGCGACTGCAGGCCCGCCGGGTCGAGTCCGAAGAGGGCCGACAGGCCCTGCTCGAGTCGGTTCGACGGGTCGGAGCCATTGCCATCGTCCATGAGACGCTCGCCAGCGACCCCCACGAGGACGCGTCGGGTGACGACGCCCCGTTCGTCGACGTGGCCCGCCCCTTGGTTCGTCTCATCGAGGAGGGACTGCAATCACCCGATCGGCCGTTGCAGGTCGAGATCGACGGCGATGCCGGCCGGCTGCCCCTCGTCCAGTCGATGCCGCTGGCCGTCGTGCTGGTCGAGCTGCTCCAGAACGTCGTCGACCACGCCTTTCCAGCCGGATTCGGCGGTGACGACTTCGACCCGACGGTTCGGGTCGAGTTCTCGGTCGACGGCGACGAGCTGGAGATGCGGGTCGTCGACAACGGTCAGGGCCCGCCGCCCGGGTTCGATATCGCCGAGGCCAGTGGCCTCGGTCTCACCCTCGTCCGGACCTTCGTCACGACCGAGCTCGGTGGCACGATCGAGATGGATGCCGGTGACGGACCCGACGAGGCACCCGGCACGGCGACGAGGGTCCGGTTCTCGCGCCAGCGCGACGAGCGGGTGCACGGGCCGGCCGTCGGTACTTGATCAAGTGTTCCTGGGATTGCGCCGTTGTGATGGTCTGATGACGTTTCGTAGCGGGCTGTTGACGTTTCTCTTCGTGGCGGCCGCTGTCGCGCTCGGACTGGCCCCGGCCGGCGCCCAGGGGATCCTCGAGCCTCGGGCCAGCGCCCGCGTCGTCCACGAGTCACCCGAGTACTCCTCGGTCGCGTTCGGCGATCCATGGGACTTCAAGGCCGCCAACGACCTGCCCGTCGTGGCCGATCTCAACCATGTCCGATTCAGCAACGTCCGGATAGAGGGCGGTCGCTGGAAGGGCACCGCCGAGCCGTTGGGTCACCTCCGCCTGCTCCAGAGCTGGAACAGCCTTCCCAACGGCCGAGACGGCGACCTCGCTCCCATCGACGCCGATCGGTTCACCCACATCGCCATCAGGATGCGGATGACCGGGGAGACGAGGGCGGCGGCCGAGTTGTCCTGGTACGACTGCGGGCTCATTCAGCAGAGCTGCAAGGGAGGCATGGGCTTCTGGGTCGACGAGGGCTGGCACACCTATGACCTCGAGATCGTCAACGACCCGGCGCGAGGTGCGGCCGACTGGAGCGGCATAATCCGCGGCCTCGTGCTCACACCGACCGCCAAGGGCGGCGACATCGAGATCGACTGGATCAGGCTCTACGAGCCGTCACGCCTCGGAGTCAGGTACCGCAGCCTCGACACCCATCCCGACGCCGAGCTGATCTGGGATCGCGACAAGAACCCGACCAACAACACGGCGGACAATCCGAACTGGGGCTCGCTCGGTGTCGTCGGTGGCGGTCGGGCCCGCATGAACACCGACGCCTACCCCCCGGGCAAGTACTTCGTCTACTCCTTGTCGCCCAACGGCCGGTCGGCGATCCGCCGCCTATCCATCAACGCCCGGCCCCGGCCCATCGTCATCCAACCCGACGCAGTCGGCGGCGCGTCCTACGACACCGCGGTTCGGGGTGACGCCTGGGACTACTCGACGGCGGGCGATGTAGACCTCACGCGCAACATGACCTTCACGATCAGCGGGGGTCAACTGGTCGGCACCAACACCGGCCCCACCATCAGCGACTCCGGATTCCGGCTACCGCTCGATCCCGTCACCCCGATCGACGGCGACCGATTCCATCGGCTGACCGTGCGCGTGTACTACGCCGGAGGGTTCTCGCTGTCGGGCGCACCCGGCGGCGGGATGAACGCCCGGCTGGTCTGGCGCACGACGACCGGTGATGTACGCGTCTCCGACGACATCGTCGTCTTCCCCGGCTGGAACACGATCTCTCTCGACCTCACCGCAGTGCCGCCGTCCGAGCTCGTCGAAGGAGGAGCTCCCACGGGTTGGGCCGGACAGCAGATCGAGCTGGTCCGCTTCGACCCTCACGAGGACCGCGGTACGAGACAGTTCCGAGTCGACTGGATCCGCATCGCCGATGACGACCGTCCGGCGAACGGCCGCTACAAGATCTCGTTCCGGGATCGGGCTCACGAGTCCGGCTCGACCGCCCGCATCTACCTCGAACGTGAGCCCGACGGTCGCACCGGCCGGCTGATCGCCACCAGAGCAGTGGGACGGGCCAAGAACACCGTCGACTGGGCCGTACCCGCCGATCTGAACGGTTCCGGTCGCTGGTACGTGAGAGTCGAGGTCACCGACCCGCGCGGTGCCGTCCAGGACGCCGTATCGACGGGGCCGATACGGCTGTAACTCCCTCGACACTTCCGGTCGAGATCCCTCGTTTGCGCACTTGGCTCGTCGTCCGCAGGACGACTCGCCCTCACCTCCGGTCGAGATCCGCGGACACCTTCATGCTCGTCACCCGCAGGGTGACTCGCCCCGGCCCTTCTCTCGACACTTCAAGCAACCCGAAAGGGTTGCCGTCGAGATCCCTCGTGTGCGCACTTGGATCGCCGCCCGCAGGGCGTCTCGCCCCGGCCCCTTCTTGACGGCCTGAACCCCGTTCTCGTTGGTCTCTTCGGGCCCATCCCGGACGCTGTCACAGGGCATCCGTACTGTTTTGTCCATGAACAGCTTCCTCGTAATCGCCCTGTCCCTGGTCGGCGGCCTCGCCGTCGGCCTCGTCGTTGCCGTCGTGGCGCTCCGGCTGGTCGGCCAGCGCCAGAACCAGCTGCATCACGACGCGGTCGAGGCCGCGGTTCGGGCCACGCTCGGCGAGCGTGGGGCCACCGCCGAGGCCCTAGAGCGCGACCGGGCCCAGACCGTGCAGGCTGCGGTCGAGCGGGCCAGCGAGGTAGCCGACGCCAAGCTCGACGCTCGTCTTCGGCAGGGGTCCGAGCAGCTCAATGCCGGCACCAGGGCATTCGAGAAGCAGGCGGCCGACATCAATGCCGAACTGCGCCGCATGCAGACGATGGTCGGCGAGCTCCAGCAGAAGGCGGCCGGCCAGCACGGCGAGGTGGTGAAGAGCCTCGAGGAGGCCGCCAAGGTCACGATGCAACTGCAGCACACTACCGGCGGCCTCAAAGAGGCCCTGGCCAGCTCCCGGTCCCGGGGTCAGTGGGGTGAGCGCATGGCCGAAGACGTACTTCGTAGTGCCGGGTTCGTCGAGGGTGTGAACTACCACAAGCAGAAGTCGGTCGATACCGGCGGCGTTCCCGACTTCAGCTTCCCGATGCCGAAGGACATGACCCTGCACATGGACGTCAAGTTCCCCATCGACAACTACCTCCGTCATCTCGAGGCGGTCGAGGCGGGCGACGCCGCCTCCGCCGACAAGCACAAGACGCAGTTCACTCGTGATGCCAAGGCCAAGGTGACCGAGCTGGCCGACCGCGGATACGCCGATGGAGCCGACTCCCTCGACTACGTGGTCTTGTTCGTGCCCAACGAGGGGGTCTATGCGTTCATGCACGAACACAGCGCCGACCTGATCGACATTGCACTCGAGAGCAAGATCGTCATGTGTGGACCCGGCACCCTCTTCGGAGTGCTGGCCGTGGTCCGACAGGCGATGGACAACTTCATGATCGAAAAGCGCGGCGAGGAGATCATGACCGTGCTCGCCGACTTCGGCGCCGAATGGCGCAAGTTCTCCAAGCACGTCGACAAGCTGGGCAAACAGCTGGGTACGGTGCAGCGCACCTATGACGAGCTCGATGGGGCCCGCACGAACCAGCTCAATCGCAAACTCGACCGCATCGAGCAGATCCAGACCGGCAGCGATGCCTTCGTCGCCGACCCGGCGCCCCAGCAACAGGCCGTCGGACCCATCGAGCTCCTCGACGAGGCCGAAGATTCTGACGCCGAATGGCCGCCTCTGCGCGAGGTCTCCTCGGCTTGAGGCGCCGGCCTGGTTCTCCATGGGAGGTCCCGGTGGGGTTGTCAGTCGTCGGTAGGCTCACGGAGTGACCAGGTTCTACATCACGACGCCCATCTACTACGTCAACGACGCCCCTCACATCGGGCATTCGTATACGACGGTCGTCGCCGATGCCTTCGCCCGTTGGCACCGCCTCCTCGGCGACGACACGTTCTTCCTGACCGGTACCGACGAGCACGGTCTGAAGATCATGAGGTCGGCCGAGGACAACGGGATAACGCCCCAGGAACAAGCCGACCGGACGAGCGTGCGGTTCGCCGAGGCGTGGTCAGAGCTCGGCATCAGCAACGACGACTTCATACGGACCACCGAACCTCGCCACCATCGGGCGGTTCAGGCCTTGATGCAGCGCGCCTACGAGAACGGCCACATCTACTCCGATACCTACGAGGGTCTCTACTGCGTTTCGTGCGAGGCCTATTACACCGACGACGAGCTCGACGACGGCAATTGCCGGATTCACGACAAACCCGTCGAGTTCATGAGCGAAGAGAACTACTTCTTCCGGTTGAGTGCCTTCGCCGATCGGCTCATCGATCACTACGAGTCGAATCCCGATCTGGTTCGCCCCGAGGGGTATCGCAACGAGGTCCTGGGCTTGTTGCGTCAGGAGGTGCGTGACATCTCGATATCCCGCACGTCGATCGACTGGGGAGTCCCAGTGCCGTGGGACGACAAGCACGTTTTCTACGTCTGGTACGACGCGCTGATCAACTACGCGACAGGGGTCGGCTACGGCGCCGATCCCGATCGCTTCGACATTTGGTGGCCTTCGGTGCACCACGTGATCGGCAAGGACATTCTGCGGTTCCACTGCGTGTTCTGGCCGGCCATGCTCCTGGCAGCCGGGGTCGAGAGCCTTCCTCACTACTTCGTGCACGGGTTCCTGCTGATCGGCGGCGCCAAAATGTCGAAGTCGAAGCTCAACAGCATTTCACCCCATCAGCTCGTAGCCGGCGACGCCGAGGCCGGCTACGAGGCGTTCGGTGTCGACGGCTTCCGCTACCACTTCCTCCGCGACCCCGCCTTTGGCCCCGACAACGACTTCAGCTACGAAGCCATGGTCGCTCGGTACAACAGCGACCTGGCCAACCAATACGGGAACCTCGTGCAGCGCGTCATCACGGTCGCGTCCAAGAAGTGCGGCGAGCTCTCGCCGGCGCCCGACCCGAGCTCGCCGCTGGCCGCCGATGCCGAGCGCGCCGTCGTCGAGACCAGCGCGGCATGGGCCAGGGCCCAGCCCCCGATGGCGCTCGATGCCACGTGGCGCTTGATCCGCGAGGCCAACGAGTATCTCGCCGCCAATGAGCCGTGGAAGATGGACCCGGGTCCCGACGTCGACAGGGTCATGGGAGACGCCCTCGAGGCCATCCGTATCGTCGCCATCCTCGCGGACCCGGCGATCCCGAACGCAGCCCAGGCCACCTGGGAGCGCATCGGCCTCGAGGGTCAGGTGGCCGACCAGCGCATCCCCGACGCCACTCGCTGGGGCGGTTATCCCGGGGGCCGGCCGCTCACTTCTGGCGATCCGCTCTTCCCTCGACTGAAGCCGTGACCAGTAGCCCTGACCGCACCTGGGTCGACAACCACTGCCACATCCCGCCGGGCGCCGACGGTGACGCCTGGGTGGCGGCGGCTCACGCAGCCGGGGTCAGCCACCTCGTGACCGTTGGGGTCACTGCCGCGCGGTCGGCCGAGGCGATCCAGGTCGCACGCCGCCACGATCACGTCTACGCGACCGTCGGCGTTCATCCCCATGACGCCACCGACGGCATGGCCGGCATCGCCGAACTGGTCGACGAACCGGAGGTCGTGGCCGTGGGCGAAGCCGGGCTCGACTATTACTACGATCACTCACCGCGCGAGGTGCAACAGGACGTCTTCCGGCGCCACATCGCCCTCGCCCACGACCGGCAGCTACCGCTGGTCGTCCACAGTCGCGACGCCTGGGACGACACCTTCGCCATCCTCGACGACGAGGGCGTGCCGTCGCCCACGGTGCTGCACTGCTTCACGGGCGGCCCCGACGAGGCGCAAGCCGGATTGGATCGCGGGATGTACCTGTCGATCTCGGGCATCGTCACTTTCGACAACGCCAAGGATTTGCGGACTGCTGTGAGCCGGAGCCCCCTCGATCGGCTCATGGTCGAGACCGACAGCCCCTACCTTGCTCCCGTCCCCAAGCGGGGGAAGCGGAACGAGCCGGCGAATGTGATTCACGTCGGTGAGGCCGTCGCCGAGCTGTTGGGCGTCGACGCCGATGAGGTGGCGGCCATCACCTCCGACACGGCGATCGCCTTCTACGGCCTCCTCTGAGCCCTTTCCGTCGATCGCGCGGAGCGTGACCGCTCGCGGGGAAATGGTTGCATACCGGTCTGCCGGTTCCTACCGTTTGGTGGCGCGGAAGGGGCCCCGTACCCCTCCCGGCTCGCATCCATACGGCCACCGAGGGACAAGAGCGCTGAGAAGACACCGCCTCAACGAGCGCTGGCGAATCGCCATTGCCGGTCTCGTGGCCGTCCTTGCCATCCCCGTCTTGGTGATCGACTCTCCGTCGACCGCCGAGGGCGTCGTCGAGTACGTGCAGGGCCCGACCGTGGAGCCTGCCGGCCTCGCGGTGGAGCAACCTTCGGCCGACGACGTTGCGGACGTCACGGCGGTGGTCGCCGAGGCACCGCTGGCCATCGTGACCGAGACCTCCTACGTGCGCCCCGAGGTCGGCGATCTCGCCTCCCGTGCCGCCCAGTGGGGTATTGCCCGGCTCGAGGCGGTGGCCGAGGGAATCGTTCAGCCCGACATCGTCGACGCTCCTTCCTACACGAACCTGTCGCTTCTGCCCCGGGTGCAGCTACCCGGAGAACCCGAGCCGGAACCGGAGCCGCAACCGACCCCCGAGCCGGATCCCGCTCCCGAACCGGAACCGGGACCTGCCCCCGAGCCCGAGCCCGAGCCTGGGCCCGAACCCGGTCCGGAACCGGATCCCGCGCCCGCCCCGGAGCCGGGGCCGATACCAGCGGCGCCCGAGGCCGTGGGCGGACGAGTGCCGCCGCCGGCCGGCGGCCCCACGGCAGCCCAATGGGATGCGTTGCGCCGTTGCGAGTCGACACACAACTACGCCGCGATCAGCCCGTCGGGCCTCTACCGAGGGGCCTACCAGTTCAGCCAGCAGACCTGGGACTGGGTGGCGGGGATCCACTACCCGTTCCTGGTCGGGATCGACCCTGCCCTCGCCCCCAACGGTTGGCAGGACGTGATGGCGTACACCCTGTACGCAATGCGGGGCTGGGATCAGTGGCCGATATGCGGCCGCCACCTCCTCTAGTCGCCACGTGACCCACGGTCCGGCCGACGTGCAACGGCTGCTCGAGTACTTCGATCTGGCGCCCCGACGCGCCCTCGGGCAGAACTTCGTGGCCGACCCGAACACCGTCCGCAAGATCGTGCATCTCTCCGGGGTGGGGCCCGGCGACACCGTGGTCGAGATCGGCGCCGGTCTCGGCTCCCTCACCCTGGCGCTCATCGAGAGCGGCGCCGATGTGACGGCCATCGAGGTCGATCCCGGTCTGGCCGAGGCCTGCCGGCGGGTCGTGGGTGTTCGAGCTGCCGTCGTCGAGGCCGACGCCCGGACCTTCGACTGGTCGACCGTGCCGGGCTCGGCCCCGATCCAAGTCGTGGCGAACCTGCCCTACAACATCGCCACCGGTCTCGTCGTCGACATCATGCGTCACGTCGACCGGGTCACGGGCATGCTGGTTCTCGTGCAGACCGAAGTGGCCGAGCGCCTCACCGCTGGACCCGGCACGCGGGCCTACGGCATCCCCTCGGTCATGCTGGCGCGCTTTGGACCGGCCGAGATCGTCGGTCGGGTTCCGCCGACGGTGTTCATCCCTCGGCCCAAGGTCGAGTCGAGCCTGGTCAGGATCTCACGCCACCTCGAACCTCCGACGGACGTCGACCCCGACGCCCTCGCCCGCGCGGTGGGCGCCGGGTTCGGCCAGCGCCGCAAGATGCTGCGGCGTTCTTTGGCCGGGCTCATCACGTCCGACCAGCTCGAGGCGGCCGGGATCGACCCGACTGCTCGCGCCGAGCAGCTCGACCTGATCGAATGGGCGACCGTGGCCGAGTTGGTTCAGGCCGGCTCGTCGTGACCGCAGTCGAGCTCGTAGCGCCCGCGAAGCTGACTCTGTCGCTCCGGGTGACGGGCGTACGCTCCGACGGCTTCCATCTGATCGATGCCGAGATGATCTCGCTCGACTTCGCCGACATGCTGCTGGTCTCGCCCAGCGAGAGTTCGACCGTCGTTTTGCACGCCGACAGCTCGGTTGCCCTCGAGGATGTGGGCGGGCCGGACGATCTCATCATCCGGGCGCTCGAATCGGCGGGGCTGACGGCCGAGGTGGAGCTCGTCAAGCACATTCCTCCAGGCGCGGGTCTGGGCGGAGGTTCAGCCGACGCGGCGGCGATCCTGCGGTGGGCCCGCCACACGGCACTGGGGGATGCTGCGCAACTGGGGGCCGACGTCCCGTTCTGCATCGTCGGCGGTCGAGCCCGGGTGACCGGCATCGGCGAGGTGATCGAATCCTTGCCCCCACTGGGCCGCAGCTTCACGGTCGTCACACCGCCCGTGCACTGCAGCACGCCCGCCGTCTACGCCATGTGGGACGAGCTGGGCGGTCCGGTCGGAGCCAACGGCAACGATCTGGAGCCGGCCGCCTTGGCCGTCGCCCCCGAGCTGGCCGCCGTTCGGGACGCGCTCGGCGAGGCGACGGGCCTGGTCCCTCGACTGGCCGGCAGCGGCAGCTCCTGGTTCGTCGAGGGGGCCCACCCCGAAGCGGGGCGGGTCGTGACCGAGATCGCGTCGCAGGTTCGCGACCGCCCGCCGTGGTGATGAGCGCCCGGGCCCGATAGTGTTTGCGCCGGTATGGGTTCACTGGTCAAGAAGCGCCGCAAGCGCATGCGCAAGAAGAAGCACCGCAAGATGCTCAAGCGCACCCGCGCCCAACGACAGCGCGGTCGCTGAGTAGCGCCGACCGATCCGTTCGGACGGTCGGGTCGGGCCACTCGGCCCACGCACTAGGGTTGTCGTCACAACCCTGGCCGGTAGTTCAATTGGCAGAACGCCTGATTTTGGTTCAGGAGGTCGCAGGTTCGATCCCTGCCCGGCCAGCCGGCATGTTCCCCTGAAGCCCTCGATGGCGGTAAACATGAGGACATGAGTGTTCACGTCGCCGCGATCGTCCTGTCGGGTTCACGCCCGCCATCGGTCAAGCGGCCGATCGACGCGGCCGACCCGCTCGCACCGATCGCGGGACGTTCGGTGGTCGGGTGGGTTCTCGACGCGGCCCTGGCTGCATCGGTCCGGAGGATCGCCGTGGTCGGCGCCCCCCTGCCCGGGGCGGCCGAGGAGATCGACAGGCGGGCCGATCGGGCTCTCATCGACCAGGTCGTGCCGAGCACCTCTGACTCGATCGAGCTGATCGGCCGAGCGATCGACCGGTTGGTCAGCGACTTCGACGAGCGAGAGTCGACCCACCTTCTCCTACTGGCCGCCGAGGCTCCCCAGGTCGAGGCGGCCGAGCTCAGGGCCCTCATAGGCGACCACATAGCCAGTGGGGCCGCGGCCACTTCGCTCGGCTCGGTGGAGGCCGAGGACTCGGCTCTGTCCGCCGATCCCCTAGTGACCCTCGGCCAGGACGGCGCGGTCGGTTCGATCATCGAACCGCTCATCGCCGGCGGCAGCAGCGTATTTGGCGCCATCTGCATTCAGGCGGCTCTATTGGTGCCGGCTCTCCGACGGGTCACGCCGCACGGCTGGCGCCACGCTCCACTGGTGCACGACGCCCTGCACGAGCTCGAGACCACGGGCCACCTCGTTCAGACGGTGCCGCGAGCCGAGCCGCTCCGGCCCATCGAGTCGGCCAGCACCCGGTCTCCCGTCGAAGCGGAGCTGCGTCGTCGGGTCGTCGACTCCTGGATCGAGCGGGGTGTCGCCATCGAGGACCCTCGACAGGTCACTATCGACGCCACCGTCGACATCGGTCAGGCCGTCAGGATCCGTCCCGGGTCCGTTCTCGAGGGTGCGACCGTGGTCGGTGACGGCGCGGTGATCGGCCCCAACGCCCATCTGGTCGACGCGACCATCGGCACGTCGGCGGTCGTGGCGTCGGCGATGGTCGAGAGGGACGAGGTCGTCGCCCGCGAGGTGGTCGAGCCCTTCACGGTCCGGGGCCGCCGCTCGGGCTGAGCGGACCCGTATAGTCATCGGCGGGCGCGGTAGGAGAGGGGCCCCGATGGAGCA
>JAAUYH010251016.1_pt1 | contig 14113 bp, 11 predicted proteins | sample 7278061 | NCBI WGS metagenome assembly JAAUYH01 (sample SAMN14350203, study PRJNA611818) | marine sediment metagenome | isolation source: surface marine sediment (0.6m) | place: French Polynesia: Moorea | collected 2018-08
AGCGATATATTCAACAGCAAGACGCTCCTACCCGATAAGTTATCGCTTCACAATTCCCCTACATCCAACCTACGGTATGGACGCAGTACCCTTGCTCAAAATTCCGATGGATTTTGGCTGCAATTTTTTTGATTTGATTTAAATTTGCCATTTTTTTCCGAGATTAAAAAACAGAACAGAGCCAGTTATCAGTGTCGATCGATAACCGATAACTGATAACTGATAACTGATGACTGCTAACTGCTATAAGCTTCCATTCCTTCACAAGAACAAACTAAATGGCGATCGCCATAGGCGTTGTCAATCCGTCCTACTGTAGTCCAGAACTTATGTTCTTTTGTCCAGGGTGCAGGATAGGCTGCTTGTTCGCGAGAATAAGGACGATCCCAATCTCCACAGATTAACGATTCTGCGGTGTGAGGTGCATTTTTGAGTGGATTGTTGTGAGGATCGATTTTTCCTTCAGCGATCGCTTCTGCTTCTTGATAGATAGAAATCATAGCATCGCAGAAACGGTCTAATTCTTCTTTGGACTCACTTTCGGTAGGTTCGATCATCATTGTACCGATAACGGGCCAAGAAACTGTAGGCGCATGAAAACCATAATCCATCAACCGTTTAGCAACATCATCTACTTCTACTCCTGCTCGTTTTTTAAGAGGACGCAGATCGATGATACATTCGTGGGCGACTAAACCAGATTTTCCTTTAAATAAGATAGGATAATAAGCTTCGAGACGCTTGGCGATGTAGTTGGCATTGAGAATAGCTACTTCAGTCGCTTTAGTTAAACCTTTTGCTCCCATCATGGCGATGTACATCCAAGAGATAGTGAGGATACTGGCACTACCCCAAGGTGCAGCAGAAATAGCCCCAATAGATTGAGAACGATCGACAGTTAAAGGTGTTGCGGATAAAAAAGGAATTAGGTGGGCAGCTACACCAATTGGTCCCATACCAGGACCCCCACCACCGTGAGGAATACAGAAGGTTTTATGTAAATTGAGATGGCACACATCCGCCCCAAAATCCCCAGGGCGACATAAACCTACTTGAGCGTTCATATTTGCCCCATCTAGATAAACTTGTCCGCCGTATTCATGGATAATAGAGCAAATTGTGGTAATTTCTGACTCAAATACGCCGTGAGTAGAAGGATAAGTCACCATCAAAGCAGCTAGCTTATTGCTATGTTTTTCTGCTTTCTTTTGTAAGTCTTCTAAGTCGATATTACCGTCGCGATCGCATTTGATGGCTACTACTTTCATGCCACACATAACCGCACTAGCGGGGTTTGTACCGTGGGCAGATTCGGGAATAAGACAGATATTGCGCTGAGTTTCTCCTTTAGATAGATGATACTGGCGAATTACTTGCAGTCCCGCATATTCTCCTTGAGAACCAGCATTGGGTTGCAGAGAGATACCAGCAAAGCCTGTAATTTCTGCCAACCACTCTTCCAACTCAGCAAATAATTGTTGATAGCCTTTTGTTTGAGAAAGAGGGGCAAACGGATGAATATTACCAAATTCTTGCCAAGTAACGGGCAGCATTTCTGCCGTAGCATTTAATTTCATAGTACAAGAACCTAAAGGAATCATCGAAGTAGTGAGGGATAAGTCCTTAGTTTCTAGCTGATGCAAATAGCGCAATAATTCTGTTTCTGAATGATAGCGAGCGAATACTGACTCGGTAAGATAGGGGCTAGTACGGAGTAAAGCGGTAGGAAGATAATCAGCGCGCTCGATTTGTTGTTGAATATCTTCTATGTTGGGTAGATTGACATTACTTTCTCCAGAAGCAAAAATTTGCCAGAGATCGACTAAATCTTGTTCTGTAGTTGTCTCATCTAAAGAAATACCAATAGCATCTCGGTCTAATAATCTTAGATTAATACCCATTTCAGCAGCAGCTTGAATTATAGATTCAGCTTTACTATTCCCAGTTTTTACTCGCAGGGTATCAAAGAAGAATTCTGAAGCAATATCATATCCTAATTTTCTTAAACCTTCTGCCAATATTACTGTTAGTAAATGCACTTTCTCCGCAATACGTTTAATTCCCGCTGCACCATGATAGACAGCATACATTCCCGCAATTACCGCTAGTAAAACCTGGGCAGTACAAATATTACTAGTAGCTTTGTCTCGGCGGATATGTTGTTCGCGAGTTTGCAAGGCTAAACGCAGGGCTGGTTTACCGTGGACATCTTTAGATACCCCCACAATTCTGCCTGGAATTTGTCGTTTATACTCTTCTTTCGTGGCAAAATAAGCTGCATGGGGTCCGCCATAGCCTAAAGGTACGCCGAATCTCTGACTACTACCCACGGCAATATCAGCCCCGAATTCTCCTGGAGGAGTGAGAAGGGCAAGACTGAGAAGATCGGCAGCTACGGTTACTAAAGCTTTATTTTCGTGTACTTTATTGATAAATTCTTGATAATTATAAATTGTGCCATCAGTAGCGGGATATTGGAGTAATGCGCCAAAAATCGGGGTATAAAAATCAAAAGTCCGATGATCCCCTACAATAATCTCAATATCAATAGGGTTAGCTCTAGTTTTAATTACTTCAATAGTTTGAGGATGGCAGTCTTGAGAGACAAAAAAAGCATTAGCTTTTGTTTTGCATAAGCCATAACTCATACTCATCGCTTCTGCTGCTGCTGTTCCCTCATCTAGTAGAGAAGCATTAGCTATTTCCAAACCAGTTAAGTCGATAATCGTAGTTTGGAAGTTGAGTAAAGCTTCTAGTCTGCCTTGGGCAATTTCCGCTTGATAGGGAGTATAGGCAGTATACCAACCAGGATTTTCTAAAATATTGCGGAGAATTACTGGTGGAGTTATGCAGTTATAGTAACCCATGCCGATAAAAGAGCGATCGACCTGATTTAAAGAGGCAATTTCTTTTAATTTAGCTAGTGCCATATACTCGCTTTGGGCTGCTGGCAACTCTAAGGATTTATTCAGACGGATATTGGCAGGAACAGTGCGCTCTATCAGCTCATCGAGAGTATTAACCCCCAAAACCGCAAGCATTTGCTCGATTTCAGCTCGATCTACACCAATATGCCGTGAAGCAAAATCGTCTACAGCTGAAAATTCTTTTTTTGTGAAAACATTTTTATTATTGATAGAAGTTTCTTGATTACGAGTGATGTCTAAATTAACCATAGTAAATTAGTAGCTAGAAAAATAGTGGTACATCGAGCTAATTGCCCCTGACGATACCACTGATATATTTATTTTGTTGTAACAAACCTTAGCAAATTTCTGCTCGACTTGCGATCGACTCTTTACTGTTCAAATATAATAATCGGCTAAGTACAGAACAAAAATTGTAAAGAGTGAAGAAAATCAGTTGGATACTGCTCCAAGTTAATTTGAAAAAGCCGAGATACTCAAAAATTGAATAATTGCTGAATTGACTTTTTGACAAAATCGCGATCACTTGTTGCTAACTTACCAATTTTTTTAACTACTAAGGCATCATCCAGGGTAAATAACTCTGAGTGACTTTTGAAGTCAATTTCCTTTTTGAGATCGTCATAACTAATCTTTGATTATTAGATACCCACTTTAGTTATACTATATTACTGTAATACCGTAATACCATTAGAGTTTTTAATCCGAAATACAGACACAAAGGAGTAAAAGTATGATTCAAGCTTTAGTTTTAAAGCCACGGCCAGCTATCCACCCATAGATGACTAAATTAATGATTAATACCAACAGACCCAGGAAAACTTGCTTTCTTCGTGTCAGTTCACCAGGGTAAATCACAGGTAGAAGATAATGTTCGATAAAACTGGTATCGTAACTGAGAACGCCACCAAGTTCTCTCAGCCAGTTTTCTAGTGGTGTGAGGGGACAAACCCAACCAAAAAGAGAAATGAGTACAGCCCAGACTAATGCAGGCAGGTGGAGAAGAGCGCAACGGCGATACTTCAGTACCAACAGTCCTCCCAGTACGGCAAACAAGATAAACCCCAAATGAAGGAGGACAACTAAATCAGCGATTAGACGATAAATCATGGTAACCAGAACTCCAGACGAGTAATTACCTGACCAAATTTCTCGTCTTAGCTTCAAATTCCCTACTTCTAGTAATATTAAAGTTAATGGGTCACTAGCGAGAGCGGCAGAGCACTCGACTCTTAATCGATTGGTTCTGGGTTCAAATCCCAGGTGACCCACCAAGATCTGACTTTTCTGTAATAGTTTATCCCATCTGAGGAACAAACTGACCTTTTTGATACTTCCAGGCAATATCATCAGGGTCACGCTTACGGCTCCACTCCGTAAAATCAGGTTGAGAACGTTTGATTCTCAGAAGGCGATCGCCACATTTCAACCTCTTCATCATTTGCCTACCACTTAATGGTCTACTTTCGAGGGAAAGAGCTTGAGCGACACTTGTTTTCTTGGTCTTTTGAGTAGTTTTCTGCTTCTGCTTAGTTTTAGAATTAGTGCGGGAAGATGGTTTGGGTTGAGATTCTACCTTATCTGGTGAAGCATCAAGCTTAGAAACTTCAAGGGGAACAAACTGACCTCCTTTGTATTGCCATGCAACTCCTTCAGGGTCACGTTGTTTACTCCACTCTGTAAAATCAGGTTGAGTGCGTTTAATCCTCAACAGTCGATCGCCACACTTCAACCTCTTCATCATTTGTCTGCCACTTAATGGTTTACTTTCGAGAGAAGGAACTTTAGCGACACTTGTTTTCTTGGTCTTTTGAGTAGTTTTCTGTTTCTGCTTAGTTTTAGATTTAGTACGAGAAGATGGTTGGGGTTGAGTTTCTACTCGCTCTAGTGAAGCATCAAGCTTAGAAACTTCAAGGGGAACAAACTGACCATCTTGATATTGCCAAGCAACACCATCAGGATCTCGCTGTTGACTCCATTCGGTAAAATCTGGTTGAGAGCGTTTGATCCTCAACAGTCGATCGCCACATTTCAACCTCTTCATCATTTGTCTTCCACTGTAGGGTCGATTTTCCAGAGGTGCAGTTTGAGCATCCGCTTTTTTCTTGACCTTAGACTTAGCCTTTGATGCTGAGGGTTGAACCTGTAACTCTTTTGGTAAAGGAGTTAGAGTATATCCTTCCAGTGGCGTTTCATGACTAATGATCCCCTTCTCTGGATGATATTGGATAATGGAACTGCCACTAAACCAATCTAATGCTGTCCTCACCCAAGACCAACCAGGGTTAGAGCTTTTTTCCAGACAAACTTCCGTCTTGCGTCCATTGGCAGCAACCAAATAATGGGTAGGGTGAAACATCCCTTTGGTGGGACGCTCCTGAGCAGCTCTCTTTCTCCTGGGACGACAGGACAAACAGTATTGTGGCATCTTGCCTGGATAGATTTCTCTTGTCGTAGTGGTATGACATTCAGCACAGATGAAAGTAACAGGATGAGTGTGAATGGTACGAGCATGAGCGCGAACAAGGAAAGTTTGAGAAGGCATGAAAGAATGAAATCAGACGGATAGCTATTTATATCTACGATAACTCAAAATCGACAACAAGCAATGCAAATAACTAGAGAAATTGAATAATCTGTAGCCAATCCAGCTCGCACCAAAGTACCAAACTACTCAAATCGGTGTTTCGTCTCAAAACCATCCAACTGCGAGGCGATGGGTTGTATGCAGGCTTGCCGATCAAGGTTATCGCTTATCTGATGATATTGCGTTTGCTCTCGCAAAAAGCTTTTAAGAATTTGTCAGTTGCACAGACCCTACGCCAAGTCAGACGGGAAGGCAACCTAGATAACTTTATTAATCAGCATTTTCATGCCTTGATTGGCGGAACTTAGCTCATAAGTATCGATTCAGAAGAATTTAGAATTATCAGTCCACAATTGAAACCTGCTGCTGGCGGACGTGTGCAACAGTAATCCACAATCGAAAAACATTAAATTAAGAAGACTCGGCGAACCAAGAATCCCTCGCTAGAATTTAGAGTGAGCCGTTCAGGCGAACGAAAAATTTAGTGATGGGAGTGTCAATTAGATTAAATGCAATTTGTTTCCGACCCCGATATAGCAGTCAAAATCGAGAAAATGAAGCGCAGAGTGCGCTGGCAAGAACCATTACTCGAAGAAAAAGAAATCGACCAGACTAAACTGGTAATTGAGGATAGCGATCGAGATAATCCTGAATTCTCTTTCTTAGTTATAGGTGATAGTGGCTGCGGATCTCACCTCAAACACCATCCTCAACGCAAGATTGCCGAAATGATGCTGCAGCATCAAGGACAATATCGTTTTATTATTCACACTGGAGATGTAGTATATCAAGTAGGTTCTAGCGAATACTATCACGATAATTTTATTAATCCCTACCAAGAATTTTTAATCGGAGGAGAAAATCCCCAACAGCTACAATACGATCGCCTGACGTTTAAACTACCCTTTTTCCTCGTTCCTGGCAATCATGACTATTACGATCTGCCTTTAATTTACGGCATATTAGCGCAGGCAACTTGGTTACCTCGTCGTTTATTACGGGGCAGAATCGATCTAGATGTAGGTTGGCATGGCTCTTATGAAGGAGATGCTTACGCTAGAGCATTTCTAGATTATTTAATTGAAATTAAAAGTAAAGTTAATTTAGAAAAACATTTAGATACTCACTATACCGCCAAACATACAAGCGATCGCTGTTTAAACTATCAGTCAGGTAAATTTACTCGTCTACCCAACCGTTATTACACTTTTCGCTATGGCGGAATTGATTTTTTTGCCCTCGACTCCAATACTTTTAACCAGCCTTTATCCATACCCGATACAGAAGAAGGACAAAATCAGCGAGCAAAATTATTAGCACGTCAAAGTGAATTAGAAGAGCGAGAACAAGAAATTCAACAAGCCATGGATAAGCTCGATCGCAACAACCCAGAAGATGCCGAACAGCTAGATGATTATTACGCCAAACTAGAGCATATTGAAGAAAGCCAACGTGATATTGAAAAACAATTGAATCGACACCAAGAAACTACTGATTGGGAGCAGTTAGCATGGCTCAAAGCTAATTTAGTATCATCCTGGCAAGATGAATCTGTAAGAGGCAGAATTATTTTCTTACACCATCCCCCCTACGTTACCGAAAAAACTAAATGGAATCAGGGACAGACTTTAGCAATTCGCGACCACTTGCGTCAAGTATTTGACGATGTGGTTAAAGAGATCGACACATTGCCCGAAAATCGGTCTGTAGTAGATATAGTAATATCAGGACACGCCCACTGTATGGAACATCTCTACACCAAAGATACAGGATATGCAGATTCTTATACTAACTGGATTGTCTGCGGTGGTAGCGGTCATAGTTTGCGCCGTCAAAGAAGAGAAGGTACCGTATTGTTTGCAGATACAGACGATAGTTCTCATCCTATCGGTCAATCTCATTTATTTTTAGGACGCAATGGTAGCGGGAAAAATAAAAAAAGACCCTATTCTTTTCTTCGTATTGATGTCCGAGCAGGAGATAAACCCGAGTTTATTGTCAAACCCTATGTAGCAGAATGGCATCAACGGCAATGGAATGAATATGCGATCGATCCTTTTCTTATTTAACGTCAGTTCGACAAGACTAAAAAATAATTATTATTCTTTATTAGCTGGGCAATGTGCAGTCATCTAGCACCCCAATTATTACCTTTTGGTTTACCTCCGTTCGATCTACAAGAGATGGGAATTGATATTGCTTCCTTACTCATTGCTACAGGAGTATTAGTACAGCAAAATCGTCAGGATAAATTAGCCGAACAGCGATCGCATTTAATTTTACAAATAAATCTGCTCACAGAACAAAAAATTGCCAAATTAATCGAACTGATGGAAGAATTACGTACCGATCTTCCGAATATACGCGCTCGCTATGACTGGGAAGCCCAAATCATGCAGCAAGCAACCGATCCTCAAATCGTTCTTAATATCTTACAGGAAAACTTGGCGCAGGCAGAAACAGAACTATCTCAGCCTAATAGCTAACGAATATTTGCTAAAATTAGTAGTTCCAATACTTATAAGCAGTGTAAGCTAAAGTTACTACTCCAGTCATAATTGCTGCTTCATCTACTTCAAATAAAGGATTATGCAAAGGATAATTTTCCTTATCGGTATATCCGACTCCTAGACGAAACATACATCCGGGTGCGTGTTCGAGGTAGACAGAAAAATCTTCTGCGCCTAAAGAAGGTTCGGGGATAATTCGCACGAGATCGCTTCCCCAAGCTTCTCTACTTGCTGCTTCTAAAATTTTGGTTAGATCGGGATCGTTCTGGACAGAAGGAACTCCCCGACGATAATTTACCTGATATTTAGCTCCATAAGTTTGGCAAACACTAGAGACAATATTTTCAATCCACTCGGGTAAACTTGCATGACTATCAGGATGAAGAGAACGAACAGTACCTACCATTTTTACCAGATCGGCAATAACATTAGGTGCTCTACCACCTTCGATTTTACCAATAGTTAAAACGATAGGATGTAAAGGATTTTGGGTTCTACTAATTGCTTGTTGTAAACTCGTAATAACTTGAGCAGCAATCCAAATAGCATCGATCGCTTGATGAGGACGCGCTCCATGTCCTGATTCTCCTTGAATGATAATTTCTAAATCATCTGCTGCTGCTGTTAGAGCACCGTGGCGAATACCAATATGGCGAGCAGGAATTGAAGGAAAAACATGAACTCCTAAAATAGCATCAACCGATTCTATTGCCCCATCTTCCACCATCCACCTCGCTCCTTGAGCGATTTCCTCTGCTGGTTGAAAAAGAAAACGGATAGTTCCCGGCAAAGATTCTGTTAACTGGGATAAGACCATTGCTGTACCTAAACCCAAGGTGGTATGAACATCATGACCACAGGCGTGCATTATACCAGGAATACGAGAAGCAAAGTCTAGCTGACTCCGTTCGTGAATGGGTAAAGCATCCATATCGGTGCGAATAGCCAAAGTCCGTCGATCGGTTCCTTGACCCGTTAGTTCACCAACGACTCCTGTTTTTCCGACTGCTTCTTTAACGTGAAGACCACAGGAAGATAATACTCCAGCAACATAGGCAGCCGTTTGATATTCTTCTCCACTTAATTCTGGATGAGCATGGAGATGACGACGAATTTCGATTAATCTGGGAGCTAGAGTTTGAGCTAGGGTTTTAATCTCGGAAAGCATCTATTAACAGTTAACAGTTATCAGTTATCAGTTATCAGTTGAAAAGATTGAAAAAAAGAAGAAATAAGAAATATATAAGTTGCTAGGTTTACTTCTTACTTCTTCCTCAATTTCATTTATTCGTACAACCAGGAATGTCTAACTGGTTCCCAACCTACTTGTTCGCTATCGGTGAACCAAAGGCTGAGTTCTCTTTGGGCAGTTTCGATCGCGTCAGAACCATGAATTAGGTTACGACCAATACTAACACCAAAATCACCACGAATTGAACCAGGATCGGCACTGATAGGATTGGTAGCACCAATAATTTTTCTAGCAGCAGTAACTACATTCTCTCCTTCCCACACCATGGCAACTACAGGCGCGGAAGTAATAAAATCAATTAGACCAGAAAAGAATGGTTTGTTAAACTAAGCCACCTCGTCACCGAGGTGACTCGTCTTCAGAACCGTGCTTGCAACTTTCACTGCACACGGCTCCTCTGTAATCAGGCTCTTTATGAGTACCACGACCAGTGATTAAAGTAGGAATGTCATCTACCCAAATCCAATTTTGGTTGTCAAACCATTTGGTGAGGAGTTGCCATTCTTTATCTTGTTTGTGGGCTTTGATAGCCTTCAAATCGTCTCTGGTTTTTTCATCATGGCAATGTCTGTGAAGAAGTTGACGGTTGTTTAGTGAGTTATTACCCCCAGCTTTCCTGGGAATAATGTGGTCGTCTTCTATTACGTCATCTTCTTGAAAGGGAAGTCTACACCAGTTACACTTGCCATCTTGTTTATGTAGCATTTTGGCTATGGAGTCTTTTAACTCAGGATGCTTTTTCATCCTTTTAGCCCAATAAAGTGTATTACCGTCATAAGGCGAGCATTCACCTTTGACTTTGGTGTGTCTTGTAATGGCTGTTTGTGGATGTTTTATTAATTCAAAGGTATTTTCTTTGTATTTACATCCAAAAACCCAGTTATCGTTTCCTATTGTTGTCCAGTACTTTTTAGTTACCCATTTTTTGTTTTTCTTTGGGTGTCTCCTGTCTGCCCATCTGCGAACTCTAATATGAGTTAATCTATATAACTCTGAAAAGATTTCTTTGCTACAGACTGTTTTGAAATAGTTGCACCATCCCCTGATTATGGGGTTTAACTCTTTGATGAGTTTAATTTGTGGTGCAGCATTGAGCTTTTTGACCGTGTCAGCTATCTTTTGGTAGTGTCTTTTGACACTTTCATCGGAAGGCTTGATGATGGTTTTGAAGCCAAGTATTTCACCATTGGTGTTTTTTCCAGATTGATACTTACCTACTTTGTATTGTCTGATATTAAAACCAAGAAAATCAAATCCTGGTTTATGTCCATTCAATTCATTGAGGGTGTGTACTATCTTGGTATTACTTGGTTTTAGCTCTAAATCAAATTGGGCTAACCACTCACAGATTATCTTTTGACATTGTTTTAAAACTTCGAGATTTTCGTGGAATATGACAAAGTCATCGGCATATCTGATTAAAGATGCACCCTTTACTTGTCTTATTCTATTTTCCATTCCGTGTAAGGCTATATTGCTCAAGAGTGGGCTTATTACTCCTCCTTGAGGCGTTCCTTGGTGGTTTGGAGTTCTTTCGTGTTTGACATAATCGCAGATATCAGCTTTTAACCAGGCTCTAATTTGTTTCCTCAATTTTGGGAAAGTTTTTAGCTTGGTTAAAAGTTTTTGGTGGTTAATTTGGTCAAAACACTTGCTAATGTCGGCATCTAGTACAAATTTAGATTTATATCTAATTTGGTTAAAGATTGCTTCTATTGCGTCGTGTGCGCTTCTTCCAGGTCGGAAGCCGAAGGAATTTCCTTCAAATTTTGCCTCCCATTCTGGTTCTAGGGCAGCTTTAGCTAATGCTTGGACTGCTCTGTCGCGCATCACAGGAATACCAAGAGGTCGCTTCTTGATGCAACAGCGAGTGGGGGAAACCCCCAAGACCGCGCTGCATCGCTTTTCATCTCTACCAGGTTTGGGAATCCATACTCTTCTTATGGGTTTGGATTTATCCCCTAGTTTTAGGTTTTCAGCGAATTTAAGACGTTGCTTTGGGGTTAGGGATTTAACCTTATCCACACCAGCCGTCTTTTTCCCTGAGTTGTCCTGTGTGACCTTTCTGACAGCTAATAGTCTGTTGTAGTAGGAGTTGATGAGGGTTTTTTGTAGCCTTCTTCCTTTCTGTTCATCGCCACTGATATAGGCTCGGTAGATTCTCTTTTGTAACTTAAATGTAGCTTTCTGTATTTTACGCCAGTTAAGTTCATTCCATTCCACAGTATTTGAATTCAAATCTGTCTTAGACATATTCATTACTACTTAATCACTACTATCCTGATTCCAGTGGGTACGTCGGCGAGGGGCTGTCTTCTGAGGTTTCCTCAGAAGCTTGTACGCCCCGTATATCCTTGGCATTACCCTTCTTTTACTTTTGTTTCAGTAAAGCGATACTCGTCATTCCGAGTTAAGGCGTTGGCTTCTTACCCAATCCTGCCCCCCAATAACCTCTATTACTAGAGAGATTGCATCTTGGTTGATTACTTACTCTACTCGACCATTGAGTAAGAGTTATTGGGGGGTTATCCCGTTCCGAATACTCTGTTGGTATGAATCTTTAGGATGCGTCTCTACACCGACTGCGATTGGTGTTAGCTACTTATGGAGAAGTTAAGTAACAATGATTTGCAGCATGAGCGTTTTGGTCGCAGCTTATCAGTACTGAGTTTAGCTTGCTTCAAATTCACGATGTCTAAGACTTTCACCTATCCACCGAGCGCGATTAGTGTTAGTTACTTACAAAGGAATTAAGTAACAATCTTTTGCGTGTTGCCTTTTGGCTTGCAGCCTAACAGGTCTGTTTGGCTGCGTCGTTCTAACGATGGTTGGGGTGCTTTGAGCGTTTCGCCCTATCCTTGGAATTCTTGCTAGGGATTGACCAGTTCAGCCTACTAGTCATTGACCCATTTAACCCCGCTTCAGGCTTTGATGACCAGTCGCGAACCTGGGGGTTATGCTTTTACTCCTAACACCTGGAGAGTAGGGCTTGAGGATTTAGACTTTTATTAGTATTTAGTACCTTATTACAGGCTCTCTCACCTACACAGAGTATTCAGTTATCAAGGTTCTTATTTGACCTGTTAAGATTTATGTTTTTGTTAATGTTTCTTAACTTTTGGTCGTTAACCTAGCTAGTACCACGTAGCTTGTGCTACTTTTGTACTAAACGGGTCGCACTCCTTTGTGAACGTCGTAATGTTTTTCGGCTAGTTCGCGGGAAACTTTCATCATTTTTAGTCCTACTAAGGTAAAACCTTTGGCTTCAAAACGGTGAAGAATTTCCCCGACTAAATGACGTTGTACCCCATCGGGCTTAATCATGATAAAGGTGCGTTCCAAAATTCCCTCCTGAATTATTTACAAATTGTCACAAATCCCAGATTAACTCAGATTTTACTCTTTTATAGCTATTTAGTATTTAGTATTTAGTTTTTAGGAGGAGGAGCTAGTACAGTTAAACCACTAGGTATACATTCAACTTCAATAGGGGTTGTACCAATCATTTCTCCATCTAGTACTACTTTTTGTGGTGGATCGGTTGTTACCTTGATTTTTTTAGTTTTTAAATTGATAATATCATCGCGATTCGTAGGAGTTTTAAATAAAGCTGCTCCCAATAAGCTAGCCATAGCAGTAACAGTTTCTAGATCGGTTGTAGGTGCAGCAATCGTTACATCTAAAAGACCATCTTTCAGATTAACCGACCCAAAACCTTGCGCCATCACCGAAGTTGGTGGCGCAGCATTGGCAATAGTAACAGCACCAGCGTGAAATTTCTTAACCACGCCTTCAACCTCAATCTCGGTAGTAAAAAGCTCTTGTTCTTTTAACTGTTGAATACCAGCCATAATATAAGCAAAGACTCCCCAACGGTCTTTGGCTTCGCGGTCTGCTCTTTCTATTGTTTCTGCTTCTAAACCAAGACCAGCGAGTAAAATCATCGGCAAACCATTACAACAAGAAACATCAACAGTATGGGTATGACCCTCTATAATGACCTCACAAGCACTTTGAATTGGGTTAAAGCCAAAGGGAATACCTAAAGCCTTAGAAAAAGCATTAGCTGTACCCCTGGGAATGATCCCTAAAGGAATATCTGTGCCAATCAATGCACCAGATACAGTTGATACTGTACCATCTCCACCAGAAGCAATAATTAGATCGGCTTGAGACTCGATCGCGTCTTTAGCTAACTTTTCAGGACTAATTTCTGTAGTAGTAGGATGAACTATTAATTCCATCGCTGGTTGAAGCAGTTTTTTAATTATGGCTAAATCTTCATCTGCATTACCTTGACCAGAAACAGGATTAAAAATTAGATGAGCGATACGATTACGTCGTAGTCGATCGATAATTATCTCGGCTGTAGCTAAATTAATCGCTATAGGGACGTTTTTTACTACACAGATACGCTGGAGAACTTGAATATTTGGTTCTTGAAATTGAGTATAGTCAGTATCCAGTAAACAAATAACAGCAGTTATTTCGCCTTTTGCTACTAAAGATGTAAGTTGGCTATCTCCTCCTTGATAACTAGGAAGTAGACAGTCTACAGACAAATCTGTTTCTGCTTGAATCTTTGTACCTATTTCTTCTGGAGTAACCAAGCGATAACGAGACAAAACAGCTTGATGTTTGCGGAGAAAATTGACTGTATTTTCTAGTTGATTTTGGCGATTAATTACGGCTATGGTGGCAGACATAAGGTAAAGTGTATCTCATTAAGTGACTACTCCCGACTCTCATCCTACGGATAGAGAGCGGGCTTCTCTAACTCACGCTAGAGACGGGAGCTGCCCCTCGCCACTTATCTAGGCAGAATGCCCCCGACAGC
>JAAUYH010082545.1_pt1 | contig 14112 bp, 11 predicted proteins | sample 7278061 | NCBI WGS metagenome assembly JAAUYH01 (sample SAMN14350203, study PRJNA611818) | marine sediment metagenome | isolation source: surface marine sediment (0.6m) | place: French Polynesia: Moorea | collected 2018-08
ATGTAGTGTACTGTACGGTACAGGTACGTTGACAGTGATTTCGTCGATGAGAACACTGCACTGTGCGAAACAAGGGTACAGAATTCGATTGTAATTGCAATACCCTGTACTGTGGATGTAAATATTGAATTTGGTTTAGGCAGGATTGGACAGAATGGGTGTATTCGTGGATTAGGTTACCAAGTTACGGTGAGAAAAAGAAATTTGGAAACTAAAAATATAGTAAATTATGGGGCGAATGGGACGGGAATACAAGAACAAAAAATTTAGGAAGGTACGATTTCATGGAAAAGTATTGTGCAGTGTAACGTGGTGACGTATTCGTCCAGTGCAACAAAAATGGACTAGATCCAGAGAAAGAAATTGATTCAAATTAGGCAGTGACAATTTGAATCGATAAGCCAGCCGCATTGGCCCGTTACGGCACTGGGGAATTGGGCATCCACAGCACCTCTATACGTTTCGGCTCGCCACCTGCTGTGAACTACGCATACTCCCTTCACTCCCACGCGCGCTTCTATCCAACCAACTCTTCACGAAATTCCGCTCCTCCCACCCACCGCTGTGTCCGAACGGATACTGACGACCGCAACTCCAACGCAAGGCAGGCTGTGCGACGCATTTCTGCCGTCGACGCGCTACATGCCACTCGGGTTTGCGCGCTCCACCTTGCGAACGCTTGCACCACTACGTATGGTTGCACACGTGCACAATGATGCCTGTTAATCTTCCTTCTCTTCGAGGTAAGTTGTCGTCTTTCTTGCCTCGCCTTCACGTCGCGCCACGAAATTGATATTTCGTCACCTCGCACATTGCCCACTAAGCGAAACAGGCACCGCAAAACTGCGAAACACAACGCGTATGCACAGCGGCGTTATCGAACTAGTGAATGGGAATGCAATGATGCTAACATATGTCGTGTACGTTCGTAATGAACAGATGTTTACTCTGTACCTGAGCGAGAAGAATTGTTTCTCACCAAGTTGCGAGTATGCAGCGTGATGTACGATTTCACGAACAACCAAGATCTGCTTGGGAAAGAAACGAAACGAAATTACCTGCAAGACATTCTCGATTACGTCACACAATGCAAAGGCGTCTTTACCGAGCGAACGCTGCGTCCATTTATGGCGATGGTGAGTGTGAATGTGCTGCGCGCACTTCCGGTCGGATCTTCCACCGACGAGACGTACGACTTGGAAGAGGACGAACCGTCGTATGAGCCGTCATGGCCGCATCTCCAGCTGGTCTACGAACTATTACGCAAATTTATTATCTCATCCGACTCCGAGTCGCCCACCGCACGATCCCTTATTACACCGCGCTTTGTGTCGGGAATAGTCGACCTATTCAATTCCGAGGATCCCCGCGAGCGCGAGTATCTGAAGACGATTCTTCATCGTATTTATGGCAAGGTGATGCCACTACGCACACCCATCCGGCGCTGTATTGCGCACACGTTCCATCGTGTCGTGCACGAGCCGTTACGTCACAATGGTGTGTCCGAACTACTCGAGATTCTGGGGTCGATTATCAACGGATTTTCGATCCCGTTGAAAGAGGAGCACAAGTTTCTGCTGCGCCGCGCGTTGCTCCCGCTGCATACCGCCCCCACAATGCCGCAGTTCCACAGCCAACTGTCGTATTGTGTGACCGAGTTTGTGAACAAAGAACCTACCTTGGCGCCAGAGGTTTTGAAGGAGCTCATACGTCACTGGCCCTTAACGCATACACGGAAGGAGGTTATGTTCCTCAACGAATTAGAGGAGCTGGTAGACCTCGTGGAAGCAAAGGACTCGAAAAAGGTGGCGTTGCCCGTATTCAAGCAAGTGGCGCGCAGCACGCGAAGCCTCCACTTCCAAGTCGCCGAACGTGGGCTCTATTATTGGCACAATCAAAAAGTGGTGAGTTTATTCGAGCAAAATCGTGATCTTCTCATGCCGGTGTTCGTCGAAGTCGTATACGAGAACATCAAAACGCATTGGAATTCAAGCGTGAAGAATTTGTCGTATCACGTGCAATCACTGCTGCAGGAATTGGATCACACGTTGTATCAGCAGTGCATGAAGGATTATCGTGCAAAGAAGAAACAGGCCGATTCTATCAACTGTGCTCGCGAGCAGCGCTGGCGGGAACTGGACGCCCTCGCGGATCGTCGCCGACGGGCACGTGCATCGTCATCAATGCCAAACCTCGCTGCTGTTGTGGCCGCCATGAACGTTGTGGAAAATGAAGAGGCAGTGAAAGGTCCTTCGCATCAAAGCATGGACGATTTGACAACATTATGTTCGTCGGTATCGCCGTCGCAGTCGAGTACGCACGACGACAGTTTGGATGAGGAAGAAACGGGTGTTGGAAATAGAGACGAGTTCGAAGAGTGCAGTGCGCGAGCAGTCAGCGAAAGGGCAATGCGTACAGTACACATTGGCGCTGCCGTGAGGCCACGCAACGTTGTACGCAGCACCGCGCCCGCAGTGAGTGTGAACCTTTCGGTTTAGCCCTGCGCCATAGTGCACGCGCACGACCACACGGCAAAAGTCAAGTAGCGGTTGTATAGTACATCGGAGACTTAACAGAAGCCGTTGCGAATAGGAGTGGCAGGCGTCAGGCAGCCACGAATAAACGGCACTGCAACAATGACCTCACAACATCGACACGAATGTTCTACGCGCTCGAACGCACGCGTTATACGGCGGATGCACCTACACGACTCCACGCGCGCAGATAGAATTCACTAGATGTCGTCAGTTGACGGGACGTGCAGCTGGCGGAAATCGGCTGACGATGCCGACAGCAGCGAGCACAGCTGAGGTTGGCTACGTGTTAGGTGGGCGGAGAAAGCCAAAAAAGTGCCTTTTTCGCCAAACCAATCCCGTGGACCACAACGAGATTACGGACGAGACCGGGCATGCTATTTTTCGAATAATTCCCCGGGGCCCCCAAATGCGCGCTGCATTGTCAGACGGGTTGCGAAAATGGATTATGTGGACCGGCCTACCGAGCGGTGGTGCTCTTCGCTGACGGCTGTACTGAAGGGCACTGCGGCAGGCGCAACGGCGAAACCCGTTGTCACAGTGCTCGCACTTTCGAGTTTAGCGAGCACACTCCCACACAGACACACACTCGCACACGCTAGGGATAGTATAGCGAAACACGCACCAATAAAGAGTTGAGGACGGGCATCGGGATGGGTACCGGTCGGTAGGAAAGTAGGATCGGTTTTGCATCGCTGCAAGATTATCGCGTGTTGATGATAATTGAGATACGGGCTTACAGTCCTTGACAGAGCAAATTTTGTTCACCTCCGTTTCTCATACGCCACTTCCATTCATTCACGCCACGAAAGACGGTGCACTACCCCTAACTCTCGGACAACGACCGGTGTGTTCGCATTCTCGCTGTCGGTCGTCGCCCCCACTCTACTTCACGCCGCCTCTGCTCGCCTGCGCCCTGTTGACTACTCGCCTCGCCTCTGATCACTATTGACTTGCTGCTCGTGTCGAAGCGCGCGCGTATACGCACACCGCCAAAACCAAGTTCACAACTCGGCTCGTCTTCGCCAATCGTTCGGTACGCTCTCCCACTCCTCCACTTCCTTCCATTCGCTGCTTGGCACTGTCGCGACGTCTGCGTCGATCACCGACGGTTGTCTTAGCGAAATCGTTCGTGTCACCGTCGGTGTTGATCTGGCGCATGGCAAAGACTTGCGTGGCCATTCCTAGCGTTTCATCTCTGTTTTTCAATTCACTCACTAACATTTTGCTCATCTTTGTTTTCTTCTTCGTTTCGCTTTGCTTATCTGTCCTCGTGTGGTTGCCATAATTATTGTTCATCGTGCCGCGTATTGCTTCTACGATACCGTTTGTTTGTTACCGTGTTTTTGTCGCGCTCTGCATGTCACTTATTATGTTGTTGGTTGTCTACCGTCGGTATTATTCGCTCAACTGACGCGTAACAATTCGCTTATGTTGCAATGTCAATTGTCGGTTATGTCGGAATGTTCACGGTCCAACATTTGCCCGTTGATGTTGTTATGCTGTGTGTGCTTCCGCTTCTGATTTCGCTCCATCCTTGATTGATCGCTTGTGTTTTTTGTCCAATTTGTTGCATCTTTCTGTTAGTGGCAGGGCACACACTCAATTAACGAAATTTCCAGCCGTTGGGGTCGTGCTGGCAACGATCGACAAACTTGGGATTTCAAGCCAAGCAATTGCGTATCAAATTTGAGCGCTGTGCACGTGCTGCGCACTGTGCCTTCTTTTCGCTGAAATCCACGCAATTCGCTGTGATTTTCCTGCAAACGCCCGCTCACATCATTCGTATCATCGACGGCGACCATACGCAACTGTTCAATCTCCCGCCGACCGTGTGACACCTACTACCACGCAACCACCTAACATGGAACCCATGGATGTTCGCAATACGTCTCCGTCGACCAAAGCTAGACGCACACCGTCGTTCGCCCCTGGCGGCACTGCTCAGATGTTCCGTTCTGCTCCCAGCCCGATGGATATAGTTAGTGGGACCCAAAGCCCTTTCCAAAGTAACCCCGCCCCCCGAGGGGTTCCCGCTGGCACAACCCCTACCTTCAAGACTGCCTCCATGACATCGAGCGGCGTCGCGTCCCCTTTCTCACCTTTCGCTCAAAATGTTACTCTGTCAACATCCACTGTAACTGATGGTAGTCCGGCGCGTTCGATAACTGAAAACAAATCTCATCCCGCCAAGATATCTGATACGAGTCTCAAGCAACTCAAGATCGATCCGTCCAAATATATGAGTATTCCTGAGGAGATGCCGCACTTAACCCCAAGTTATCCTGCTGCCCTGTTTGGAGGCCTATCTGCGGATGACGAGCATGTGACTGTTTGGGAACCGGCTACTGGAAAGACCGTCGCCGGTAACGCGGCTCCATATCGTCGAAATCTTAAACAGTGGCTAGAGTCACACCAAGGATGGGAGGAAAAGGCGGATGAATTAAAGTCATCTAAGCGTCGCGCTGCCGCCCGTCGTTCCAAACAGGCTGCCACGAACTTTGCTTCGTTGTGTGCATTTCCCGTGGCTAGGTCAATGTCGACCAAGGCGCTCAAGAAATTCAACGATGCAAAAGTTCCCGAACCCGAGAAATCATTATCTGCATGGTCTCCTGAAGACTACGTACGTCTCCAAGAAATTTTGTTTCGTATAGCACAGGAATGCCATACAATTCAACGTTATGGAGACGTGCCGCTGCCGTCCGACTGTTGGGAACGTGTGCATGCTCACGTCGGCACGAACAGGAAGGCTACGGATGTCGTGTATCTTGCACATCATATTCTCGAGTTTGGAATTCAGAAGAGCATGCACGAAATCACGGTGCATAATAACAGTAGTGAATTAGCACCGAGTGCAATCGGGATCCCAGGACGTTCAGATAATTGCGCGCACTCGCCCGGACCAGCGTCAATCGGTTCGTACGATAGTTGGCGTGCACCAGGCTCCTTCGGAGCCGCTTCACTGCCCAATATGGGCAGTGGAGGATTATCGGCAATCACAAATTCATTTCGCACGCCTAAGGAGCCACGGATTACAGTTTGGCATCCAGAAACAGGGAAAACGATATCGGGCAACGCGGCCCCGTGTCGTCGCAATCTAGAAGCATGGATGGCGCAACATCCAGGATGGGTACCCAAGGCCGAGACTCAGTTGAGTTCGGCGCGTCGTTCACGAGCGAAGAAAACTCGTCCGATGAGCGTCCCGGTCGCAACGGCGATTCCGATTGCGGGAGCGTCGTTGGAACATATGCCGCATCTCAGCGATGCGGTGCAAGGCTTACTCGACTTGGGATGTTCGGCTGGATCGTACAACAGTAACAGCGGATTTTTGGGAGGCAGTAGTTTGGGCAAGCCACCGAGCAGCCTTGGACGTAGCTTCACGGCGACACAAAAGAACAAGCACATCTCGAGTGTGTCGAGCTCGGGGGCGGAGAACGAAGAAGATGAAGACCAGACCGACTCGGAGGATGACGAGATGGAGATGTGAGGGCGGGCGGATAGTGTAGTGAATTGTTGTAACCGTTGCCGCTCTGTTAATGTACGTGACCGATCAAAGTTCAAGGCCTTGTACATACGTAGCGAAACCAACGTCGATGCGCGGCGCAGCGCTTTGCAGGCACTGCGCTGAGAGTAGCATCACAGGCCAAGTTAAACAAATTTGTAATCATGATGACTGGGAGTTGTTGTGCTCATGTGCTGTTGGACTTGCTTGGAGTGTGTAGTGCAATCTATTGCGTTCCAAAACGGTAGGTCAGCGCAGCGACGGCTGCACGAATGCGCCGGTTTCGAATGCGATTGGATAGAACGTAGACTCTTGACTTTCGTGCATAATTCGAAGGTGGTGGTGCGGGTGCATACCAGAGTGAGGTGAAGAATTGTTTCGAATCGGCAACATATGCGGGCAGCTTACGATAAAACGTGGATGGTACGATGTGGTAGCGGGGTAGGTGTAGATGGAATGTGAAAGCTGGGAAAAGAAGGGTTCATCGGCGATGAGCGAGGGCCAGCGGGTGGAGAGTTCGATCGGGATTCAGGGCGGTGAGACGTGGTTGACGAAACGTCGGCGGCGGCGAGGTTTAGTTGATCGTGCGACTTGTCGGAAGGGAAGTGGGTGGCGCGAAATGCAGCTGTAAGCAGGTGCTATCGGCGCAACCCTCAAATAATCAGCGCCTCGGCCGACACCACTGACGTCACTGCATCCGGCATGGACAGCACGGAGACGAGCGTGCTCGAGCGCCGGGTGCAGGAGCTAGAGCGCATGCTCGGCACCGACAACTCGTCCGCGCACGTGCAGCTGCCCATCCCCGACCTGCGCAAGGCCGATCGCGCGCTCAGCCACGCCGTGCCCCACGAGCTGGTGCACGCCGCCGCCACCCTGCGCGCGTGCCGCGCCGGCGGTATCGCGCGGAGCACCGGCATCCAGCGCGCCGACGCCATCGTCACCGAGGCCATCGAGGGTCTCAAGGAGATGCAGACCTTGGCTCCGCACGCGGGCGTGGACGTGTCCCACATCCTCGACGCCGAGCAGCACATGGCCGGGTTGCAGAGAACCGCGCGCTCGGTGGCGGGTGCGATGAACAAGGTTGACCGCGACGTCGACGTGCTACTAGCCAGGTACAACGCGGCCGTGGCGCGCGCCAACGCGGCCGTGCTCGGCGTTGCCAATGCCGTGCGCAAGCTGGAAGGCGACCCCGCACTTTAGCCACCTTCGAACACTGTATAGTACACTACCTGCCGTACCTCGCTTCGGTGAATCGCTGTTCGCCCTCCCGTTTTCGGGAGGCGCGCTTAATCTAACGTTGTGCTTCGTCGCTGAATGTTACGGTTTTGTACAACTATTGTCTCCATGCCATCACCACACTGGATAAACCTTTAATTTATATAATACACCTCCGGCTACACTCGCATTTTCCCGCTTACTTGATTGTCGTCGTTGCGATTCTCGGTCAGGGCGAGTTCTTTTCATCAGTCACAATCGCGTGCTTGGAGCATGCAAAAACGAGCTCTGACCCATAACCATGGCAACTGTGACTAACCCGTCACGACAAATTGCAATAACCGGCATCTCCATCAATGGTAAACGGCGAGGCGACTCTACTCAGCAAGGTGGCACGCACCTCGTCGGCGCGACGTTTCCTCGCCGCGGGGGACGGGCCACTCCTGACCAGCCCGCGGAGTGCGAAGGGGCGGAAAAACGTGGACATGGGCGTGTCAACGCCGAGGGTGTTGGCGAGGACGCGCAGGAGGCCCATGGTGCGGAGGACCATGAAGAGGTCCTGGTTGAACTTGCGGATGGGGAGGTTCTTGAGGGGGGAGTTGGCGCTGAAGGGGTCGATCTCGATGCCGTCGGGGAGGGGCGCGGTGTCGAGGAGGCCGTTGGCGTAGACGGGGACCATGTCCTTGAGGCGTTCGTCCATCTCGCTGAAGGGGACGGAGAGTTCGATGCCGAGGTCGCCGAACGCCTTCATGATGGCCAGCTTGTTGCCGGTGTACAGCGCGAGGTAGAACACGCACAGGCGGCGGCGCAGGTCCTCGGGCACCACCTTGCACTGCCCGAAGTCGATGAGCCCCACGCGCCCGTCGGGCCGCACCAGCACGTTGCCCATGTGCGGGTCGCAGTGCGCCAGCCCGTCCACTAGCAACATGTGCCCGTACACCTCGCCCAGCGTGCGCACGACCACATCCGGCTTCACGCTCCACCGCTCCAGCGCCACCGCGTTGTCGGGGCGGCACCCCTCCACGAACGTCATGCAGAGCGCGCGCCGCGTGACGAGCCCCGGAATCGCGCGCGGGATGAGCACGTTCTGAATCCCAGCCCTCGCCAGGTTCTGCCTGATCAAGGTCATGGCCACAGCCTCGCGAACGAAGTCGAACTCCATAGGGATCTGCTTCTCAAACTCGCGCACCACCGAGTCCATGTCGAAGAACTTCATGTCGAATCGATGCAGGAACGCCGCCAGCCGCTTCAGGTTGAGCAAGTCGAGCGTGCAGAGGCGTTCCTGGTTGCAGTACTGCGCCTTGAGCGCAATGTCGGTGCCATCGCGTAGTTTGCCACGATGCACCTGTGCGATGGTGGCGCTCGCAATGGGCTTTTCGTCGAGACTTCGGAAAAGTTGTCTCATCGAGTTGACACAATACGACTCCTGCAGCGTGGTCTCAATCTCACGGTACCCGACGGGTGGCACGCGGTCCTGCAGTGCGCGCAGCAGGGTGCACCACGCGGGCGGCACGAAGTCGGTCCTCGCGCCAATGAACTGCCCGTCTTTCAGATAGAACCCGCGCAGCTCCACGCATAGCGCGTACACGCGGCGGGCGCCCCACTCGTGCCGCACGGCCCAGCGTTTGTCGCGACCTTTTTGCGACAACCCGATACAGCCCAGCTGCGTTCGCTTGTACGCCGCGTAGATTGGCAGGATGCGCCGCCAGAACTGCAGGCTGCGCCAGTGCGCGGGTGCGAACAGACGCGCGGTGACGCCGTACAGAACATTCAAGAACACTGGGAGCCGTAGTCCGGTGAGTGGCACCGGCCTAGGCAGCACCACCACCGCTTGCGTGGCCAACCACAGACGCGGCCCGAACAGTGCTTGCACGACCCCCAGCCCCACCACACGTGCGGCGAGGAGTGGCGCTCGTAGCAACACGCCCCACAGCATCCCCGAGGGCGTCGCTTCCCGCGCGTGACTGGCACGGAACCGCGCGCAACTCAGGTGCACAGATACAAGATTTTCCCATAAGCATGCGGGGGACTGTTAGTGTTGTGGGTGTGTGCATAAAATTAACCATTTTTTAACCGAGCACGATGAGGCGACCAACTGGCTGCTTCTTTCCGAGTGTGAGAGAGATGAAGAGTACTCCGTACTGTTTACCCAGATCGGGACGTGTTAAGACGATGCGGTAGTTTCGCATAGAACGAGTGCATTTCCACAGGAGAAAACACGCTTGTAAATTCACTCGCCATAAGTCAGATACGCATATCGAGATCGAGTATCGCCACTCCGAAACACGTTGTGTGCAAATGGGCCAAATCGAGGAGCAGGCACAAAAGGGGGCAGGCGCCTGCTCCGCCCACCGTTCGCGGTGGGGCAGGATGCGCGCGCGAGTGAGGCAGCTGCTGCACGTCGCGGACTGGGCGCTGACGGTGCTGTTCGCCGTGGGCGCGCTGTTCATAGGCGTGCTCGCGGTGTGCCTGTGCTTCGGCGCGTTCGCGGCGTCGCCGCTGCTGGGCGTGGCGCTGGCGCTGTGCTCGGCGGCGCTGATCTACGTGCTGTGGTCGAAGAAGCAGCGGGTGGGCGGGCTGCTGGCGCAGGCGCAGGCCGTTGTCGACGGCCAGGTCGACCGCGTCGCCGACATGCTGCGCGACCTCGTCGACGAGGCGCTCTCCTCCGTCGCGCTGTCGTTCGCCGTCGGCCCCGGCGCCATGCTCGCCGCCACGCTCGTGGCCGCCATGCTCGGGTACAGCAAGCTCGCCGTGGTGCTCCTGCTGTTCGCAGCCGGGGTGGCCTTTGCCGGGGTGTGCGTATACGCCGCGGTGCGCTACTTCGCGATGACTGAGCTCGAGCGGGTTATACAAGGATTGAAGGGCGGGAGGGACGAGAGGACACCACTAACTGCGTTGTAAAAAACGAAACTAGAGAATAGGTTCTACACTTACACCGACCATTAACTTGCTCGCCTAAGCAGGGACTAGTGATACAAAGCGGTCAAATGTTGGCATGGCGCCTATTTACTGTTAACTTCCGTTCGCCATCGCCCCAAAATCAAAAGTACACAGCCGTGTCGCAGTCCTACTGTACAAGCGTTCGCTCAACAAAATACAAAATACAAGCGCCTACTTCCTCCATGCGGCCAAGCGCCAAGCGGAGACCAGGTCGCGGACGACTTCCTCGGCCTCGAGGGCGGCGCCGTCGATGAGCATGGCGGCGCCGTCCAAGCGCAGCAGCTGCTCGCGCACCTCGTCGAAGAAGTCCTGCGCGTGGCGGCGCTCCCTCTTCTGCTCCACAAAATCTACGGCGTAGCGCAGGGCCGTGTCCATCTCGCCCGCGCGCAGCGCCGCGACCACCAACATGATTGCCGAGTCGCGGCGCAGCCGCGCGCCGTTGCGCGCCGCATCGTCGGCGATCTCCGCCACCGCCAGCCCGTCGCGAATCATCGCCGCCGCCGTCGCCGCCAGCCGGTACGACACCTGGTTCGGCATCCACCGGTTGCTCTTCATCGCCGTGTACGTGGCGTACGCCATCGCCCCGTCGCCCGCCGCGATGCACACCTTCATCAGCGCGTGCCCCGTGTAGCGGTCACCCGTGCTGCGGCCTTCCCGCAGCATGAACTCGAACACATCGAAAGCTTTCTCCATGTTCGGTGAGTTCGTGGACGCATACGCTGCTATCATCACGTTGTACGATACTTGCGTTCGGCCCCTCTTGCCCAGCATGTCGAACACTTTCCGCGTGGACTCCACGTCTCCCATACTAGAGTACGCCGACATCACCGTGTTGAATGCAAAGGTTGGAACAACTGCCCCACTCTTCCGCAGTTCAATCAAACGTTCCAATGCGGCATCAGGTTCCCCGGAGCGAACGTACGCTTTAGCGATGCCCGCCGTCGTGTAGCCGTCGATGGTAAGGCCCCTCAGCTTCATGTACCTTACCACACCCTCGACGTCGTCTATTAGCCCGGCATTGGCGAGACCCTCGATGAATACGTTACACATGACACGTGACGGTGCGCTGGACTGATGAAAGAGGGCTCGCAACAAGTCGAGGTTGGGTGGGTCAGCACGGCCTGCAATGTTCATCACGGTGACAAGAACGTGCTCGTCCAGTCGAACACGCTCGACGAGCATTCGGCCATACAGGTAGAAGGCCGTTTCGGTGGCTTTCAAGCGACTGCAACATGAAAGTACGGTGCTGTACGAGTAGGCGTCGGGCTTCGCACCCTTCGCACGCATTTCGTCCATCACGGCAAGGCAGCCGTCGAGGTCGCGCTTGCGGGTTAGCTGTTTCAGGTGCAGGTTGTAGGCGTAGACAAGGTCGCGTTGTGCACGACGACGGGCGCGACGCTCCTCATCCGATATAGTAGGTTGTGGGGAGTATGGCACGGTTGAACGGTACTTGACCGAGTGTGGTGAGTAATCATTAACCGTAGTGGCAGTGCCACGCGGCCGGTCGAAGAGTTGGGAAATTGGGTCATTGATGACCGGTTGTGACTCACTCACACGTGCGCGGGATAGTTCTGTAGGGGGTGGGTTGATTGAGTGAGAAGGAAAGTGATCGTTGCTCGGAGAGAAAGGACGGCGAGGTTGGCCGGTGACAAAAAGTTGAGGAGGATCAGTGAGAGAAGATTGGGATTCGTTGTCAATGTTAGCGAGATTACCCCGGGAGAAAGCCAAAGACACGACCTCTGTGGAGTCCAAAATTTCATCGTCAGATGGAGCGGTACGACGCGCAGGCCTCACGTCGGCGAGAAAATTGTCACTGGGAAGGGGCTCGTTAGGCGACGTTCTAGTGCAGGGACGTGACACGCTGTTGGGTGGGTTGGTGGCAACACGTCTCGCACGTCGTGGCACATTAGCGTGTCGAGAATATTGATGGGAGTGGTCGGCATCGCGTGGGCGCGGCGGCGGTGGCGCTAAAACGGCGCGCGGTGGCATTAAAACGGGAGTGAAGCACGACGAAGTCATGACCTTCGCAGTGGGGCGCCCGAACGCAAGATGGTGAGGAGAAGAGAGGAGGAACGAATAAAAGTGGTTTGAGGTGGAGATACCACGAGATGAGCGTGGAGAGGTGACGGAGTCAAAGAGGGGACGTTCCGGTGCGACGTCAATAAAACAGGAATGTGCACGGTGACATAGGCCGGCGAGTCTTTGAGTACGTCCCCTTTAGTAAAGGAGTGAAATAAGTGGCGCAATTATATTGGTTTGAATGGCTGAAATGCAGATTCTTCGCAGATTTTTTTGCCAAAACGCTGCTCAACTCATCTTGTTCTGACGTTGCGCAGATTAACTCTATACGCGTCATTGACGCTCGTTTTGCACATGCATTCGCTAGCGCGGTGTGCCACAACTTGATCAGCTGGGGGTTCTCTTCACGTACAACCTGTACGCTCCCTATTGCTTCTTCGCACACTTGCTGGCGCTATCCCATTTCGATTTGCTGTACGTTTTAACACAACACCTTCCCCAGTAACCTCAGCGGTTTCAGTTCGAACTCTTCTGATGGTCCTTCCCGATACACTTCTCACCAATCATAAACATTTGTCCAGTTTCCTCGCCCATGACGAACACTGCTTTTCATGTGTACGGAGCACTCCGCTATCTCCAGATAAACTTCATTGTAATCTTTCGAACTTACTCGATAGCTGAAGACAATCTGGCTGTGTCTCCTACAACGTTTGAATCAGCGCAAACCCTACCTTCCACAGTTCCATTGTTCGAAACTCATTTTCATACGTCCCTCATTTCTCGTGCGGTGTTCGTCCCATAATCAGTGTCTGCGCTTTGATTGTCAGCAATTTTAATGGTTCAGGTACTTCTTGTTCATTAGGCTACAAATTTGATTTAAACCATCATCTCGATGAGAAGAGATTGGGAAAGAAATCACAGTTAGTTCAATTTATTTGTGTTTATTCTTCTCAAACTACTCTTGTATCTGAGGGTTGGTTGATTGTAATTACCATGAAATTGAAGAACTGAAAGTCAAGGTACAATGTATGATTCTAAAATTTGTGAGGTGTTTTTTTACGAACGATAACCATAAGAAGGCTTCAGTATTTCAGTATCGAACAACCGAATAGAATATCCTTGAAACATGCGATACAGTTTCAAATCACTCAATTCCAACACTGGTAGCAAATTCCTATCCAGGATTCAGCTTGGCTGGAGCATCACTAAGAACAATGGGATTGTTGTACTTCGGCCACAGCGATTAAGTAACATTCCAGTTGGATGCCTAAAAATAGTTACTATCTTTATCCGCTGAATTGAAATTGTGCATTTATTTTCTTGAAATTTTCTTCATTTGCATTATGTTGAATTTGTGTTTGTGGCAAATCTTAGAATCAACCAAGAGAAAGTCAAACCAAGTGCATCGTGAGAATGAAAAGAGAATTCAGTACTGTCCAAAGATGATTAAATATTCATTTAGAAAATTTAGAAAGAGAGGGGGAAGTAAATTGGAATAGTGAAAACAATACAAGACGTAGTAAAGGCTTTCTTCATTTCCTTCTACTAGTACAAAGAATCTGCACCGAATTCGATTGCTGCAAAAAAAACTGAAACGTTCATAAATTGTTGTCTTCGCGGATGTAATTAAATAATTCCAAGAACTTATTTGCAAAGAAAATATGTAGTGCTTTCTTTTCGCTATCAAGCAAGAATTAGCGTATAGAACTTAGCATAACAGGGAGAACTTTGCCTTCGTTGTATGGTATGCATAAACATGAAGAAATTGCTAAATGAGGTCACTAAACAATAAAAATACCTAGCGTGAGGAATGATCGGTATTTGAGAATATATAATCGCTATTAATTTCTACATAGATATGCATACTACGGGGTCAAGATAGTATAGAAGAAGAGATCGCGC